>CYGL01000061.1_pt1 | contig 52892 bp, 60 predicted proteins | sample 485531 | NCBI WGS metagenome assembly CYGL01 (sample SAMEA3497897, study PRJEB9818) | human gut metagenome | reverse complement strand
TAGTCGTTTTTCGAACCCGGCGAAAAGGGTAGCGCTCTACATCATAAAGGTGTAGGCGGTTATTGTAAGTATAAATCTTTTTTGAGGTAAGCTTTGCCCAGCTATAGTAATCGTCGACTTTCAGTTGGCTTTGTGTAGACAGATTGCTTACTACTCCGTCTGCAATGAATGTAGGCTGCCCGTAATGTGTTCCGTTCACAGAGTAAAACCATTCTCCTGCTTCTCCTAACCCCTTCGTATTGATTCCGACAGAGAATAATTTATAGAATTGCGTCTTACCTTTCAGCTCTTCTATTATATCTTGGTCCGTTTTGTACGTAGGCTGTATCTCGCTATGAGGAATAATTTTCGAAGGGCGGTCATAATTAAATACATCTTCTTTGTATGAGGAAAATCCATAGTTGGCAAATGGCTTTCTATGGGTGTCGTTAGGAGATAAAAAACGCCAGCCTTTAGTGATTTCGAACGGAATAACCTGTTCTGTAGCAAAAACGACAATCTCCTTGATGATGTCTTCCCAATCTTCGCTTATCGAACCGAATTTAAATTTAAGCTCACTATATTCAATAAAGTAGAAAATATCGCCTGTACCAGTCATTTGATTTAAATCGGTATAGTATTTGTTTTCAAATGTTGCTCCACTAAATCGGCAATTTCTGTTTACAGTAGGATAGCAGATGATAGGGGCTGTTATTTTCGTATAACTTCCATCATATAGCTTGAATGCACACCTGATAAAAAAAGGAAATGCAAACATATTCTTGCTTTTTACCCAATTAATCGCCTGCATCACATGACCCTGTACGGTTTCCTGGAATTCATTGTAATATTTTGTACCATTAGTTCCATCTGACTTAATCCAAAAAGAATGGAATTGACCTGTTTGGATCATGCCACTAGGTTCTGTTCCTCCTTGTTTTATAAATGCTCCGTTCGCATCATAATACATCGTCTGGTTTGCCGTATGGTCAACGCAGTTGCTTACATTCATGAGTGTTCTGTCGTACTCGTCTGGTCGAAACGAACCTGAATAACTCGGTTTCTCGAAAGTAAACTGATAGGTTAGTTCAGGAAAATCTTTCAGAAATTTGTAGGTCTTAGACTTGTATACAAAATAGTACAACCCGCCACTTGTAGTAACAACCACCGTATTACCTACGCTATTTACATCATAGATTTCAACATCTATTTCGAATGCTTGCCATGGTCCAGACTCGATAGTTCCATCCTCTTTACTTTTAGCAAAGATAATTTCATCCTTTTCACCTTCATAGTATTTGCTTTTTTCGTTGAACATGACGTATGTCCTGTAATCAGCACCCTTGTGAATATATAATATAGGTCTGCCGTTTGTTACATATTTGGGTTTCTGTACCGCCTTCATTTCTCCATCCTTAAAGATAAATCCGTCACTCTCTAGCAGTTCAGAATCATCTGAAAGCAAGTCGCTAGGCACATTCGTCATGCCCTTGCTAAAGCTCAAAGTTTGTCTTTCTAAGTTTCTTTCCATAATAATTCAACATTTAACATTCAACATTCAACATTGACCTAGATTTTCGCCGCCGTATGAACACCATCGCCGCCACGGCTTCTTCTTTCCGCTTTCTTCCAGCTAGGCTTCTCCATGTCAGTAAGACTCACAAAGAGACCGATGCCGGTACTCATTACCACATCATCATGGTTTCCGTTACCCACGATGTTACCCAAGCTGCCATCATCATGTCGCTCATAGATGCGCAACTCATGATACATTTCCTTGTCTGGCTCCTCATACAGGTTATCATCAATAAACTCTTCCAAGTTATCAATCACCTGCTGCTTCGTCAGCTTGTTGGTTTGGAAACCATACTTCGCCAGTACATTATCTTCCACATTCTCCGAACTGCTCGTTCTCTGATACAGATTATCGTAGTAGTCGGCAATCTCCTGCAGAATGGTCAGGAAGTGATCACCCTCCGTATTGTTGTTCTTCTCTCGGTCCGCAGTATTACTCTCTATCACAAGCAGCGCATCATCATAATAATGGGCTAGGGCAGCAGCCATCCATGCCAGCTTATCATGTCTTACATGTCCTCTGTATCTCGCTACCACCTTCGGTTTGCCCTTCACTGTCGGAATCATACCGAATCGGTCTATCACGGTCATAACGGTATAGTCCGATGTCGTACTCTTACCGCCAATATCCACACTCACCAAGTATCGGTTCTCCACTTGCAGACAGTTTGGCACAGCCCAAATCTTCAAGTCTCCCTCGCCGTCGTCTCTCAGCTTTACCTTCGAGTTCGGAATGGTATTATCATCCTTCACGCTGATGTTCACCACGATGTCGGCAGTAAACTTAGGGTCTTGCTTATACATAGCCTGCATGTCGTCTATAGAATAAGGATTGAATACCAGTCTACCAGAGTTTCTGAACGCATCTTCCTCATCAATAGGCGCCTCAGTAGCACATGCCGCATGGGTAGTAAACTTGTTTCTGTAGTTTCTGTACCATTCTATAGCCTCAAAGCAAGCCCCCTTCTGCCACATTCGCCAGAAGAACTTGCCGGTCTCACGGTAGCCCTTCGGACAGGTGCTTCGGTCTCTGTTCTGCAAAAGCCACTTGGCAAATGCTCTTCTGTTCTCTACAGGAGTCATATCCTTCTCTATGAAGAAACAAGGAATAAAGAGGAACGAATAAGCATCATTATTCTTTGGGTCCATTGCCAACTGGCACTTGTCGTAGAAGAAACCAGAGTTACCTCTACCGGTACTCTCGAATATCTCCACGTTGTCTTCCAATGGGTCGATACCACCGGATATAGATGAAATCACACCCTCAGGATCATGCTCTGGTGTCTTCTTCCAGTATGCTACCTCCGAATAGTGTGCGCAATGGAAGTTGCTACCACGCACCGAATCGAAGTTCTCGAAGGATGCTACCGTCAGCGTACTTCGTCTGATAGCCTTCACTCCGTCCGTTACTTGGAAATCGTCAGGAGAATTTTCGTATGGCGAGAATTGGAGTTTTGCGCCCTGATGCCCTACGGTCCACCCTGGTTGCCGCTCCAAAGCCTTTCGGTACATCGCCTTAATTTTCTTGGCGGTATTCTTCTGCTGGGCTAGCACAATAGCATTCCAACCATCGCGCCTGTAGTCTTGAATCCATTTGATGTAAAGCTGTGATAGGGTAGAGCCGCCCCACTGACGTGCTTTCAGAATAACCACGAATACCGGTTTATGGGCATTCCGAAGGTCTTCCATAATCTTCAGTAGCTTTCGCTGAGGATAGTTCAACTTGAAAGGTATCATCTTACCGGTCTTCTTATCCTCAATCTTATCGGTCACGTATAGGGCAAACTCGGGGTCTTCCATGAACCTCACCCTACAGATGGCGAAGGTGAGCATCTGGAAATGCTGGGCATCATCCTTCTGGTGCAGCGCATAGTTGATGTAGTCTTTCAGACTGCCCATCTTTCTCAGTCCTCTGAACAGAACAGATTTGGCAGTCTTCTTCGGGACCCACATCTTGGGAATGAAGAAATCGGATAGTTCTATCTTCACACGATGCTCAAAGTTATAGCATCCTTCGCCCGTCATAGGGTCGTAGGTGCCATAAATCTCATCGTATCGCTCCTGATTTTCCGCTACGAGATTATCTATTTCCTGTTCAGTTACTAGAGCCATCCGTCAAATCGTTTAGTTCTTCAAAATCTGCATCCTGTATCTCGGGTGCTTTGCTTATATCCAGTACGTCTGCCTCGTCTTCATCCTCAACGGTTGTCATACCGAGTGCCATAAGCTGCTTGAAGTCTGCATCTATTCCGTGGGTAACGCTTACTTCTGTCTGCTTTGGTATCATGTGCTTGGTAAGGTCTTTGTAGATGGTGACGTATGTCTTAGGGTCATACTCTGCCAGTTGGTTCATACAATCCTCAAACTGCTCTTGGCTCCTTGCCAGCCAGTCTCTGATATATTCCTTTTGGGCACTCTTCCTTGCAGGGGAGAAGTTTCTTCACCTTCTCCTTCTTCTCCTTTCTGTATCTCCCTTACAGACTTAAATCCGTCCATTTTCAAAATCTTCCATACGCTCGCTTTTTTTATATCCGAAGGGTTTCAGAGTATGAATCATACTGCCCGGCTTGTTGAGTTGGCGCTAGTCTATGATGTCTATCTCCAGTTCGTCCAGTTGGTTCATCTGGTCTATCGTCAGAGGGTCCTTGCTCGTCAATGTGCGCATAAAGTATTCGTATAGCGCACCGGTCACGATATAGTCGTGTATCAGCTTGACGAGTGCATCATATTTGGTATCATCCCAATAGTCAGGAATTTTCAGCCATATCTCCTTCTCATCCCATTCTTTCAGGGCATTATCTCTTACCCTTCCTTGTGGCTTCATTACATAGGCAGACAGATTTGCTTCCACCTTATTAATATACTTGTCAAACCATCGGTAGAAGAGTGGACGTTCCTGATCGTTCTCGCTTGTCGGAATATCTTCGCCTTGCGCGTCCTTCATGTTCCGTCTTGCTCTTCCTACCATGTTGGTGTTGGCATCAATATCATACCAGAGTTGGGTAGCATAGATAAAGATGTGCTTATCCCAATAGCCGTGGGCTGCTCTCCGTGGCTTAGGCCAGAAAGGATTTGGCTCTGGCTTCCATCCTCTCTCTCTGATAAAATGTGTTGGGTGTAACTTATTAAACTCTGGGTAGCTCATATCTTAATATTTTATATTACTAAACTCCTTCCTCCTCAGTTACGATGGTGTCGCAAGTAAACTCCAGCTTGTCGCTATGTCTTGACCATAGCTTCACCTTGCAGAAACCGGTATTTACTGGCACTAGAGTAAAGGCTCGTCTCTCCCTGCATCGGTGTATCTCAACAATGCTTGGGTCTTCGCTTCTTGCCTCAATATCGTCAATCGCTCCATCGTTGAGCGAGTAGGATAGGGTAGCTTCCTCTCCCTTCTCCAGGGTTATTTCGCCTTCCACGCCCTCGCCATTTACCTTTGCGGTCAGCTCGGTTGGGTAAGGAACGGTAGGAATCACCGGACCACTCATCACGAAGCTCTTCCTGATGGCTATCTCGTCTGATGCAAGGGTAGCTTGGTATGGCTCCGCTTGTTTCAGGTTTGTAGTCTTTAACCACCACTGATATATCATGTAGTCCTCCACGTATCTTGCCGATAACCTAGCCAATGCGTCGGTCAGCGTTCCGTTATAACGTCTTGATACCGTTAGGGTGAACTCCACTATATCATCCGTTCCGCTTCCGTAGTAGATGGCGTTGTCGCCAATAGTCTGAGGTGTTGGCACAAGATAGTCTACAAAGATGGTCTTCAATACTTCCAGTGCTGTATCGAAGTCGTGGGTCAGCGTTCTTTCGTGTACCTCATCGTCGCCGGCAGCCTCGTTAAAACTTACTTTCGCTGCTTTCTCGTCAGCTGCTGTATCTATCTTTGCTTTCAGGTAGGTTGTCGACTTTACCGCCTCCATCACTACCGATTTAATAATTTGAAATTTTATGATCATAGCTTTTCCTTTTTAGTCAATGATTACGTTGCCAGTCATGTCTGTCAGACTCTTGTTGCTGCTTGCCGGTGGGGTCTTGTGATATATCAGCTTGATGGCCGCTGCTATATGGTTCGCCATGTCCGCAGCATACTTCTGTGCCAGCTCTGCCTCGGTCATTCCCAATACCGCATTCGATACATAGGCTATCACATACCCCATGAAGTTGCCTTCAAATGGAACGGTAATACCGTCTTCTCCGTCTGCCCATCTGCTGTTTTCAAACTTAATCACCATTGTATCACCTTTCTTATAATAGGTCACTTGTGGTGCCAGTTCTGCTACAAATGTTTCTGCCGCAGCGTTGATATACTGCTTCATGATACCCTTCTCTTCCGAAGATAGGGTAGTCTTGGCAAACATTGTATCGCCGTTCTTGTCTTTCAGACGCTTTCCGATGAGAGCGAAGTGTTTGTTCACCTCACTCATCACCTTCTCTGTTTCTATCGTTACCTGTACTTCCATACCTTATGCTGCTCTGTTATATCCTAATGCACTCTGTGCCTGTGCTACCGCATTCTGGTCTGCACCCTGCACGATTCCGTTCTCTACCTGACCTCCACCTTGCTGCTGAGCCATTGCCTGTTGCTGCTGATACATCTGTTCAAGCTGAGCCTGCTGCTCCTGTACGCTGGCAAGCAACTTGTCAGCAAATGGTGCGTTGAGGTTCTGCAGATACTGAATGATGTTGATACCGCCCATTTCAAGAAGCTTGTCGAGTGTGTCGTTCTGCATCGTATTGAAGGCTGCCGTAGCTGCTGCATTCTTGATGCTGATCTTGAAGTGAATATCTCTTGCCGAAAGGCGGTCGTACTTGTAAACTGCATTGAAGTTCCGGTCGTAAACCTTCCTTCCGTCTTCGTAATACTGCTGAATAGTCATGCACTTCTTGGTTGCCAGCTTCTCCGTAAACACGTCCATGTCGGCAAGGATGGTGTACAGAGAAGTGGTTGCATTCTGGCTTTCCTGTGCATATCTGGCTGCCGAAGTTCCTGCCGATGGAGTCTTACCCTGCAAAGCACCGCTCACGTTGGTAACCTCTCGAATCAGGTTCAGCTCTATCTGCAAGAGTTCATTCGTACCGATGTTCACGGCATTCGATGTAACAATCTCTGGCTTCACATTCGGTGTCTTTACCGATGGCTTGTAGAATATCCATCCGTCATACTCTATCGCCTCTTCCATAAACTGCTCTGGCGTTCTGCCGTTAAGCACATTCGTAGGTATCATCTTGAATCCCTTGAAACTGCTTCTGATAGCCATGTCGTTCATCACAATCAGTCGGTTGATGTATCGCTGCTGGTCTATGATGTTGGCAAGGAACGGATGAATCTCTCCGTTGATATACGGATAGAGTTTCATCGTGAAAGGATGGCTCTTGTAGTCGTATGGTGTTTCGCCCTGACAGAGAATAGTTCCGTCTGGTGCCATGTAGGTATAGTACCAGTACTTATCAGCAATCTCTTCGCTGGTAATGTAGGCTCTATCTTCTTCCGCTATACCCATTTCGTCATACTGCTGCTTGCGCTTCATGTTATCGTTACGCAGCTTCTGTATCATCGCAGTATCATCCAAGTCTATGCGGAAATAAGCACCGGTTCCTGTGGTCGCAATAGGGTCAAAGCATTGCAGTCTTGGTTTGGTTTCCGTGGTCCACACTTCAATCACTCTAGAGTAATGTCTTCCCTTGTTGCTATGGTCGAAACTGAGATTCTCCAATGCCTTCTCTTCGTTAAACTCATAACCGTAACTGTTATCGTCCGAAGGGTAAACATCAAAGATGGCGTTCAGATCATCTTCCGTCAGTCCATATTCCTTTTTAGCAAACTTCTGATACAAATCTTCTCGGCTCACGTCATGTAGCACACCGATAAGACTCACGTCGTTATGTCGTGGGTCGCTGCCGCATTCAAAAAACATGTGGTCGGGTTCCATTGCATCCGTCCATGAATCGGGCATTTCTAGTTCCTTAGCTTCCCAACTCTCTCTTACAAACATCTGACCGCCCATCAGATAGTCCTTGATAGCGTGGTTCAGCACATCTTGCATGTACGTTGTCTGCCAGTTGCATTGCATCGTGGCACTCATCATGTCGCTCAGTTGTCGCGAGTCGCTATCTCTTGCAAAGCAGACTGGTTCCGTTCCCTGCTTGGCATAAAGACCGGCAATAGATTCCAGAATGCTCACCATGATGTTATTGCTCATAGGTGTCTGGTTGCGCTTCTCCATATAGGTGCGCTCTGTCATTTCCTCCCAGTAGCCATGATGATATACTCTGATGGTGTCGCTCCATTGGTCGCCCATACAGTAGCGCATGGTTCTCGCCCTCGTTTCTCGCACACCGCTCAGGTTATTCCAGGCGTTTCTGCATCGGCTGAGTAGCTCCTCGTCTTTGCCGTGTTCTTGTCTTCGCTTGCGAGCCTTAACCGAGTCATACTTGTTATGTTGAGGCATCACTTTGCTAAGTGTCAGTATTCTTGCCTTTACCATATTTCTATATACATTATTAATTATAGGCGCAAAAATAGGCAAAATCATGGCTTTCTTTGCCGTGTTCCAACCAACCACCAAGCGCAAGGTTGGAGCACGGCAAAACTTCTTCAATTTATTTGCATTTTTGCCGAAAAGTTTCAAACAGTATAGAGATATGACAAAAGAAGAATTAGAACAGATGAATGCGGAAGGTGGCGCACAACAGGCTCCACCAGCTGAGGCTGCTACAGATGAAGCTCCTGTAGAGGACCGCCCTAATCGCAAGGCTTTCTCTGACCGGTTCAAGAAACGCCATGCTGACATCGACTTCGAAGACAAGGAAGCTCGATATGCCGCTATGAACGATGATGCTGATTTGCTCGGACAGTACGAGGAGAGCGGTAAGGCGTTGTCTAAGGTATTCGACAAAACACAAGTGGCTCGCTGCTCTGGCGATGGATATGGAGAAGAATCCGGAAGACAATCCGTTTGATGCGATGGCTCGCTTGGGTATTGACGTGAAGACCTTGCTCGATGATCCCGAAGGCGGCAAGAAACTCGCTGAGATTCTCGCCAAGCACAACGAGGACGTGGCTGAACAGAATGAGGCTACCGAGAAGGTTACTGCCAACATGCGCAAGTCGCTTGAGCGCCTGATGAAGCTCTATCCCGATGATGCGCAGGATATGTGGTCACAGATTTACGAGATTCACGACAAGGTAGAGAGTGGTGATATTTCAGATGATATTTGGAAGATGCTCCACAATGCCAACAATTACGATTCCGACATCACTTCGGCGCGCGACGAGGCGGCTATGCAAGCCCGAAACGAGAAGATTCAGAATAAGGTCCGCTCTTCTAGCACCGAAGGAATTCCTCCTTCACTTTCTAGTTCTGGTGCAGGAAATAAGCCTGTCAAAAAGAAGAATGAGCCGAAGAGCGGATTCTTCGATGGTATCACATACAATAATTAATCCATAAATATATGTACAAAATGAAGAAAGATTGTTTCAAAAACTTTATGAGCGGTCAGTTCATCTTCAAGATGATTCTGATGCTTCTTGCTGTAGTTACTGGCGGCGGCGTTCTCGCTATGGCTGATACCGCAGAGCCAACTACTCAGATTGGTGATGAGGGTCATGAGCCATCAACCAAGGCTGATGCGGCAACCGAGCCTGTTGATCCTGATAAGTCAGACCGTTTGGCTCCGGGTGGTAAGGTAGAAGGTCAGGACTTGACCGGCACGCAGGCTTCTGCAACTCAGATTCGCAAGGGTGGTCTTGCCGAAGAGGATTGGGATAGTGAGGTAGAGAAATATCGTCCTTTCCGCACTCCTTTGCTCCAGATTATCCGTAAGATTACCAAGAGTGTGCCTTGTAACGGCTACGAGAAGAAGCATGCCCGTGTTGGTGGTGATACCCTCGATGGTGTTATTACCAAGGCTATTGATGCTGCTGCTGCCGGTGGTACAATCAAGCTTACCAAATCTAACTTCTCTGGTTCTCTGCTTCCTCTCTACAAGGGTAGTACTGTTATCATTCCTTCTGTTGCAGGCTACGAGCGTGGTTCTAAGACAAAGGTTAGCGGTCGCTTGAATCTCCTGGTTGTTGAGAAGACAAAGGACGAGGTTACTTTGCAGGCGCTCAATGGTCCAGCTGAGACCGAAGGCACTGTTGGTGAAACCCTCGACTCCATGGGCTGCCCAGCTATCCCAGCTAACAGCCGCATCCTCTGTGCTTCTACCATCCTCTCCGAGAGCCAGATGAACGTTCCACCTGAGAACTACCAGCCTCGTTCAGAGGAGGTTTATTTGCAGAAGCGTGCATTCTCTATCATCTTTACCGAAGAGTTCGAGAAAATCAAGAAGAAGGCGCCTCATACAGTTGCTGATATGAAGGAAGATGCCCTCACCAAGTTCTTGCTTCGTCAGGAGCGCAGCTACCTCTATGGTACAAAGTTGAAGTTCCTTATGGAGACCAAGGACGGTGCTCAGGAGTATGCTTACTCTGCTGAGGGTATCGTCAACCAGCTAACTAACTCTTATGGTATTGGCGACACCTATACCTTCGCTGACCTTATCGCTATCGCTAAGCTGATGTTCACAGACTTCGCTGAGTCTGATGAAATGTATCTCTTCTGTGGTAAGAATGCCATCGAGCGCCTGATGAAGATTGAGCTTCCTAAGGGTCGTGATGTCATGTTCTCTACAGTTAAGGAGTTCGACATCACCTTCAACCAGTTCAAGTGTAGTTATGGTACTCTCAACTTCGCTTGGGATAGCACTCTCGACTACATGGATTTGGAAGACTGCATGATTGGTGCCGACTTCAAGGGTGCTCGTCACTACGTCAAGGAGAAGAGCAAGGAACGTACCAACGACTTGTCAAAGGATGCTTACGATCCACGTCTTGCTAAGCGCTACATGCACTGGGAGGCTGATTGCGTTGCTCTCCGTGGCTACAACAGCATTCTTGTCGGTCCAGAGAATAAGATTTCTACGCTTGGTGCTTCTGGTGTTATCAACAACATTATCTCCATGAGTAAGTTGCCTGAGACTCCACGCGAGGGTATGATCGTCGCTCTGACAGCTGACTATGAGGCTACTAATGCTGCTGGTGGTGGTACAACCAAGTACGAGAAGGAGAATGTTTACATCTACAAGGGCGGTAAATGGGAACTCTTCTCAGGTCAGCTTATTGCAGCCTAGTGTAATACACCCAATAACAAGTGGCTGGCTTCGTGCCGGTCACCTGTTATTCTAAATAAATAATTAGCAAATATGATTAAGGTATATAGATATAATGCAAATAGAAATTCTGTGAGTCATATCCTTCAAGGCAAGAATGGCGTAACAGTCCGCTATAACTTCGAGCGTGGTAACGTAGTCACCAAGCAGAAACCGGAACTTATCTTGAAGAATGAGTATGCTCAGAATTTGCTCGAAAGCAGTGAACTCTTCACACAGGGGCTTGTTCAGCTCATTCGCTCTGAGGAAACCTTAGAGGATAAGATGAAGAAGGCAGAAGAACTGGCAGCGAAGTCTGCCGAAGAAACCAAAAAGGGACCTATTGAGGTTGCTTCTGTAGTTTCAGACAAAGATCTGATTGCTTTCGTCAACGAGGAAGACAAGCGTGAGGGTTCCCGACAGTTCAAGACTTTAGCTAGTGCTTTGGAATGGGCAACAAAACATAACTTTGTTTTCCCAAATCACAAGCCATAATATATAATAAGGGTAAATGAGTATAGAGGAAATCATAAAGGCAGTACGTTGGTGCATAGACGAGGAATCCAACAACACATCGGAAATCACCGATGAGAAGGATGATTTGTATATGGACAACATCATCAAGTCGAAGATAAACGATGCCCTGCATTGGATCGCCATTACTGCTGCATCGTCGCCTGTTCTGTCCGATTCCAAGAGCATAGGCTCGTCTTCCGACGCGATTAAAGTGTCCGATTTTGATTCCAATCACAATATCGGTGTTGTCACCATGCCTTCCAACATGGAGATTATTACCATCAATCGTATTCGTGGTGCTTCTTGGTATAAAGCAGTTACCCCAGTAGAGGACACCGACGATGAAGCTCTTATGATGTATGATGATACCGCCAACGGTACCATCGATCGCCCACAGGCAGCCATCATGCGAGATAATCCTATCAAGATTCTCATGCAGCCCAAGACTTCAACAGCGGTCATTACCTATGTGGGAGTGCCTAAGTCTGTGAGCACAGACGTTTCCACAACAGATGTTTCCATTCCAGACAAACTGAAGAATGCCTTCATCTACTACATCGCCTTCCTGCTCCTCTCAGCCTACGATGATACCAAAGCTACCCAGATGTACACCATCGCCCTGCAACAGCTAGGCGTAAATCAAACCTCAAAAATAAAGACGATATGGAGAATGTAACAGCTACATACGATGCCAACGAACTTGCATGGGTAACTCCAATCCTCACTCTTCGCCGTGATATTTTCCTAAGAATCACGTTGAAGGAAAAGGGAAAGGTAGTTATCCGTCAGTCAGATGATAAGGGAAATTTCCCTCGCGTCCCGATACGTCGCCACAAGGACACCCAGTCCTTCGAGTTCCGTATCTCGGTCATTCCCGACTACCGTCCAAATTCAAATATTCACTTCTACAGAACCAAAAGAAATAAAATATAGCCTACATTTAGACAAGATGAAAAGACTTGGAACGAAGGTGCCGCTGATAAAAACAAGCCGACATCAACGACAAGTCTATCACAAAAGAGAAACTTGCCGAAGGTTCTGTTACTAATTCAAAGTTAGCACCAGAATCCGTTACACAGGATAAGTTCGACAAGGAACTGCTTCAAATCTTCAAGGCTGCTGCTGGTCTTCCTGAAAATCTGATAGAGACTATTCAGAATGTTGACACCACCCTTCGCTGATCATCAGCGGCAAATCTCTTCCAACGATGATGATATATCCGACCTCCAGACCAAAACAAAGCAAATTAAGGACACCGTGGATGGCATAGCTGTCAGCGGTGGAGCATCCGTAGGCTCGGCAGTAACCTACGACAACACTCAGAGTGGTCTTGATGCCCAAAACATTCAGAATGCCATTGATGAACTTGTTAACAATCTCGGTCACTACGAAACCAACGAGGAGTGGTTGCGTGTCTACACCGATACAGAAGACAAGTTCCTTTGGGGCATCCGTGTAGATGGCAGCATCGACTGGGCTGTCGGTATTCCTAAGCCTATTCAGAAAGCTCTCAATGAAATCATCGCCAACAACGAGACCTTCCAGCAAACCCTTACCGATGCAATGGAGGCATACAAGGCAACCATTGACGAGAAGGTTGCAGCCATTGACGAAAAGAAGGTAGACAAAGAGGAAGGCAAATCTCTCATTGAAGATGAAGTAAAAGAGTGCTTTAGAGTAATCGAGAACGAAGAGTTTATCAAGGCAATAGTAGATTCTGAGGATAAGGTTCTCTTTGGATTCAACAGAGCAACTGGTAAACCATATTATCCTCTCAATGAAATGTACCATGTTGAGCAGAATGAAGAGTTCTTTGCTGTTTGGTTGATGCAGCTAATCATGTGCTTCTTGGTATCAGAAGAGACGGAGAAATCATTGGACGAAATCCATGCAGTCAATGCCTTGAAGCAAGTTATCTCTCAGCTACAGACAGATGTTGTTTCATTGCAGGAGAAGGTAGGTACAATAGATATAAATCTCAAAGAACTCCTTGATGTCTTTTCTTTGCAGGATAACGAGGAATATCTTGCAGTAGAGAAAGATGCAGAAGGAAAAATCCTTTCTTCAACAAATCCTGATGGTAGCCATTATATCTATAATGCTAAATCTGAGACTATCCCGACAGAATTTGAGCACATTGAAGACCCAGAGGGAAGAACTGAAATCACAACTGATGCAGAAAATAAGATTCTTGGCTACAGAGATTCAGAAGGTACTCGTCATGAGCATAAGATTTCAGCTAATCACCTTGAATTGTCAGGTGAAGCTGCCAAAGAGGTTAATGATGCTTTTAAATCTGCTGGTATCAAGCTGGAGAATCCGTCAGATTTCAGCAAGGATAGCCATATAGAATTGCCTATTCCTCGTATTTCAGCACAAGTAAGAATCTATGCACCAAAGTTGCCAACAACAAAGCAGGATGATATTGAAGCTGAAATAGAGTACAATGACAAGGATGGTAACTATTTCCGAAAGCCAGTAATCTTGAATGCACAAGGTTCTTCATCTATGGCTTACTATGTTAAAAATATGGCTATAGATATTGCTGATGGAAGTGAGATTAAGTTTGGTGATTTCCCTACGCAAGATAGCTTTCATTTGAAGAAATACTATATTGATGCTTTCAGAGGTCAGTGCATCGTTGGCTATTGGCTGATGGAGCAGGTTTATAAGTCTCGCCCTCTTGGACAACAATATCCTTATGAATATAGTTATCTAAATGAGAGTACTACAGGTGGTCTTGGTGATGTTAAGAAGGATTTTTTCACTGGAGCAAAGTGCCATCCTGATGGTTTCCCTATTGTAATTATTTGGGTAAACAGCAATACCAATGAAGAAACTTGGATGGGTGTATACACTTGGAACTTAAAAAAGTCAAAGGAGATATATAATTGTAACAAGAAAAAAGCGGAAAACATAATCCTTGATGGGGTAATTAACTCTTCTACTATTTTTGGAGGGTCAGTAAATTGGTCTGCTTTTGAGATACGTAACCCTAAGTCACTCATTGATATAGATGGAAATAAGTACGATGGGGACAATCCTAAAGAACTTTCTGAGACAGACGAGAATAGTAAGAAAGTTAAAGATTATTTAACTAGATTTTCAGGGGTAATAAATGCATTAAAAGCTTCTGAATCAAAAGACGTTTTTTGAAAAATATTTTTTTCCTGCACCTTTCATTGATTATTGGTTAGTAGGTCAAATTATTTATAATCATGATGGATTTAACAAAAACTGGATATGGGTTTCATACGATGGAGTTCATTTCTGTCCTACAATTTATGATGTAGATTCTATTTTCGGAATGTTTTGGAATGGAACATATATAATAGAAAGGTCTGATGTTGAAGAAATACTTGGGGAAGAAATATCAAATATCCTTTACAAACTTTATGCAGACGAAATTAAAACACGATACAAAGAACTTCGAGATAAGAAAATTTTTGATACGAATAACATTATAAATCTGTTAGAAAGCTGGACGACATCTGTAGGATTTGATAATTACTCTAAGGAGTTTACTCTGTATCCAGAAACCCCATCGTACAGAAGTAGTAAAGTGGACAAAAACTGGGGCATTGTAGGATATAAAAATTATATTGAAAATGGACAGGAAGTAGAAGAATATAAAGAAGAAAAACAATATAATGAAGGGGATAGGTGCTTTTTTAACGGAGTTGTTTTTTATGCAAAAAACGCCATTCGTTCCACAGCCCCTATGACTGGAAAATACTATAATTCGCCCTATGAACTTGGCTTCTACAACAGCCTTGTTCGCATAAAGAACTGGTTAAAAAACAGAATTAATTTTCTTGATGTTACATTAAAATATATATAATTATGAATAAATGTTTAGTCACTAAATTGAATGGAGTTGTCAATAATGATGCCATTCTGAAAATCGGTAGGATGAGAGTCCTCTTTTCTAAACTAAAAGGAGAATCTTTCCAGTTCAAGTATAATGTTAATGAAGAGGTTATTGTAGAAAAAGGTTACATAACTGATTCATCATACGCACAAAACAATGGGCAAAATTTGCTTTGTGAACCCCACATGCAAAAAGGATTTTACCTAACCGCAGATGCTGGTGAGATTTCCATAAACATGGGATATTACGACTTAGATTTGTTTGTTGCTCCACCGGGTTCTTCATTTGATATAGACAAGCTTTGTTATTCAAAGTTGTCAAGTTTAACTGCAAATTATTGCCAGTTTAATACTAGTAAGTTTCCAAAATCTATGCCTTACATAAATGTACTGAACTTACAAGGAACAAATATTGAAGATGATATTGCAGCTATATCTAATTATTCAAAAATTGAATTATTAAATTTAAAGGATTGTTATGAATGCTATGGTAACATTTCTGCATTGTCGAATTTGTCGAGTTTATATTCATGTATTTTAACTAATACAAAAGTTAAAGGCGACATTTCTACACTTCCTGCAAGTGTACGTTTCCTTTCATTGGGAAGTAGCCAAAAAGTTGATTGGCTAACCACCAGACCTAGTGATTCACATATTTTGGCTCTTGAAAATGTTTATCTGGGAGATTCTGTAAATGCGATGCTTATTAACCAAGCAAATTGTTCAAAAATGTATGAATCGTCTGACCCTTCGTGGTTTAAAACAATCTCATGTATTGGTACTCGCACATCAGCGTCAGATGCAGCACTCGCAACCTTGCAGCAGAAGGGCTACACAATTTCTGTCACTCCTGCATAAAGCATCATAAGTTAAATATTAAAACAAAGAAAGGAAACAAGATATGAATAAGTTAACAAAGAAGTATAAGGTAGTACATGAGGGAACCAAGATGGTGTTCCCTCTCACAGAGGAAGGTGACAATGCTGAGGTATTCCCAGCAGTGAATACCACCGCAGCAGAGTTTGATACATACACAGAAGCCAAGGGTTACGTAGATGAGCATAACTTGGTGTATGAAGAACCAAAGTATGGGGAGTAAATAAGGTAGAGGGTAGGTTAATAGCTTACCCTTTACTTTAATAGTTGGAAATCTTTGATTGACATATTGGGATACCGCAAAAAGAGTGTAATGTTATAATATGTTACTAAACCAGTTTAAAACTAGTTTAAGATATAAAATTGCTATCTCTATGGGGGGTGTAATTTAAACTGTGTCAAGGCTTGTTCTTAACTTTCATTCCCACTCCCTGCTGGGGGCATGCCCCCAGCAGGGAAGCCTTTTCGGCTGCAAAGTTACATAATTTTAAATCTATCTCCAAATTTTATTGCCAATTGTTGAGAAATTTGTCCCCAATTTGCCAGTGACATAGTCCATTTCTTACGGATGTTGCGGTAAGCTAAGTACACAAGCTTCTCCAAAGAATTATCCGTAGGAAAGACCCCTTTAGTCTTTGTGACCTTTCTTACCTGTCTGTGATACCCCTCAACCGTATTGGTCGTATAAATGAGTTTACGGATGGCTGGAGTATATTGGAAATACTCTGTCAGACGTTCCCAATTGTCACGCCATGACTTGATGACAATTGGGTACATCTCTCCCCACTTAGACTCTAACAGGTCTAAATTAGCAGCAGCGGAGTCTTTGTTTACTGCACCATATACTGTTCTTAAATCCTTGATAAACTCCTTTTGATGCTTACTGCCAACATACTTGATAGAATTGCGTATCTGATGGACAATACAGAGCTGCACAGAACTCTCAGGAAATACGCTTTGGATGGCATCCGGGAAGCCTTTGAGACCATCAATACAACAAATCAAGATGTCTCGAACACCACGGTTCTGAAGATCCGTAAGAACTTCTAGCCAGAAGTTAGCTCCTTCACTCTTAGACACATACATACCTAACAGTTCTTTTTGGCCTTCCTTGTTGATGCCAAGAATGTTGTAAATGGCTCGTGTGACAGCTCTGCCATTCTCATCCTTTACCTTATAATGGATAGCATCAAGCCAGCAAATGGCATATACAGGATCGAGCATGCGAGACTTCCAGGCGGTGATTTCGGGTAATACACGGTCTGTTATAGAGCTGACAGTATCGGCTGATAGAGTTGTGTTGAACTCACGCTCAAAGTAGCTGCTGATGTCACGTGTGCTGGTGCCCATGGCGTACATCTCAATAATCTGGTCTGCCATGCCATTGGCAAGAATAGTCTCACGCTTCTTTACGGTCTCAGGTTGGAAAGTTCCGTCTCGGTCACGAGGAGTCTCTATAGTGACCTCACCATATTTTGTTTGAACCTTCTTACTCATCTTACCATTACGACGGTTGCCGGAAGAGCCGTTCCTCGTCACTTAAATGAGCGTCCATCTCACCTTCGAGAGCTGAGTTGAGAATACGCTCTAACAATGGAGCTAATGCTCCGTCCTTGCCAAATAAGGCTTCACCACTACGCAACTGCTGAGCTGCTTTCTTGTAATCAATTTCTAAGTTGTCCATAATATAAAAACTGTGTTAAACTACTTTTATTGTAGCTTGACACAGTTTAGTTTACACTCTCTCTCTATGTTACAAAAAATGACTTTTTATGCTAATTTTTACTCTGTCAAAGGTTAAAAATTTGCGTATTTGATAATTTCTTCTTATAAGTATGCCTATAATATAAGATATAATTTTCTTCTTCATAAGTTTGAATGTTTAATTTGCTGCAAAGATACAAAAAAATCCGATAGATTTTCTAAAGTTTGGCCTTAAAAAATGCTAAACAACATCTTGTTTTCCTTTTATTTTCTAAGTATTTTTGTATCAAACTAATAAGGGTTTCTGTTATACTATTGCCTGCACATGAAAAAGTATTTATCTTTGCAGTAGTTACCAAAGAGGTGGCTGCTGCATTTTTATGTTCAAAGTTAACGGATAAGGTTGCCGATCCGATGAAAAACCGTAAATTTGCAGCATGTTATTCATTTTATATTATAAGTATGGCAGATTTATTATTTGTTATGGCAACACTATTGCCTGTGTTAGGAGGTCTACTGTTTATGGTAGAGATTGTTTATTACGTAGTCAAGACAGTAAAAGAACTGTCTTGATACGCATTTTTATCTAGCTAAGCCACATTATGGGTATGTGGAGAGCAAACATATAACTCGGATGAGCGATAGCTTCCATTCGAGAAGTAAACTCATTTAATAATGGCTGCCTGTACCAATCCACCTAATAAATAACAAGCCTCCTCACTATACATATTTATCAAGAACTGCTCAGAAATATGCTGAACCACATGGAGCATTTCGTGACTGAGGCTGTTCATATATTCTGCTTTAGAAGTGGTCCAACCAATAACAACTATGGTTTTTCTAGTATCAACATTTGAATAAGTGATACCTTTGTTGGGCTGACCTTCGAGCACGAGATTACAGGCATCTTCGAGAGGAATGCCGGCGCATCCCAAATCCCGAAGATGCCTTCTTATCTTCATGGCATCCTTTGAATGAACATCATACATTACATGTACCGTCCAGTCGTACCTTTCTAAGTAAATCTCCTGCTCAGTCATTTAACTAATCAATAACCACTAACAATTAATCACTACAAAATCTCTTCCCAAGGAATGCCAACACCATTGAATGATGTATCTGCATAGAAGCGGTTGAAAATGAAACCATCCTGCTGATCCTCATCATCCACGTAGTCTTTGACGAACTGGGCCATCTGTTTCTCTTCCGTGATGGATGAGCCGTAGAAATCTGCCAGACACATGTGAGCGATGTAAACAGCATCATAGCCCACATTATTATCCAACACAATTTCGTTCTTCTTCAAGATGTCTTCTATATCTTCCTTGCTCATCATGCGGATAGGCTTTCCGTTCTTCCGCATCTGCTTTACTGCCCACTCACACATCTTCTTATTGAAGTGCCAACCATTGTAGCGAAGGTAAGCCTTCATTTCTTCTGGCTGATAATCGTAGGCGTTCAAAGATTGTCTGTATTTTCTTTCCATAATCTTTCTGATATTAAAAAGGGCTTGGTAACGAAATCGGTTTCGCCACCAAACCCCAAGTTAGTTAATACTCGTCGCCGTAGCTTCGATAATCACGTTCTCCACGGTCTCTGTCGTCACGTTGGCGCATGTCGTCGTACTCTTCATGCTCTCGCATACCACTTCTGCCTCCACGACCTCTGTAGTCGGGCATACGGTTGCGCTCGCCGTATCGGTCACGTCTGCCTTCACGCTTCATTTCGCCCAGGCAGTTCATAGCCTTATCCAAATAGCGCAAGCCTTTCTCCACGTTATCATACAAGCCATCAAACTTGTCTTCTGTAATCTCAACCATTATCATAATTCTAAGATTTTTAAAGTGAATAGATAGGAGATTACTTGTTTATCGCTTGTTGGAGCAATCCCATCATCTTGTCGAGCTTGCCCTCCATGCCAGAAACCTTGCCTTCAAGCTTGCTGATTTTCTCAGTCTGTTCCCTCTCCTTGGCTATCTGGGGGTTGAGCTGCAGTAGCATTCCCTCGCAAGAATCAACGACTTTCTTGTGGTAATCTACGCTCTCCAGTATCGCCTTGGATTGTCTCAGCATCGTATCGACCTCTGCACTCATGGCTTCCTTGTTGTCGCTCACCACAAGATTCTTGTCGTTAGCTATCTGTCCGTTGGCAGGTAGCTGTTTGAAATCCACCTCCTCGTCGTTCAGTTTCACCTTCACATCAACCACAGTTTCCATAGGCTGAGGCGTGAAGCCATTATTAAAGGTAGGGTATTTCGTCTGAGGGTTGCTAACCGAAACAACCTGACCAATCTGCAAGTTCGGGTTTTCGCCCTTGTCGAGCACATAGAATAAAGAATTTGTTCTTAAACCTTGAAACATAATGTAATCTCCTATTATCTATTCTGTTTGTTAAACAATACCCGTCATCAGCTGAAGGGTGTTAGTGTCTCTCTCAAACCAGAGCTGAACAACTCCAGTTCCCGGCACGTCTGCAACTGTCAAAGCATCACCGTTGAATTTGGTTACAGCTTGGGTTACGCCGTTGGTCTCGAAAAGGATAGGCAGCGTACCAGTCGTTCCTGTCGGAATAGCCTGTTTCAGATTTACGAAAATCGTTCCTCTGTAGTTGGCATTCACGAAGGCGTGGTTTTTAAAGGTGAACACCACATCGGCGGTATTCACCTTCACGCCTGTAGAAGCGATAGCCGCCGAACCGTTACGATTCACCCAGGTAAAAGGTCTTAACCATAACATAGCAGCCTCCTTTCTTTAACCCCAGAATCCTGCGTTGTTAGCAGCATTCAAACCATACAAACCTGCCTGATAAGCCACGCAGTTAGGAACCGCAGTGAATGGACTGTAAGGGGTGGTTACCGTCTCTGGCAGCTTGCACTTGATGCCTGCAACCTCGTTCTGCAGACCAGCCAGAACTTGATTGATTGGTGCTACAGCCTGACCCACGATTTGTGAAGTCATTGCGGAAGCTTTGAATGTACTGTTCTCCTCACGCAGAGAATCAATCTTGTTCTGCATTTCGCGCATCTCAGCCTGCTTCTGACCGTCAACGATGGTCTGAGTGCTCTCCTTGATGGCGTTATGCAAATCGCAAGTCTGGCGCTGGGTTTCGTAAGCTATGTTAGAGAAGCCGCGTTCCTGACCTACTGCCACGTTGTTGATGGCATTCTGCAAGGTTCCAGTCTGCTGACACATCGCCAACTTGATATTTCCGTCCATGGCGGTAATGTTGTTGTTAGTCTTGCAGCAGCATTCTGCCAACTGGGTAGCGATTGCGTTGTTACCCTGCATGATGGCGGTCAATACCTGATTTCGCAGTCATGCCCATCTGGTTGCCGACACCGCAAATCTCCTTGCTTACACCGTTGATGGCAGCGATAACGTTACCGGTAGTAGTGTTGAGAGCAGTAGCAAGCGACTGAACATCGTAGCCATTGCGCTGAACTGCCTGCATGATAACAGCCGTATTGGCATCGTTGTTAATCATAGGAGCAACACCGCCCTGTCCGTTAGGCATCAAGCAACCGCCATTATTTCCACCGAAGAAGTTGCCTCTACCCATAAGAAGGAAGAGAAGCAAAATGGCAAACAAGCCATCACCCCATCCGTTTCCATTACTCTTGCCGTTGCAGAGAGCAAACAAACTTGGATCTACACCCTGTCGCTGCATAAGTGCTGGGAGCATAGCGAGAATGCTATTGAAACCGCCGCCCTGGCTGGTTCCGTTCTCCCCGAATACGTAAGTTTTTGATTCTGACATAATAAAATAGATTATTCGTTTCGTTCACTATTGAACTTGGTGCAAAGTTACGAAGAAGATAAGGCTCTGCCTAACTATGCTCAAAATAAAATTTTCGCCCTCAAAGCCACTGTTCCTCAGCATTTTATGCTGAGTCATTTCCTGCTCATTTATTTAGTAAAAATCTAAACTGTGCAGAAATCACCATCAACCCGATACAACCAATCAAAAAAATCCCTACCTTTGCACCTAGAAATTACAAACGCATAAAACATTGATTCATGAAGAAATTATTATTTATCCTAATGGCAGTCCTGTCATTATGTGCATGCAGCGATAGTGAAGACCCTGCAGAAGTATCAAACAAATTCACTATTGATGGGAAAGACTACCCAATAGAAAAAATAACAGTCGGCAGCTATTATATAGAAGTAAAATCCGGCAAATACACCTTGAATGCAATCACAAACGACAGGGTTCCTCTAGGCAAGAAAAACTACCTTTCAGCATTTCGTTCATTTAATGCAGGCGTATGGGAAGAACCTGAAGATGGCTATGGTAAATACATCTTCCTATGCGATCATGAGAATTTATCAGAGTCCTCTTATCTTTTAATTAAAGAAAACGATGAGGACAATAGAATATATATAGAGGCTTTATTTGGTAATGGAACAAAAACTGTGACACTTACATATTTTGGAACAGTCGATATTAGCCATATAGTAAAAAAGGAGTGAGCACTAAGCCCACTCCTTTCTTTATTTATTCCAATCTATCCAGTTCATCCACCGCATCAATCATGATCCTGTCAATATTCTGATTGGCGAAGTTGATGCTCTCGGTATCAGAAGATTTATCTCTGAGCTTCTTCCATCGCTTCATCTGCTTCTCTGCCAGCTCGATGATTCTAACCTTGGCAGCCTCCTTGGAGTTTTGGAAGTGAAAATACTCACCGATATTCGTAATTCTCTTGTCAATCGGAACGTTCTTCGATTTCAGGCGGTCCACGTTGGCCATGGTCTTTTCCATTTCGTCCTTGTAGTTATACCACTTGCTCTTGGTTCGCTGCAAGCTGCTCTGCTCATTAGGCGTATAAAGAAGAGAACGAAGGAAAGGAATATCCTTGGTTTCCGTGTCGCTTCCGTGTTTGATAACACCGATAGTTCGCTCAGTAAAGGTAGCCGCGCCACCACCTATACCACCGATGTAGTGATTCAGCATACTAGGGTTTGTTACCATATCCAGGAAACTGTTACCCAGCATATCCTCATTACCCTTGGCTACATCGTTAGTCTGGGGCATTCACCCATTTATTCACAGCCATATATCCGTCAGGCACACCCTTGTAGGCTCTCTGCCAAGCAGGGGAATTTTCATTCCAGTCACCACGTCTTTCAATCGGCGCACCCTTCCAGTCGGTGTTTAACTCCCATTCCACGAAAGGAGATAGGGCAGAAGGAGAGATAGCCTTGATCGTCTCATTCAATGGCTCCTTGCCTGACGAAGAGTTACCGAGATAGTCCATCACCGGCACAAGCTGCGACATACAGCCCACGGCATCCAAGGCAGGGTTCTTCTGCCCGCTTACGTTTGGCGAGAAGGTCAAGCCAGCCGCCAAGTCGCCAAGACCATAGAAGGCTCTCAACTCAATAGCAAGCGGAATAGTAACAAACTGTCCGCCGCCCTTGTAGATGCAGAGATTGTTTCTTCTCACGTAGTCAGGCAACTCGCCGTATGGGTCCTTCACTCCCTTTCTGTCCTTCTCGTCCTCACTCGCAATCAGCACATTGTTACCAAGTGCAGCCAACGCACCGAGGGCAAAAGGAATGGCAAGCATGTTGATAGAAGTACCCACAGGATGGTTTTTCAAGTTCTTCACAAGAAGATTTGTACTCTGAATACCGGCATTGAAGAACATAGAACAATGTCTCAGATAGCTAGCCGTAAATCCGTAAGCCCATCTTGCAGCCGCCTTGCCGCCAGTCATTTCTCCGTTCTTGAAACTCTTGATGGCATCACCGCTACCATGGCGGTTGAAGTTGGTAGATACCTCTTTCGCATCATAGACCGAACGGATGATAGAACGGTTACTGTCTCGGCTCGCACAGTAAGTAGCGAATCGGGCGATATTCTCAGCCACCTCGTTGATGTTCGCAAGATTTCCGAAGAAGAAGTCACGAAGGGCAGCACCGCCCTTGTCAATCTTGCTTCTTTCGCTCTTCACATCTTTTTTGTACTCCTTGGTCCAGTCCTGCATGTTCTTGATCTGAACCCAACCGGTTTCGCCGCCGTTCTCCATGAACTCCTTGAAATATCGCTGAACCTTGTCGCTCATATCAAGTGTTCCGTTACGATACTTGGCAAACAAGCCCAAGCCAGTAGTTCCGCTCAAATCCTTGAAGCTGATATTTGAAGCACCCTTATACAACCCCAACTGAGCATAATACTTCGCCCAGAGCGCACCATATCTTGCACCCTCCTTGGAAGTAACGTTGCTCGATGCAAACTCCGCATCACGCATGATGTTTCGCATCACGAACTCAGGGTTATAAGATGTACACAACTGTGCCATCATTCTTGAAATAGAACTCAATGGTTTCATGATTCCCTTGGCGCCCGAGTTCTCCAGCAATCCATTCAACGCCTGCGCCGCTCTAGGATTTCCGTTGATAATAAAAGAATGGGTCCTTCCGGCAATCTTCACGTCCACGATGTGCTGCGATTTGTTCTCTGCTCTCTGGAACTTATAGCCAATACTGCCTCGTCTGTAAACCTTCGATGCCAAACCTTGTGCTGACTTCGCCTTCATGTCTGTATTGAAGTCTGCAACTATCTGGTTGATTTCGTCAGCAGTCGCATCCTCTGGAATATCAGGATAACGCTCATATACAATGCCAGTCCTAGGGTCCTTCTCATACCATACGCTTGTTTCGGTAATCAGATTATTGCCCGAATTATTTCGCGCGAATCTTGCGAAAGCCTGACGGATAGCATTCATACCACCGTTTTTGATGGCTCTGTTACCCATCGCACCAATCTGCGCCAGTACGTTTGTTTCACTCAGATACTTGTGTCCTCTCGCTCTCATGATCGTGCTTCCGATGTAACTCTTCGGGTCTCCCTGCTCAGTAATGTAGCCATAAGTATCTTCTGCAGTAGCCTCATCATACTTTCTCAAAGGCACATACCAGTTGAACATATTCGATACATGGCCATGCAATTCCTTGCTGATGATACCATTCTTATAATCGCTGTCAATAGAATACTGGGTTGCAGCCTTCACCTTATCCCAATAGTCTTTCACAGCTCCCTTCTTGATGCTCTCCATCTTTGCTTCCGAATCCATCACGCTCTGAATAGCCTCGGCATCATTGTAAGGGTCAGAAGATTTCGCCACTTCCTGAATAGCGTGCATACCCGAATAGTCGTGCTCGCCAGCCTTATAGTCTGGGTCGATTTCATTATTGATGAACTCATCCATCTGTCTGTAGTATTCCTTCAAGTCGATATTGCCGGCATTCAGTTTGTTATCCAGACGTTCCTTCTCGTTACTCCAGCGGCTTTCCAAGATGTCAGCATCCTGCTTCTTCTTCTCGTCCATTTTCATCTTCTTTAGGAAGTCACGGACAAAGAACACTCTGTTTCGCTCCAAACCATGCTTGGTAATCATGTAGAGATTGAAGTTGCGAATCTTCTCATCATCCTTCTTGCCATCGAAAGCATCCAGTACGTCAGCCATAGCCTTGTCAAGAGGCTTCATCACGTTGCGCTCATACATCTGAGCCGCATCACTCATCGCACCCTGCATGGTGTTCTGCAACATATAAGGATTCTCCGAAGAAGCAATATCCTCAATCTTCTTATCAGGCACAATCGCATTCATCAACTTCTTCAACGAAAGCATATTGTCCATATAGCTCTCGGTGAACATATAGCCATGCTCATCAAGCGAACGGTGGTATCTGTCAAGTGCCGTGCCGGCAGATGGGGTAGTGCGGAAGTGAATCTCTACCATCCGTAGCCTCATTCCACTCAGCCTTGGTAAGATTATCCATACTTCTAACCTTCCCGTCATTTCCGTAGAACATACCATCATGCGCCACGACAGCAGGCATACGCTCATGGTCGAGACGGTATTTCACCGCCTCGGCTCTCAGTTTCCAATAAGGATCATTTTGGATTCTTCTGCAAGTTCTTGCTCAACCAGAGCAGATACTTCACATTCTTTAGTATTAGGAGCAATACGATAACCGATTTCGTGAAGGAAATCAGATACCTTATTCTTGATACCATTCCAGAAGCCAGCTTCACCCTTGCCATCCTCGGCGAGTCGGGCGATACCTTCCTCAATAGCATCATAAATATTCAGAGGATTGAACTTTCTCTCCTCATCCACCAGCTTCTTCAAAGCTGCATTCTCAGGCTTATCCAAGTCGTACCATACATCACGAAGGAACTTGTCGAATCGTTCATCACCAAACAACTCTCTCATTCCCTTGTGTCCAACCACCTCATGCCAGATAGTCTTCTCGGCAGTATATCTGTCGTGGATATTAGGCATGTAAAGATGCACCTCGCCAGTCTTCTCGTCATACCAGCCACGTTATCTTTCTACCTTCCTCAATAGCAGCCTTAGCCGCCTTGTTGGTGATTTCATCAACCGATGAAACCATGTTCACCTTTGCGCCAGTCTTCTGAGCCACCTTTTCGATATGGTTCTCGACAGATGAAGTAGGGTAGTTGCTTTCGCCGTAATCTGTGCGGAACTTGGTGCCACCGTCCTTGCCCCATTCCTTGAAGGCATCCTTTGTCATTTTTACGTTGACGAACTTAGCCTGAGGGAACTCCTGTTCCAGTTCAGCCATCTGCTTCAAGAACTTCTCCTTTGTTTCAGGGTTCTGTCTGCCTTGCTCTACGGTAGTGATAGGCACACCAAGTTTTACAAGCTCTCTCAACTGGTTAGGGGTAACTACGTTCCAAGGGATAGCCAATCCTGTTCCTCTCAGTTGGTCGGCGATTTTCTCAGCAACCTCCTCGTCAGGCAATATTCTTACTGCCTTTCTCCATCTAGAGAGCATCACGCTTCTCTGTCTGTCCTTTGGCAGAAGACTGTTTACTGTTCCGGAAGTCCAAGGCACCAAGCCCACAGAGTTCTTTGCGCCCTCGGCGTGATAGCCGCTAGTCTTCTCGCTCTCAGGAATCGCCCATTCCACAACCTTGATATTGCCTCTAGCGTAAGCGCCAGAGAACTGATCGTTCATCACAGAAGTGGAAGTGTGCATATAAGGGTTATAAGCCGCTGGTACTGGTCCTTCTCCTGCCCCAGGATTCTTATCGGTCTTCACAAGTTGGAATTTTCCGTTCTTCACAAGGTCTGGTCTCTCATCTGCGCCCATCCAAGCACCAATCTCTGTTGCATCGGTACGCTTTCCGTCAATAATAGCAGCCATAGGAGAGTACAACTTTCCGTCAACCTCCTGCATTCCGCTATACATTCTGAATGTCTTCTCCTTGTTGAGACGGTCCAGCTCATCCTTATCTGTAACCTTGTAGGCGAATCCATCCTGCTCAATCTCATTCATAGAAAGATCATCAATCTTGTCATTGAAATCATCCATGATGTCGTTGATGGCCTTATCCATCTTATCCTTCTCAGAAACCTCAAAGAGTTTCTTCCAAGCATCCTTCAAACGTTGCAGGATAGAACGGTCGCCCTTTCTTGCAAACTCATGTGCTGCATTCACAACTTTATCCCAGATAGACAGGTCCATCGCCTTTCTCTGTCTCGAATCAGCCATCTGAGCTGTCAGCTCGTAAGCATCAGACAGACCGTAAGGCTCTTCTTTGAAGCGTTCCTTATCGTCCTTTACCTTGTCATAGATTTCGAGGATAGTCTTAACGCCCTCTATCTGCTTAGGAGTCAGAATGCCCTCAGCCTTACCTTTCTTAACGAGATTGATAGCACCCATTGTTACCTCATGAATCATTTCATGCAGCATAATAGTAGGGGCGGCGTAGTCTGGAGCCTTGGTCTTTGTCAGACCATCAATATACAAATCAATGTTTCTATAGATGTCTGCTTCTCCGGATCTCTTCTTCGGACTTTCGGCACTTACCTTGATGTTAACACCAAGACGTTTGTTTATATCGAGAACTCTTTGGAAGAGTTTAGCCTTTTCTTTATCTCTATTTGTTTCTTTAAAAAATTCGTTCAACGTCTCCAAGTGTGAACGTTCCTCCTGACTGCAATCCCCAAGTCTCTCTGAGATTCTTTGCTCTAGCGTCTCTATAGGCAAGTTCTCTGTCAGCGGCGGCGAGAATGGTCTTATAATATTGGAGTAGATAAGAGCCTCTATTTCCCTTACCGTCATTCTTACCACCAAGATGTCCTCCGATGGACTGTCCTGATAACTTTTCAACTTTTCGTTCATAATCATTCTTGTAATATTCTATAACGCTTCTGCCAAGATTGGAAAACTCCTCCACGGCATAGTCTGCATCATCAACAAGTCTAGACTTGTCTCTGTCTTCTGCATGCTCTACAATGTCTTCAATGGCAGAATCAAACTTCTTTTCAATCTGCGAAGATACATTTTTATCTACATCTTCTGGAATGATTCTACTATTCTTAACATCTTTTGTATCTGTTTTAGAATACTGCAAGCCTCGGTCCTCACGGAAGTGGGTGCCTTCATCCTCAGAAGTCTTGCGCTCCTCCTGCACCTTCACACCCATCTTAGACAGGCGGTCCAGTACTGGCTTCAACTGCTCAGGCTTAAACTCAGCAAGCATATTGTTACCTCTGGTCTCGAAGTTATTGCCATCAACCAGTTTCAACAAGTCATTATCCATGAAGTACTTGCCTCCCTTCGCCTTGCTTTTCGGTACACGAAGCTCGTAGAAGTAGCCACGGTTGTTATCTACACGTTTCACCTTCACCTCACCGTCCGATGAAGTAACCTCGTCAATACCGCCATGCCAAGAAGAAAGCTCAAACTTCTCTGTTACGCTGTTGATAGGCGCATCCGTAGTCAAGCCCTTAGGGTCAAATCTATCTGGCATCAAGATACCAGTCTTCACCTCGCCAGTATCAGTTGTATATTTCACCAGCTGACCGCCCAAGCCCTGATCCTTGCTGTCAACCAAAGCCTGCATCAGGTTACCGGTCACGATATAACCATTCTTGCGGCTCTCATTGCTAGTCAGTCTATCCCAGTTATCAAAGTTTTGGTTCAATACTCTGAGATGGCTGTCTCCCATACCGATTGCCTGCTTAGTCATGTTGTCGATGGCACTGATAACATCTATATTGCCTTCACCTGCGCCTATCTTACCCGCGATAGGGAAAGTAATCTTTCTTCTGCCATCCAAGGTAGCAAAGGAAACGGAAGAGGCGTTAGGCGAGTAGTTATCAGTAATCTTGATGTCAATAAGTCTACCGTAACTGTTACCGAATCCGCTCAACTCGTTAGGGTTATTCATATCTGTAGGCAGAACGAAAGTCTGGTTTGTATCGAAGGTTTCAAGAATACGCTCAAACATTTCAGCCTTGGCTTTCAGGTTCTTCACCACATCGTTCAGCTTATCTTTCTCCTGCTTGTAGATGTTGTCATACTGATAGCCAGCCATCTTCTCAATCTGCTCATCGCTCATACCCGAATCCTTCTGACCCTTCTTTCCGTCCTTGATATACTTCTCCTTTGCCTTGGTTGCAGCCTTCACCGCGCGCTCCTCATACTTCTGAGTCTCGTCCGCAATCTTCTGGTCGAAGTACTCCTTCACGGCAGCCTTCTTCTTGGTCTTGTATTCATCCCAAGTCTTACCGCCAGTCAGTCCTTCCTGCGAAGCCTTCACCTCAGATGCCTTCATAGGCTTCTTCAAGATAGCCATGTTCACCTTTTCTATATAGGTATTGTCGGCAAAAGCGTTATCGCCGCCCGGCTCTGCGCCCTGCTTCCAGACTTCCTTGTGAATAGTCTTAGCCTTCAGTGGCAGCTCGGTAATCTCCAGGTCGTTCTCGCCCATTTCGTTGAGTCGCTGAATCTCGTTGGCATAAAGCTCGCCAATCTCCTGCAACATCTTCTCCTGCTCTGAAACTCTCAACAGAGCCATACGCCCAAGAAGTTTGCTAGCATCAGCACCAGCTTCGCCATCGCCAACACCGCCACCGCTTGCAACAAGAGTCTGTGGGTCGATTCTAGACAAATCATCGCCATGGCTCTTTTCCCATCCGAATGGGTCTGCCATGCGTGAATAAAGGTCAAGATGCTCTGCCATGTACTCCTTAACCACCTTATCACCATATTTATTGGTAATATCGGCAACTTCCATTTCGTTAAACTTACTCTTCTGTGAAGAAGTGGTATTGGCATCAAGTGACTTCAACTTAGCCTTGAACATCATCAGCAGTCGCTGTTCTGCAGGGATAAGAGAAACCACATACTCGTATGCACCTCTAGCAACCTGACCAGTTCGGTCGATACGTCCACGCATCTAGAACCTCATCATTCACGTCAAGCTGCTGCTGAGCCACGATCATCACACGCTTCTTCTGGTCCTTATACTTGCTCGAAGCATGAAGGGAAATACCGGTTGCTGCACTCTTATTCAGAATAAGCGCATCAATCTTACCATCGTTAAAGTCGCGCGCGAGTTTCTTCTTGTCTGTATCAGCACGCTTTACCTTGGTAACAGTTCCGTTGTCGTTATAAACAAACTCGGTCTGTCTACCGGTCAGCTCGCCAACCTTATAACCTGCCTTCTGCAACTCGTTCTTGATAACATCAATAGGGGAGAGTGAAAGACCGGTACTTGTCTGCTCAATCTTCTTCTCCAGTTCGTGATAAGCCTCAACTGCCTCATCGCCCAAATCAGAAAGCTTTATGTATCCGCTTTCGCTATTATCCTTTGCGTCCTTCTGGGTATAGCGAAGAGTACCTTCAAGACCCTTCTTCAAAGAAGTGCCCAAGTCTGGTGCGTCCATTTCCTCACCAAGCGCAAGGTTGCCAGTCTGCGATTCATTGGTATTATTCAATGCAATCACAGGCTTCATGCCCTGCTTCAAGTAGTCGGATGGCACGTTCTGCAGCAGACTTCGCTTTCAAGGAGAGAAGTACCTGCTGAACGGTATTGTAAAGCCTTGCTGGCAAATGGCTGATTCTTGATACCCAGGGCAGCCGTTCCCTTCTTGATTTCCATAGTAGACTGAATAGCAGCCAGCTCATCATTACGCTCATCCACGTAACTTGAAACATATTTCTTTTGGAAATTGATAATATCATTAAACAAACCGATGATACTATCATACTGTTCTCGCTGCTCCTGCACTCGCTCAGGATCATCAATCGCCTTCCAGTCGATGGTTACGCCAGTCATATCTCGCTCACGTCTAATCATCTGACCGCATTGCGTCAAGGTCTGGCTCATAATCTCCTGCAAGGTTGCACCACCACGCTTCACCGCATCAATCAAATCGGATGATTTCATACCGCCCTCGTTCATGGCAGTACGCAAAGCGTAGATAGGCATGTTGTCTGGTCTCTTGGCAAAGGTTGCCGAGAAGAAGGTAACGTTCTTTGCCTTCTGAATAATGTGTTGGAAATAGTTGCCCTGACCGCTATTGCCACCAGCCGTGTGGCTTTCGTCAAGGATAAGATAGGCGTTACCCATCAGTTTTTCAATAGCATCACGTCTTTTCTGTCCGCTCAGAGCAGCAGCACCAAAAGATTTACCCTTCGCAAGCTTTCTCTCCTTGCGGTTGCCGTCCTCGTCAAACTCATACACACCATTGCTTACTTGGCTGTAAGTAGTCAATACATAGTCGTATTCGTCTGGCAGTTTTCCGTTCTTTTCGATGTAGTCGAGCACACGCTTCACCTCGCTCTTCGATGGCAAAGCGAATACTACATTTCCATCTGAGTCGGTAATGGCAGCTTCCTTGGCACTACCAAATACAAATGGTCTTAGGTCTGGGCTGCCAATATCCACCAAGTCGCGGTAAACATCGCTCAGCAATCCTGCTGTCTTGGTGAAATATACAGGAACCTGACCCTGTTTCTTGGCGTATCTGATAAGCGAAGCAGCCTGTCTTCCCTTACCGATACCAGTCATATCGCCGATGATGAATGCGTTGCCCTTCTTTGTCTGCTGCAAGGCAAGGGCTACAGAGTCAACCTGCTCTGCAGCAAGATGAGAATACAAATCATCCTTGTCATTATAGCCTAGTTCATCAACAAGGAACTGGTCGGCATCGCCTAGCTTTTCGAGATTCTTGTTTACCGCCTCCTGCTGATCGGCAGGCATCACGGCTTTCAGAGTGAATGGATTTCCACTCTTAGGGGTATAGGTAACTTTCTCTGTACTTAGTCCACGTACGGATTTGTCCACCCGCTGTAATTGTCCCCGTGGTCCGCTTCCGCTCCCGGTGCTGGCAGATTCATCAGCACTTGGCTGAGTGTCATTCCGTCCAGCTCCTCCTGATCCATTTCCTCGCTGCTCATTGGTTCCAGTGGTTGGTTCCTTGCTTGGAGAAGGCTCTGCCCCTGTTCCGTCTGTTCTACTATCTCCATAAGAAAGTCTTCCATCTTCTCTTGGCTCGGTTCCTCGTTGATTTTCCAAGTCATCATGGGTTCCTGATACGGAAGTGGAGTCAAATAGGTCAGACTCTCGCTCACCATCTGGTTTGCTTCCTCCTCGTTCTCCTGTTCGTACTCTCTCTTTAGGAGTACCAGCAGCGCCTTGTTTATCAAGTTCTGGTTGAGCACTTCTTGTTTCTCCTCCGATGGAAGAATCCATCCGTTCACCTCGTAGTATATCATCTTCAATTCGTTTATAAAGTTCGTCATAATCTTTCACGGCTTCCGCTCTAGCCTTATCCTTTACTGGTGGAAAGGCATTCTCGTCCAAGCGTCTTCCGTTTATTAATATAATACGTGTAGGGTAGCTGGTTCCCTGCTTTGCATAGAGACCACCATCCACATTAATCACGTCTTCCACATTATAGTGGCTATAGAGATAACCAAGGAAAGCCTTATCTTTCGGATTCAGACTTCCGTTCTTGGCGTATTCCGTCTTGCCGCCAATGATAATGGCAGCACGGCCATCGTCCTTCATGCTCTCCAAGGCATTGATTGCCATCTGTCCTTCCAAAGAAGAAATCTTATAGCCGTCATACTCCTTAGGGGTAGCACTACCAAATGGTGGATTTGTCACCACCACGTCAACGTCCTTGTCTGCAAAAGGCTGAGTTCCGTCCTGACTGGTCACGTTCTTGAAGCCCTGTCTTCTCAGGTTCGCCAATCGCTGGGCATCAATATCGTTCACATGTACCTTATCCATTGGCAAGCCGATGGTAAGCATACCGTTGCCTGCACTTGGCTCCAGAGCACTCTCAATTACCTTGCCGTTGCCCTTCACATACATATCCGCAAGGAAAGCGTAAGGGGCAGGGGTAGAGTACTGCTGCTTCATCACTCGCTCAGAATCACGCTGGTTAAGGCTCGGCTGATTCTCATAGAGTTTCTTGATGCGTTTGAACTTCTCGGCATTATTGGTTGATTTTCGCAGAAGAGATACCTCTTGCTCGCTGAACAATTGCAGTTTCTGCAAGCTCCTGCAAGTCCGTGTCCTTAATATCCTTCAAGCCAAGTCTCTCTGCCGTCTTTCTCAATCCAACGATACTCTTGAACTTGCGACCGAAAGCCAGCTGAAGGTTCACCGTATCAATAAACTTCTTCTCAGCCAGCTTTCTTTCCTCGGCACTCTTTGAGTCGCCCACCAGATTCTCCTGATGCTTAGGCGAAGTCTTCTCGTAGTAGTCAGCCCAATCCTTCAAGCTCATGCGCTGCTCGCCATCGCCGATAGCGGATATTCATCATCTGCTCATAGATGGCATCCACGTCTTCCTTCTTAAAGAGCTTGGCAGCAGGAGCAAACTCCTTGCGCATTTCCTTTACTACGTCTTCAAGATTGTGCATGCCTCTCTTGATTCTCAGATAAGCATTCTCGGCCATGGCGCTCACCAGCTTAGGCAACACTTCCAGCTGTCTAGAGTTAAGACCAACAAACGAAGCAGACATTTCATCCTTGCCGGCATTCTTGAGCATATCCCAAAGGTCATTAACCTTCTTGTTTGAAGCCGCTACTGCTGCATCGTCAGCAGTCTGCTGAGGCTTCTTTGGCTGTTCTGTTTTAGCCTTCTTCTCCTTCTCGAACCCTTCTGCCGCATTTTTGATTCCCTTCATAGGGTCAGCAGATAGTTCCGTTTTAGGAGTATCAATCTTTGGTTCAGTCTTCTGCCCTCTGGTCTTGGCAAAGATACTTTCGTAGATGGCACGGTGCAAATCGTCCGTCACCTCACCATTAAGATAATCAAGAGCCATATCCTTGGATAAATCATCCACGTCTGCCTTCATAATCTCCTCCTCAGTCAGAGGATGCTCCTTTTTGAACTCTGCTGCAGCTGCCTCAATCGGGTTAAACTGAGGGACTGGCTTCTCTTCTTTAGGAAGGAGTGGGAGAGGACCTTCTTCTTTCTTGTTGTCAATATGCTCTACAACCTCATTCAGGTCACCAAACTTCTTGCCATCATACTCGTAGTATGAACCAGTGTATTCGCCCTTCTCGTTTGGCTCATCAACCTTGATAACCTCCTTGTCGCCATCAATAAGAATCTTCTGCTTCATGATAGGACCATTCTTTGATGGGGTCTCGGTTTCCTCGTCCGTCACTTCAATACGACTTTCGAGTTCTTTGTTTACTAAGTCGTCTGGTTCTTCTACTCTTGGTCGTTCTGGTTCTGTTCCTGCTTCTGCTGGTTCATTTCCTCCTGATGCTTCCTGTTGAGGTTCTTCATTGCCTGAAACATCATTGCCTCCTTCAATTTCTGAATGTCCTGTTCCATAATCTTGCCATTTTTTAAAGTTCAAATACTCATTAATTAACTCTTCCTTGGTAGGAGCTGCCTCAAACATATTGCCCTCGCCAGTATTTCTAGCCTTAGCGATGCGGTTGTATTCGTCAAGCAAATCTCTGAAATCAGAAACCTTGCCCTCCAAGGCTAAAGCCATCATCTGAGAGATAGAAGAGTAACGCTTAGCCGCATCCTCACCGAACATGTCTGGTGTTCTCAGCAACGTATCAACCTTATTGCCGCCCTGTCTTGCCTCATAGAGCAATTGGATAGCCTGATCAATCTCATCACGAAGAGAGAACTCGCCCAACTTCATGTTGTCCATTACCGAGCGGATAGCGTTGATAGCCTTATTCTTCACCGTAGAGTCGATGCCCAGCATTCTGATAGTCTCTGGCTTGAAGATAGAACCCAAAAGAAGGTTCTTAACATACTCCCTGCCTTGTGCTGAAAGTCGCTCAGGACTATCCATCATCTGTGCCACCTCGTTCTGTCCGATGATGCCTTTATCTACTAACGTCTTCACCAAGTCATTTATTGCCTTGGAATTGTTAAAGAAAGCATCAAGAGAACCATTTCCCTCAATCTCGGCAACAATCGCGCCTACCTCGTCAGAAGTCAATGTCTTAGCCTTGGCAACTGCCTGTTCGGTATTACTCTGAGTCTTCTTCTCGTTTCGGTTGAACTTAGCGAATGTTGCTGCATCGTATGGCAATCTCTCATCCGTCACCATTACCAGACGAGGATGTTCGATTCCGCTCTGCTCAATCTGCTCTCTTGTAAAGCCGAAGTTCTCGGCATTCTCCAGAAGGTCGTTGATGTATTCGCCATCTGTGCCTTCCTTTGCAGCCTTCTGTCCTGCCATCGTTCTGCCATTGCCATCATACACGATACCCTCGTCAGATACCACTGGCACATTCTCGATAGCCATACCATTATACTTTCGGGCAATCTGGTCCGTATTCTGCTGAGCCGCCTTGTCGTGCTCATAGTCACGGTCATTCACGGTTCTGCCCTCAGCATCGGTAGGGAATCCCTCAGATTTCTTATAGTCGTTATTCACATCGTGTGAAGGAGTAAGGCTTTCAGCCGGAACAATCTCATAGTGTCCCTTAATCTTGGTTTCTCCGTCAGGCAGCATTCGCGTGCGCTTGTTGCCTACAAGTCTAGGTGCATTCACAAACTTCTGTGCAGCCACGCTGCCAGCCTCATGAGCACCCTCAGTCTGTTCTGTCTTACCCACGGTCTCAGCCACCTTCTTGGCAGTCATAGCCTTCTTGATATTCCGAGCGTGGTCCAACTGCTTCTTGGCAGCTTCAATAGTATGATTCTTCAAAGTCTCCTGCTCCATGATGTCGTTAGGTTCGGCGGTATAGTCCACCTTCATCTTCTCGGCATCCTTCAAAGCATTCTCTGCTTTCTGAATCTGTCCGTCCACTACCTTCTCGGCATTCTCCCCGAAGTCCTCTGTAAGAATCTCTGCACTCTGCTCAGGAGTCATTTTCTCATAGTCCGGAGTAGGTCTTCCCTTGCTGTCTGTAGCCATAGGAACATCTGTGCCATCTGCAAACTTTCTGCTAGGCTGAGGCTGCTCTTGTGGTACTAAATCCTCATTTGTGGTATTATTTTCGCCCGATGTGGTACTATTTTCGCCCGATGTGGTACTATTTTCGCCCGATGTGGTATCATTTTCCGGTTTTGTGGTATTATCCTGTGGTGCCTCTTGCTCCTTTGGCTGAGGCTTGGCAGCATCCAACATAGCCTGTTCCTGTGCCGCCTGATTGTAAGGCTCAGAGTTCTTCATCTGCAATCTCTGACGATATTCTGCAGCGAACTGGTCGATAGGCTGGTTTTGGAACAGCGTAACATCGTCTGCCTTCACATAAACCAATTCCTTGGTATTAGGGTCCAGACAGACAAGCATATCACCGCTGCCTTCCTTGGCTCTACCTGTAGTCTGGTCGAAGGCAACATCACCCGAACCAACAAGAAGTGTTCTTCCGCTGCTGTCTTGCACGTACAAAGCCTGCTCGCCATTCATCGGCTGACCGTTCAAGGTTCCGTGATAGCTCCAATCAGAAATAAAACTCTTCACGTTTTCCTCTATAGCATCAGCAGTAGCCTGCTGCATACCCTGCACTCTAGCGTTCGCATTAATATATTGGGCAAGTGGGGTCAACTCTTCTTGGGTCAATCCATTCTGAATGAGTGCATCGTAAATCTGTGCCGGTGTCAAGCCCTGCTGGTGTAATCGCTCAAAGGTTTGCTTGAACACATCGTTACTATCCATCGCTGCATCAAGGGCTTGCTCTGCGTTGCGAAGGTTGCGCAACTCATCAACTACCACGCCGCTATCCGGATTGTCTGTTCCCAGACTATGCTCCTCGGCAACCGTCTTACCTTGGCTTGCAGACTGGTCTGCGTGTGGTCTCCAGCTAGGGAAAAGCTCATCTTCGAGTGCTCTCTTCACATGATAGAAGATTCTGTTCTCCTCATCGGTACGCTTCATTGGGTCCTTGCGCATGATTTTGTCAATATCAATAACAATGCTTCCTTCTTTACCAAGAAGTTCTTTGATAGAAGCCATGAAGTTATTAGTATAACCTTTGCTTTCTGATCTGAGGTAGCCAAGCAAACCGTTTTTGTCCGCATACTTTTCCCAGTCAAGATAGAGCGCACTCTTCTGGTTGCGCAACTCATTAATCAATCGGGCATTATTCGGGTCTGTAATATCCTTATTCTCGTCATATCCGTTTTCTTTAAGGAATCTAAACGCTAGATTAGTGACAGTTCCATCATCATCTATGAACTGCATATCCTTCATCCTTGCGTAGCCCATCAGCGACATCATATCGTCATTATCACGATAAAGCTTCTGCTTGTAAAGGATGGCACGGCGTTCATCGGCATTCTTATAAGAGGTACGTGTAAGCAGCGTTCCGTTCTTGGTGTATTCAAGAATCTGTTTGTTCTTCACGTCGTTCACGCTGCGGTAGCTTTTGCCTCTTGTCGTGTTAAACAGTCCCATGGCCGCATTCACCTTCTCTTTGGTGCTCTGAGAAACGTCTGGGTCGTTCATAAAATCCGTGTATGCCGTTTTGTATTTCGGATCTCTTGGAGCTGTCTTCGATGCACGGTCCACCTTCACGAAAGCATCCATCAGATTCTTGCCCGATGCAGAAGAAATCAGCTCGTTCTTCTCGTCAGGAGTCAGACGAATATCCACGGCGATAGGGGAGCCGTTGGCATTCTTGCCAATCACGAAATTACCACCGCTATTATGAGTAAGATGATGCAGAATATTGCCCATCTTCACGAAGTTGCTAGGTTCGCCAGCCTTGAAAGCGCCAACCATCACAACATCTTCCAACCAAGTACCGAAGGAAATATCCTTGTCGCCTGTCACGTTGTCTGCAACCATCATGGTTCCTGCCTCAACGCCCAGACCGGCAGCCGTAGCACCAAACTTCTGCGCGCCATGAAGCAATCGCTCGCCAGTACTCTTCTCCATACCTGTAATACCGAACTTGGAAACCCAAGGAGACATGATTGCGCCCGAAACTCCGAACATTGCACCTGTTACCGCACCATGCTCAGCACCTTTCAGACCAGCCTCGCCGATAGCCTGCAGCGAAGTATCATCGCCAGTAGAAGCCTGATTCAAAGCAGCAGTCATACCCGAATATCCTGCAAGGTTCAGCGCACCTGTTGCTGTTCTGGTTCCCAATCCCGACATGATCTTCTGTGCCGTAGTCATGTTGGCCACCTTGAAAGCCATCTGTTGTGCGGTAAGCTTCTGCGCCGCCTTCATCACTCCAGCCTTCACCAGTCCGTTAGTCAGAACTCGGGTTCCTGTATTCACGGCAGCACTTGCGCCGGCACCGATTACGGCGAGCGGACCAGAATCAGCAGCCATGTTTACGGCAGTAGATGCGAATCTCGTACCGATGCCCGAGCGGTAGGTTTCATCCTTGTGGCCGGCAATCTTCTGAATTTCCGCATCACCATTAGCAATAGCAATACCTTCCTGCAATCTCTGTCGTGTATCTCTAGACATAACAGATGGAGCCACCACCATACCTATAATAGAGTTGCTGAGGTTCTTGACAATATAGTCAAGCGCACCATGAGGCATGATTTCCTCCTGATTTCGCATCGTCAGAGCCTTCTGGGCATAGTTCATAATCTCAGGAGTAACATATTTGTCCACGTATTCCTCCACACTCATGTTCAGTTTCTCTGCGCTCTCGGCAATATGGCGCTGCATTCCCTTCTGCGAATAAATCTCGCCGATTTTCTTGCTGAGATTGTTCATCAGAACGTTCTGACGGTTCACCTGCTCCTGAGTCTGTGCATCACGGAAAGCCTGTTCCTTTACCGACTGAGGCGCATAGATGCCGCCCATCTTGTCAAGGTTCTGCTGATACTGCTGACGTGTTAACTCCTGTGCCTCGTTCATGGAAGAATCAACCAGGCTGAGAAGATCATTACCCAAAATACCTTCGGTCTGTCCGTCATTTCTTACGAACTTGTCGCCTTCAACCTCATACTGGGCGAATGCTCTAGCATCGTCCTCTCTCTGCTGCTTGGCTCTAGCCTGTCTAGCCTCTGGAGTAGAAAGCTGCTGCATCGTCTCGTTGAAGTTCTTGGCAGTAGGGGTTATTCTGCTTCTGCTGATAGGGGTAGCCCTCTGCTGTTCCTGACGTGCAGACTGTTCCTGTGCTCTTTGCATGCGTGCGCGCGCATTACTAGCCTGAGCCTGCTGCATTGGGTTCATTTGGTCGTTGCGCATGTGCATCAACTGCCAGTTCTGCATGTAGTCCGTACCAGAAGTAGTAGCCGTTCTAGGCTGCTGAGCCTTCTGCTGCCTTGGCTTCTGATACTGAGCTGCGACTTCCTGCGCTCTCTGCTTCATAGTCTGCTTCTTGACAGGCTGAACTGGCTTCTGCTGCTGAGGCTTCGGATTTACTGCATGCAATCCAAGCCGCTGCGCAAACTCCTCATACGAATTTACTGGAAAACAGCACCGTCTGCGTGTAGCGCAAGTCATAGAGCTGCTTTCTGTTATGATAGCCCTGCTTGCCCGGCGCATATACGAACTGTCTGAAATGTTCTCTAGTTCCCGATACTGCGCCATCAGCTTTCAAGGCGTTATAAAGTTGGTCAAATTTATCTCCAGCCATATATTATATATTAATGTTTATAATCCAAGTTTCTTTGTATTCTTATAGCCGTTCTTCGACTTTCCGGTAGGCTTCGGCCTGTTTCTCGCATTCCTAGCCGCATTCTGCGAAGCTGCTGCCTGACTGGTAACAGATGCACCCTTTCGTCTTGTGGTGGTCGTTACTTCTGCGCCAGTCTTCGGATTGATGGTCTTCGTACTGGTAGAAGTAGATGTCTCGCCTTGAGGAAGTTTGCCATATTCACGGTAGTACTCCTGCTCCCACATAGTCTTGTTAGGCTGATAGCGCATCTTGCCGTTCTTATCCTCAAACCAGTACTTGGCACCCGAGCCGCTACCGCTCCTGCCTGACCGTCCACCACCGCCACGCCCCTTATGGGTAGCGTTATACTGCTGAATAGCCAGACGCTGCCTAGTCTGCTCATCCTTCACCTTGTCACGCCCCTTCTTATACTCGAAGTCACGCTTATCCTTATCCTTCTTATACTGGTCAGCTGCCGCATCCTTACCCTTTCGGTACTCAAACTTATCCTTGGCAAGCTGATTACCCTCACCACGAAGCCCCATAAGATACTCCTTATAAACCTGATCAGCCTGTGCTTTTCGGTTAGCTAGGTCTAGATTTGCCTGCTTATAGGCAGCATCCGCATCAAGGGCAGCTTGTTTCTGTCTCTGAGCCTTGCGGTTCTGATAACCCTGTTCCATTATGGTAGTAGGGTCGTTGAACACCTGCAGAGGCGCACCCTTCGAAGTGTTGACGATGTTTCCCATGTGGCGAATAGCATCAGCAAAGGCAGCGATATTCTCACGGTTGGTAGTGATTCGGCGTATCATATTCGTCAGGAGTCTCACCCTCACGCATTACCCGGTCTGCTCTTCGGCATAACCTTGCCCAGCCAACTGAAAAAGCCGCCATCCCTCTGTTTAGGGTCAGTCCTCAAACTCTGGAACCTGCTGTTCCTGCGGCATCTGAAAACCACTCAGAGCAGTAGAAAGCGTATCATATACGAGGTGTTACCGTCAGCATTCCAACCAGTAGAAGGCTGCGGCATTCCCTCAAAGTTACTCTGAGGCTGTGGAGTATTCTCTGCTGTCATCGCCCATGTAAGGAGTCTGTACTGGTCCCAATGAAGGGTTTGCAGTTACCGCTTCCCTGCGGAACAAACTCTTCCTGCTTAGGCATCTGGGTGAAGTCTGTAACAGGTGCTGCGCCAGTCTGAACAGGCTGAGCCTCAAACTTACCGGTAGCACCGCCCCCATTACCGAAGAAGTTAACCCCCGCGACACCGCCATTTACCCCCGCGGCTCCTCCGTTGCCTCCATTCATCACCTGATCATAATCGGGATATTTCGCTCTCATCAGGTCATGCACAGCCTCAGGATAGCCGCCGATAGTTACCGGCTTCTTCCTAGGCTGCTGCGTATTCTGATTATTGTTTACTACCATAGTCTTAACTTTTTCAAATTTCTGAATTTTCCTCATCAGCAAATACATGAAACATACCACGAAGACAACTAATAGGCATTTCTTCACCAAACACATTTGTATAGGTAAATTCATCCTTTTCACTATAGTGTAACTCCGTGCCGTTCTTCGTGCAACGCTCGATAATTTCAGCTTCTTCTTTTGAGAGAATTATACCATTATCGCATTGCACAATAGTAGCAGATTGGTCTCCACCTTCCTCTGCTTCGTCATAGTCGATAGAAACCGTGTGGCCTTCTTCTAGAGCCTTGCGAACTTGCTCCAGAATTTCATCCACCTTAACCTCCTCAGGGTTGTCCTTGGTAGGATGATTATCTTTGACAGGAGAACAATCTTTCTGGTTCGTTACTGCGCCAACAGAATCGTCTCTGAAAGGAGAAAGTTTCTTCTCCTCTTCCTCGCTAAAATCAGGCAGCTGAGGGTTGAACATGTAGCCATTCGCTAAGGCACAGTATTCGCTCGAACGTTCGTTTTGACGGAGACTCGACCCTTCATTAACAATAGCCTTTGCCATCTTCCGAATCATCTTTACAGCTTCAATACCGTATTCACGATACTCCTTAGAGTATTTTCGAACCTCTTCAACCAGCTTGGTCTTCTCCTCCAACTCCTTCTTGGTAGCCTTCAACTCCTTGCCCAAGTCTGCAATCACCTCGTCCTTCTCTGCAATCACCTTCTCTTTGTAAGCGAGAGCACTCTCGGCACTCTTCGAAGCCCGAGCATCAATCTCGTCAACAATCTTGTCTGCAAGCTCCTTCTTCGACTTCTCATTCTCCCCAACATATTTCAGACCTAACTTGGCAAGATTCTTCTCACGAATCTTTGTAAGGCGAAGTTCCTCTGCAACGTCAGACAAAACAGCGTTCTTATCTTTCAACTGCTTCTCCAACTTGCACAAGCCTAAAGAAGAATCGGAAAGTTCTTTGGCATATTTCTTTGCCAATTTTGTCTTTTCAGCCAGCTTCTTCTTTAATTCATCGATTAAGTCCTCATTCTTAAAACACGTATCAAGGTTTCTGGAATTGGCTTCACTTATGTCATGCAACAATGATTCTGTCTTTCTAAGACTTTTCTTCAAATCACCATTCTCACCGAACATTTTAATCTTTTCGTCTAGGTGTCTAGAGCTTTGCTTCACTAGCTTCTCAATATTCAAGTTCTTCTTGTGGATAATCTTGTTGAGTCGAGCAATCTCCTTGCCGAGACCCTGAATCTTCTTCCTATGCTCAGCAACGGTTTGCTTGCAAGAGCTAGCCATTTCCAATATATCGAGCTTTTCATGCTCCAGCTTCTTGATCTTCTCTGCCTGTTCGTCAACCAAGGCTTTGTCGAAGTATTTTGCAGGAATCTCACCTTTTTTCAATTCCTCGTTTTCCTTCTCAAGAACAGATTTTTCATAATAGAGTCGGCTGATGCTGTTCTCCTTCTTCTCTACAAGAGAAAGCAAACGAGTAATCTCTTTATTCTGCTCGCCAATCTTCTTTGCCTGCTCATCCAACAAGGCATCGTTAAACTGGGAGGCTGCTTCTTTAAGGGCAGGGTTGCCTTCATTTGGCTGTTCTTCACCAGGACCAGACATAGGCTCGCCGCAATGTTCAATGGATTTATTTCCAGTTAAATCTCCCTTGATGCGGTTCTCAGCAGAACCAGGTGCCTTGGTGTTCTGTTCGTACTCCTTCTGCAAACGTTCCTTGCGTGCTTCAAAGACATTCCCATACATCATGATCATGTAACCGGCAGAACAAACAACCTGCATCGCTTCACAAATCTCAGGAGACTCGTATTTTGTAAAGGCTTCACTAACAGCACTAGGTTTGCCAGGTCCTTCAAGCGTAAAACCTTCTTTCTCCAATATCTTCTTTGCTTCTTTTAATGTCATATCTATCTTGTTTTAATGTTTATAATCTTTGTTCCTGTTTTTCAGGAACTCAATCTTTCTTTCAACAGCTTGCTTCGAGAAATATAATGCTGGAACTTTTGTTCTGCTATCCATGATGTATTGCCATCTGTTCCACCAATGTTCCTTGAAAGAAATTATGTACGCACAACTGCACTCTTCAAGTAAAGGAATCTGTATTGCTTCTATTCTTACTTTCATACCTTTTATGTTTTAACTTCATTAACACTTCCCGAAAATTCAGGGGTGGGGAAAATCGGAAAACCGAAATCCAGAAAAAGGGGGTGGGGGAGGCAGAATTTCTTTATTTGTATTATTCTACTATAATTTGCAACGGTGGTCAAAGGGGGTGGGGGTCTTGGGGTGCCCTCTACGCCTTGCCTGCCCTTGCCTGTCGCTCGTCCGCTCCACCTTCTAGCCGCTACCCAAGCCCCGACAAGCCAACCGCCTTCTTCAAGCGGTATTGGTTCTTCTCCTCGGGAGACATCATGCTCTCAGCCAAATGGTCGCTTGCAGCAGAACGAGCGGTCTCATTCATGGTGTGTGATACATTTGTGTTATCACTTCCACTTCCATTTGAGCCTAAAGCATTGGTTTTCACCACTTTAGCACCTTCGAGTTCTGACCCCAATTGGTTCACACCGAAATTGAACATAGCATTAGACGCATTTTGAGCCGCATCGCTCGTTGCCTGTGCCTTCGACTGCTCGATTTGCTGACGTTCCCTAGACAACTGCTGAGTGTTCTGAAGATGAGCATCCTCCACATGCTGCTTGCGAGCCGTGTCCTGTGCCGCTACGTTGGCTATCGTGTCGCCCATAGCCTTGTTAGCTGCCTCCTTCGCCATCGCCACGCTTGCAGCAGTTCCACCGCCAACGGCAGCAGCACCATCAGCCTTGCGAACATACTCGTCCTGTACTTCCTTCGCCCTCCTCATGAGGTTCTGCCCTGCTTTCGTGTCAAGGTAGTCTGTGTTGTAGTTCTTATCGTACCAAGCCTTCTCAGCGTTACGTTCTGTACGTGTTCTCCGCTTTGTGCCCCTTCTAGCTGCCTTCTTAGCCTTGTTTGCGCCAAAGAGAGACGAGCCAACACCAAGTGCCAAGGATGCAGCACCTAAGACCCATTCTTTCTTATCCCCGAGAACAGGGCAAGAGGTCAAATGCTTTGGGATTTTCAATAATATTTCCGTCATAATTGCAATTATTTGATTTTACGAGGGCAAATATATAATATTTGAAGGTTCATTTTGCCGTGTTCCAACCACGTTCAAAATCGCCCCAAATCCCACCAATTTCTTTGTCGGGGCGAAATCAACCCCTTTCCTTTCTCCCTCTTCGCCCTCTAGAAGACTCATTTTGTAAACATACGTGATTATTGTAAAGAAAAGACAAGTGGTTAATTATAAGCAAGTTAGTTTTAGCTACTCCAGAGGGAGTATAAAAGCATGTTGTAAAGAAAGTTCTTATTTCACAAAGGAAGTTACTTTGCAAACAAAAAAGGGTGTTTGCATTAATAGGTACGCACGCACGCAAAGAAGTTCGTTAGCAAACTTTAACTAGCCGTATTCAGCCTTCTTGAATGTTTTTCACCCACAATCAACGCTAAAGCCGCCCATTTCTGCCGATTTTTGCGATTTTCGGGCAATTGGTCGGGATTTCTCTCGAATTCGCAAGTTTTGAGCCGTTTAAGAGCCATATTCGAGCGTTTTAGAGCCGATTTTGTGGGTTTTTCGTTAGAATTGTTGGTTTTGTTGAAAGATAATGCGCTCATCTAGGATTAAGGCTTTTGTAAGGGCGGATTTAGGCGGTTTCTTCTTTCTCTTCTTCTCTTTTTTATTTTTCCTTAGTTTGGAGAAATATTTTTTCCTTAGTTAGGGTAAATTGTTTTCTCTTCCCTGTACTCTCTATGTTCTCTCTCTTCTCTGTTGTGTGTGTGTTCTTCCCCTTATTGGAGAGAGTGAAGAATCCTCGGGGGAGGATAAGGGGGCAGCGCCCCCCACGGGCGCAAGCGCCCTCCCCATGCCCTGTGGGGCTAACGCCCTAGAAGTCTTCCTGTACGTAGTTGTATGGTCCATACATGATGCGTGCAAAATATAGGTATTCGTTATATGGTTCACTCAACTTTACAACATCGACAATAAATCCGTTGCCAAAACCACCTAAAGGAGAGCAACCACTCTCGTAGTACTTGAATCCGTTTTCGTCTACATCTTCGCTCCATGCAGTATATTTACTTCTTGCTTTTGTCCAAATTGCATCTCTTTTTATCTTTTGCTTCTTCTGCCGTTTTACATTCATATCCCATTACGCATTGGTTCATATAGCTATGAGCGCCATCACGCTGAAAATCAAAGGACATGTATGTAAATATCATACCGCCATACGATTTATAGTGATAAACAATAATATTTTCGTTTGTTTCCAGATAGTCGGGTTCTCCATATTTTCTTTTCAAAATTTCTTTTGCAGTCTCATATGAACTACCGAAACGAACTCCACAAACTTCCGTGCATACCTGTTTTGCCGCCCATTCTTGATAATGCTTTCCTCCTATTTTCCAATCATCACTATCATCTTGAGCATACCCACCTAGTACAGATAAGCACAATAACCCTAAAATAAATAACTTTTTCATTTTGCTATAATCTTTAATTCGTCAACTTGCTTGAAAAACTCCTCCAATGTGTCGGCAGTATAGTGAATGCCATTATAGCGTATAAACGATGCAAAGTCACTCTTATCACTCTCCTCGAAGAGTTCAGACACCTTGCAGCCGATTATCTCTGCCATTTGTTCTAACTTGTCTAGTCCAATCTTTCTACGTCTAAGTAACTGATTTAGACTTGTAACATGCTCGTAGCCCATCTGTGCGGCTAACTCTGAAACTAATATATTGTGCTCTTTGCAGCACTCTTTTATTCGTAATTCTATCATAATAATCTAATTTAATGGACGCAAAGATACGAAATATTTTTGATACTAGCGTATTTTTGAGAAACTTTTTGTTTTCATTAAGCGTAGAAATGCGCTATTAGTTGTTGAATTCTTTAAGACTTTCGCAGAAATGCGCTACTTTTTGGTTAAATAGCGTGAAAATAAGAAAGAAATATCTCAAAACATTTGGGACTTTCGCAGAAATGCGCTACATTTGCACCCGAAATCAAGTTGGTTTGATTTTAGAGGAACAATGGCACGTTTAGCATCTTCACGTTTAACTACCTCTATAAAAGTACAGATTAGTCGGGAAAAGGCGAAGAGATAGGACTTCTAAAACATCAAAGGAAAATGCAACCCAGTTAGCGAGACTGCAAAAGCGCAAAAGACAAAGAAGTCTATAACACTCTTCTAGGTTGAAGTAAAACCACACTCGTGTTAGAGTGAATAAATATCGAAAACACGTTAACCCACGAACGTTAAACGAAGGGAGTTAGATCACATGTAACTTGTGAACGTTGGGCGCAAACGTACACCTGCACTTTGTATGTAGAACATTTTAACAACAACAATTATGGACAAGAAGTAACCATGGAGCGGTACAGCGAATAGAGGAGCACATCTAGTTCAAGCCTAGAGACCGCACAAGTATAACAATTAAAAAGAAAGGATTAAGTTATGGACATCACAATTTATGTATTAATCTTCTTAGTTGGCAGTCTTACAGGCTACAGACTGAGAGCAGCAAAAGACATGGAGGACGAGTAATATGGTTAAGTTAGAACTTACATACGAGGAGTATGACGCAATCAGAGCGTTACTCTATCAAACGACAACAGCAGCCTATGCAAAGGCAGTTGGGTGCGCAGTCTTCATGGCAGCCCATTTGGAGTTGTTTCCAAAGACATACAAGACATTAAAAGAGATAAACAAGAAAATAAATCAGTAACAATATGAAAAAGAGAATTAAGATAGCTTTGGTAGTGGCAACAATAGTTGCCCTACCTCTTATGGCAGCGCAGCAGAGCAAGAGCGAGGAGAAATCTTTGCTAGTAGACTTCATCGAGTATTGCAAGACATGTGAGAATCTTAGGTCAAGTTCGATCCTAACAAGGACTACACCCAAGCAACACTCCATGAGCTGAAGAATGCAGCACGTTTCTATGAGGAACAGGAGAACTTTGCCGACTGCACAGATTATCAGCAGCAAGCAAAGATAGACAAGATTATCGGCAAAACTTATGCCGCTAGAATGATTAACAATAACAAGTAACAAATTTAAATTATAGGAGATAAAATTATGAAGGCAACTAAAGCAGTTATGATTAATGAAAACATGGTAGGCGTTGAGGTATTGAATATCCAAGACGTAGTGAAGGCACAGGCAGCCGGACTTGAACTTGTAGACAAGGAAGGTTGGGGATATGATGGCACAATCGTGGATGATGAGACCGATGAAGAGCGAGAGCCGACAGAACAGGAAATCTTTGAGCGCGTCACCAAAGACCTCTCAGAAGGCAAGGAAGTGTACGCCTGTATGATACTATCTGACGATTTTGACGTACAGGAACACGCAAAGACGCAATCTTAAAACCAACTTCTATGTTGGTCAGCAGGTTTTCCTCATGCGTGAATAACAAGATAGCTGAGAAGACGATTTCTCGCATCATCAGTTAGGGAAGAACGAAGACAAGGAAGTCTGCAAGTCTTTTGACTAAATTATGATAGTAATACACCAATGGTGTGGACGTATTCGCCAACAAAGGAGGAACTTGTAGAAAGTCTGTTGAAGGAGTAAGTTTAACCCGAGGGAGAGAAATCTCCCTCATAAACCATTTTGAGTATGATTAATTTAGTTGTTAATAATCTGTTGGATAAAAAGGATTGGAGCAGAATCATTTTCCGCTTTCCTACATCAAGCTATACTCTGTTCAATAGCGACAGATACGAGATAGATAGTTTCTGCATCTATATTCACGATACGTCCAGAGAGTACGAGGAAACGAAAGTTCTAGACATAAGCAGTCTGATTTCCATGGAGATTAAGAAGAAGAGTTTTGAAGATATAGTAGAGGATATGTAAGCGTAGACAAGAGCACTTGACTTGAGAAGATAAAATAGAAGTTGTTGTTGTTTTATATATAGGGCGAATGCGGTATTCAAGCCGCTACAGATGGTTGCAACGTACCACCCGCCCACCAAGTATTAATTTTTAAAAGAAAGGATTTGATTATGAAGAAGTATGTAGTAGAAATCGTTGAGAAAATTACCTACAAGGTAACGCTAGACGCAGCATCACCCGAAGACGCAGAGAATGCCGCAAGACTTTCATACGATTTGGGTTGTTTGGAGAATGGCGAGTTGGAAAGTGTTTCATTTGATGCAGAAGAGAAGGAGGGCGAGTAATATGAAGAAACAGAAAGTATTTGTGTTGGTTCAGCATGGAAATGACAATCAAGACAATTCCAATGCTGATGTTATTGGAGTATATCGCACCAAGACCGCAGCCAAGGAACGAATGGCAACTGAGGAGGCTGATATTATAGACTTCTATACTGAGGAATATCCCGATGATTATGAGGTAACGGAAGACAAGGAAGAATCTTCGTGGTGTTGCTCATGCAAGAGCAGTCCGATGTACGATGAGTTATTAATAACAGAAAAAGAAGTTGAGTAATATGAACAAGCAAGAATTTATCTTCGTCTTCCCTCAGTCGGGGGAGACGATAACAATGAAAATGAATCCTTTGGCGGTGAAGGATGCAGCCGTGAAGTATCTGAAAATGCAGAACGAGGTAAGAGGAGACATCTGCATCATCAAGAACGCCCATGAAGATGTTGTGGCCATGGCATACGTGAGCGACACAATGAAGGTTTCCTTCTTCACCGAGGACGAAAGTGTTAACGACATCAAACCGATAGGAGTAATCGAGGAAGGAGGTGAGAAATGAAATTACGACAGGCGAAGAAGATACTTTGTAGAAAGAAAACTATTTTTGGAGACCACGAATCATGTTTATGCTTATGGCTTGGGCAAAGACCACAGAATCACAAAGGCTATCCGTAGGGTTAGAGCCTATCAGAAGAAAGGAGGTAAGAAATGAAAGCAAGATTTGTAAAGAAGATACTTCTCGGACCCGACAAGGGTAAAAATATGTATTGGCTGAAACGAGTGATTAAAACTTCTTTTGGTTGGAAAGAAGACCACAGAGTAGTGAAAGCACTTCATATTTATCATCGCAAGAGAAGAAGAAAGGAGGTTAAGCTATGAGTAAACAGGAATGGTTTGTGCTCTTCATCTTCTTATTCACGATACTGATGGCAATATTAGGTTGAGTATGGAAAAGGCAAGAATCATAATCTACGATGATTGGGCGATACTCGATGAGACGGAGACCTTCTTCAAGGATAAATCCTATCTTGTCGGTATTGCCAAATCTACTCTTCAGCAGACGCCCGATGCGGTAATCGCTGAAGTTTGGGTCAACGACCGGCTGAAAATGAAGTTCCGCATCAATAGCAAAGGCAAGGTTCAGCAATGCAAGGTCAGTCAGCATCCAGGGTGGGGTGGACGCAGAGAGCGAGCCGGAGCACCTACCAAGGGCGCAGCTGCCCTCATCTATAGGGTCGTGACGCATGTAAACGAAGAAACGTTTGAGTTTTGCGAATCGCTAGGACGTGATAAAGGCGCGGTGGATCAGACAGGCGGATAGGCCGAGGAAACGAGGAACGTAGGATGGATAAGGAAAAAGGACAGGGCGACTAGGCGTCTGCTTTTTCTTTTTCTTCTTTGTATTCCATTCGGTATAGGAAGTAATTTTGTTATTCGTCCATTCATATTTACAAAGCAATAGTCTATCCATTTAGTGCTATAATCACCAAGCAAAGACCTCTGTGAATATCGAATTATCTTAGCCTTGCGCTTGAACTTGTAGCCTTGGCTCTCCCAATACGGACGAGCTTTCTTCATTTGTTTCTTAAGCAATCTAACCTTCATGCCCACCTCGCTTTCTTCTTGATTTTGTGAATATTGTGAATGTAAAAAAACACCCCCTTGAAAGTACGATGGCGCATAATATATGTATGCAGTTCGGGATATTTATGAATCGTTTCTAACCTCTTCTTAAATCCCTTATTAGCAGTACTCTTGTACCACTTTTTCATTTTCCTAATACTAGTCATACGCTACTTCTTTCTTACAAATTCAATATCATTTGGATATACACGCTCTTTACTCCATGTGACTTCTGAGAGTTCATCGAAATCTTCGCTGCCATCAAAGATACCATCACCGAGAACCAAGAAAATGCGTTCCGGTACGTTTTTGATTTTCTTTTTCATACGCTACTTAAACTTAATGATGAAAAACTCTGTATCAAGCCACTTGTCGGGGCAAAGACCTTTCTTAGGTTTGCCGATGGTGATACTCACAATCTCCTTTTCGATACGTGGACTATCCTTGCGGTAGCCGTTGATGAAGAGAACGTGGGTGAAAGGTTCGAATATGTAGTATGGGCTTTTAAGAAGATATTTTGCCATTTCGGGACCAACGCAATCCCAATTTTTAGCACAATCTTTCGACATCTTTCTAAACGTCTCTTTAAGCTCTGAACGAACTAGAAGAAGTCGTTTTGCCCAATAGCCTTTAATCTCACGATACTCTTCAGTTTTTCTGCCGTCAGCAATCATATCGAACCATTCCTTGCTAACCACAAGGGTAAGAACTTTCTTCTTATCCCAATCAGCGGCAGCTTTCTTCAAGTACTTATCCATTACCTTTGTCAACCTTTCCATTCTTCTCGTTCATTTTAGCGATACGTTTATCATAAGCATCATAGTCTTGTTTACTAATCTCAATAACACTCTGGACGACTACTGTTCCACTAACCATATCATCCTTGAATTTCTCTTCCGTACTAGTGATGATGTTCATGAGCGGATAGAACTTAATATCCTTTTCTTCCCCTTTAACGCTACACGTAACCGAACTAACGCTAATCTTGTCATCCTTGCGCATGAAGGAGGCAACTGCATAATAATATCTTTCGACTTCCATAAGCTATAAATTTTAATGACGAACTCTTTTTCTGAACTCAGCAAGCGTACATGGATATTTCGCTTTCGTTTTGTGATAATGCCTGTAGCGGTGTATCTTCCAAAAAGAATTTACGAAGTCCTTACATTTCTTGAAGGTGTAGCAACAAGTGCAATCCTTACACCTACCTGTCGAATGCGTCCAGCAGTATGCAAAAATAAGAACGCTCTTTTATAAAACTTCCCATAAGCCTACAACTTATCTAATTCTTCCTGTAAGTCATTAATTCTCTTCTCCATTTTGGCGATAGCCATCGCTCTCAGTCCTTTGATAACATCCTTATCGAGAGGTAAATCTATGTTAAGAATACGTCCGTAGTCGCACCTTTCTTCAAGGTTTAACTTTTAAATCCACATCATAATGGCTATTTGCAAACTGCAAAAGTTCTCTTTCACTATCTAAGTTTATTCTTCAACTCAATAGTCTTTCGTTAAATCTTCTTCTTCATACGACAAAATTTAAAACGCCCCTCCGAAGAGAGGGCGATTAGTTACTTAACTATCTTCACTAGGATGGTGTCACGCTTAGGAACGCTTGCACTCGGCTTGGTACGTTCCCTTCACTATATCGCCAATCTTAGAGAAATTCTTATCAAGAACGATTACATCATCTCGAAAAAATCACTCTCACCACGATTGTTGCAAACATTCTTCGCACCCCATACTTGGTGATACTTAATCTTGACCTTCCATCCCTCCACCTGTGCCTTAACCAAGGTGTCGATGAGTTTCTGTTGGTCGTTGCGGTCATTATCAATAGAGAAAGCGAATGGATCTCCACTGGAGTTCATTCCTGTCTGAGTAATGTTCAAGAGGCCATCCCAAGAATCCCAAATGACACCAGCCTTGCTAAACTTGGTAACTGTACCTACACGCTCTCCGTCAGAGAAGTGCTCCTTACAAGAGGTGAACAAACTTGCGACAACTAAGGTCGCTAACAAAATCTTCTTCATAAGCTATAATTTTTTAAGTTTCTGATAAATATCTTTAAGTTTTTCTCTTTGTCTTTCGATGCGCTCCTTTTTCTCCTTCTTAGTTAACTTCTTAATGACAGGATAATCTTTGACCGCATCAATGAGCATATTTCTTATATCCTCACAGAACACTTCTGTGTTGCTTATCCTAAGAGTTTTGATGTTTAAACTCAAAAGCTCCTTATCTCGCAAATCGTCCTTCTCTTGCTTTGCAGCATGAGACCAACCATCAACTTCGATAGCGACTTGTATCTTTGGCAGATATATATCAACGAAGTATACATGGTCGTTTACTATGATAGGGTGCTGAATTTTTGCACTCTGTCTTATCTTTCGAGGTAATTTGCTAAACAAAAACCTCTCTGCTCTTGTTCGAGTAGCTATAAGCTTACTACGATTATTCTTTATCCATTCATTTAAGCTTTTATTCATAACTATTTTTATTTTCAATGTTAAAACCGCTAGGCTTAGAGCCTTCGGATTCTAGAATCCCCCTTATCGCACACGTATGCGATAGCACACAAAAAAATTATTTCCGCTGAGGCAATCACCCCCATCATCTGGTCACTTGATAATCTACATCGATAACACACCTTCCGATTCAACAATTTGCGTGAATAATATAAACCGCCAAATTTCAACTTTTGCAAAATATAGTTAAAAAGTAATTAAAAATTTGTGTTATAAAAATGTTATCACTATCTTTGCACTCGAAAGATAAGTGGCTGATATAGACAGATTTGTGAGAAATAGGTTGTGACCCCAACGGAATCACTTTTTAGGCGTAAAAACGCAACGTTTAGTCAAGAAAAAAATCAAATAAGCAGTCTATATAACGTATTGAATAACAGATACTTATATAGATTGCTTTTTGTTTTTTAAAGAGATATGTCATAAAGATTGATTTTCTAAACTGGTTTAAAAACTGGTTTAAACGCATTTTGGGTGTAACTATTTGAATAACA
>CYGL01000059.1_pt1 | contig 53110 bp, 64 predicted proteins | sample 485531 | NCBI WGS metagenome assembly CYGL01 (sample SAMEA3497897, study PRJEB9818) | human gut metagenome | reverse complement strand
AAATATTAGTCTATATTTAATATAGGCTAATATTTCTAAAAATATATTAAATATGTATATGAACACTATAAAAATCAAAAATGACGCAATTAAAAAGATGTTTTTAATTGACATATTTTGGCAATGATGATAATTTATTTAATAAAACTTAGCGAATATTATAAAAATAATTTAGAAGACGCTAAGGATGTTAAATATTATGTGGATTTAATTAGAAAAAATTTAAATTCGCAAGTAAATGTTGAAGTTAAGTTGGGATGATAGTATTAATTATCAATATTTAGTTAATTTTAATTATCCCTACGAGCGATTTTTTAGTATTTAATAGTGATAATTTAATAAATTTAAAGCGTGACAACATATAATAATATTAAATTAATTGAAAAATATAAATTTTTAAAAAATTAGGCTAATTATTATTAGCCTAATTTTTTATTTATTTATTTTAACGTTTGTTTAAATTTGGTTAAGAGCAAAATAAATTAAAAATTTAAATAATATTTAAGTTAAAAATCGGTATTTTTTTAATACTTTTTGTCCTTAATCGCAAATAAATACTAAAATTAATTATTTTTAGTCTACAAGGTTATTAATTTTTTCTAATTTTAATTAATTTTAGGCTAAAAGGCTATAAGCCTATTAGGCTAATAAATATTAAATTTAATAAAAATTAGGCCCCCTTAACAATTATTAGCCTGGCAACCCCTTATTATTTAAAGACTTGTCCAAATGCAAGACCGAAAATTTCTGCTGTACATATCTTATGACTTGTAAAAAGGCTGATAGAGATGCACCTCATCAATTCATAAAATACTGATGAGGAGGGCCCTTAGGCTCAATTCTATATTGCGCACTTTGTTCAGAAAAATTTTGCGCAAAATAGGTTCACTGGACGATTGACTGTAGTAGCATAAAATGTATATGGATATGCGTCTACGCGCGTATATAGAGGTCCAAAAATATTAAAAACATACCCAGGGATGAAAGTAGTGTACCTCTGGGCCATTATAATATAAAAATAATAAAGATATATAGATTAATATATAAAAATGACTCTGAGGTTCATTATTTTAATTCTTACTAGAAAATATATAACAACTAATCATGGTTCCGCCTTTTGCGCTTACAAATCTATATTATAAATGACGATTTTCATAGGATTTAAGCTGATATTCACCGAGTTACCGTATTGGAGCCCTATCCGGATTCGGTGAATTTTTAATATAAGTTATTGGAAATCAATTAGTTATAAATAATTCACCGAGCCACAGTGACCTCGGGTCCCTTATAAATCCCTCAAGGAAATTTTAAAATTAAACTAAATCCTTAAATATCGGTTATATACTTATATCATTTTTCTATTTCTACTTCCTATTTATATAATATTTTTAGTAATATCGGTTAATATATTATATAAAGAATTGAAAATCAATAACTTAGGAGGACCCCAAAACGTTCACGGACTGGTTCACTCATAGGTCACTTTCACAGACCCGGACTGAGTTCGGTTAATAAATATTTCACCAAAATATTTCGACTTGTGACAATATTTTTCACCGAAATCGTCCCACCTAGTAAGAAATCTCACAAATTTCATGAAATCTACAAAGACAGAATGTGATACCCGAAAATATCTCCAAAGTGTTAAAAAACTATAAAAATTAACCGAAAATTTTATAGTTTGGAATTTTTTAAGTATATTTGCAGTGTAAATCAAAAATTATAAAACTCATGGAACAGAATTACTATATACCAGTTTCAGGTAAAGAGCTAAGAGATTCAGAGTTGTATATAACTCTGGCACTCATCGTTACAGGAGGCTTTTACAAAAATAAAGCTTATGTAACTGTTAAATCCGAATATGCTAAGGATTCTTTGAAAAATGCTTGTGAAGCACTTAATATTGCATGTGAAAATATGAAATGTGATAAGTGTAAAGATAGATTATATCTAAAGCCAATATCGAAGCTGTCAAAGGTATTAGCTAAGCAAAGATTAATACCTGATTTTGATAACGAAACATGGGCAGACGTTAGAGAACACATACCTAAAAGCTGGAAAGATTTAACATGTGACCAAATTTTATATCTTAATGCGAGTCTTAAAGAGTTAATAGGACGAAAGGTTAAAGATGGAAGTACTACAATGACCATCAGAACAGGTAAATATTTAGCTGAAGAACTTGCAACTATGTTTAGTAAAACAGGCTATATATATCTTGCCATAGAAGGTTATAACTCATGTGAAACTCCAGTTTGGCACCTAGTTTATAAGTTTTATGAGCCTGTTAAACATAATGATGATATTTCAGATTTACTTTAAAAAGATTAAACAATGAAAAGTATAGATAAAATTAATGATGATATTTCTGATATATTACCAGATTCATCAGACTTATTAGGTACAGATGGCCTCGAGCAGCGAGCTTCCATGGTCCAGGATAAGTCCAAGTCAATACATGACAGGAAAACAGCCCAAGAGCTTGCAAAAGCTAAATACAAACTTGCAAGAGCTGCTGAAGGCCAAGCTGCTAGACAAGCTGTTAAGGCATTTAGACAGAAAAAACAAGAAGCTCAAGAAGCTGTATATCAGCAACTTGAAGATGAAGACAAGCACATGCCAGCCAAAGAAGTTATAGATTTGGCTAACAATGTAGCTGCTAGTAATGGTCAGCCTGCAATGGCAGAAAATGTTGCAAAACAGATTATGCTCTCTCAAGGCACAACCAGACCAGAGGTTGTAAAACTTCTCAGTTCACTCAATATAAATCTTGATTTGCAGCTGTCGAAGACTGATACGGCAAATCTATTGGCTTGCCTTCTTACAGCTAATCAGAAGCAGCTTCAAGCCATATACGATAATGACAAGACGCCTCTCGCTATTAAAATAGTGGTTAAGCGTCTTATGAATGACTCTAAAACTGGAGAAATCCTAACGATAGAGAGACTCTGGGACCGTATTTTCGGAAAAACTGGAATGATGCTTGATTTGCCGCAAGAATCTAAGGCTGCAGGTATCATACCAAATACTCCAGTTTCTAGAGAGGCTTATATTCTGATTAGAGAATCACTTCTCAAATAACATTTGTACACACAATCTCTCATTTTTCAAGTATGAAACCGTTTAGTTACGCGGGCGCCCGCATACGCCCACCCCCATACATTATTATATACTTCCCTGGAGGAGAGTATATTCACAATTATTATATTAATCAAGGGCTAGGCTTACATGATTTTGAACTAGTATTAATAAAATTGATTGATTGCTCGATATTTTGCGCCTGTGAGCCTAGCCCCATTTTTTTAATTACTAGAATATGAAGAAGAAAGGATATTATGAATATGACCCTGTTATCTATCCAAGAATGTTATGTGTTGCTATTGGAATGAACCAAGAGGACGCTAACAAGTGTTTTGAAGGTAGAAAAGGTGAGGTTTTGAAGGTTGATTTCTCTAATTCTAACGCAGCAACTTACGATAACGTTAGAGAAAAGGCGAATAATAAGCTTTGTTCATTTGTTAATTTTGAAAGCAAGGATTCTATGAGGATGGGAACTTGTTGTCATGAAGCTTCTCATGTCTGTGATGCCATCGAGGATGCTATTGATATGAAGCACGGTGGCGAGCCTTCTGCCTACTTAATGGGCTGGATTGCATCTTGCATCAACAAGGCTCGTTTGGGTATCGGCGATTTTGTTGAAATTAAAGATAAGGAAAACAACTTATGAGCAATCCAAAAAGAACACTCTCTGAAATGCAGCAGAGAGTTATAAATGCAAATACTCTTAAGCATGACGTAGTAAATGCTAAAGAGATGTTACGTCTTGAGATGCTTTCATCATTCAAGGCCTATACTAAAGCTATGTTTAAAGCTCAGTACAAACGAAATTTTATTGTAGCCGAGCACCATGAAAAGATTATAAAAGCTTTACAGGATGTAGTTGATGGTAAATGTAGAAGACTTATCATTAACATCGCACCTCGATACGGTAAAACAGAGCTTGTTATCAAGTCATTTATTAGCTGGTGTTTTGCTCTAAATCCTAAATGCCGATTCTTGCACCTGTCATATTCTGACGTGCTCGTAGCAGATAACTCAGACACCGTAAGGTCTATCATGCAAGAGAGCTTATATAAAGAGTTGTTTCCACAATCCAAGCTTGAGAAGGAGAAAGCCTCTAATAAACGTTGGCGAACAGCAGCAGGCGGAGAGATGTATGCAGTTTCAACACAAGGTCAGGTAACCGGTTTTGGTGCTGGTAACGTGGATGAAGAGGAACCAATTAAAGGTTCTGAAACTGCTGACAATCTTACATTCGACGAAGATATGAATGGTATGCTCGAGCAGATAGGCGCTAAGACTAATGTGTTCCAAGGTGCAATCATGATTGATGACCCTATTAAGCCTGAGGATGCTGATTCAGATATAGTTCGTGAGCGAATTAACTTACGATTCGAAAATACTATTCGTAACCGTACTAATAGCCGTAATACTCCCATTATCATAATTATGCAGAGGCTACATGAGCATGATTTGTGTGGATATTTGCAAGAAATAGAACCAGATGAGTGGACAGTTCTGTCCTTGCCGGCTATACAGGAAGACCCTGTTACTCATGAACGCCGTGCCCTGTGGCCTATGAAGCATACACTAGAAGAGCTTGACCACATGCGAGAGATTAACCCACTCGTATTTGATACTCAGTACATGCAGGACCCTACACCTAGAGAAGGTCTTATGTATTCAGAAGGCTTTAAAACTTATAATAAAGACCAACTGCCACAGGGCCGAGAGGCCGCTCACAAATGGAACTACACTGATACGGCTGATACCGGAGCCGATAATCTGTGTTCCATCTGTTTTATAGATACACCTGAGTATGTATATGTTACAGATGTGCTATTCACAGATGCTCCAATGGAGAAAACAGAACCAAAAGACAGCAGAGATGCTAACACGAAATCAGACTGCATCAGCTCTTATAGAGTCAAATAACGGTGGTAGAGGTTTTTCTAGAAATGTTAAGAAAATACTCCGTGTAACATTTAGAAACTTTAGAACTGCTGTCAGAACATTCACTCAGTCCGAGAAGAAGGCAACACGTATATTCACTAATTCCGGAATGTGTCAAAGTGATATTCTGTTTCCAGAAGGTTGGGAAAAGAAGTGGCCTAAATTCCATGCAGCTCTCATGACGTACCGTAAAGATAATAAGAAACAACAGCATGATGATGCACCAGATGCTCTTACAGGAGTTGTAGAAATGCACAGTAGAAAGCATAATACTAATAGAATAAGGCTGAGAAATTAATTTTATTCCTGTTAACAAACTTTAACATAAAAAATTTTATAATTTCAAATCTTTTTAGTATATTTGCAAAGTAAAAAGGTTATGGTTATCGTTTTTCAAATAAGTTGTATTCTTGATAACATTGTTAGTTAGTTAGGGAATGTTTATGTTTTTAAGTATTAGTTAGTTAACGTCACAATTAAAAATTTTTCAAGCTCTCGGAGGAGAGCTACATCCTCGTCCTGGTGAGCCAGTCACGCTATGTCCGTCGTGTGTCTGGAGAGGTTCGATTCCTCTAACGAGGGCAAACGGCGGCATCAGGGGGTGGCATAGCTCAGAGGGCTAGAGCACAGGTCCTGTAAGCCTGAGGTCGAAGGTTCGAATCCTTCTGTTATCGCGGCCGCCTTTATTTATTGCAGGTTAGAACAACTGGTAGTTTCACTAGGTTAAAATACAAACTTAGAGCCATGGGTCCGAGTCCCGTACCTGCAACTAACGCATAGCTTTTGCACTCACTGCTTAGCTTTGCATATTTATTAACAAATTAATATTAGACAATATGGGATTGAATTGCGGATGTCCAGCAGGTAAGCATCTCAATGACCTTGAGATTGCTGAGTGCAAAGAGAGCTTTGGACAGATTCAGAAAGTAATTTTTGCCCGTATCTTCAGCTCTACAGGTGTTAAGAATAAGATTCCTAAGGAGTCTATTGCTAAGAAAGCTACTATGACACCTCTTTTTGCTGCAGGAGACGGCACTAAGCTTATTATTTCGCCATACATTCAGAATCCAACGACTGAGCCAGGTGAAGCTCGTACATTTGGTGGTGGTAATCAGACACTCGGTGGTATCGAGATTGTTATTGGCCGTGAGCCAACCACTTTTACTGGTATTATTTACCAGGAAGCTCAGTCTGTTATTAAGACACTCAAGACTTATTCATGTGAAAAGATTGGAGTGTTCTTGATTGATGAGAATGGTAATATTGGAGCTATTGATTCCGATGGAAAGGGCACAAACTATGAGCCTATTCCAGTTGATAAGTTCTTCGTAGGTGACAAGAACCTTGGCGGTTATGAGGAGCCAGACTCTAACACTATTAGTTGGAGTTTTTACCCTAATTGGTCAGACAATCTCGTCTTGATTAAGGCCGATACACTTGACTACAATCCACTTACGGAGCTCACTAATGCGGCTTCAAGTTAAAAAATTTTGAGTATGGTACGACAAGTTAGAAAACCAGTAAAAAAGGTACGTCTTGAGGCAGGTGATATCTCACAGGAATTTGAGGTATCACACGCTGAAAGACTTCTCGATATGGGACCAGCCTTAAATGGTGGTTGGCACGTACCTGAAGATAGTGAATACGAATATACAGAAGAATATGGGCTTAAGCTTAAAGCAAATAAAGGAAATTCTGCTGAGACCACAGAAAAGGCAGCTGATAAATAAGGCATCTTCTCTTCAGCAGCGTGTTAGATTCCATACGGAAACTAACATATCTTTGTTTGACTATAATAGCCCGGCTCAGTTGTTTCTTGATTGGGTGTCACACTTGCTCCCGAAAGATAAGTACAACATATTCGTTCATCTGTTTCAGTACCCGCTCCCAACTTCAGCAGTAATAGATGATGTATACAGAGAGCTCGAACGAGTATTCTATAGCAGAAACTCGAGTTCAGCATATCAGTTTACATCATCCGAGCTGCTTGAAGACTGGCTGAATTACAAAAAGAATGTACTTCACGAGCCAGACGTATGGAAAACTGAAGGATGGAAACAACTACAGGTATCGCCTAACAGCATACTTGTAGTTGACCTTCCAACCCAACAGACGAGCTTTAGGCCAGAGCCATATTTCTATTGGCTTAATATCGATAATGTTATCGATTATAAGTTTGTAGATAAGAGTATCACTAATTTTGAATGGCTTGTTTTCAAACAGCCAGAACATAGAATAGCGGTCTTTGACAATACTTCAATAAGAGTTTATCAGCTTAATGAGAAGAATGAGATAGAGTCTCTGTTAACAGAGGCTACTCATAATTTAGGATTTTGCCCAGCACGGTTCTTTTGGACAACTCCTATTAATGAGAAATATCCAGATATTAAGAAAAATCCAATCACGAAGGAACTATCTCGATTGGACTGGTATTTGTTCTTCTCTATCTCTAAACAGCATCTCGATTTGTATGCTCCATATCCTATTTATTCAGCTTATGAGGCAGACTGTAACTTTGAGAACAACGAAACAGGTGAATACTGTGACGGCGGCTTCTTAAGAAATGCTGACGGCGAGTATGAGATTAATGCTGATGGAACAGTTAAAAAATGTCCTTGCTGCGGCGAAAAGCGAATAGCTGGTCCTGGTTCTTTCTTGGAAGTACCAGTTCCTAATCAGACAGAAGGCATTGCTGATATGCGCAACCCTGTTCAGATTACAACTATCGATAAAAACAGTCTAGAATACAACGTCGAAGAAGTGCGTCGCCTGCATGACGAGATTGTTGTTTCAGTAGTTGGAGCAGGTGGTAATGCTGCAGTATCAGAGAAAGAGGCTATCAACGAGACGCAGGTAGCTGCAAATTTCGAAAGTAAAACAGCTGTTTTGAACACTTTGAAGACAGATTTCGAGCAGGCCCAGAAGTTTGTAGAAGACACAATCTGTAAGCTTCGCTATGGAGATAATTTTATATCGTCATCTATAAGTTGGGGTACAGAATTTTATGTTTTCACTGTTGAAGAACTCTATTCTAAGTATAAATCTGCTAAAGAAAGTGGAGCCACTGAAACAGAACTTGATGCTATAATGCAGCAGATTCTTGAAGTGGAATATCGTAACAATCCACTGGTGTTGCAGAGAATGCTCATACTGAAGCAGTTAGAGCCATATCCCCATAAAACGCTCGACGAGATAATGAAACTTTATAATGCTAGTTTGCTTAATGTAAACTACGTAAAACTTAAAGTTAATTTCTCAGAGTTTATATCAAAGTTTGAACGTGAGAACATTGATATTGTGGAATTTGGTTCTTCTCTTCCATTACGTGAAAAGATTAAAATTATTAGAGATAAATTATTAGAATATGTCAAACAAAACGATGAACAAGGCGGAGCTCCAAGAATTGATTCAGGACTTGAAGGACCGTCAGGAGGAGCTTCAGCAGCTTCAGCTGAGTAACCCTGATGCTTTCACGGTTGAACAGAAGACGGAGTTTGACAATAACGCCGAAGAACTTAAGAAAACTGAGGCTCGCCTCGCTATCGTAGAAGAGGCCTTGAAGCAGAATGCTTCAAATGCTTCTGCTGATAACAAGTCTGGCAAGGTTGTTGTAATGGTTGCTTTCGGTGACCGTTTCAGCAAGCGAACAGGTAAAGAGGTAAATCCACCTCAGAAACGCTACTTCTCATTCGGTGAGTGGCAGGTATTTAAGCAGAACTACAAGCTGCTTGGTTATTCAGTTACAAGCGTCATCAATGACCCATTTGGTGATGCCGCAGGACTTATTGAAGTGCCTGTAGATTAAAAAACAAAGCTATGATAACAATTGAAATGCTTAATCAGAGCGAGTCACTTAAAGGATTGACAGACGCTCAGAAATTGGCAATTACTACCCTCTCTAGCAATGATGAGGCAACAGTAATTGGCACAAAGATTGGTGCCTTGCACGGCCAGTATGATGCTGATATTCTTAGCATTTCTGGCATAAGTAAAACAGATGGCGAAAAGTCTTATGACTATCTTAAGCGTGTTCTCGGTGATTATAAGACTAAGCTTGATGGTACTAAGACACTTTCTGCTCAGCTTGAAGCTCAGAAGAAGAAAGTTACTGAGCTTGAAGCTAAATTAGCAGCGGGCGGGTCTGATGAAGCTGTAAAGCAGCAGCTTAAAGACGCTCGTCATCAGGTTACTCAGCTTCAGACACAGCTTACAGCTAAGACTGGTGAGCTTGATAAAGCTAAGAAGGACTATGAACAGAAGGAGAAAGACCTTCAGGTAGGCTTCGCATTTACTAATGCTACAGCTGGTATCAAGTTTAAAGCTGATGTCTCAGAGCCTGTTAAGAAGATTCTCCTTGCTGCTGCTAAGGACGAGATTCTTGCTAAAGGTACTCCTGATTTCATCGATGACGGAAATGGCGGAAAGAAACTGGTACTTCGTGATGCTGCTGGTAACACCCTTAACAATCCTAAGAACAATCTCAATCCATATACTATTGAGGAATTGGTAATGGAGACAAGCTTGAAGGATGTTATTGATACAGGTAAACAGCAGCCAGGTGGAGGTACTAAGCCTAACCCTCAATCTGACCACCGAACAGTTAATCTTGATTTGTCAACAGCTAAAACTCAGCAGGAAGCTGATATTCAGATTGAGAATTATCTGCTGTCAACCGGCTTAACACGTGATAATGTTGAGTTCGGCAACAAAGCGCTTGAGATTAGAAATGAAAATAACGTTTCTGACCTTCCAATTCGATAATAGACTGTATGATGTAAAAGGGTAATGCAGCATGTCAGTTATGATATATTTATGTTAAACTTTTAAAATTAAAAGACTATGAGTTTAGTACTTACTAGAATTCAGAACATCCGTTCTAGTTCAAATTTGGACAAGTACGAGTATCGTCCTAGCCGATATGGTGCTCTTGACGTTTTTATCCAGCAGTCTAATGACCCGGCCGGTATTCTTACTGAGGAGCTCAAACAGAAGGCTCGTACTTCTATTGGTAACATCCTTGAAACCCCTGTAATCGATTATGATGCAGATATTACAATCGGCAACACTCGTTCGCTTACGATTGCTGATAGTGAGAATACTTCTCGCATGGTGCAGATTAATTTTGCGACTTATGCATTTGGCTTCACTATTGCTCCTGCTATGTACATGAACAACGAAATCGGCATCCAGAAGGATTTCGAGACTAAGTTGATGAAGTACATCTACAAATTTGCTCAGAAGCTCGACGAGGCAGCTCTTGCTAAGCTTGCGACTGAGAAGACAAAGGTTATTAAGAACCCACTGCTCTACACAAACACTGCAGGCACAATCAATGCAAAGTGGACTGAGCGTGAGAACATCTTTGGTGACCTTGACCCAATCATGGCAGCTAATGACTTCTTCGGTCAGTTGCACATAGTAGGTGATGCTGGTGTTGAGTCAATTATGCGCAAGCTTGCTCAGCACGGTTTGTACAATGACGTTAACAAGCAGAACGAGTTTGGTAACAAGATTGTACACTTGACCAATAATATGGCACTCGGTGCTAAGAAGTATGCTCAGGGTTATGCCATTAATTCAGGTTCTCTCGGCTTCATGACACGTTTCGAGCGTGACTGCTTGCTTGGTACAGTATCTGGCGATGGCCATGAGTGGGGTATTGCAACTTTGCCACTGCTGAATATTCCTTGTGGTACTTACTTCTACGATTCTGTTGGTGATTACCACGATATCGCAGGTGCAGCTACAGCTGATATGGTTCGTACCCGTAAGGAGCATTACGGCTTCGCGGTTGACGTTGCATTCCTTACTTCTTACAATAGCGATTCTGAGACTTTGGCTAGTCCAATTATTGCGTTCGATATTTCAAGCGAGAATGCTCATTATGCAGTGCCTGTACAGCAGGTCGTTGCTCCTCCAACAGCGTAATCTTTCTTTGAGTGAATATCTAAATATAAATCTAGAAGAAACTAGTAATAGCTTTTAGTTGTTATTAGCTTTGGATGGGTCCAGCGGGAGGACAGACTTAAAAAGTCTCGTTCTCCCGTTTTTACTTTAAACTGAAATGTAATCATGATAAGAATTGCAGATATACAAGATAAAATGCTCCATCTAGTAGGATGGAAACAGAGTTATGATTTGTCAGATATTATGTTATCTAGCAATCTAACTCAGACTGAATCAGGTATGTATTTTCAGCAGATTCATCCTCTTCTTACATTGGATAATTTACGAAGTATAGCCCCTGATTTTCAGAACTATAATTGGCAGGTTCACAATGTGAATAAAGCTTATAAGTCTGGAGAGGTAGTTCGTGTAGAAGGTTCTCTGTATAAGGCACTTAAGGATGTTCCTGCTGAAACAGATATTCTGGACACTGATTATTGGTGTGAAACAAATCCGTTTTCAGAATGGCTCGAAGAAAAAACCAAGGCTAGTATTGTAAAGCTTGTTAATAAATTTATCAATACGAAATTAGCTGGTAAAGCTACAAAATCTCTTATCGAGAATAAAACGTTGTTTGACGGTACTGGTAGGCTTACTAATTTAACAAGTAATCGTCATAGGTTTGTCGGATTTGAAATCAACACGATTCGGTCTAAAGGCGTAACCGTTAAAATTGATAAAATCGGATTGCAATTTACAAAGCCTGGCAAATATAAAATTTTCATTATGCATTCTAGTAATGATGCTCCAATATATATTATGGAGTTTGAAAGACTTAGAAAAAATGCATCGTTGGAATGGTTCACGCCAAAAGAAGATATTCTATTGCCCTATGAAAGCGTTTATACCGACGCTGGTGGAAGTTGGTACATAGGCTATTTCCAGTCTGACTTGCCAGATGGTAGCCAGGCCATAAATCGCGATAGAGATTGGTCCACTGGGCCTTGTAAAGCTTGTTCAAGAAGTGAATTTATAGCATGGCAAGCGTGGTCTAAATACATAGAGATACATCCTTTTTATTTATCTGAAGATAATATTCAAGCTGTGCATTTCAATGATGACTTCAACGAAGATTTTGAAAAGCAACAAATCCACATGTGGGACCCTGAGATTATGAATTATACGTATGATTGTAACTACGGTATTAATCTTGAAGTTTCTGTATACTGTGATTTGACAGACTTTATTATCAAACAGAGAGCTATGTTCCAGGATGTACTTGCGAAGCAAGTAGCCATAGATTTCTTACGAGAATTTGCTTACAATCCAAATGTTAGAACTAATAGGCACTCTATTAATGCATCTAAATTGGATATTCTTACAGAATTGGATGGCGATGCTAATAGCATGAGACAATCTGGACTTTCATATGAATTGGATATTGCTTTAAAGGCTTTAAGTATTAGTACACAAGGGTTAGATAGAGTATGTCTGCCATGTGTGAATAATGGAATTAAATACAGGTCTATATAATGGCTGCATCTAAGTATTATGGCTTATCTATTAGAAACTTGGCTTATAGGCTAAGAAAGTTTGACGAGGTCCTTGGCAGGGAACTCGTTAAAACTGTATTAGCTCACGAACAAGAAATCATAGAAGCTATTACTGAAGACCAGCTCTACGAAAGAGGAGTAAATGGAGATAATGTTGAGATTATGTCTTACGCTCCGTATGCTCCAAGTACCATAAAACGAAAAATCAGAAAGGGCCAACCTTACAACAGAGTAACACTCAAAGATACTGGCGAATGGTATAAATCCTTGAGATTAGTATATGATGTTGATGGTTTCTATTTAACAAGTACTGATGATAAAAACAAGTATTTGAAAGATAAATATGGACCAAAAATTCTCAAGCTCTCAAATGAGAATTTAAAAAACATTATATATAAATACGTAAGGCCAGAATTATCAGTCAAACTTAAAGAATATTTGCAGAATGGCACAGAAGAAGAATAACGTGGAACGAGGTATAATTATTCCGATGAAAGAAAATCCAGTACTGCTTGATAAAGTTATACAGGATATTCAGAAAACATTGGAAGAAAAGCTTAAATGGCTTGATTATGCTTTTGGCCGTTCTTATAAGTTGGTTGAACACCAGGAAGGCGGTGGAAAATTTATATATCCAGCAGCATACATTGGAAAATCTGAATATGCTTCTTTACTTCCAAATGACCAATATGGTAATTTCTGCTGGTTTGATATTTATGATGCTCAGAATATTACTCAAGTAGTTCAATCTACACCTCAGTTTACATTCTCAGGAGCTATAGTTTTTTGGTTTAATCTAGATACTATTTTTGCCGATAATGATGCTATGTATTCAGAAGAGGTGAAAGATGAAATTATTAGAGTTCTTACTACTCCAGGTCTCATTAAACAGACAGGTAGACTTACGGTCGACAAAGTTTATGAGAGATTCGAGAATATCTATAAAGGGTATTCACTTGAAAAGATTTATAACAGCTACGTTTACTCCGGTCAAGATATTCAGTCTATGGACAAGTTATTCTTTATGCATCCATATTCTGGACTGAGATTCGAGTTTACAATAACAACAAGAGAATTATGCCAACGTTATATCAAATAGTTTTAATTGCTCTATTTTCTGCTTTTGTAGAGTTGTTTATGAGCAAATCAGGTTTCAGATATTGGCTTAGAGACCAGTGCGACAATATAGATTTTACAATTATAGCTAAAATGCTTGATTGCGACTTTTGTTTAGGTTTCTGGCTTAGTGTTATAATATCAGTTGCAATGGTACTGATTACGCTTGACCCATCGTATATCTATGTGCCAGTATTTGCAACTCCTATAATAAGATTTTTAGTATGAAAACAATATCCTTAGCTAATAGAACTATAAAGTTATATGACTCAATCGACGAAATGCCGATTGAAAATTTCCAAAGATATAATAAGTATATTATCATAGATGCTGGACTTGGCTCAGATATAGATTCAGTCGATGAGCACATAGTACAAATTGCAAAGCTTATTAATTCTGGAGACAAGAAAAAAGCTATGCAGGAATTGCAAAATATGAGACAAAACATGCATATGATTGTGAGCGGAATATCTCCAAGGTACATGGCTTTTGCAGCTCTCATATATAGTATTGATGGAAAGAAGGTAGAAAGCCAGTCAGATACTAGTTTACAAGAACTATTATCTGATTTAAAAAAAGTAGAACATGGTTCTATTATAGAAACATTATTCGAGCTGAAAAAAAAACTTTCGACCGAGTTAGAAACTTATTTTCCAGATAACTTTGATTCAGCAAAAGAGAAAATGATGTATGAAAAGATTAAGCAGAGAACAATCTTGCAGCTAAAAGGTATTATAGAAGACAAAAAATATACCGAAGAGATAGCTGATATAGACTTGTCTCTGCTTAAATCTTATAAACCAGGAATATTTACTGGCAAAAATTCATTTGAATTAAAATATGATAAACAGTTTGAAAGTTTATGTATGCTAGTTGGTCAAAAAGCTAATTTAAATGCTAAGCAGATGACTGTTCTTCAATTTTATACAACTGTTAGTAATATAAAGGCTCAGCTTGATGCTGAAGCTAAAGCTTATAAACGAATTAAACATAGATAATTATGGCAGATGACGTAATAAAAGAAAGTGACCTCATACAGTCCGATGGTTCCATAGATAAAATCACACAATCTCTGGAACTACTTATAGACAGCTATGGTGATATGGTTGCTGCTATAAAGAAAGGTTCTTCTGAGATGGTAGAGGCTATAAAGAATATGAGTACTTCTACCAAAGAAGGTCGTGCAGCTTTAGATGATGCAGCTAGAGCAGCCCAAAGATTAGAAAGAGCACAGAAAGAATACGAGTTTGCGCAGACTGATATCGGTAAAGAAGTAGCCGACTTAAAATCTAAAACAGCCGCTTTAAATAGAACTACAGCTGAGAGCAAGAAGGCCCTCGAGTTGCAAGCTGGTTCCTATGAAAGAATTAGAATACATCTCAAGCATCTCATCGATTTATATAAGAATATGTCTGCTGAGCAGAGAGCCTCTAGAGGCGATGATATTATTCGTCAGATTAATGAACAGAGGTCTAAACTTGCAGCTATGGATGAGCAGCTTAAAGCTCATGTTGTGCAGATTTCCAGAGTCCAGAAGGCCGAAGAAAAATTAGCTTATTTGCAGTCAGAAGAAGGTCAACGTTATCTTGAGTTGAAAGCTAAAATTCGTGAAGTGATGGCTGCTCACACAGCTAATAGAACTCAGGTTGACGCGCTTACACAGGCCCAGAATAGATATAATCAAGCAGCAGATGCTACAAATATTCAGATTAAGGAGCTGGATTTACAAACAAAAACTCTTAATCAGACTGCTAAGTATCAGGCACAGATTAATCAGTCTGCTGAAGGTTCTTACAATAGATTGGCAGCACAGTATGCTCTCAACAAGATTAAGTTAAATGCTATGTCAGCCGCTGAGCGTTCAGCTACAGACGCTGGTAAAAAACTCGAGCAAGAAACTGCTGCTATATATAAAGAAATGATACGACTTCAGGAAGCTACTGGAAATCACAGACTCAGTGTAGGTAATTATGCTAAGTCATGGGATGGCCTTGGAGTATCTGTATCTCAGGTAGTTCGAGAACTTCCTGCAGCAGCTGTATCTCTTAATACATTCTTTCTTGGTATCTCTAACAATATTCCTATTGTAATTGACGAGATAAAGAAAGTAAGAGAACAGAATAAGGCCTTAGCAGCAGAAGGTAAGCCAACAGTATCCGTTACTAAACAAATTGTGTCAGCTTTATTCAGTTGGCAAACAGCTCTTGTAGTAGTATTGTATGCTTTATCGGCACATGGTAAAGAGATTCTGCACTGGATTCAGGTTATGTGGTCAGGCCAAAAGACCGTTGCAGATATGGCCGATGTAGTTGATAGCGTTGATGATGCTTTGACGAAGAGTACAAAAAGTTTAGGTGAGCAAGTTGCAACTCTTAGAAGATTATCGCTGGAATGGAAGAACTTAGGTGGAAATCTGAAAAAGCAACAGCAGTTTATAAAAGATAATCAGTCTGAATTTAACAAACTCGATGTTTCAATTAATAATGTTAATCAGGCTGAGAATCTTCTTGTCGATAATACTGATGTATTTATAAAGGCTTTATATGCTCGAGCTAAAGCCACAGCAGCTATGCAAGTAGCGGCTGAATACTATGGCAAGGCTATTGAAAACCAGTTTGACTTTGAGCAGAACTGGAAAGATAAGCCACTTCATTGGTGGCAAAAGCTGGCTGCTGGTGGCATAACTGGTCTCTTAGGATTTAACGAAGAACGTACTAATGAGACTTATAAGCATATAAGAAATAAGCGAAAAACACAAGTTGAAAAAGAACAAGAATATAATGAGAATTTTGCTGATAAAGCTGTAAAAATAGCTGAAAATCAGTATAAATTTATAGATAAAATATACAAGCAATTAGGCTTAGATACAGCTCACAAGAAAGGTAGCACCCGTACACGTACACCTCGTGAGCGCGATTTAACTGATACAATCTGGAGAAATGACCTCACAATTCAGAAGAAATATGAGGCTAGTATCACGGCTTTGCAAAGAGATGAGTTTAAAAAGCGTAAGCAAGAAGCTGTAGATTCTGCTGAGGCTACAATCAGAGAGATGCAGGAGAAGTTCCGTAAAAACGAAGTTTTCTTAGCGGGCAAAAAGGGAAATAAGCCGCTCACTGATGAGCAAAGACAACAAGTCCAGAAACAGCAAGAAGAACTCGCTGCTATCATTGAAAATACTCAAAGAAAACTCAGCCTTGATTTGCAAGATATTGAGGATGAGCGACAAATAGATAGTATGACTAAACTTCGTCAAACTATGAAGTTTAGATATGATACTGTTTCAGCTGAGATTGAAAAGGAGAAAAAGCTTAGATTGCAGCAACTTGATGACCGTGAAGCAGCTTATACCACAAAAGCCGCTACTGTTTCAGAAGATGGCCAGGCAGAAGCTGAAGTTACAGGTCAAGCTACTCCTGAACAGTTGGCAGCTTGGCACAAAGAAAGAGCACAAATTGAAGCAAAATATGACCAGATTATTCTTGACTTGCGTGCTAAGGAGATACAAGAACAGCTGTATCTTGTAAAAAAAGGCACTAAAGAGGAAAGACGGTTACTTCTTGAGCAGATTGAGAATGCTAGAAAATTAGCTTTAGCTCAGAATAGAGCAAAGCCCGTTGAACAGCAAGAATCTGAGACTAGCATCAATGCTAAGTTTAATAAACAAAAATTATCTGTGTCAGGTTCTAATAGGCTGCAAAATTTCCAACAGCAACAAGCTTTGGCAAAATCTGAATTTGATTTGGCCGTACACACAGCTGATGAGATTAAAGATTATGAATTGACACAAGAAATTGCTCTGTGGAAAGAAAAGATAAGATTAGCTAAATCCGGAGCTCTTGACTGGTCACAGGCTCAGATTGATGAAGCTCATAATGTAGTTAAAAAACTTGAAGAAGACCAGAAAAAACTACGTAAAAAGAGTTTGAGTTTGGTTGGTCGTATAGGTAAATACGGCGTTACTGGATTCTTGCTTTCTTATATGGGTTTCGATGATAATGGCATTAAAGCTTGGAATGACGCATGCAGTCAGGTTATTAGCAATCTTCAAGAAATAGCTCAAGCAGAAACTGATATTGCTCAAGCTGCTGTTGATGCAGCCGAAAAACGAGTAGAAGCAGCTCAATCAGCTTATGATGCTGAAGTTGAAGGTCGTAACAATGGTTATGCAAATCAAGTCGCGACTAAAAAGAAAGAACTACAGCAGGAGAAAAAGAATATGCAAGAAAAGCAAAAACTTCTTGAGCAGGCTCAAAAGCGCCAAGAAGCTATTAATACTGTAACACAAGCTTCTTCTCTTATTACTGCTTCTGCTAATATCTGGTCAGCCATGTCTGGCGTACCTATTATTGGTCCTGCTCTAGCATTAGCCGCTATTGCAACGATGTGGACAAGCTTTGCAGTTGCTAAGGTGAAAGCTAAACAAGCTACAGCTGCAGCAAATCAGGAGTATGGAGAAGGTGGTCTTGAATTCCTGGAAGGCGGTTCACATGCCTCTGGTAATGATATAGACTTGCATCAGAAAAATTCTGAGGGCAAAAATATGCGAGCAGAAGGCGGTGAAGCTATGGCTATTATAAATAAACGCAATACGCGTAAATATAGACGAGTATTACCTGATATTGTTGATAGCCTGAATAAAGGTACATTCGAGAATAAATTTTCGCAAGCATTCGATAAAGCAGATAGTTTGCAAGCACAGATGATAACTGTACAAACAACTACTGATTTGTCAAATATTGAAAGAGGCGTAGAAGCCATTAAGAAGCAGAATTCTGAACGCATTTATCCTCTGGGAGATGGCAGAACTCTTATTATAAAAGGTAACGTGAAAAGATATATTAATAATTAACCCAGCGTTTTACTCTATAATCTCTGGGACTTTGAATTATATTGAATTATAAATTATAAAGATATATAAATTTCAAGGTCCTAGAGATTAAAGTTTAAATCCTATCTAGATTTACAAGCATCATGAACAATAATATATTTTATTTGCTTAAAGGAGAACAGCAAACAGCCACAAAAGGCCAATACAATACCGTTACTGGAGAATTTGAAAATTCTACAGAAGTAGGTCAATACTGTGTTACATCTTGGTTAACTAGCCTGAGACCAAGTAATAAAGAAGAAAGTCCATTGTGCGTGTTATTTCCTCCTGATATAAATGTGAAGCAGATGCGAATTTTCTTCTATGATGAAAATGCTAAATATCTAAATTATACTATATTTACAGGCACAGAGCTAGATGAATACCATGCAATAGTTGAAAATACAAGAATTAAAGCAGAATACGTAAAATGCGATTTTATATTAGATATTTCAGAAACAGAGTTATCCCAAATGACTCAGCCTGAAATAGATAGCATGCTTACTCATGTTTGGGTTTATGCTGGATTTGAGTTGCAAAATCCACATTATAGTAAACTTGAAAGCAAATATAAAAAGGAAACAGGCCAAGTATTTTTTAGAAATTCGCTAGAAGGCTCTATAAAAATATTTGGAACTGACTTTGATTTTATAAGTTCTCAGAGCTTAGAAACAAAGTATGTGTTAATAATAACAAACGCAAATGGTAAGGTATTAGCCTTAAATTCATTTGCTAAAACAGATTGTAAACTAGACACTACAAGGCGCTCAATTGAATTGAAATTATCTTCTATAGATAGATATTCTAAGATTATGAATAAGTATGATAATACTTATGATTTAATCAAACTTTCTCCTGCAATAACATCTTTGATACTTACTAAGCGCTTATTGTATCAATTTTATATTCAAGGAGCCAATTCTGTATCATGTTATGCAAATGGAACATACTGGGAACAGGACGTAAATGAGGCAATAGACGATGCAAATGCATTGAGAAGCAAGTACTATTTTGCCGAAAATTTTACAAAACAAGAAATAATAATAGAAAAAGAGCAATCCGAAGATTTTGCTGGAACTTATATAAAAGATGAGAGCTATAATGGCTACAAATGGATTCACACTACTAAAAGTAATCTCATATTTTGGCTAGACCCACTGTCTGATAGCGAAAAAGCTAACTATAATACAGCTGCGTGGCCTTATGGCTCTATATTGAATGCTGCTACTGGTTTTCATCCTACAAATACGACTGGCGAAAGTAAAAATTCACTATATTGGATAAAATTTAATGATATAGGTCCATTAGGAAATCCGAACGCTTGTATTCTTAAGTCAAAAAGTGTATATTGTACAAGCTATGCAGATAAAAAGTTTGATGGTGTATTTAATTCAGGCAGTGGAGCAGATTATAAACTTAATAAAGTGGTAGGCAATACTTATGCTTTTAATCTAAGAGACTGCTTAATTGATTATACTATATGGGGACGTATACTTGCTGATGTTGATACAGCTGTAGAGCAGTCAACTGGTCAAGTTAAGACTTTATACGATTTACCGAAAGATGATTTTGTATCAGAACGAGTCAACTATAGAAAGTGTATAGGCTTAATAGGTTTACAAGTAAAGCAAACAGGCTATACTGTTACCCATCCTACAAAGTATGGAAGAAATGATTCTGGAGAATATTTTACTAATAACTTTGTAAGTGCATTTACAAAAACTGAGCATATGCCAGTTCCTATTAGTAGAAGTTCATGGGCTAATACATCATTGTGGGCAATTATACCTGACACGTGGAACATTTTTGAAAATCAGTTTAGGTCAGAATATATTCTGAAGGATGCTTTTTCATTAGCTGATGCTATAAAGGCATTATTGCATAAAATAGACCCTCTAGTAAAATTTGAGGCAACATCTGAATATAGTCAATTTTTATACGGAGGTGATACATCAACTCCGATTATACCATTTGATGGCTCTAGAGTTGGATATGTGCCATTTATAGCTCCGAAATCGAATGTGTTAAAAGGCAATTATGACCAGGCTGCTCAAAAAGCAGAAATAACATTTGAACAGCTCATGAATATGCTAAGAGACTGTTTTAGATGTTATTGGTACATAGATAATAGCAATAGATTAAGAATTGAGCACATATCATACTTCATGAAAGGCCTATCTTATACAAGTCCAAATATTCAATTAGACTTGACAAAGAAGTATGATAAATTCAATGATATGGTTGTTTTATATGCGCAAGAAGTCACCAAATATAACAAAGATGACTTAAGTTCTAGGTATGAGTTTGGCTGGATGGATGACACTACTGATACATTTGATGATATAGAAATTGACGTTAATTCTGTTTATATACAATCCGACAAAACAGAAGAAATCAATTCAGAAGTATTTTCAACCGACGTGGACTTAATGCTATATGCTCCTGATAAATTTTCTAATGATGGCTTTGTTTTGATGATGGCTAATAAAGACACCGGAAAGGTTCCTATAGCATCTGTCTCAGGTTTGAGAGATGACGAATATGCTTATACATACAGTGTTACTCCACAAAACTATTTATGCTCATGGCTATATCTCGCTAGATATTATATGCTAGATATGCCAGCATATAATATAAAATATACAAGAGCTCCATCGGCTGATGCCTATAGAGTAACAGGTATAAAGCAGTTTAAGCAGCAAGATATAGAATTCCAAACAGGTGAAAAGATAGATTTAAATAAAGCTATTAAAACATCAATTGGAACTGGAATTATAGATTCGCTATCAGTGAATATAGATACACAACTTATAAGTGCCACTCTCACATACAGCCCAGGTTAAGAGTTAAATAGTTTTAAAAATTTATATATTTTTATATAATATTGAATATTTTTTATTATATTTGCAATGAATAATAATTTTATCAACAAATCCAATAGTAAAAAGCAATATGGCAAATCCAATATGTATATCGCCTTTGAAGTTCTATGATGACTTCCATAAGCAGAACCGCTATCGCAGTTTTGCTTATGGCCATGTTGCTCCTCTTATTACAAATCCAAATGTAGTTACTCCGTTTTGTATTAACCTTGGAACTACTTACACAGGTCATGCTCATGATATTGCGTCCGTACTGCTTTATGATGCAAATACCAATAAACTTATTGGAGATTACACTCAGGAGTTTAAAGATGCTGGCATGTATGTAGAAGAAATTAATGGCTGTGTTATTATTTGGTTTTTAGGCATATTCCCACTATCTGGAGTAATCAACTATGAAGGTCAGTATTATTTAGCTATTAAAGAAGTATTACATAAGTATGTATATTCAGAAGTATTTTGCTACACAAATAATATAGACGACTGTATTAAGATTGAATATTGGAATCCAGAAGGCAATCTGTTTGTAGGAGGTAAATATCCTATATTTCCATCAGCTTCAGCATTCCATTTTATTCTATTGCTTAAGTCTGAATTAGGCAAGCCGGAATATTCATTTGAAGAAGAGGCCACAAAGAGATTAGGCTATTCATTTATTGAAAGCCAGGTTTCTAAGAAAACGTATAAATTCAATACAGTTATTCCTGAATATCTTTGTGATGCTATGAGGATAATTCGTCTTTGCAGCCAGAAGAAAATAACTTGTAAAGGTGAAACTTATGATGCTATAACTTTTAATATGGAAGTTGATTGGCAGGAACAAGGAGATTTAGCTTCAGTAACTTGTGAATTTGACGTAGATAATATAATTACTAATCTTGGTAGTTTCAAACATGAAGCCATAGGAGGTGATTTCAACAACAGTTATAACGATGATTATGATATTGAATAAAAATGTTGCAACATAGAGAGTTAAAAACTTAATTGTTTAATTTTAAAATTTGTAGATTATGGCTGATACAATCGAAAAGATTTATTGCACTGATGGTCGCGATAATGATTTAGCAGCGATTTTAGCCGCTACTAAGAACAATGACCCAGCAACCATGATGGCTGCTATGGGAGGTGGTATGAACAACTGGATGAACAATCCTTTTGTTTACCTAGTTTGGATGATGTTTGCTAATCGTATGTGGGGAGGCGAGCAGAATTGTAATCCTGCTATTCAGGCTCAGATTGATTCTCTTCGCAATCAGATGGCAGATAATCAGAACAGTAACTTGCTTATGGATGCAGTTCATGGTAACACAGCTGCTATCACTCAGCTCGCTGGTAACTTGAATTGTGACTTTAATGCACTCAATGGAGCAATTTGCGATGTTCGTGGAGGTGTAGACCGACTCAGTGGTCAGGTAGGCTTCTCTGCAGAGCGCGTAATTAACTCAGTATCTCAGGGCAATTTGCAGATGATTCAGGCTCTTAAGGATTGCTGCTGCCAGACTCAGCAGAATATCATTAAGATGGGTTACGAAAACCAGCTCGGCCAGAAGGACATCGTAAATGCTCTGCAGCAAGGTTTCGCTTATACCAATACTGGCATAGAGCGTGCAGCTTCTAATCTTGGTTTCCAGTTGAGCCAAGGCATCTGTGACCTGAAGACTAACGACAACGCCGGTGTTCAGCGTATCATTGATACTATGAACGGCCATTGGAACCAGGAACTTCAGATGAAGTACAATGACTCTCGTCGTGAATTGAGCCAGCGAGACCAGACACAGGCTATTGTAGCTGGTATTACTGCGGCAGTATCTCAGATTATTGCTGCAAATAAGGCAACTACTACAACTCCTTAATATTTAACTTTGGTAGCTAGGCATTTATGTGTCTAGCTACCAATCTTTGTCCCATCTAAAATGTAAAGCTATGCAGTTTAAAGATATTAAACAAGGTCAACCAGTTTTTATCCTTGATAAGTCTGAAATGGCTATTAGTCAAGGAAAGGTTATAAATAACGTATACCACGTAGATAGTAACAACAGCTACGGCAGTGTATTTACACAACAGAGCAATACTATTTGCAGAGATGTTACTATTGAAATTAGTGGCAAATCTAGTGTATACGTTATTCCAGAATTGTTAGAAACTACTAAGGCAGGAAATATTGTTCTGTCTACTAGTTCAGAAACTCTTATTAAAGAGGTTAATGCTATTTGCAATGACGCTAAAGAGAAACTCGCAAATAGAGATTACTACCAGATGGTAGTAGATAAAACTCCTGAATTGCTTGTTACTCTCAACCCTGCTCTTAAGAAAGAACAAGAAACTGAAACAAGGCTTAAAGCTGTTGAAGGTTCTGTTCAAGAAGTAAAAGACTTAGTTAAAACATTAGTTGAAAAGCTATCATGAAAAAGATTAAATATATAGTTGTGCATTCTTCAGATAATGAAGAGCACAAAATCGAGATTAAAGATAAGTTTTCAAGAACTGCTAATGCAATTATGAATGCGCCTGGCTATCTTGAATATATCAAAAAGCATGGTTACCATTTTACTGATAAACTTGCGGATTATGCAAGCAAGAAAATGGTTAACACATCTGGTAGCGCACATTCTTGGACTACAGAGCAGTTAAGAAGTGTGCTTGGTCCATTTACTCCAACTCATAATGAGACCAGTGGAGATATTGCATATACTGCTAATATGGCTTATGCCGATTTCTATCCGACTGTTCTTGATACAGTAGACAAGTGTGTTACTTATGCTAAGTTAGTGGCCTCAGACCCTGATGGTTATGAGGGCATGGAATTTATGAGATGGACCAGTGATGCTATTGGTAAATCATTAACATTAAACTGGGAGGATTTCATCTAATGGCAAGAACATTTGAATTTGAACAGATTAGGCTGATTGTTATTTCTGCTTTTAGCTCTCTGTTGGCTATATTAACACCAACAGAGGGCTTTGTGGTAGCTCTCATTATCGGCTTTGGATTTAATATCTTCTGTGGGATGAGAGCTGATGGTATATCTATATCAAGATGCAAAAATTTCTCATGGAATAAAGCGCAAAAAGCCATATTCGAGTTGGCTTTATATTTCACAATAATATATGTTATTTACAGTATTGTATATGCTTGTGGAGATAAAAAAGAAGCAATATTTGCTGCTAAGATTTTAACGTATATTTTTGATTACGCTTATGTTTGTAATGGTTTTAAAAACCTCATTATAACATATCCAAAGAATGTTATTTTCAGAGTGATTTATCACTTAATAAGATTTGAAATTATGAAAGCTTTGCCAGGTTACTGGAAGCCTATTATAGATAGATTAAATAGTGAGTTTGATAAACAAGATAATAAATCATTTGGAAACACGAAACGAGAAAATGATTCTAAATAAAATATAATATATTATGGATATACTGCAGATGAGAAAATATGTCGACCTTGAGATATTTAAGCAAGGTTCGGCGAGTGCTAAAGTTTTAGCTCCACTGTTTACAGCTATTATTGATAAGTTGGCATCTACATCTGTAGATGATGGCCAAGTTTCAACAGTAGCTATTACTATTGGAGAACCAGCTAAAACAGGTGATAATTTGCCTTCTAATAGCTATAAGGTAACAAATACTCAAGCAGATATTAATCAAGTTATCGATGCGGCAAATACTAATCATGATTTGACGCATGTCGCAGTTCTTGATAATAACTTAGCCATTATCTTTAACTTCTTAGAGTATAGCTCTACTGAGTTAACAACGATGGCTACAGTTAGAGATGGTGAGTATTATTTGCATTTATCTAAAGATGCAGGTGGCTCTTATCTTAATTGGACGAGAACTTCTGCGATGGTAGCACCTGTTACTCAGGCTGAAATTGAAGTGTACAAGAAGCTATTTAATGCTGATTATGATTATGAGAATAATAAGTTCCAGATTCACATTGGTACAAGTCTTATTAATCTCACTCCAGCTGATATGCTCTTAGCTGACCAAGAGTATGATAAAGTTGCTAATACAACCAATTATACAGCTATGTGGGCTAATTCAAAAGCTAAATATATTAAGTGTCATGAATGGTTCCAAGGCTTCCAGACTGATATCGATATGCACTCAGCATTTTATGCATCAAATTGTGAGATTATTGATTTGAATGCACCAAATGAAGAAGGTGAACTTGATGTTAACAACTGTGCAAATATGTTCTCTGGTTGTATTCACCTTCAACAAATTGTAGGAATTATTAGTCTTCCAAACACAAGCTATTCTGTATTGAATATGTTTGATAGTTGTGTAAGACTTATCTCCTTTAAGATTAAGAACTTAGCACAAGACCTAGATTTGCACTGGTGCACTCAGGTTTCACCTGAGTCAATCCTTTATACAGTTCAGAATGCAAAGCCAAATGTTTCATTCTTGATTACGTTGGAGACTTCAGTATTGGAGAAATATAACTCTTCAGCTGATTGGGCTGAGGTCCGTTCAGCAGTAGAGGCTAATAGTAAAATTGTAATAGCATAAAATTATGGACAAAATTCTCATGTTGTTGCTTAATTTATGGAGCAAAGGTTATACTCTTAATAGCCAAACTATATGGGATAGTATTAAATTAATGAAATTATGGCTTATGAAAATTTAAAAAACGCAATAAGACAAGTTATAAAGCAAAATGACAACCAGGAAATAACAGGTTCTCTTCTGCAAAATGCTCTTATAGCTATAATTAATGAAATTGGAGCCTTGTTATGCATAACAAATGAAAATGGTTTTTTTGTAGTAGATTCTTCTAATTATATAGGCTTAAAATATGATAGTGATGGATTTGATGTAGCAAAACTATCTAAGCATTTTATAGAATTAGTTAAAGCGTCCGGATTGGGTGGTGGAGATAGTAATCTATTATGCATAACAAATGAAAATGGTTTTTTTGTAGTAGATTCTTCTAATTATATAGGCTTAAAATATGATAGTGATGGATTTGATGTAGCAAAACTATCTAAGCATTTTATAGAATTAGTTAAAGCGTCCGGATTGGGTGGTGGAGATAGTAATCTAGAAATTATCGAATTAAATTAAATTATATATATATATATTATGGGTGTAGCAATTAAAATTATAGGCTTTCAAATTTCGCCTCATCTCGGTCAAGTTACTATCGATGAAGGAGGAGGAAAAGATATTCCACTGACTGGCTTATCAATATCTGGTTCTAATAATATTCCAACAAATATTTCTTCAGTACAGCTGTCTATAGTATATATTCCATCTAGTACTACTCAAAAAGGTGTAAATTGGACCAGCTCTAATCCTACAGTGGCTTCAGTAGATTCAACTGGACTTGTCACAGTTGTCAATCGTCCTAGTAATAATGATACAGCTGTGATTATTACAGCAACTTCTTCTCAGAATAGTTCTATTAAAGCTACTTATTCAATTACTGTAGCTTCATCATCATCACGACCGCAGCCACCAACTCACGAATATGTAGCTAATGGTCTTATACAATACTACGACGCTATCAATAATCAAGGTCAAGATGTAGAGCGTGCTTCTGGTATTGCTAAAGTAGGAAGCAAATGGATTGATATTATAGCTAATAATGAAATGAAAATATGGCCTGATAAAGTACGAACAAACTTTGGTCAATTTGATGCAAAATCATATAGTTTATTAGCTTTTAATAATGATAAAAATACAGGATTTACATCAAAGCATGGTTGGCCATTCTCTGATGTTGGTGCAGGTGATTTCACAATCGAATGCGTCATGACAACACCAAGTACATTTATAGATGGTAATACTGGATTTTCTAGTGGCTACAATAGCGATGAATCAGAAAATTATCGTTTCCAAATAGGAATAACACCTACTGGAGCTATTAAACTTAGTTATAGAACGCAAACTAGTTCTTGGCAGGAAGAGTATTTCACACATGATTCAGCCATGATGACTTCAGCATTTTATAATTTAGCAATAATTAGAAAAAATGGCGTAATGACAGCATATTTGAATGGCAATTCAGTGGGCACAGTGAACTTTAGTGAGAAAATTTTCTCTGAAATTAATATTGGTTCGTGGAGTATAGCTGATAATGGCCAACCAGCAGCGTATCACGCATATAGATTTTATAACAGAGCTTTATCTCAAAGTGAGCTAGCTCAAAATGTAAATTACGATACTTCAAGATACAAATAGTATATGAAAAAATTTATAAAACTAAAATTTAATGGCATTGTGAGGTTTCCACTTGTAACACACTCAAGTATAGTACCTATAGATGGAAATACGCCATATTTTGGAGAACCTGTTGTACCTAGCAGAAAAAATTCTCATGTATATGCATATCAAATGCTCACTGGTTTAAGCGGTACTCAAGGACTTGCTATATATGGAAACTACGCATTTAGATTAAACACAGGAACTGGCACCGGCTCTGTTAAAGGAAGTTTAACTATTTATGATATAACAGATTTGTCTAATATAAGACGAATAACTTCTTTAACATTGCCTAGTGGTTCATACGCAAATCATTGCAACTCATGCCAGTTTGCTCCAAATAGGGAAAAAGAATATGATTTTCCGCTTTTGTATGTAAGTGGAAATTATAAATCTACTTGTTTTGTGTACAGGGTTACTCTCACATCTGTTCAGTTAGTACAAACAATATATTGGAACACTGACTCAGAGATGCCAGAATTGAATGGAATGCATCCAAATATTCAAATAGGAGATGATGGATTTTTATGGGCTGTAAGTGATAATTACAGTTCTTCTGTATCAGGTAGTGGAACACTAGATTATATTTATAAATTTAATCTCCCTTCTATATCAACTACATCAGTGGTATTATCTAAGTCCCAAATTGTAGAATCATTTAGCGTACAGAGGTATTCTGACCTTGATAAAACTTGGCAAGGGCTAAAAATATATAACGGCAAAATATATTTTCTTCGCGGCGCTAATAGAGCAAATACATCTGGAATAGAAGTTATAGATATAACAAGCAAAAAGTTGGTTTCTATGATTCCTCTCCAAATGTCAGACGCAGAACCAGAAGATTTGGAAATTTACAATAACAGACTCTTTGTAGCTTATAACAGTAATACTTTCGCATTGCTTGATTTTTAATAAAATTATGAGACAGATAGATTATATTATTATTCACTGCTCAGCCACTAAGGCTGGGCGTGATTTTCATGCCAAAGATATAGATAAATGGCATAGAGAACGCGGTTTTGATGAAATCGGCTATAATGTAGTAGTTGATTTGGATGGTACAGTAGAGCCTGGCCGCTCAGAGGCAAAGCCAGGTGCTCACTGTAAAGGGCACAATTCAGATTCTATTGGTATCTGTTATATTGGTGGACTTGACAAAGATGGAAAACCAGCAGACACAAGAACTGAGTTGCAGAAAGCAGCACTAGCCGGGCTTGTTGCTGGCTATAAACAAAGATTTCCAAATGCTAAAGTGGTAGGTCATCGCGATATGCCAAATGTGCATAAAGCCTGTCCTTGCTTTAATGCAAAGGAGGAGTACAAGAATATTTAAAATTATCCCAGGTACTCCCTATTTTTAACAGAAGTTATCCACTATATTTAGGTTATAAAGTTATCACCTTTATATAGTGGATTTCACTCTCTTCATCTATTTAATTATAACTAGAATTATGAAGCAACTGAATTTTTATAGTATACTTTCACAATTTTTAATCGTGATTCTCTTGGGAGCTTTTTTGTATATTTGGCACCAAGGAAAACAACATAAAGCTTGTGAAATTGCGTACCAGAATAGTATATCAGTGAGTATGGATTCACTGCATAAATACAAAGTGGCCGACAGCCTAAACGCAATTCATATTTCAGATATAGAATTGTCTTTAAAGCAGTATAAGCAGTTAAGAGCCGATGATGCTAAACTAATTAAGCAACTTAAAGCCGATAAACTTACTGCTATAGTAAATCCTGAAACTGTTATCAGGTACAAAATAAAGACACAGCTGAAAGATTCTATAATATACAAAGATACAATAAAGACTATTAACTATCATGACTCCTGGAATTTAGTAACAGGATATTTTACAAAAGATTCGGCAAATCTAAATATACAGTCTAAAGATGAGCTTTTAATTACAAAGTCTATAGAACGGAAAAGATTTTTAGGCATTAAGCTTAGTCCTAAATGGTTTGGCTATCGCAATTTGCAACTCAATATAGTTAGCAAAAATCCAAATTGCACAATTAGCAATATAGAATATATAGAGCTAAAGTAAAAACATTTAACAAGGTGACAATTTGTGAACTATCCGTGAACGCTATAGGGTAACACCTAACCTATTGAAAATCAATTATTTATATAAAAAGTTACCCAAGTTACCCCTATATTTTATATAGTCCAAATGAACTTTTTAAAAATAGTTACTATAGTCGTAGTATATGTTTTTAAAAAATAACTATAGAGATTATAGAAAAGGTCCGTGCTCCGGACACTTTTTATATAAGTAATTGATTTTCAATAGGTTAGGTGGTTCCGTAAAAATTTTTTATTTGGTGAACGCCACCTATCTGATAAATTTATAAGATTTAAGTAATATAGAATTGTGTTACGTGCGTACGCGTATATACGCATACATTATATAAAATTTATAAGTTCAAGTGTTAACAGTAGTTAAAAAATTTTTTGTTAACTTCTTTTAACATAAAAAATTTTTTTATATGAAGAATTTTTGTTACTTTTGCAAATGAAAATAATAAAGAACATAACTTCATATTTTACATGGAAAAATTTAACATAAATAAAATTATGAGCCAATATGGCTTACAGGAGCAAGAGATTGCAAATCTCTTATGGCCAATGGTCAAATATCCTGAGCTTGGTTTTAAGCGAGTATTAAGAGGTGAAACTTATCTCGATTCTGCTCAGATATGTGCCTTGGCAAATTATTTACAAGTACCGGTTTCAGAACTTTTTACAGTTGAAGATACTGACTGGCATGCTATCTCTAAAGATAAGCGTACCATCTTTACAAAAGGTGACTATAAGGTTATAGTTGGAAGAGATTTATTCTCAGTATCAATTTAGCACAAGAATGATAATTTCTATAATTCAGTGGCTACTATAGGTTTTATGGAAATTAGTAAATTTCTTAATAGAATGGACCAACTTATCGAAAATCACGAAGAAGAATTGTTAAACAAATAAATATGAAATACTGGAATAAAAATAGTATAAAACTGCTATTAAAAACGATATGGCGAATTATTCGCGATAAGCAAATAGTAGTTATAACAGAAAATCATGGAACTTTTTTCTATAGCTATGATACTGTAAGTGATTCAGATGCTATTTTTATGTGTGATAAAGTTATTACATATATTAAGATAAAGTCATCACGTGAACAAGAATTGTTAAACAAATAAATTTTTAAATTATGGACAATATTAAGATTTCAGTTAGATGTTAATGTACATCTCTCAGAGAAGACAGAGAATTTTATTTCTAGTTTGGTAAGTAAGTTGATTTCAGCTCCAGTAGCTCCAGCAGCTCCAGCAGCTCCAGCAGCTCCAGCAGCTCCAGCAGCTCCAGCAGCTCCAGCAGCTCCAGCAGCTCCAGCAGCTCCAGCAGCTCCAGCAGCTCCAGCAGCTCCAGCAGCTCAGACGCTTACAATCGATGATGTGCGCAAGGTAGTTGCTTCTAAGGCTGCTGCTCATCGTGACGAGGTTAAGGCTAAGCTCACAGAGCTTGGTGCTAAGAATGTTACTACACTTGACCCTGGTAAATACCAGGCATTGGTTGATTACCTTAATACTCTTGCCTAATGGATAGGTCACAGAAAAAGCGTCTATTGGCAGCCTCAGAACGCTTTAGACGAAATTATTTTTGTTATTTCGGTTTACCGAGAACTAATGCAGATGGAGTAACGCGTATTCCTATGCTTATGGTGCCACGTATTCCTAATCACAAAAGAACATGGAAGTAAATAACGGACAAGACCATCACGAGAGAAGCCATGCGCTTCTCTCGCCTTCAGGAGCTCATAGATGGTTGAATTGTACACCATCTGCTCGTTTGGAGGAAAAAATGCCGCCAAAACCGACTTCAGTCTATGCTGAAGAAGGTACATTGGCCCATGAATTGGCAGAGTTATTTATTTGCCATGATACTTTATGTACACTATCTGATGACGAATTCTCAGATAAATATGAAGTCATAATGAGCAATAAACTCTTCAACGAAGAGATGCTTGATATGGTTCCAATTTATACTGATTATTGTACAGAAGAATATAAAGCTGCTAAGGCCTCAAATCCATCTGCAGAAATGTTTATCGAGTCTAAACTTGATATTTCAGAGTATGTACCGGAAAGCTTTGGTTCTGCAGACTGTACTATCGTTAATGATTCAGTTATGGAGGTAGTTGACCTCAAGTACGGTAAGGGAATTCCAGTATCGGCTGAATGGAATGTACAGGAAATGCTTTATGCATTAGGTATGTTGACTAAGTTTGATATGCTGTATGATATTGAAACCGTAAAGCTCACTATTGTTCAGCCTCGCTTGAATAACATATCATCTTGGAATATCTCTGTAAAAGACCTTATGGATTGGGCGAATAACGAGCTCAAACCAAAAGCTAAAATGGCCTTTAACGGTGAAGGAGAACTTTCATCAGGTGGATGGTGTAGATTCTGTGCAGTTAAGAACAGATGTAAAGCACTCTATGATAAGCAATTAGAGTTGGCAAAGTATGATTTTGCTTCTCCTGAATTGCTGACAGATGAGCAAATTGCAGATGTTCTTTCAAGAATTCCACAGCTTGTAGAATGGGCTGATTCTGTAAAGGTATATGCATTAGACCTTGCAGTGAATGAGAATAAACACTGGCCAGGCTTTAAGGTTGTAGAAGGAGTATCTAGACGTAAATGGATTGACGATGAGGATAAAATCTGCAATGTTATTTATGAGAAATTCCCAACTGCAACTGAAGATGACTTGTTTGATATGAAGCTTAAGCCTATTACTTCTATTGAGAAGCAATTTGGTAAAAAAGCAGTTGCTGAAGCACTATCAGATGTTATCATAAAGCCAGCAGGTAAACCAACATTAGTATCTGAAGATGACAAGAGACCAGCTCTTGGAACTGAAGATGCAATTAACGATTTTAAATAATGCAGTTATTAGTAGTTATAGGCATTTTTTGCTTGCGTAACATATGAGTTATATCTTGCATTTAAACATAATTTTTAAAACATATTATAGTATGGAAAATTCAACTAAAGTAGTAACAGGCAAAGTTCGTTTTGTTTTTGTCATGTATTTGAGCCTTCAGCAATGGAGGGTCAGCCAGAAGAGTCAGCTAAGTACTCAGTTTGTGTACTCATTCCTAAGAGTGATACTCAGACTATCGAGAAGATTAAGAAGGCTGTTGAGGCTGCTAAGGCCGTTGGCAAGTCTAAGCTTGCTGACAAGAATGGCAAGATTCCTTCAACTATCAAGTTGCCACTTCGTGATGGTGATGAAGAGCGTTCAGACGATGATGCATTTGCGGATTCTTACTTCCTCAATGCCACTTCTAATCGCAAGCCTACTATTGTAGACCGTAATCTTGACCCTATCATGGATAAGGATGAATTCTACTCTGGTGTGTATGGCCGTATCTCTCTTAACATGTTTGCATTCAATACCTCTGGTAATAAAGGTATTGCAGCCGGTCTTCAGAACTTGCAGAAGCTCGAAGATGGTGAGATGCTTGCGGGTGGTTCTACCGCTAACGAGGATTTCGGTGGTGACAATGCTTGGGATGATGACTTGATGTAGTCTTACACTTTTATATTCTTATCAAACGGAAAGGTATATGGTATAGAACATAGGTCCTTGATACCTGGGTGCTGTGTCAGCAGAGGTTCGATTCCTCTGCTACCTTCTATTATTAATTTTAAAGTTGTAAGAATATGGCACAAGAAGTTATAGACAAAAATTCTGGGCAGGTCTTATTTCAAGGAACTGTCGAAGAGTGTAGAGATTATATTATTAAGTCAAATAACGAATTTGCTACTTTGCGATGAAAGAATTTGATAGAGAATTATTTATCGATATAGAAACATACTCATCAGTTGATATTAAAGAGTGTGGAGCCTATAAGTATATAGCATCTCCAGACTTTGAAATATTGATTTGTGGCTATGCTTTCGGCGATGATGATGTAGTTATAGTAGACTTAGCATCAGGTGATAAGTGGCCAGAGGAACTCCTTGAAGCACTTAAAGACCCTAAATGCCTTAAGATTGCTCATAATGCTGTATTCGAACGTACAGCTTTTAACAGAGTAGGACTTCATACTGAAACAGATGAGTGGTATTGCACGTTAGTTAAATCAGCTTATTGTGGCTTACCATTATCATTGGATGCTGTATCTAAGCAGCTTAATCTTCAAGACAAGAAACTTGAGACTGGTAAAGCTCTTATTAAGTACTTCAGTTGTCCATGTAAGCCTACTAAGATTAATGGTGGTCGTACTCGCAATATGCCTGAAGATGCTCCGGCTAAATGGGCCGAATACAAACTCTATAATATTTATGATGTGCTTTCAGAAAGAGAGATATATCGTATATTAGAGAAGTTTGAGATTCCAGAAATAGAGCGCCAGTTGTATGTTACAGACCAGAATATCAATGATAGAGGTATTATGATTGATAGAGAGTTAGCAAGCTCTGCAATTTATTGTGACTTGGAATACACTAAGTATCTCACAGAACAGGCTAGAAGCATAACTCATCTTGAAAATCCTAAATCGCCTCTCCAGATTAAAAAGTGGATAAAGGCAAGAACTGGTATTACTGTAGAGTCACTCACAAAAGCTGAAATGCCCGCAGTTCTTGAAAAAGTTAAAGACTATCCAGAAGTACGTGAAGCTCTTGATATTTATCAGAAGTTGAGTAAAACATCTGTAAAAAAATATTACAAGATGATTTCTTGTGCTACACCAGATGACCGTGTTCGTGGTACCTTTCAGTTTTATGGAGCAAATAGAACAGGCCGTTGGGCTGGTAGACTTTTACAATTGCAAAACCTCAGTAAGAACCACTTTGATGACATTGATACACCTCGTGAACTTATTCGTAAACGCGATTGGGAAGCTTGCGACATGATGTATGGCAACGTGGCTGATGTTTTATCACAGTTAGTTCGTACAGCGCTTATAGCTCCAGAGGGATATACGTTCTCAGTAGCAGACTTCTCAGCAATTGAGGCTCGAGTAGTTTCATGGCTTGCTAATGAAAAATGGCGAATGGATGTATTCCATGGCGATGGTAAGATTTATGAGGCTACTGGTTCTAAGATGTTTGGTGTACCAATCTCAGCTATTACTAAAGGTTCTGTTTTGCGCGACAAGAGCAAAATATCTGAATTGGCATTAGGATATGGTGGCGCACTTGGTGCTCTTGAAAGAATGGGTGGTGAAAAGATGGGTCTCACTGATTCAGAAATGCAGGACATGGTTAAGAAATGGAGAGCTGCAAATCCTAAGATTGTTGCTCTCTGGCATGAACTTGAAAAAGCTGCTCATGAAGCAGTTAAGTATCAAAGGCCAGTTAGATGTACCTGTCGCAATATTATTTTTGATTGTGACGGAGAATATCTTACAGCAAGATTACCATCTGGTAGACAGCTATTTTATGTTCATCCTCATTTCAAGAATAAAACTATTGGTCGTTCTACTCGTCCGGTTCAGGTTCTTATGTATGAGGGACAGATTCAGACTACGGGTCAGTGGGGCGAAATGGATACTTATGGCGGAAAGCTTTGCGAGAATATGGTGCAAGCCATAGCTCGAGATTTACTTGGATATTCTCTTATGCAAGTAGAGAAAGCTGGATTTAAAGTAGACTTCCATGTACACGATGAGATGATAGCAGAAATCTCTAAGGATGGAAACGAGAAAGACAGATATGACCTTATGGTACGTATCATGTCGACTCCTCCAGACTGGGCCTCAGATTTACCTCTTCGTGCTGATGGATATATAACTGATTATTATAAAAAAGATTAATATGCCTATAGCGAGAAATAAAATTACATTGCGCAATCTGTGGTTCTATATCTAATAGAACCACAGAGGTAGATGATACAGTTCTGTGTGAACACTGTTTTGATATGATGCTCACAAATGGACTTTTATTCGAGTATGACGCAGATACTGCCTGGCACTACGGTCCAACTAGAACTTTATACCTAAATAGAATTGAAGATAGGCAAGCAGCTATTAATAGTGTACTTGAAATTGTCGAACTTTTAAAATAGAAAAATGCTTAAATATAAATATGTAATTGATAGTGGAAACTTCTCAGATATAGAAGCCTTTCAAGAATATTTGAACAGAATGGGAAAGAAAGGTTATGAGTTAGTTCAATGGCAATTAGTAGATACTAGTTTCATAACTTGTAACAGCAGAGTTCAGCCTATTAGTAGTGTACTATCGATACTTATAACTTGGAAAATAGAGGACCATGATTCATGATGGCATAATAGATATAGCTACAGGCTTAAGTGCTTCTACAAAAAAGTGGAAAAACAAGAAAGTAAAGTGGAGTAAATTAGTCGACAAACTTTCTAAGCCTGTAGTTACCAATGAAACCCATGCTCAATTCATGGCTGCTAACAAAGCCGACCAATCTAAAATCAAAGATGTTGGAGGCTTTGTTGGTGGCTATCTTGATAAGGGTATACGTAAGAAAGCGTCTGTATCATACAGACAATTAATTTGTCTTGATATAGACTTTTCTTATGCTGATTTTTGGTGGGATTTTACGTTGCAATATGGCTGCGCAGCTGCTATATATTCAACACATAAATCTACACAGAGTAAACCTCGCCACAGACTGCTTATCCCTATTAATAGAGAGGTATCTGTTGACGAATATCAGGCTATATCCAGACGTATAGCTGGTAACTTAAATATAGAATTGTTTGACCAATCTACGTTTGAGCCGGAAAGACTTATGTTTTGGCCGAGCGTATCATCTGATATAGAATATTATTTCGAATATCAAGATGGAGAATGGCTTGATGCTGATGCAGTTCTTGAAACATACGATGACTGGAGGAATACATCTGAATGGCCATCTAGTAGTAAAATATCAGAGGGCTTATTATCTGATATTAAAAAGCAAGAAGACCCAGAAGAAAAGTCAGGCATAATTGGAACATTCTGTAGAACATACTCAATTCAAGATGCTATTAGCACTTTTCTTAGTGATGTATATGAAGAAGCAGGCGAAGACCGATATACCTATAAATTAGGTTCTACAACTGGAGGTCTTATCATTTACAATGATAAATTCGCTTTTTCACATCACGGAACAGACCCAGCGAGTGGAAGACTGTGCAATGCATTTGACTTAGTGAGAATACATAAATTTGGCCATCTTGACTCTGGACCTGATTCAAAGGTTTCTCAGCAAAAGATGGAAGAATTTGCTACAACTTGTGCTGAGGTTAAAAAGAAAATAGCTGAGGAGAATTTAGAGCATGCAAAATTAGATTTTGATGGCTTAGATGCTGCTAATGAGGAGAGAGCTGACGATGATTCTTACGATGATTCATGGCTTTCACAACTCAAAGCCAATAAGAAAGGCGAATACGACAGTGATTCTAACAATCTTAATCTCGTTTTGCAGAATGATAAATATCTCAGAGGAGCGTTTAGACTGAATGAGTTTGACAGTAAAACATATATCATGAGGTCTATGCCTTGGCGTAAGGTAGATTCTCCAGAGCCCGTAAAAAATGTAGATTACTCAGGCATTCGTAATTACATAGAGTGTGTATACAACATGGTATCTGTATCAAAAATTGATGACGCTGTGATGCTCGCAGCCCAAAAGAAGTCATTTCATCCGGTAAGAGACTATCTGAAATCTCTTTCATGGGACGGCATAAACAGAATTGATACACTTCTTATTGATTATTTTGGAGCTGAAGATACTACATACACGAGAGCTACTATTCGTAAAGCTCTGTGTGCTGCAGTAGCTAGGATATTCAACCCTGGAACCAAATACGATATGGTTCTTGTGTTAGTTGGAGCTCAGGCCACATATAAATCTACATTCATACGTAAACTTGGCAGGGATTGGTTCAGTGATTCGTTCAGCACATTTCAAGGTAAAGAAGCCTATGAGCAATTACAAGGTGCGTGGCTTATTGAAATGGCTGAATTATCAGGTTTAAAGAAAGCAGAAGTTGAAACTGTAAAGCAGTTTATAACTAAAACAGAAGATATGTTTAGACCTGCTTATGGTAGAACTGTAGAGACTTATAAACGTCAGTGCGTGTTCTTTGGAACTACAAATGATATGGAGTTTTTACGTGATTCTACAGGTAATCGTCGATTCAATCCTATTGAAGTTCGTCCTAAATTTGCAACAAAGATAATTGCAAAAGACTTAACTGAAGATACTATAGACCAAATTTGGGCTGAAGCCGTTCAGATGTATCAGAATGGCGAAAAACTATATTTCTCAGAAGAAGAGAACGAGCTTGCAAAGAAGAGTCAGCAAAGTCACTCTGTGACTGATGACAGAACTGGAATAATTGAAGAATATCTCAACATGAAGTTTCCTTCTAGCTGGAATAAGAAAGATTTATTCGAGCGTCAGCAGTGGTTGAATGACCCACTAGCTGAAAAGGGAACAGAGTACAAAGAGTTTGTTTGCTCTTACGAGATATGGTGTGAATGCTTAGGTGAAGAACGTAAGAATTTTAATTCTTATAGCACTCGTGAGATAAACAACATAATGAAGACCCTTCCAGGTTGGGAATATGTTGGTTCTAAGAGAAAATCATTTGGTAAGATTTATGGTAAGCAGAAGTACTATAAACGAATAAAGCTAGTTCAAGAAGACCCCGTAGCAAAAGCTATGAAAGAACTTGAAGAGCTTTTAGGTGATAAGCCTACCGATGATGAAATCAAAGCAATGTTAGGAGATTTATATTAAGATTATGGATGAAAATACTAAAAAGGATTTAGCAAGAAAGCTAAAAAGCGCATTCAGTGTTGCTGAAACTCGAGCTAAGCGAGTGCAGGAAATAAGAAAAGCAAAAGCTGAAGCTGGTCCTGCAAAAGATGACCCAGATAAACCACCAAACTATAAGAAGTATAAATTCAAGAACGACCTCAAAACGAAGACACATCGCGTAATAAGAGGTATGAAATTGCACTTTAAGAATGGCGAATGGGTATCATATAAGCTTGGTAAAATTGATACAATTGTTGGAAGAGCTAGATATGGAGCTCTGTCTTTTGAAGGATTTAAAAGTTCAATATTCAGGTCTTTCAAAGATAGATTATATACTCCTGATGCAGACAAGGATATTGAGTGGGACTATGTAGAAGAAGAAAAATGCTCTTCAGTAGGAGGCAATGGGTTCCATGAAAGAAAGTGAAAAAGTAGTTGAGCGAAAGCTTGTTGAGCTTTGCAAACTGAATGGCGGCATGTGCATAAAACTATTAAGCTTCCATATAAATGGATTGCCTGATAGAATGTGTCTATTTAAGCCTGCAAAAGTTATATTTGTAGAGCTTAAAACCACAAATCAAAAACCACGGCCGCTTCAGTTAGCAATGCACGACAAGCTTCGCGAATTAGGCTTTAGAGTTGAAGTAATCGATACTGTAGAGCAGGTTGTCAACTTAATAGAAGATATAATGACATGTTAAAAGAAACAGATTTACACGAATATCAGAAAAAGGCAGTCGAGCATATAATTACTCATAAATACTGTGGTTTATTTTTAGAAATGGGACTAGGCAAAACAGTCTCAACCTTAACAGCAGTAGAGAAGTTAATGTATGACTACCTTGAAGTAAATTCAGTTTTGGTAATCGCTCCTAAACGAGTAGCTGAAACTGTTTGGGCAGAAGAGGCACAAAATTGGGAGCATTTGCAACATCTTACATTTTCTAAGATTATTGGAACAGAAAGACAGAGATTAGAAGCTTTTCATAAGAAAGCTGATATTCATATAATTTCTCGTGACAATATAGCATGGCTCTGCGGTATATGTGCTTCAAACTTGCCATACGATATGCTTGTGATTGATGAGCTTAGTAGCTTTAAAAATCATCAGTCACAGAGATTCAAAGCATTAAGATTAGCTAGGCCGTGGATAAAGCGAGTAATTGGTTTAACTGGAACGCCTGCTCCAAATGGCTTAATTGATTTGTGGCCACAGATTTATTTGATGGATAGAGGTGAAAGACTTGGTAAAACTATTACTAAGTATAGAAGTACATACTTTACTCCAGGCAGGTCTAATGGCTACGTAGTTTATAATTATAATTTGCAAGGAGGTGCAGAACAAGCAATACGAGATAAAATAGGCGATATATGCATAAGTATGCAAGCTCAGGACTATCTTAATATGCCTATGCTTACAAACAATTATGTTAAGCTAAAAATGCCTAAAGACATATTAGCAGCATATCATAAGTTTGAAAAAGATAGTATTATGAAGCTTATAAACATGGATAATGAAGTTGAAATCACAGCTTTAAATGCCGCTGGTTTGTCTAATAAACTTCTCCAATTTGCAAATGGCGCAATATATGACGAAGATAAAAACGTATATCCGATTCATGATATTAAGCTAGAAGCATTAGAAGAGATAGTCGAAGAAGCGTGTGGAAAGCCAGTTCTTGTTGCGTGGACTTATCAATTTGACAGAGACCGAATTATGAAGTATCTTAGCAAATATAAGCCTAGAGAGCTTAAAACTGCTAAAGATATACAAGACTGGAATGCTGGTAAAGTTCAACTTATGCTAGCTCATCCTGCTTCAGCTGGCCACGGTCTTAACCTTCAAGCTGGAGGTAATATAATCGTTTGGTTCGGTTTAACCTGGTCACTTGAGCTGTATCAGCAGTTTAATGCTAGACTTTACCGTCAAGGTCAAAAGCAAGGTGTTATTATTCATCATCTATACATGGCTCAAACTCATGATGAGGACGTTATATTAGCATTAAAGAATAAAGACAGAGTGCAGATGAGCTTGATGAACAGCATCAAAGCTAAAATCGACAATTATATTAAAAATAATTAAAAATATATTTATGAATAATAAATAAGTTAATAAAATTTAAAATATTTTTTTAATTCAAATATTATTATTAATTTCGCAATATAAAAATAAAGATTATGAATATCTTAGAAAGAGCAGATAAAATAGTCAATCATCGTTCAGAAGAAAAAGAACGTATGTATGGACCATTCTCAGAAAGTATGGAAAGAGCTGCAGCTATTTATAATGCGGCCTCTCCAAAAAATGAGCAAATTTCAGTTGAGGGCATGTACAGAGCTATGATTGCTCTTAAGCTTTCAAGAGAAGCCTATTCGCACAGAGAGGATAATCTCCTTGATGCTGCTGCTTATATAGGTGCTCTTAATAACTATGTTGAAGCAAAAACAGATAAAGAAATAAATAACGATTAAAATTAAATGATATGGTAGAAGAAGTTATTCAGCCAGTAAAACGTGGTAGAGGTCGTCCACGTAAAAATCCAGGTGACCCAACTCAGTCTTATGCTTGTAAAAACTCAGCCAATCCATTAGCTGATAATCATGAGTACTTTAAGCATTTGCCTGATAGAAATCTTAGTGTAAGCGAAGAGAACTTGCAGATGTTCTTTGCAACTATGTATGAGCGCCAGATGATTTGGAAACGTCGATTCATTGACAAAATTCAGGCTCCGTGGACAGGTGACCCTATTTTCCAGGAGAATAAATTCCCTAATTTGTATCGTGAACTTGACCGCAGTTCTTGGTGGCTTATCTCTAACATCATTATGGATGATAGTATGTCACTCAAGAATAAAGTTTGGAAGTGTATCGTTTACAGATTGTTTAATTCTCCAGACTTTTTCGAATTCTTGGCTTCTATTACAGATTGGAAAGGCGGAATTCCTGACTATGAAAAGTTTAAGGAACAGCAGCCTAAATTCATAACAATCGCCAAGACACTTCAGAACATGGGTGCTAAGCCATTTACCGATGCTTACATCATCAGTTCATCTTTTGCTGCTAAGACCGGTAAAAACAGAGCAGAGGCTTACGCTGATACTGCATTATCTGAGTTGTGGGGAGCTATTGATATTATCATCGATACAGTTCTTATCGCAGAGTCTACGCGAGATATTATTGATGTTTTGTCGGCTATTCCTGGAGTTCAGAAGTTTATTGCCAATGAGCTGATGCAGGATATGATTTACATTAATAGATTCTCGAAAGAGGATTTTATTCCATTTAATGTAAATGAACTGACAAATGTTGGTCCTGGTTCACTTCTTGGTTTGCGCATCTTGTTCCCTAACAGAGTTATTAACTCTCAGCGTGTAGCTGGTATGAAGGAACTTCTCGCTATGGCTGAGGAAAAACTTAATGAGGTTGCTGAAGCTCATGGAGAACCAATGGTTTACGCTAAATTTAATGCTGAAACTGGAGGTTATGAGCCATCTAGTGAATTCAACCTTACACTTAATAATATTGAAGGTTGGTTGTGTGAATATTCTAAGTATTGGAAATTATCAATTGAAGTAGGCAAAAAGCAACGTAAGTTTAACCCAGTTTCAGAGGCTGATACATACGATGGTGCTAATGGTGCTAAGCCTGAAACAGAAACAGAAGATTTAATGTAATTATGGCAAAGAATTATAATACAACTGATTTATCTCCAGACCAAGCTATGGAGCGTCATATTTATCACAGAGACCAGTTTGCTCATTATTTGAGATGGACACATATCTTGAAAGATGCTAAAATTGGTGATGATGTAGTAGATTTTGGATGCGGTCAAGCTAATTTGCTTGAAGTATTTTACAGAAATAAGTTTAAGTGTAACAGCTATGTTGGCATCGATATTCGACACAAAACTATTGCAGATGATGCAGCTAAGTTTGCATCAGTTCCTTGGGCTAGTTTCTATGAGGCTGACCTTGTTAAAAATTATCTTGATTACAGCCAGTTTAATGGCAATAAGGTGTGTGCTTTCGAGGTTCTTGAGCACGTCGGTAAACAGAATGCAGACGTTTTCTTGGAAAACTTTAAAGCGTGTGGACGTGATGATGCAACTTATTATATTTCTACTCCAAATTACGACCCTCGTGTTGGTGCTGCAGGTAATCATACTTATGATTCTGGGGATGGAAGAGGTGTAGATGTTCAAGAGTTTGACCACTATGAGCTTGAGGCCATTCTCAAAAAACATTTTGATATTGTTGATAAGTTTGGAACATTTGCCTCGCAGAAAGACTATAAGCCTCTCATGAATGATTGGCAGAAGCAGATGTTTAAAGAATTGAGCCGCTATTATGACTCAAATCTTATGGCAAATATCATGGCTCCAATGTTCCCAGATGCTGCTCGTAATACACTGTGGATTTTGAAACGTAAACCTGGTGACATTAAAGTTCCAAAGAATTTGGAACCAGCGACTATCGACCCGAATCCGGGTGATATAGACGATTTACTCTAAAAGAATAAAAATATGGATGTAAACAAATTAGAAAGAGCAAATATTTTAGCAAAGAGCTTAATTCCTAAAGCAGATGAGCTTTTAGCATTGTCTCCAAAGTCAGGTCCCGTAAGAATCGTTGAGGCGCTTAATGGTTTATCAGAACGTGACCCGGAGTTTAAAACTAAATTCAATCAGCTTCTTTCTGAAACAAAACAGAAGTTTCAGAAAGAGTTTGACGAGCTGTAAGCTTAGAAATTAAAAGAATATAATGAATAACAGTAGTTAAAGCTTGTTAACTTTAACTACTGTTAACATTAAAAATTTCACTATATGAAAAATTTTATGTAATTTTGCATATATAAATAATTTAGTTATTCACACATTAAAATTTTACAATTATGAATTCAGTAATGCAGATTGCAAAAGTAAGAAAGGTTAAATCTCCAGAGCGTGGTACATCTAAGTCAGCTGGTATTGATTTCTTCGTGCCTGAGGATTTTTCAGGCCAGATGCTTCAGCCACATGAAGATGTTCTCATCCCATCTGGCATCTGTGCTCTTATTCCAGATGGTTATATGCTTATGGCTGCTAACAAGTCAGGTGTTTGTCCATCAAAAGAGGCTAAGCTTGATTGTGAGACAGAGATGAAAATCACAGGTCAAGATACAACTATTTCAAGTTGCGTTATCGTAGGCGCTACCATTGTTGATGAGGACTACCCTGGTGAGATTCATATTCACATCATCAATATAGGCAAAGAGCCGGTGTGGATTGAGCGGGGTCAAAAGATTGCTCAGTTTATTTTGGTTCCTGTATCTTACGCAGATATTTGTGAAGCTTCTCCTGAAGTTGTTAAGGCCGCTGTTCTCGCTAAAAAGAGTGAACGAAAAGGAGGTTTTAACTCTACTTCAGAAGAGTAATAAATTGTCCCAATAATACCCTCTATAGTCCCAGAGTTAACGAAATATATTTATAATATAAATTATTATATTATATGTTTCAATTGCTCTGAGATAAAAAGAGGAGTTCTATCTATTAAAAATATCAGATTATGAAGAAAGTACCGGAAGTAGTAAAAGAACCTATATTCTTGAAATTCGTAGAGCATTATGCTAAAAAGTTCAAAGAAAGTAATGGCTTTGGCATGTGGTTGCATGAATATAAGGATATGGAAAAGAAAGGCTTATTTGCGCCGAAAATTCTGAGAACTTTCTATATTCAGATATGTACTGACAGGTTTGATTTAGGCTTCATTAAAGATGATGCAATTTGGTATATATGCTCGCAAGCTGTTGATGCAGCTAATGCTTATATAGACGAGAGAGTTAATTCTATGTATAGGATTGTTCTTATAACTGGAGAACAAGCAGAAGATGAAGACGGAGACCCGTATACAGAATTAACTTATGAAGAAGCTGAAGAAATATGCCAAGCATTAAACGAAGAAGCCGAAGAAGAACTTTTTAAAATGCAAAAGATATGAGCAAAGTTATAGATTTACGAAAATATACAAAACTTATACCAACTCCAGTAACAGAAATTACTAAAGAGCAGTTTTTTGCATACGAAAGAACTAGAATGGAAGGCAAAGTGAATATGCTTGATTTGGAAGCAGTTTGTCCATTAACAGGCTTAAAGCCTGAAGACATTAAAGCTATTCAGCAAAACTTTCAAGTGTTAAATCAAAAATTTAATAAATCATGGAAAAGCCGTTAGAAATTTCTTATCCATACATTACTCAATCTGATAATAATTGGGTATATGAAAATGCTAATCAAGCACTTAACTGTTTAGCATTACGTATAGCTGGATGCGGCGAAGTGCCCGGCAATAATACTATTAGATTGCAAAATGTTGGTTTCTATATTGCATATCCGGAAGAAAATCATATTACTGAAGACTGGCGTCAATGGAATCCTAAGTACGCAGAAAGAGAATGGAATTGGTACTTATCTCATTCAAGAGATGTATCAGAGCTTCAAAAGCACGCTCCAGCTTGGAAACGTATGCATGGAGGTGATTGTCAGGTCAATTCTAATTATGGATGGCTGTGGAATCGTAATAAGCAACTTCAGAAAGTAATTGAAAAACTTGAGAACAATCCAGATACTCGTCAAGCATGGCTTACGCTATATGATGGCAAGGAAATGGATGACTACGAATATGATACTCCATGTACACTGAATATTGGTTTTAAGATACATGAAAATCCAGGCTATAGATTTCTCAATATGACAGTTCTTATGAGAAGTAATGATTTGATATTTGGTTTTTGCAATGACCAGTATTGTTTTTCTCAGTTGCAGAAATATGTTGCTTCTAGAATTGGTGCTACAGTTGGAGACTATTATCATTTTGCCCAGGATTTGCATATATACTTGCCAAGTACAAATGTATATCCAAAGCATATTAACGACTATTTAACACATGTTTTGAAATTATGAAAATACCGATTAAGTTTAAAGGCTGGATGCTGTTTTTAGTATGGCTTATTATTGGAATTATTTATTTTCCAATATACTTTGCAGCATGGTGCCTTCATATAATTGCTAGAATACTTCTTGCTATTGCATATTTATTTATGCTTCAGCCACATGTTGCAAGAAATGTTTTTAGCTCAGTGTTTGTAACTAATTTAAAGATTATGTAGCATGAACAATTCAGACTTAAATGCTCTTATCGACCAAGCTTTGCTTGATATGAGTAATACAGAGGCTCCTTCAAATGAAGAAGCCTCTATGATGGAATATTCAGAAGAAGATTTTGCTAAAATGCTAGCAGATATTCAGTCTGAAGACGAAGATTTGGCAAAAGCAGAAATAAATGCTGCTGCGAATCCAGATGACGATGAAAATTCTGATTTTTCTATCGCTTCTATGGATGGCGATGAGTTCTATAACAAATCGACTTTAAAATATAAAGATGGTAAAGTTGAACGAGAAACGTCTGACGATGTTATCTTTTCAATTGGAGGTGAAAATTGTGTAGAATTCGCTGATAGTCCTAAGCACGACAAGGAATTGGTCCCAGAACTCAATGACGTTGAGCGCAGATTAGTAATCAGTCGTCGCATTAAAGATGGTATGGCAAAGCGCCAAGCTAAGAAAGAACTTGAAAAAGTTGAAATTAACAGAATGGCCTTTGACCAGAAAATTCTCCCTTTATCAGAGGAGTTAACGAGATGGGATAAAACAGTTCTTGTAGAAGAACTTACTAGCAATTTGCGTCAGCTTATTAAGCGTTATGACAAATACATCAATACAAGAATTGCAAGACTTTTATCTCCAGCTATTCCAAGAGCTATTAAGTTAGCAAAGCTTAAGTGGCCATGGGTATTTGTAGCAAATCCGGGATTTCTATACAAGACACATCCAGAAGTAGGTGAAGTTCTTACTTATTGGGTTACGCCAAATGTGCCATATTACTTCAAGCAAGGAACCGAGCAGCAGATTCTTGAAGAGCGAGATTCTGAACTTAGTAAATATTTCTTGGAGTGTGTTGACAGAGCCATTCATAGGTGGTATGAGGCTAGACGCCGATTAGCCGATAGAGAAGTAATTTACGCTTCTAGACTTGTCGGTGTTAACAATATCAGAACGTATGGCGACTTGTTAAGATACAACCCATTTTGGTTCAAGAAACTTTATGACAGAGTCAAAAAAGACAATCCTTATGGAAAAGCGAAAGCACAGTCTTAAAATTGGCGATAAAGTTATCAAGAACTTAACGCTTGATAACATTATAGATATAAAGTTATATTTGATTAGACATAAATTAGAACGTAGAGAAATATCATGACAACAACAGAACATGACAGAGCTAGAATGCGAGCTTATTATAGAGCTAATAAAGAAAAAATATTAGCCTATAATCGTGAGTATCGTAAAACTCACAAGTGTCGCAGATATAGAGCTGAAACAACTATAGAAGAAAAGCTTAAGCGCTCAGAATATAACAGAAGATATTATGAGAAAAATAAGGAGCGGCTTAGAGCTTATCAAAAGGCTTGGCATGAAGCTCATCCTGATTACAATGCACAGAAACTTAAAGAATGGAGACAAAAATATGACAGTATTTGACGGACTTATAGTGTTATGTGTAACAGCTGGAATAGTAATAGCAAGTTGTTTAATGGTTGCAAATAAAAATAATTCAGATTTTACAGATGAATGATAAAGACTTAATTCAAACAATTCAGCTTACTGGTGATGCCTATTATTATTTATTTAAAGGTGAAGAGCCATTAGACCCAGATAATATAGATGAAGTCAAAGAGCTTTTATCGACATTAGGCGAATTTGATTTCATTAGCGAGCCTGACCCAATTTTGGGGACTGATATGGTTGAGGTTAAAATAGCATTGTACGATAAACATGCTCTTATTGGTTCTTATCAAGCTATATTTATTCTTAGTCCCACAAAAGGCAAGGTGTTTGTTTCTATTTATAATACAAATACTAATAAATATGAATGCTATAATAGCATAGAAGACCTTAAACCGATAGGTGATGCTTATTGGGTCCACATTAGAACAAATAGAGATGGTTCTAAAGATTATCTTCCTATTTGCAAAATAGCTGAATATGAAAAATGGTTCGGTGAAAATTAATTTCCTATCTGGTGTTCTCTTGGAGCTATTTCCGAGAAAATACCAGATAGGATTTTTTGTAAAATTTTGTAGATTTACACACTGGTTCTGGAAATCGGTGAGATTTAAATTACTATAAACCTATAGCATGCCGGTTCTAGGAACTGGCTTTTAATCAATGCTGTTACAATGCCGCATTATTACCCTATACGCGGGCGCCCGCGCGTACATATTATATATTATATATAGTAAGTGTTAACGGTAGTTAAAGATAAAGCCGTTAACTCTTCTTAACATAAAAAATTTTTTTATTTGAAAAATTATTAGTACTTTTGCACTCAGATAAAACATAATAAGTTTAACAATTAAAATCACAGTAGAATTATGAATGCAGAAATTATTTTGAAAGTCGGCACGCTCAAAAACTTAGTAGAGTGGATTGGTCGCAATTTTGTTTGTGGAGGAAAACCTTCAAACGACAGAACTTTATACATGTTTGCTAATAAGCTTGGCACTAAGTCAGAAAATGACGCTAATGAGCGATATAGCAAGTTTTATTCAGAAATTGAAGCTGAGCGTTACCTTAAGGCTCTTGAGAATACAAAGTTCATCATCGAGTCTGAACTTGTAGACGAGATAACTTGGAATAAAACAGTCGTTCAGAAGTGGAAAATTACGGCTACTCCTAGCATGAATAATACTGAGGATGCATTTGTGGCCTATTGTTCAAGACCATACAATCCTGTATAATAAAACAAATGTTTAACAATTAAAATATTAAGATTATGAGAAAGCCAAAATTTATTCCAGCTGTTTGGAATTTAAAGAAGATTGCAAACTATTTGCAGATGAGTTTGGTAATTGCTAGTAGCACTCAGTTCTCTCCAAGAATATTTAAATACTGGGAGAGATACTGTAAGGCAGAATGGGATGCACGTTATGCAGTTCAGTGCCTCGCTGCTAGTAACACAGCAGCTATTATTAAATACGCTGGTTCAGAGATATATGTTACTATTGATTTAATCTCAGATGGTAACAAGGTAAGAACATCAACTAAAGCAGAATTAGCATAATATGGGAAGAGGTTGGAAATTGTATGAAGCTCTCAAGGATGTTGCAAGTCCTGAGAACATTCTCGAGGAAATGGCTCATAATATGAGCGACCAAGAGTTGCTTGATGCCGTCAAAGAAGTAGCAAAGAACTTCGATATAGAACTGGAAGTATAAAATTTCAGTGATTAAATAGCAAAAAGAGGTGTTAATGATTTTTAACACATTCATTAACACTTCTTAACATAAAAAGTTTTCATATTTCAAAAATTATGAGTACTTTTGCAAATGTAATTAGAACATATAAGTTTAACAATTAAATATACAAAATTATGGCAACAATGAAATTCGCCCAGATGGCAACAAAGAAGTTACAGAAGTTAGTTAACGACCCAGCAACCTCTGATGAGGATAAGGTAGCAATTCAGGCTATCATCGATAAGCGTCAGGCAGCTACTAAGGCTCCAGCTGATAACGGAGCAGCACTTTCTCCAGAGGAGCAGGCAGCTATTGATGCAGCAGAGAAGGAAGCTGCTAAGCAGAATTCTGAGGCTGGTGAGAACAAGGAAGCAAAGCCTAAGGCTAAGCGTGAGCCAAAGCCAAAGCAGAGCATGGAGGAGCTTGATGCTGAGGTCGCAAAGGCAAATGAGGAGGCTCTCGGCCATCGTTGCGAGACACTTATGCCTGGTACTGCTATCAAGGTTGGTGGTTACGTCAAGGGAGTTCTTAAGGAGAAGCGAGCTATGCGCTGCTATCTTCTCATCCAGTCTGATATTACAGACGAGAATCCTACAGGTCGTCAGTTCTACAAGGTGTTCAAGGAGGTTACAATCTTGCCAGAGACTGTAGAGCTTCACAAGGCTAAGAAGACAGGTGCTCGTCGTAAGGCTCAGGTTGACACTGAGGAGTGGATGGCACAGGCTGATGAGATTGTAGAGGCTGCTAGTTCTTACGTAGGTCGCCAGATTGACCTTGGCGATGATACTAAGACAGATTCTCGAATTGAGACTATCATCAAGGATAAGCGCTCTTGTACGGTGTTCTTCCGCATTGGCTTCAAGGACGAGAATGGCACTCACAAGTTCACTCACAAGGCAATCCATTCAACCAAGGATGAGGCTGAAGGTGGTAAGGTAGTTATCACAGAGCCAGAGGGCTTACTCCCAGTGGATGATGCTGATGAGACTTACAAGGAGTTCCAGACTAAGTGGCAGACACGTGCTGAGCGTCAGCCAAGAACTGCTCTTACTCCTGAGGAAAAGGTTATCCGTGCAGAAGAGGCTTCTTAACAAGGCAAAGAAAGCCTTGGAGAAGGCTCAGGAGACACTTCAGAATAAGCAGCTCGAGTATGACAACGCTAAGGCTGCTCTTGATGCTAAGCATAATGAGCAGGAAGCCAATGCAGAAGCTGAGGCTAAGGAAGCTGTAAACGAAGCAGCTGCTGAAGCTAGAGTCAGGTGACCTTATGTAAGCGAGGTTAAGTTACTTGTTTTTATTCTTCATAAGAGCGTTTTTAGTATTTTGTTCGAATTGAACTCCTAGGAAGCGACTAAGGGACTGTGGTCCTAGGAGTTTTTAAATGCCAAGTAAAACAAATATCTGCTGTTCTGTTTAGAGGATTTATGCGGGGTTCGAATCCCCGCCTTGGCACTATTGGTTCTAACTACGGTAAGAACCCATAATTTTAATAGAATTTTAATTGTTTTTGGTGAGTAGGTAATCGTTGTGAAACGGTTACCTATTATTTTTTACAGTAACATATAGAAACGGCTCGCTGGCGGTAAATTTTAAAATTTTCAGTCGATTCTATATAAATAATATATTAAATTATATAGAATATTTGGCTCATATCGTATTATTTTTATTAATTAATATAATTATAAGGTCTAATATAAAATAATGAATTCTAGGTACCAAGAAATGAGTTTAGCTAGAAAGCTGACATCTGGATATAGAAACCGGCAAGTTAGGCCTACAAACTTTAACATTTCATTTAACTGCTGTTAACATAAAAAATTTTTTTATTTGAAAAATTATTAGTACTTTTGCACTCAGATAAAACATTATAAGTTTAACAATTAAAATTGCAAAATTATGAAAGCAGCTGATTTGGTTAAGAGCTTGTCTCTTTCTAGTATTACATCTGAGGATTTCAAGGTTGTTACCTTGTATAAGGGCCAGAACCCGGATGTATTTTTGGTAGATAACTTCGGTGATGGCCGAATAAGTTTAAGTACACCTAATGGTATTAAGCCGTTAGCAATTATTGAATCTCAGGATTTTTTGGCAGTTTATAATAACGTGCCACTTGCAACACCTGATGGCAAATCTATGTTTACACCTGATTGTACCTATGAGGTTATCGGAGATGGCAATGTTTCACTTTATAGCTTTAATTAATTATGAATACAGCAACAAGAAGAGCATTTAGAGCGTGTTTACCTGGAGATAGAAACTCCTGTATAAATTGTGCTGATTATCTTGAGTGTCCTTTGGCTGTTTGCGGAGGAACTAAAGGCAGTTGGGTGTGTGACGGTTGGAAAATGATACGATAAAACCTCAATTCCTATCCAGTGTTCTCTCGCTGGCCATTTCCGAGATTTGGCCAGCGGGAATTTTTATGAATTTTTACAGAATTTCAGCACACCGGGAGTACGATTCTGGTACATTCCTGTTAATAATGATGAAACGCTGCGATATCGCTACACGGTTATTATAACTTCTTAGCTATACTGCTACAGTGCCGGGAACTATATTTGCCGCATACTTACTGGGTCTAGTAGCTTATATATTATATATAATGTACGCGTGCATATAATAAAAATATTCGAAATAATAAAATATTTAATACTAAAAATTATTAATTTAAAAGTTAAATATTTTAATAATTATATTTTAATAATAAAACCAGGAAATAATATATTAATTTATTATTATTTTTAATCATATAATAATAGATTTATTTATTTAAAAATAAAATTCGAAATAATGCGAAGAAATTTTTTTATTTCAAATATTATTATTATCTTCGCGATGTAAAAATAAAAATAATAGTAACAATTAAAATATTAAGATTATGGAAACAACATTAAAGCTGAATATAGCTGAGTTTTTGGCAGAGTATTTCTTCGGTTCTACCACTGGCATAAAGGACCAGTTTTCGTACGACTTATTTTGGGATGAAGTTACAGATAATTCGCCAGAGTCAATTAAGATAATGGTTGATTACATGCCGAAGGATGAGGGCAGTTTCTATTATGAATATGGCTTGCTTAAAGCCGAAGAGGAAATGGAAGCCGAACAGCCGGTTACTGAGAAGCTTATTAGCAGCATCGATGGCCGTAAATTATATTCTTATAATATCCGCTATGAGAACCCGGATGAAAAGCCGGTATCATTCTATTTCTATACTAGAGCTAGAATTATGGCTTTCGTCCAGCACGAGAATGAAACCTTGAAGGTTGCATCAGAAATGCAGGAAATCATTAAACAGAAACCAGTTCTCTGCCTTGAAAGCAGCACAACTCTGTTCCGTGGAGCTCTTGATTGCATACTGGAGGCTTACTCGAAGGATGAATACAGTGAAGAAGAACTGCAATGCGAACACTGCCCAGATAGCAATAAGATTGCCGACGCAATGAAGCATTGGAACTTTTATAAACTTGGGTGTTCTGATAGCTATGCAGCCTATATGGAGATGGTCGGAAATGAGGTTGGAGGCAACATCGGCCACGCAATCGATGCGGCGTGGACCTGGTTCAGAACAGGTTACGTGAATAATTTTATCAGCCTCAATCCACATACTAAAGAAATCAATTTAAACTGGTAATATTATGATTTGGTTCACTTTAATATCTGTAAGTCTGGCGATATTCACCGGACTTACTCCAGAGGAATGGAAACAGTGGTGGAATAAGAATTATACTTGGGACGACACAGAACTGTAATTTGGTAATTTAATATCTCAATTCCTATCTGGTGTTCTCTCGGAGCCATTTCCGCAGAATCACTGGGTAGGAATTTTAGTGAATCTTTGTAGTTTTACAGTACTGCGCCAGAATCGGACGGGAACAATTCAAGTTTAGTTACGATTCTATGGCGGCTTTGGAACTGAACTGTTACAGTGCCGAGATTTTGGGTAGGTGATAAACTGAAAAACGGTACGGGAACAGTGCCGGAAAAATCCAGTGTTCTCTCGGGACCTTTCCCGGGAAAATCACAGCCGGGAATTCGTGTGAAACCTTGTAGAATTGCGGCTTTGAGACTGATAAAATATATTTATAAATCCGCGATAAGCTGTGTGATTATATATTATTAGACTAAATAATATTAAAAAATTTTTTTATTTCAATTATTTCGCCAGAAGTCCATATTTGTCCTATATGGACTTATTTTTTATTATTTATATAAATATATTATTTTATAATTTGAAGTCCATATAAGTCAAATAAATAGCTTTAAAATCGATTTTTTGAGATAGTATATAAACCTGCTCTCTAATATATAATATACAATAATATTTTATTAATTCATTATAAATATTTAGACTAAATAATATTAAAAAATTTTTTTATTTCAAATATTTTTTTATATGCGCATACATTATATAATATATAAAATATTTTTCATAATAATTTTTTTACCT
>CYGL01000058.1_pt1 | contig 53118 bp, 76 predicted proteins | sample 485531 | NCBI WGS metagenome assembly CYGL01 (sample SAMEA3497897, study PRJEB9818) | human gut metagenome | reverse complement strand
GTAGCAAACAGGCAGAGAGACGCGCCGAACAGCACAACAAAGATTTTCAACAGAACGGCACGTACATGTTTTAATCAGGGTAGCAGAACAGCATGCCGGGCGACGGCGGCAAAACCGTCGCGAAAAGAAACAAACACCGCCATAAGTCCGCACCGTTAAGGGCGGCAGGCGCAGGAGGACATATGGCAACACCTAATTTTCAAACACAAAAACATTTTAGTTTATGGGTCAAAGATTTTTCAATTTATGACGACAACGGGGAATTTTTTGGACAACGACGAATTTGCCCTAATGGAAACGCTGAACAAAATCAAAACGTTGAACAGCACACTGTCATTTTTCCGCGTGACTCTCACGGACGGACGTTACACCGGGACACAATTTTACGTCGAAAGGAAAAGCAGCGACACGGAATTGCCGACCGACTACACCGCGCAGGAATGGCGTGAAAACCGCAAAGGATATTGCGGCGACTATTATTACCCGGACAAATACAGTCTTGCAATCCGCAGAGAACTGGCGGAACGCAGGAAAATAAACCGCTGGCTTGCCACCGAGGGCAAAAAACTTGGATTTGAACAACTAATCTGTGTGGCAATTTTCAGCAACGGCGAAGCCGTATACAGACGCGCGGAGGCATGCTAATGGAACTGGCTATTTTTCAAAAACAGTGGGAAATTGAGGACACTCTCGAAACGCTTGAAAGCATGCTTGCCAATGGCTCGAACCCTGTATCCATGAGGGCATTTTTGTCAATGGCTATAGATTTGTACGGAATGGAAGATTTTTTCAAGGGTGCCGAACTAGCGCACAAAAAATCGTTGATACAATATATATTGACGGCGTAACAGAAACGTTACAAAACATTACAGAACAGCACGAAAAACAGAAAGTTTTTGATGTAATAGGAGGAAACAATGAATACAACTACAATTGAAAAGTGCATAGACCTTTGCGAAAAAAGAGAACTGGAAGAACTATTGAACACGCTCAGATACGAAAGAGAAGTAAGCATTCTGAGCAGTAAAGGCAAAAAACCGACATTGCTTAACGCGACAAAAAAGTATCTTGAGTGGATACGTAAAAACGCAGTCAATCAGAGATTGTACGGTGTACAACACGCACCCGACGATAAACAATTTATACTTGACGGCTTTAGTATGATTGTTTTCAACGAAAAGCACGACGAACTCGACGCCTTACCGCAAACCGAAAAAACGAACAGCCTGAACCCCGAATCGTTGTTTATGAGCAACACCCGAAAAATGGTCTACTACGACTTGTCCAAAGAGGATAAAATCATTTTGGCGAATATCGGGAAATACATCAAACTGTCAAGTTGTAAATCCGCCACTGTGCCGGTGTATCTCTTTGGCGGATTTTACAATGCCAAAAGCCTTGCGCCCATAATTGATATAATAGGAACCGAGTTTACCGCCGTCAGAATTAACCCTATTACGGACGATCGCCAGTACTCCTCCGTAGAAATCAAAAACGACCTGTGCCATGCGCTTATTTTAGGTATGAGAACGCCGCCTGAACAGCGAGAGGAAATCAAAGCGCAAGCACAGAAATTTGCCGGCTTGCAGGGGGTGTCAACACTATGACAGGAAACGAATTTGACACGATTTACAAACTGTATCTGAGGGCATTGCCTTCAATGAAAAAATCGGCGTTGACAGTGAGCCATTACGAACTGATTTTGCGCCGCTTTGCTCAATTTGTAAAGGACGAGCCCAATATAACCGCGCTGACCGTTGTCGAGTGGCGCGAAGCATTGTTTGACGACGTAGCATGCAACACCATAATCAACTATATGACGACGTTGCACACGTTTTTCCAGTGGGCATATCGCAAAAAGTTTATCGAAGAAAATCCTGTACAGCCCGAAGATTTTCCGCAACCCGAGCGAATCAAGTACGATTTGTTGACACATAACGAAATCAAACTACTTTTGTCTAAACGCCCCATGAGTATGAACAAAAAAACAGGTTGCCGTAACCGTGCGATTGTGGTATTATTGGTACAGACGGGCATGCGTAACAGCGAGTTGAGAGCGTTGCGCCTGTCCGATTTGGACTTTACAAACAGCACCATTACCATAGAACACGGCAAGGGCGACAAGAAACGCAAGGTGCCTTTCCCGGCGTTGGCACAAACAGCCGTCAAGGAATATCTTGACGACGGATTCAGACCTAAAGCGTTAAGCGACGACGATTTTCTGTTCGGGACGGACGCAGATTCAAGCGGACACAGCACTGGGGGCAAAGTATGGAAGCCGCTGAGCGCGGTTGCATTGCAAGGTATGATACGCGTTTATGTCGAACGCACCACTGGACACGAAGGCGGCGTAAAGGTACACGCCCTCAGGCACGCCTACGCGTCACTTTGCGACGAAATGGGCGTCAGTCTAAGAGACGTACAGAACAGCCTTGGACACAGCAGCCTTGCCACCACCGAGCACATTTACGTAACAGTGCTGGACAAGAATAAATCAGCCGTAAATATTAACAAAGCATTTGACGGAGCATTTGCATGAACAGCGAACGTTTAAGAGAGATTTTGGAACTGAACAACTTCCGCAAAATGCAGCAAGCACTTCAGGCGGAAGGCTTTGCCGATACGAAAACCGACAAAAGATTTGCCGAACTTCCGCTAACCGACGTTGTTGCGGCTAATTGCGTGGCAAAAATAGAATACACCGAAAGTGGCAAATATATGTACATTGGCAGACTGTGTCTCGGCGTAAAAGACTTTGAGCAAATGACGTTTGTATGGATAGAACAACTGAAGGCGTATCGAAGCGTTTATATTCCCCACAAAATACTGATTGTGGCAAAATAACAGAACAGAGGAGAAACAAAAATGGAAGAAATCAAAGTAGGCGACCTTGTAATTTACGCTGACGGGAAAAAGGGCAAAGTAACTGAAATTTGCGAATGTGACGAATGTCGCCGCCGTGGGTTTTGCGAGCCTACTGTGCTTTGCGAAGATTACACCATCGACTACATCACTATTTATGATAAGGAAAACAACTTCAAACGATTCTTTGTAATCGGCAAAACGCTGTACGGCAACAAGGTCGGTGAGGCTGAAATCATAGAACAGATTGACAAAATAGAAGAACAGCGCACCAAGTTGAAAGAACAGAACGACCAACTGCGAAAACAATTGTACAGAATTAAACATACAATGATAGACAGGAACAAGGAATAGAAGAAAAAGCCGTGGCAACCGCCACGGCTTTTTCCTCTTTTTTCAGAGTTTCTTTTGTACTGAGGAGAGATGTAACAAAAGTGGTCGGAAGGGATGGGGCTTCACGACACTGTGATTATATCACGACATTTTGAAATTGTTCACACTTTCTAAAAAATTTTTGCATAAAAAAATGGCAGAGTTAAACCTACCCCGTTACCGAAGTTAAACCTACCCCATCGCTGGAGTTTGACCTACCCTGCCAAAAATTATTATAAAATTGTATACTTAAGCCATGCCATGCCGCCACTGTCCTTTTCGGCGGTTTCTCGCCATACGACCCGAAAGCGTTCTGCATTGGATATTACACTACTTCTTATATCGCCCGTCCGGGAAACAATGTTACCGTTTCCGTCGAGGTATCGTGCAATACGGATAAAACGAAAGTTTGTGTATGAACCCGATGTTCCATTGTTGTAGTTACGTTTGAAATGCGCAGCCACAACCGACGACGGCGCATATGATACACTTAGATATCTTTTTCCTATGTCCGCTTCGGTAATTGTATAAGAATCGAACGCAACAAGTGGATACCTGCGTTTTTTTCCTTTGTATCTTTTTAATTTTCTGTAGCAAAGTTGGATTTCGTCACCAACTTTGACTTCACCACTCAACACCTCGATAGTAAACGTCATTGGATTGGTTGTTTTCGGCACGCCTGTGCCGTCTACATCGTGCGCACCGATAAACCTGATTACTGGGGCGGTGTCGGCAGAAAGTCCCGTCTGAAGCCTGCTGTCCGCCCACACGACCGCATTTCGCAGGTTATTGTACGGAACTGCAACCCAAACGATGTCGCCGACGGCAGAATTTGCCATAAATGCCGTGTATGAAGCCGAGATTTCGGTTGTATCGCCCGAAAGGACTACGCCACATTTACCTGTGCTTGCATTCGGCAAAGTCGAAACACGCGCTTTGTAAACACGCAAACAGTCGCGAGTTTCTTTTGTCACAACCTCGCCTGACATTTTGTCTAAGGCGTTTTTTATACGTACAAGGTCTTGTTCAGTCATTTTGTTGATCCGCTCCGCTCGAAGTTGTTGTTATTGTGCCAATATCGTTTACACTTGTGCAGTTAATTGACATCGCGCCCGTTTCGCCGATAGGCAATGTAAACGAATTTATAAGGTGCGTTTCGTAAGGCTGCCCTTCTTTGTCTATGCGTTTTACGCGTATCAGCCTGTTTTCCTCAAGGTGAAACATCTGCGACGAGGACAACACTATCGATTTTTGCAAAACTGTTTTACGTTTTAGTTTCCACGCTGCCAAACTAACGCACTGCTGCGCGTTCCAGTAATTAGCATTGCTTTCCACAAGAGTTTTGGAACCTATCAGATTGATGTTCGTTTCGCTTTTAGGGTCAAAGTTTTGCGCTCTGCCCCAAACTTCTTTTCCCGACACACCTTCGCCCGTTATTATTACGTCATTGTACACGCTGTCCGTTTTCAACGTTTCGTTTACGTAAAGCAACGTCTTTTCGTCGGGCGTAAACGTCCACAAAACAGGCTTCTCGAGGTCGGATATATCGTCCTCGGACGGCTCAAGGGTAAACTCACCTGCGGCATTGTAGCCGACAATACCTGCAAGCATTTCGTTCAGTTGCAAAATCAATTTACCGACATTGCTTCCCATTGCTTCCGTAACGGTGTAAGGCGTTAAAAGCATTGAAATGTTTTGCGTAATAGAGCCGTCGCTGTCCGCCGCAGAATATATTTTGTCGTCATAGTAATTTGTCAATACCGGCAAAACATTATCAAGTTGTGCGGCTATATCCGAGGTCGTGCCGAGTGTATATCTCGACAAATGAAGGATATCTCTTATGGCGGACAAAATGTTTACGTTTCTGTCTATTTTGTAACTTGACGGCAAAATACCGCATTCCGTGCCGTCTAAAGCCGCCCACTTATCTACAAGGGGAAAACTACTTGTGCGCTGTTGCGGATTGTACAAGAGTTGCGGATTACTTACGTACCCGACCATTTGAGGCAAATAAAAATCTGTGCCGTCATACAGGCGCACACCCATCGATAGCCTTATGCGTTGTCCGAACCATATGTTATTTACCGCAAAATCGAACGCTCTGTCACGATTCGCCAACGTGATTGTAGCCTTACGGCGTTGTCCGTTGTTCAGGGACACACTCAAATTACCGCTCTGAATGAATGCCTTTCCGCTGTACGTTTTGTTTCCGCTGCCACGCGGATTATTGTCTAACGAAAAAGCAACGGAATTGTCGGGTTGCAAAAAGTCCAACTTCGCCAACTTCATAAACGGACGTTTGATTGTTTTCAAATACTCAAGATAAGGAGATTGTGCCATGTTTCACCTTTAGTTTGCCTTCGGTGCGACAAAGCCGATAACGGCTGTTGAGGCATCGCCCGTTTCTTCCCAGTTTACGGATATTGTAACCTGCTGTTTTAGCGAAGATGTGTTGAAAGATTGTTTAATCGGCGCGGATATCGTAACCTGATAAAAATTCCCTTTCGTGTCACGCAGGAAAAAGTCGTTAGTGCTGACGCTCGCCTCATACAGTGTTTCCATTTGCTCTGCGCTATCGCTGTACTCGCTCTCGCTTACATTAGAAAGAAGCGCGGATAACGAACCCGTTTTGCCAAGCGACGACGTCTTTTGCGGCAAACGATACCTTGTAAAGTTTGTCAACATTGACGGCGTATTGTTGTTGCCGACTTCGCCTGTAGACAAGTTGTTTCCGAATTTCCAGTAACGGACTGCCGTGTGAGTACGGTCTGCAATGCTTACAGGCTCCGCTTCGAGTAGCATATAAGAGTTTACGCGCAAACAAAATTCTGACGTTACAAAAAATGTATTTTGCACAAACGTCAACGCGACGTACTTGTTTAGTGCCTTGAAGTTCCAAATTGTATTAAGCGAAATCGGACTTATTCGTTGACTTGTGATATCCTGCCAATAGTCCGTTGCGTTTCCCAACAGAGAATCGCGCTTTGCAATTGCGGCTTCTCCCGTTCCGAACACACTGTACATAATCGTCAACGCGTCCGAGCCGTGGCTATTCCCGTCAACAGACAATTGTTCCAATGTGAGTTTGAAGAAATTACAAGTTTGCGTGCCGCCAAAACTTATACATTCCAAAGCAGGTTCGTCCGCGTCGTCCTCTAAATCGTAACTATTTTTATCTGTGTTGTTGGTAGCAACAAAATAGAACGAGACACCGCCTCTCATCCATGTCAAACCGACTTCACCTGAAAATTGTCCTGTTATGGAACTTGCAAAAGACACCTCAAAGGTGATTTCGTTGTAACTGAACTCAATGCCCGTCGAAAGAACGGTTGCCGTACATTTTGTTCCCGTTGCAAAGTTTAACGCAAAAATTTCCGTTCCCACCGCCGCCATTCCCGACCACATAAACGAATAGTTTGCCGGGATATGAAGAGGCAAGGTAAGACCGTTGCGAGTCATTGTATTAAATGCAATTTTGCCGTTTGCTCCAACTTGGAAAGAACTGTTTCCGAGTGCCACGGGTTGCGTAACGGTTTGCATAAACGTCATTGCCGTGGAACTGCTGTTACTGTCGAACGTAGCGTAAGCGTCGTCAATGACGGCAAAACTGTACTCTGAAGCCTTGAACGGCAACGTTAAGCAATTTATAACAAATTCCTGTGACAATTCGGAAGATATTCCCGAAGCCATTACAACTTCTACTTTGCAAATGTAATTTCCCTTGCTCAACACGGGTGGGGTGTACGTGAAATCCTGAGTGTACACGTATCCCGTATCGTCAACGACGAATTGGTCGAAACTGTCGTAAAGTCCGGGATATTTTGTGACAGTCCAGCGGATTTTTTCTACTGGCTCTGTGGCAGTTATTGTTGCAAGAAAAGCCACATTCGGGACAACAGCATACCACCCATTTGTTGTGTCTTGAAAATTACTTCCGCTTAATGTTATTTGCGGTGTGGCGGAGGCAACAAAAACGGCAGGCACGGTAGTTGTTAAAGATTTTTCCGTGCCGTTTTCAGACCAATATTGAGTGATATACAGAAGATATTCACTGCCATTGGTGATTGCCGAACTACGTACTGATGTCGAAAACATACTACCCGGCAACTTGTTTCCAATTGCAGTTTGTTTTGTTCCCGAATAAACCAATATGGGAGAACCACCGCTTACATTTCTGTAAATTTTAAGAGAATATGCTGTCAGAACGCTGTTGCCGTTAATTTGCCATCCGATAGAAATCGCATTCGTTGCGTCTACCGCCGCAGACCCCGTCAACGTAGACGGGGTTATATGTGAAGGCTGAAATAGCATAATCGATACTCCTTATTCTTGCTCTGCGACCATTTCCATGACATCAGCAAACGACATTGTTTCGGCGGTTTCTCTGTCAAGTGAAACGCTACCTACCGCATAGGTACGCGATTGGTCGTAATTGTTTGTCGCGTTAGTCGGGATAATCCTACCCGAACCAATCGGCGTATTTCTGATTGCTCCTGACCTTATACCTGCCGAGCGCATACGCTGCCTCGAAGTGTCGTCCCCGACATAGGCGGACAATGCACGCGAGGAAGCCGACGATATACGCGGCGGTCGTTTAGGCGGATTTCTCGTATCGCCAATTCCTGAAAAGTGCCCTTTCTCGAGGTCTACGGTATTTCGGATTGATATTCCTGTCGCTTTTTCAATGATATCCAAAATGGAACCTGCCACATCTCGAAGCGAACTGCTACCGTATGCTTCGTTCCATTTGTTCAGAATGTCCAAAATACTTGCATTGGTGGCGTTTCCGCTTTCGATATTCTCAATCACTTCGTCCCACGCTGCGTCCTCGACGGCTTTCTTTGCCGAATCAAGTTTTTCCTGTGCCTGCTCGATACTCTTAAGGTTTGCCTGCCACTCGAACGCGCCTGTTTCGGAATTATAAACGCGCACGTTGCGTTCCTGCTTGGCTTCAAGCAATTCTTTTTCGGCTTCAAGAACTGCCTTTTTCTTTTCCTCAAATTCGTAAGTGTCTTTTGTGGCGTCGCGTGCTTCTTTAAGTGCAGACACCACTTTTTCACGAAGAGTTTTACCGATTTCGGAAATGTTTTTCTTTATGTGGTCGGTAATATCTTCTTGTTTTTTGTCCTCTTCAGTTACGTCTTTTGCTAAATCGTCAAGTTTCTTTTGAGTGTTAACGTAATCCTCATACGCTTCTTTACCACGATCCAAATACTCTTGCAACTTGCGCCACTTAGCCAGCAACGCTTCAGCATCTTCCGAATTTCCTTCTGCTTTTGCTTTTTCATAAGCATTCCAAAGCAAATCTGCTGTCTTAGAAATCTCTTGATAGTTCTGGAATTGCGCTTCAGCCGTTTTCTTTTCGGACAACTTCGTTCCATCAAGAGTTATCCCGTACTTTGCTAAAATCGGGTCAGGTTTGCCGAAGAGACTGTAGCCCCCGATATCACGATAAACTTGATATCGTCCTTGCCAAACGCCCGTCCAAGAACCTGTAATATTAGCGTTCGCCAGTTTATCTTTTGCAGCCTGCTTTGCCCGTTCCAACTCTTGTTCATACAGAACTTTTTCTTGTTCGGAAAGTCTAAGCAACGCTTCCCGATATTCGTCCGTACCTGCAGTCAAATCTTTGAGTGCGTTTTTATGATCGTCGGACAAAAGGGCAACGAGTTCTTTTTCTGTAGACAGATACTCTTCGGTACCTTTTTCTAAGTTTTTATAAGTGTCGTAAAGTTTAGCGAATTTAGCCGCAGTATCGGCAGAAGCCTTCCATGTTTCCAGTGCTTGAGCAGCCGCTTCTTCCTGCGCTTGTTTTTGCCTATTCACCAATGTAATAATACCGGTGATTGCAAGAGACAAAATCGCAAAGACAGGGAGCGAGGCTTGCATTGCAGCACTAAGAGAAATTTGTTGAGCCGCCAAGGCTTTCCAACCTGCAATTGCGCTTGGAATTATGCCCGTTACAAAACTCACCAAAGTCTTGCCAAGTTTTATGAGCGACGCCAGTATTGCTTGTCCTTTGAATGCAATAATCGCGGCAAACAATGTCGGCAAAATCGCCCATATTCCGCCCAGTGCGTCCCATACGTCAAGCAACGCCGAGGCAATATCGACAAAAATTTTCTTAAGACCGAGCCAGCCTTGCTCTGAGTTCAGGAACTTTCGCCACTTAGATGTAAGGGCGTTTGTTTTTGCCTCATATGTATTTAAGTATTTTTCGTTCTCGTCCGCCGAATACCCTGCACTGTCCTGCATTGTGTCCATTGCTTCCTGAACTTTGTCCATATTGTTGAGCAAAGCAATGAAGTAGTTTTTGCGGAATGTGCTTGCAGTGTCGTAAATCTCTGTTACTTCAGCAAACGTGTCGCCCAACTCAGCCTGCAACTGTTCGTTAAGTTGAGACCAGTCGTCGTCCTCAAACAATGAGCCGAGTATACTTTGCGACTTTTGGCGGTCGCCGATTTCCGTTGACAAACCCTTCCAAATGTCAAGCACGGTACCTTGTCCCATTTGGTAGTTTTTGACAATACTTGCCATGTTGTCGCTCAATTGAGCGAACTTATCCAAGGCTGTAGACTTTGTAGAGAATTGAATGAGCGAGTTTACGGCAGTACCAAGGTTTTCACCGCTTCGTCCTGTAGCCTCGGACAACGCCGTTATGATCCCCAATGTATCGTCCAACGTAAGATTGGCGTTCTTCGCCGACGAACCTGTACGTTGCAACGCCGTCAACAGTTTTTCCGTAGTTACAGCGGCGTTATCTGCCGTAATGTTCAACTTGTCCACTATATCCATAAGGTCAGTTGCGGACAACCCGAACTGGGTCATAATAGCAATCATTCCGTCGGAGGCTTCCGTAGCGTCCAATTCGGCAACGTTCAAAGCAACCACGGCGGCTTCGGTTGCTTTTATTGTGTCGTTCCAACTCATGCCTGCACGAGCAAAATTCAGCGCAATTTCGCTTACATTGTCGAATGTTTGCCCGTATTTAATTGCCAAATTGTACAACGTGTCGGCAACATCTTTGCCACCGATACTTTCGTTAATTACACGTTGAATTTCAATAACGCGCTTTTCTGTGTTGACAAGTGTTTCATTGAGGTCTTTTATGGCATTTTTAATGGCGTTGATTGGCTGCATTACGAGCGTTGCTGCAGCCTGCCACATGATAAACTTTTTTGCCATTGAAAGAACGCCGTCGCCGCTCTTTAATACGGCAGTATCAAGTTGCTTCGTTTCGGCGGCTGTCGTAGCCACCTCTGCGGACAATTTTTGATACTGCATAGCCAACGCATTTAGTTTATCTTTTTGAACGTCAGTAATCGTGCTCGAACTACCGATTTCAGTAGTCAATGCCTTTACCGCCGACAGACAATAATTCAACTGCGATTCAAACTTGCTCGAATGTCGCCGCCGGGTACTTGTTCTTTATTCCCGTAATCGACTTAAGCAAATTCGAGTAAGATTTTTGCAATTGAAAAACTGCCTTAGACGACGTGCCCTGCGCCGTATTGAGTTTAGCAGTTTCGGCACGGGTAGTTGCAAACTGCGCAGCCAGTTTTTGATAGGTCTCCGACAGTTGGCGAATTTGTTCTTTTTGTTCCCTTGTCGGTGAACTGTCGCCGATTTCTGCATTCAGGCTCTTTACGCTGTCCAAACAACTTTGAACCTGCTTTCCAAGGTCAGCAAACGTGTCGGAAGCGTAACTACTTTGAGTACTTTTTAGGGTATTGAGTAAATTAGCAAAAGACTTCTGTAAGGAATCAACGCCCGATACAGTTGTTTTACTGACCGTGATATTTTGGATTTGAGATTGAATTTCCGCTAAATCCTTGCTAATTGTTCCTTTATTAAGTTCAACGTTAAGAATAATCTTTGCCATTTATTTTACTCCATAAATTTATCAGTACGGCAAATCGTCGTCACCGTTAGTGTCGTGTTTAGGTGTTTTGTCCGAAATGGTACTTGTCCCAAGTTTTTTATATTCGGACAAATCAATATGTCTGTCGCTTGCTTCTTTAACAATGTCGTTGCGGTGCATACCTGCAATGAAACTGTCTACAACGCGCGCTTCTTGGTCGTCAACAAAGTTGTCCCAAAACGGACGCGGCATTATAGTGCGTCCTTCCGTGTCTTTATCAACAGGGTAAGACCAACCACGATCGCTTTGAATAACCTGTATAAGCATGTCCCCTTCGCGTTCGTCCCACGCAGTCTCAACATGGTCGCCTGAAGGCAAATACGAAAATTCCATTTCTTCGTCACGCACAGTTATGTCCATGTTAAGTGCACTGCCAAGAGGCGTACCGCCGCCGTAATCTGTACGACGTTGATATTCTTTAGGTTCGCCCCACGCCTCGTACCAGTCAACGCGAATATGCTCTTGCAGATTATCGACCATCTCGCTACCAACATAGTGAAGCGCAACAGGGATTTGCACCTCGACTTCTTTTTCGACAGTATTTATATCGTCGTCCAAGCCCTCTATTTTTGATGTAACATTGATATCGGGCATATATTCCCTCTTAATTTAGAAAACGCCACCCCACGCCTCAAAAATGGCGTGGGAGGCGTTTTGAGTAATTTTTAGTCCGTAACGATTACGTCCATTACCGTTTTTACATCGGAATTGTTGGTAAGCGTTATGGTGATTTTGCCGTTGCCTGCAGTGCTGCCTGCGGTAAATACGCCGTTTGTCACGGTACCCAGCGAGGAAGCAGTAACAACATAGGTCAGGTCGCCATATGAAGGCTGCGCGACTTCGCCGTTTTTCATGAGGTACTTAACGGGGATTGTTGCGCTCTTGCTCTTTGCTACGGACAGAACGCCGCCTGCAACAAACAACGATTCAACAGAATCAGCAACGTCGCCGCAGGGTACATACACGTAGTAAGCGTAGTTGGAACTCTCGTTCGAGCAGTCGCGGTAGTCCGAAGTGGATTGTGCGTCTGCATCGGGACGAAGTGCCGTCCAACTGTAGTCGGTTGTTGCCACATCTGTTTGAGACGCGCTGATACCGGGGTCGCCGTTGAATTGCGCACGAGGCACAATCAGATACAGGTAGCCTGCAAGAGAACCACTTGCCACAGATGAACTCTGTTTGCTGTACACGTTGAATTTGATTTCCACCGTAGCCGTCTGCGGAATGAAGTTGGACGGAATGCCCAATTCGGTTGCCGAAGCAGGGTTGCTGTAGTAGAAAATGTCGTAGGCGGCTTCCGTATAGGAGCCGTTTACAACGCCCGTTGTCAGATTCACGCCAACATTCGAGCCTTGGTACGAATCGGAGCCGTGCGCTTTAACAAAACACCAACCGAGAGTGTCCGTGTCAGGCTGTCCGTAGTGTTTAACGGGCGGATTGGATGCGAATACGTCGGTAGGAATTTTCAGTACACCTGCAGAGGGAGCAACGTTTGTTGCGCACACGGGCACGATACCGTTCTGCTTAAGCGTACCGCCTGTAATCAGGCGACGTTGACCGAGAGAAAAGGCATTGGACGACAGAGAGCCGCTCAGACGGCTGGTGTCGGGGATAAGAATCAACACGGGAGCACCGATACCGCCTGTTACTTCACCGGCGTTTACACTACCGGTTACAGACGATTCTGTGGGCGTGTTGTCGAAGCCCAAAATGCTCCCCGTTGTAGGGTCAATGATTGTAACTGTCGCGACACCTTTAACGAAAAGTTTAGGGTCGCCGAAATTGAAAACGTTCATATTGTTCTCCTTGTTTAAGAATTGTTTTGTCCTTCAACTTGTCCTATTTGCCGTCCCAAGTTTGCCGCACTCACGGTGCCGTAGGAATTGTCGATAACGTCGGCGAACCAAGACGGACAGGGATTTCCGTTCTTGAAAGTCACCATTCCCGACATTTCTGCTTGCGCCATTATTTTGAAGCGCAAGCCCCGTTCGATAGCGCGGCGACGATAGACAAACTCACGTACTGTCCAATCGTCGATATTTCGCTCACGGACATTGGACTGATATGCCACCGAAGCAATCAGGTCGTTTATGTTCAAGTCCAGTTTCTTTTTATTGCGTCCTTGAATTTCCTCTAATTCTTCGGCAGATTCCACCAATTCAATGTTGTCGCTTTCGTCGGGTAGCACGATACCATTTTGTTTGGCAAGCAAAGGGCGGACGTACACGGCGAAATCTGTTGCGGAAATTTCCGCTTTGACTGCGCCCTGTTGCACCTCTACGTGGTCTATTTCGATGTCGTTATTCCTTTCTCGCAGAAAAATGTTTTTGCGAAAAAAATCGTCGAGGTTACAGTCAATCCGCAGAGCCAGTAGCCATAGCGTAATTATTCGCTGAAACAATCCTGTGATTGCACGCCCCTCTTTTACTTCGTCGTTTTCAAAGCAAAAGACGGCGTTAAGGTAGTCCTTGGCTGCATATCGTACAGGGAGAGAGCCGATACGCAAAGCCCAGGCGTCGCGACACGAAACAAACGTTTCGTAGTTTGCCATTGTTACCGGATAGTAAGTCAGTCCCTTACACTTAATAGGTAAACCTTTTCTGACAGCACTATCCTCAATGTTCTTTTTGGAAGGTTGGCTCATTGTTTATTTCCTGCCTTCTTCACTTTTTATCTCTGCCGCATGCGCGGAGCGATAACTGTAACATTCCTGTGCACCCTCTGAGTTTTCAACTCTGTTGGTGCACATACACTGTTTTTGATGTCCGCAAAAAGCCTGAACGACTTTTGCCTTTGTGTCGTAACTCTCGTTCGGTTTTACAAGTAACGAGCACATCAAAACATCAAACTGCGTTCTTATTGCGTAGGGACACTTCCAATGTTTAATCATTATCAATATCCCTCCAATTCGATTTCGACCGTCTTGCTTGCACTGCCGTAACCGACAGTAATTTTTAACGGTGTATCGGACGGCTTCAGACACTCAAAAATCATTGAGTTTTCGGTGCTGCCAAAATCTGCGTCGTAGGTGCCGTCCTCACCCTCAATTTGCCATAACGGCGTCTCTTCGGAGATTTTTCCGTCGATAAATACTGCCGCCGAGATTTCGACCTGTTCAAATTGTTTAAGTGAGGTCGGAATAATACTCGTAAACGAAACCGATTCTGTCTGAAAGGCTGATACAACCAGTTTGAAAATGCCTTGTAATTCTTTGTTCTGTTCGAGCGTGGCAACAATCTCAACCGAGCCTTCTGCGACCCCTGTAACAACGCCGTTTTCGTCAACCGTCGCGATTTCCTCGTTGGTTGACGACCACTGCCACGTCAAAGGTATTTCTTCGGAAACATCGTTGTGGATAAACGAAGCAAAGAGTTGAGTTTGATTGTTCACCGAAATCTCGGCGTTACCAACGACAGACACTTCAAAAGTTTCGGCACGACCGCCTGCAATAAAATGTTCGGTAATGTCGTCTGTTTCGGTCGGTTCTTCGACACGGGCATTAAACGTGACATAGTGGCAACTGTTACGGTCGCCTGAAAACTCTTGCATAAAGTTTGTCACGCCTGTAATGTGGTAAGCCTTTGTACCTAAAATCAGGCGGCTGTTTTCGTGTAACTTTGCCGTATTGTCGTTCAACTGACAGATAACTTTGAAATACCCGTCCATAAGCACGATATTGCTCGGATTAGTGTTGTCGTTGCTTGTCATTTGGTAACTTTCAACAACAATCGGTTCGGTTACTATGTTGCCGTACTCGTCGTAAGAGTTGTATGAAGCATTACAGCGAGCGACAATCGCCGTAGATTTTGCCGACGAAATGTTTGACGGGTTAATGCACAGCCACACGCTACCTGCCGTTTTGATTTTCGCGCCGATAGGAAAATACTCGATACTGCGGTCGGGGAAAAGAATGACTTTTCGATCGTCCGACTTTTGACTATTCAGCGAAGAACGTTCCTTTTTAGAAACGTCCGCAAGCCTTACGTTTGCCTTTGTCCACGTATAAAAGTCGTCCGTCAGACCTTGGACTTCAGCCTCGAAGTAATCCGCTGAAAGATAAGCGCGTTGTTCGTCATATGTTCGCGTGCGCTGCGCCATATACTGAGTTTGGCGGCTGCCGTACTGCGCAGGCTGATTGTTTGCAACAGGCGCGCATGTGCCGCCAAAACCCGAAACGCCTCGCATAAATTTTTCAGATTGCGACTTAGACATGCTCACTCCTTATTTACCACTGTCGCGCGAAATTGCTGTTCGCCGATTTCCATACTGTTGGGGGCTTGTGCAGTCTCTACCGTAACGAACCTTATCGCAAGTTCGCGCTTGTTTACTTTCATTTCGATTAGAGCCTTGGAAATCACATCAAGAAATTCCTCGCACGACATTTTTACATTGTTGGATTTGTCAATCTTTACGTAAACCGTTTCCATAGACTACCACCCCAACGTTACGTTTTTGCCGAGCAAAGGTCTGTTGTCGTCTTGCGTCACGTCGTTGTTTTTGGTCGTTGCCAATTGTAATCCGAAAACGACCTCACGCCCGATGTTCGTTTCACCGTCGTAGACAAGTTTACTTCCGCAGTCAGGGTGACAACGTTTGCTGTACATAAACGTGCCGACACCGGTCATATTGACACCGTTAAAGGCTTCAATCAAAGACTGTTCCAACGCAAGCGTGCGGTTGTACTCGTCCGTTTTTGTGTTAGCCTCATATGTGTAGTGTGTCAGTATGCGGAAATGCACCGCCATTGTTGCGGAAAACTCGTCGTTAGGCACTGTACGCCCGGTGAAAACATAAACGCGTGTCTGTGCCGTGGTCTGCGACTGTTTTGCCCAAAATTGCGGAAACAATCTGTATCCCTTTGGCGTAGACGGGTTTTCTGCCTTATCGGGGTTAAACACCACCGACATTTTTTGTTTGATAGTCGGCAACTCATGCGAAAGCGGTTTTGCCTCGTCGTAGTAAAGATACTTCCAAAAGCGGACGCGCGACTTCGAGTTGTCGTCTGTAGGCGCATAGCCCAATGCCTTGTTTGGTGCGTCGAGCAAATAGTCGCAAACCATACGCGGAATTTTCGGAGCCTGCTCCATGTTTATGTAACTTTCCTGCGTGTTCAGGTAAGGGAACCATTGCGACGTTGTATTAGGCATTTTCCGTGTTCTCCGTAATAGTCGGTGTAACCGCTTCTTTTGCAAGGTTTTGAAGGTTTTCGGTCAGTTTTTCCACCATTTCGGGTGTAGAAAATAATCCGATTGCCTTTATCAAACGCGCCAAAACGTCTGTATTAGCCATTTTGAGGTTGTAAATTTCCGTTTCTACAAACTTGCGGAAATCCTTGTAGTCCGCCTCGATATCGAACGCCTTGTTTTTAAGTTCGGGATTGACCTTAAAGCGCGTAAGTTGATTGAGAACGTGACTACCTGCGTAATAATCGTAGTTGGCGACGTCGTCGATGTCGGCAGGGAACTGGATTTTGAGATAAAACGTCAGAAAAGTTTTAAGCAAGCAAATTGCCTTGATGTCCTGACGTTCAACCTTGAGAGGCGGTATAGCCATAAGGTCGGGGGCAATATCCAGCACCTTGTAATCGACATCGGCAAGCACGGTTTCTGCAATGTCTTTTGCAAGACGATTTTTTACTTCAAGCGGCATATACGAGCGAGCATTCGCAAGCATATCTGCCGTAAGTTCAAACGGTTGATTTTTCATTTCTTCTCCTTAAATCTTCGGTTCTACTTTGATACGGTTGAAGTAATGAACGTCCTGTTCCAATTTGCGCATTTGAGAGGCAAGTTTTGTCCTTACGCGTTCAAGTCTTGCGTCGCCCACTTTCATGCGGTTTGCCCGGTTCTGCTCGAAGAAAGAGTCATCCTCGACCTTGGAAACATACGAAAGCCAGTCGTTCTCAAAGCGCGTCAGCCAGCCGTACTCGAAACAAATTCCGAGAATGCTCATTATCTGCGGCGACAAATCGTTTACGAAATAGCCGTCCGTGTAAAAATCGAAGTCGATTATCGTTCCTGTCGTAAGCGGATTGTCTGCGCTTGCCGGGATTGTGATCTGTGCGCTCTCAGCGTCATACGAAGCGTTTACGATAGGCTGTACGCTGACAACCTGTCCGTTCGACACAGTAATCGACTGAGCCGAAAACAACTCGTAGCCCTTGTAAGCGTCGCCCAAAGCCACCACGAATGCACTTGTTTTGTCCTCAGTCAACGTGTATCGATAAGAATCGAACTTCGGGGCAACCAAATTCGGTTTTTCTTCAGATCCAAACAAATACATCGGCATTTGTCGAGGAAGCGTAAACAAAGACATTTGCGGCAACAGATAGTTCCACATAGTCCAAGCATACACAGGCTTGTTCGTCACCGATTTTTCTGTAAGCCTGATGTCGTCAACGTAAGGCGCACAGTATTTTGTCAATACTTCAAGAGTAGGAGTCATGTTAGTCCTCGTCGGAAATCATTTCGTTAGCCATGCTCGTCAGAATGGGCGTAAATGCCCCGTCGGGATAGCCGCACGTTTTAGATACCTTGTTCAATTTTTTGACCTTCGCCAAAGTCACGTTTTCGTCGTGTTTTTCAAAGTACGCGGTCATTAGAATATCAATGACCGTTTGCTTGTGCGCCTTGCATAGGGTTGCAAACAAAGTGCAAAGTTCGTCTACGGGCTTTCTCGTAATGTCAAAGTAATCAGCCGCAGACAGGATTTCGCCTTTTTTGTAATCCAAGCCGAAGCGTTTGCGTTCCTCGTCGGACAAACCGTCCGTCACGACAATCTGTCTGTCTCGAAGCAATGCTTCCACCACGGGCACGCCAAGGCTTTTAATGAAGTCCTTTTTCGCAACGTCTATTGCCGTCGCAGGGCGCGTTATTTTACCAAGGTCGCTAAGTGCAACACTTGTTCCGCTTGCAATGCACCCGATAAACATCAGCGTGACGTATTTGTCCTCTGCCACCTGCACAACGGTTGTATGCGCCTCGTCTTTTCTCTTTGCCGCTTCTGCTTCCGCTTGCTTTTTCAACGCACGCTGAATCATTTCGACAACTTGTTTTTCGGTATAGGTGTTTTCTTTGTTGTTTTCTTCTGCCATTTTTCGTCTCCTTACGGTTATATTTTGGCTATGGGCATTGGCGGAGTTGCACCGCCGATACTGTTACGCCCATGTGCGGAGACCGAAGTCTCCGCTTGGGATTAGGAGGCGTACACGGACTTGATAACGCCGATTTTGCTTGCGAAAACGGGTTTCGCGTCCATTGTTGCGGTAACGTTGATTTCGATAGTGAAATCAGCCGTACCCATTACGCCTGCGTCAGGTGCCGGGGTAGCAACAAGGTCAATCGGGGTACCTTCGTAGTAACCGCCGATAATGGGCGCGTAGCCTCTCTTGGCAAGAATGTAAATGTCGTTGCCGGTATCGATCGTGTCGATTGTCGTGTTTTGCGTGCCGGGGACGATAACGGGAGACACTGCGAAGAGGTCAACCGCACCAGCCTTAGGCAGGAAGCCGTTACGGAACCATTCCTGACCGAGACCGTACTGCAAACCGGTGATTGCTCCGCCTGTGCCGTCCACGGGCAACAGTTGAGACAACGAACTGCGCGTACCGATTGCCATAAGGTTGTCTACAAGCACGCCGTTGACAGCAGCAACTTTATCGCTGATAGCCAACCAGTTTTGCGTAGAATAAGTTGTAGCCTTAAGACCTTCGGGAACGTAGGAACCTGCAACAGCCGCTTTGAATGCGCGAATCATCTTCGCGTAAATCTTGCTGTACATGCCGTTGATAATCGCGGCATAGTAACGACCTGCGTCGCCCTGAACGATGTCCTGATACCACTTAATCTTTGCCTTGCAGACCATGGGTGCAGGGTTAAGAGTAAGGGTCTTGGCATACAGGTAGTTAGCCGTTGCGGAATGGCTTGCGCCCCAACTCGTGTCCTCGAAAATGAAACTGTCGTTGGAACCGATGTTTACTTCCTTGGTGCCGCCGAAGGGGATTGCTTCCCACTGCATAAGGCTCATACCGACGGAATCGATAACTGCCATATACAAGGGCTGGATTACATCGCGGTCGATTGCCGCCATTGTGCGCAGGAAAACGGGGTCTTGTGCAAAGCGCATGCTCTGCTTACGAAATTCCTCAAAGTTTTCGGGTGCGTCCTGACCCGTCATTTTGCAGGCTTGTGCAGCGCAGAAAAGAAGTTTCTTTTCAACGTGCTTGCGTTGCAATGTCGGGTAGTCGTAATCCGTACCGTTGAGGCGAGAAACGTATTCCTCAACGCCGAAGTCCTTGTTAGCCTTGCGTTGGTTGTTGATAAGGTTGCCGATGTACTCACAAGCCACCAAACGTCCCGTGCTGACGATTGCTTTACGGGAAAGTGTCTTGTTGTTGACGGCAATCTTGTTTTCGGATGCGTCGTCAGCAAAGAAAACTTTGCTGGAAATGGAATTGAGTTTGAGTTCTTTCATTTTGCGTTAACCTCCTAAGCAGCAGCCTCTGCCGTTCTCTTTGCCACAACGACATAGCCTGTACCCCAAGCCTCAACGCCTTCGGTAACGTTGGTGGTACGCAGCAACTCGAAGTAAACTCCGCTACCACCGGCAGGTGCCGACGCGGAAGCAACGAGCAGACCGTTTGCGATTGTGATGTATTTCATGTTTGCAGCCGAGGGCAACGTCGAGAAGTTGCCTGCACCGAACTGGTACTGTTCACCGATAATGATTTCGGTGAAATCACCCATGTTACCGTTGGGCAGACCCAAACCAAGGGTGTTCATACCAAGGTGGTACTGTTGGTCGCCGCTTCCGACGATGTTTACGTCGTAGTTGTTGAAGGCGAAAATGCCCGTGTGGTCGCCGTATGCGCCACCGCTTGTGCCGTTGGTTGCGGCATTGAAATACCACGTATTTCCGTTAAGAATACGGGGATTGCCTGCACTGTCAACGACGTCCTCGTAGCCCGATACGGGAATGAGACCGTTTCTTACGCACAAAAGACCTGCGGAGCAGTCTGCGCCGACAAAGGTTGTGCCTGTGCCCGTACCAAACTTGCCTGCAACGTTTTGAGTGCTGTTTCTTGCACCGTTCGAGACTTTTGCCTCAAACATTGTTTTTTCAATGAACATAGTTTGATTTTCTCCTTGTTAGATTTTTAATCTGCCAACACGTTTTCGATGTTCTTGCGAACGTCGTCGGTTTCGTCTGCGTCCTTAGAGGCGTTGAGAACCGACTTCCAACCGAAAATGTTGCTTGCGGCATTGTTTTTGGCTACAGCCGCAGTGTTGATTGCCGTCATGCAACGGCTGTCAACTTCTTTTATTGCCTCGCGGTCTCCAATGAAGTGACCTTCCTTGTTGACCATTTCCACGTACTCGGACACTCTTTCGTCTGTCAGAAGGTCGTCGCACGCGTTTTCGGCGATGTCTGCGTTGGGGTTAGCCTCACGATTTTCAGCCAAACGCTTTTTGATTGCGTTGATTACCGCGTCCTTGCGTCTTGCCGTTTCTTGGTCTTGCATTGCCTTAAGAGCCTTGCTCAGCGTTGCGTTTTCCTCTGTCTTTTGGTCGAGGTCGGATTGCAACGAGCGAATTTTGCCGTCGCTTTCAGCCATGATTGCGTCCAATGCAACTGCAACCGCATTGTCGCCCTCACCAAGTGTCACGGAAGCATTGACGGCGGTCTTTGCGCCCTCGATTACTTCACCGTTTTCCTTGGTGGCTGTCGCGTAGTACAATTCGTTGTTTTTGAGCAATGCCACACCGTTTCCATTGACGGCAAGTGCCTTAAAACCGACAAACTTACCGTCCAAGTCTTTGAGTTTGAGCATTGTTTTTTCTCCTTGATTTGTTTTGATTGCGGATTGATTTGTTTTGTCAGGGTCGTACTGCGAAGCGACGCGCAACGTAAGTTGGCGCACTGCGTTTCCGTCCATTTGCGATAAGGTGCGGACATTAGCGTCGGCAACGGCAGGCGGTACGTCGTCACCCAAAATCGTGGTTCCTAAAATCACGTATTTTGTGTAAACTTCCGTCGAGCCGTCCCGATACATTTCCTGAACTAAGGTTTCAATGGAAACCGACATTCCCTCAAGTCCCTGTTTCTTGAGTTTGTCTACCAGTTCCCTTGCGTACCAAGCCCACAGATAACCCACACCGACTATCCATTTTTTGCCGTCACGTTCCTCGAAACGGATATTGTCGCTTGAGTTGAAGAAGCCGACAATACGTTCGGCGGTGTCGCCCATAAACGAAGCGTACTCCGTTCCGTCTGCCGCCCGTACCATTTCAAAGTTGTGACCGTCGCCGATTTTGTTTCCGACATAGGCGATCAGAATCGGGGTTTCTGCAAAGAGTTTGCGGTGTTCCTCAAGGTTTTCGTACCGCCAGTCATTGCGGTTTGTTTCCCCGTTGAGCAGCCACAACTCTATTCTTTGCTTCAATCCGTCCGATTCGCTGAGCACACGCAGTTCGCCCGATATGGAAACCGTTTTGTTCGGAAAAGTCTTAAAGTTCATAGGTCTTGTCCTCCAATATGCAAAAAAACGTGGTAAAACGCACGGCATTCGAGCCATACATTCAACCACGTTCGGTGTCATTGTCTCACGTTTGAAACAACCTTATCTTGCATATTCAATTGTCTTTTTGTAGTTACTTTTTGGCGTTGATTTCTTTTGTTTTGGCTATGTAAGCATTCAATTCATTAGTCCAAAAGTCCTCAACGTAGTCCATGCCGTACTTAACGCAGGCGTCCTGCACTTTGGACAATACAATTTCGCGTTTTGCGTCGGCTGACAATTCGGTAACTTGGTCTTTGGCTTTCAGTGCTTCTGCTGCTTGCGCCGCTTCTTCCATAATTTTGCGGATTATGAGCAACGTGTTGGCAAGGCGCGTTTTGTCTCTCTGTTTGATGTACAAAATTGCCATTGCCGCAAGGCTGCCGATTATGATAATCACAATGACGAGTTGCGCAATACGATACCAAACGGTATCTTCCGGAATCCACGAAAGCAAAAACTCAAGCGTTTCGAGAAGGCTCACGTAAATCACCTCACATTCCTTTGACCTAAATTAGGTCAGCAAGTCCCACCGCTGCGTCCTCCGTCGTTACGCTCTCACCGTTAATCGGGTCGGCAACCGTCGCTTCTTCTGCGGTTTCGACTGCCTCTTCCACGGGAGCCTCAATAAGACCAAGTTCTACGGCGATGTCTCGCAGTTCTGCACATTCCGCTTGCACGGCGGCAACGTCAAACTGCGTAACCTTGGCACCCACGGCGTCCAACTCGGATTTCTTGCGTTCCAGTGCCTGTTGCAGTTCTACAACTTCACCCTGTACGCGTTGAAACTCTACCTTGTCTGTTTCGTGTGCGTCAAGCATTTCCTCTCTGCGTTTCATTTCTTTGAGAATGATATCTCCTTTCACGTTCCTGTTCCTCCTGTTTATTTTGTGTGTTTTTAGGAAAGAAAATATATAGTTTACAGTTGCGCTCGCAATTTTCCGTCGTTGTTTTTATCGTTTGCGTTTTTCACGGCGAAACGGCGCGCACAACGTGTTGACTATCTTAGATTATTTTGAGACATTTCAGTGTAATCAGCGCAATAAACACCAGCGCGACAACCACTACGATAAATATAAACCCTGCCTTAACCTTAGGTTTAACGTTGTCGTTTACGTCCTGATAGCGGCACATTACGTTGTCGAGGTTGTCAACAATGGTCTTGACTACACCAAACGGCACGCCGATAAGTATCGTCTTAATGAGATACAGCGGCGACAGCAATGCAACCAGTATCACCATAAGCCACTGCGGCAGGTGTGCCAGTACGCCGAAGTCGTTCAGCACCGCCTCGTACAACTTTCTGCGTTCCTTTTGCTTACCCGTCTCTGCGTCGATTGCCTGCGCTTCAGCAGTCTTGACCTTGGCTTGACTTTTGGCAAGCATTTCTTGCGCCTTTTGGTCTGCCAATGCCTGTGCGACGTTTTCGTCCTGCACCGCCTTGGCTGTTGCCATTGCGCCGACGACATCTTCCGCCTGTTCCTCGAACGATTTGTTTTTGTCCAAGGCAACCTTTATGTCCTGCGCCGAAATGTCGGTTATGGAACGCGGCTCGTCCGTCACGGGCGTTACCGCTGTTTCCGTGCTTTCTTCTGCTTCGTTGCTTTCGTCGCCCTCTTTAATCTGTGCGGCGATTTTTCTTATTTCGTCCATTTCCATGTTTTATTACCTTAAATCATTCCGCTGTCCACTCCACTTTTGAGAGGTCGATTTGAAAAGCAGCGCGCGCCATGTTACTATTGCTGTAATAGGAGTAGTCGAGAACACCGTAGACGCCAAGAACAGTAAACGCACGATCGTTGCTGCCGGCAAAAACGGAGCGCAACCACGGATTTTGTCCACTATGACTGCTGTTATCGTTCCAAAATATTTGCCATATATCGGTGTCGGTAAAGTCGCCGCTTTCGGGAACGCCCAAGTAATCAATTACTTCGTCTATACTCAACGCGTACACATTGCGACTTCCTACTTCTGCGGTACCATATGCCACTCCCGACGAGTTATCGGAATAGTAGCGATTGTCTGAACCATAAGTTTGATGGTAATACGTGCCACTGCTTGGCGCACTACTATTGTAACTCCACATATCCTGATTGATTGTCTTTGGTACAATTGCAGCCTGCATTGTCGCCGACAGTGTGGCAAAGAATGTTTCGTTTAGATATGTATCAAGGTCGCTGCCTTGGTATTGCTGTCCCGATTTACCGCCGCTGAAGGTCACTGTCTTACTTGTAGTATTAAACTTCTGCGACGTACTTGCGTCGTACATTGCCACCACTTCAGCAACATTACCTGCAATCTTAATCACTCGGTATTGCTTGCTCTCGATTGTAACAATCTTGCCCTTGCCGACTAATGGCTGGTCTTGTGTTCCCTCGATAGTCACGGTGACTTCGCCGATGGCTTTGCCGATAATCAACTTTCCTGTAGTATTGTCGTATTCGACAATGCTTGCGTTGGCTACCGAGACTTCCGCAGGCAAGAACCAATCGGCATCGGCAGCAAGCGTGATTTCCACCTGTGTGCCCTGCAAAATCTTGGCAGGGGCAGTCGGTGCCGTTACGTGGGTAAGCGTGTAGGTTATTGAGTATACGCCGTAGGTCAACGCCGTGCTGTCGGCGGCAAGCAATTCGTTGTTCGGCGATGTAACGCGCACTTTAACGTTGTAAACGCCAACGGCGTAGTCGGCGAAAACCGTAGTAAGGTCAACCGTTTTGTTGGTGATTTCCGCGCCCTGCACGTCGCCGATTACAAGGTAGTACTTGTCGGCGAAATCCCCGTTGCGAGTGTCCGTGACAGTCAGCACGCCCGTGTCGCTTATGGCAATCGTCGGGGCGTAAAGGCTTGGCGTTTCACCGCTACCACCGCTAAGTGTGCCTACAACGCCGAGTATCGACACGCCCTCTTTGATGTTTTCGGGGACAATGTTTGCGTCGATATCCGCCGTTACCGCGCCGATATTGACCTGCCCGATACCGCAGTAGCCCTCGCTCGGCGTTTCAACCTGCGCTTCCGTGCTCGGAGAGACCGTGACATCTTCCACCACGGGCACAACCTCGATATTTTCAGTACAGTACGTGCCGCTCGTTTTAAGCAAAACGCCGTTTTTATCTTTAATTTCAATTTTCATTTCAAAACCTCATTGGGCTACTTAGACCACGCGATTTTTGACAAGTCAATTTGGAAGGCAGGACTTGTATATTCTGAATAAAGGCTGTAATATGGCTCTATGTATCCGCCCGTTCCATAAATTTTCATTCCATTTGCACCTCCGCCAGCAGCCGAAGTGCGCAACCATGAGGATCTTTTTGTTGTTTCTCCATCGTCTCTAAACATTTGCCATATGTCGGTATCGGTGAAGTCGCCGTTTTCGGGTACGCCCAAGTAGTCAAGCACATCTCGAACGCTCAACGCATAGATATTGCGACTGCCTACCTCTGCTGTACCATACGCAACGCCCGAAGAGTTGTCGTAATAGTAGCGATTGTATGAATCATAAGTCTGATGGTAATACGTACCGCTATTTGGCGCGGTGTAACTCTCGTTCCACATATCCTGATTGATTGCCTTAGGTACAATTGCAGCCTGCATTGTCGCCGACAACGTGGCAAAAAATGTTTCGTTTAAGTATACATCAAGAGTACTTCCTTGATATTGCAGCCCTGTTTTGCCACCGCTAAATGTTACGGTCTTGCCTGTACTATCGTATTTAAGGTAACTTGTACTATAGAGACCTAATACTTCAACGATTGCACCGTTAACTTTAAGCACCCTGTATTGCTTGCCTTCTATAGTAATAATGTCACCCTTTGCAGCCAAATTCATTGTAGCACCGTCATATGTCGGAATGGTGCCGACCATACGTTCGTCTTGAGAGTAGCCGATTGTGCCAGCCAACATTTTTTGCGGTGCCAACGTTCCGTCAGACGTATCAAGCGTAGGTATTTCCGCATCCAACCCTACAGACTTGAACCCGTCGTAACCCTCGTCAGGCGTGAAAACGTAAGTGCCGTTTTTCTTGACTATGTAATTTTTGGTCTGAAGGATACTGGTTTTGCCGTCGGCTATGCCTGCGCCTGCAAGCAACAACCAAAATGCACTTGCCATGGGCACTCACCCCCTTGTGGAGGCAACGTACACGTTGACGTAACCGCCGACAACCTGAGCAACGTTCAACTTGATGTCGCAAAGACCGCCGATGTAGAAGTTGTACACGCCCATGCTTGTAAGCGCGTTCTTTACTGCAAACGCCTGGTCGAAACCGCCGATTGCAACATAGTTACCTTCGGGGTCGGTACGCCCGAGAACCTGAACGTTAAGCGTGGTTGCCGTGCCTGTAAGTTGCAGGCTAAGCATGTCCGCTTCGCGATTGATAATCAAATCCGAAGTTTGCGCCGCCGTCACGTTGCGCAAATTGAGTATGTTTTCTCTAATCATGGTTGTCTTGCTCCTTTTCTGTCAATTCGCCGACGTAGCCGTCAAACGTTGTCTTGCTTCCGCCGTCCTCGTCCCAACGTGCCCACAGTTCCAGCACGGTTGTGTGGTCGCGACTGTTTGCAAGCATAAGTTCCTCGGTTTTGAGTGCCATGGCGCGAAATTCGCCTTTGTCGGTGGCAGCGTGAAACGCTTCCAGTGCCTCGTTGATATGCTCGTAGAAGCGCACAACAAGGTCAAACACCTTGCCGACATCACCGCTGTTGTCCATTTCGCCGTAGATGTCCAACTCTTCCGTGGTCGGGTACACCTGCATAAGGTGTCTTTCGTGAAGCAGGTCGCCGAATACGTCCAAACGCTCCAACTGAACGTGCGCCGAACGGTGAATGAAGTCCGACAGGTGCGGCATACCCATTTCGATGTACACGTACTCTTTGAGGGTGTCCAGCCACTTGTTGGCGTCGCTGTACGCGGCGTTTACGTCTCGCGCAGGCTGGCGAAGTTCGGCAAACTGCGACGTGGCATTGAAATTGAATTTATTTTTAACAATACTGACATTTCCGTTTTCCTCTACTTCTCCGATAAGCCTACGTTTTACTTCGTAAACTTTGCCGTTCATTACTTCAAGCCTGTTGCCGCGTTGCGTAACCGCAGTAATCAGGTCTGTAAGGCGAGCCGTCAGTTTGGGTGTATCATTCGTCTGTGACATTGCGCTCGCTGTCCTCCGTCGTTTCGTTGCCCTCGGTGATAGTCTCGTTTCGAGGTCGTCCGCCGGTGCTACCTGCGCTGCCGCTCTTGCCGCTTTGAGTGTAGGACGTGGGCGGAGGCGTAAGCAAATCCAGCAGTCCGCTGTTGTTGATTGCTTTTGCCATGCTGACCTTGTCAATCCAACTTTCATCGTCAAGGGCGCACAGAACGAAGTATGCCGACGTGTCGCCGTTTGCAATTGCCGTTTGTGCATTCTTGCGCGTTGTTTCGTCGGTGTAAATCGAACCAAACATTTTGAATTGCCAGTTGTACTTGAGGTTCAGGCTTTCGTATAAGTAGTTAACCATACGCTCGATACCGAAGTACACGCGCTTGCCGTACTCGCTTTCCAAAAGTGCCGACAGGTTTGCCTGACCTGCCTTCGGGTCGTCCAACGGGATAAGTCCCGACAAGCCGATTTTTTGCACTTCGTATTTGTTGAAACTGCTTGACACCTCGTTGGCGTTTGCGCTCTCGGCGTAATCGTGCGACTTGATGTTTTCGACAGGGGCAGTAAACAATGCCGCGCCCGTCGTGTTGTTCTTCGCCATCAAGTCGTCAAAGTACGTTTCAAACAACGTGCGCATGCCGAGAGACAGGCGTATGCCGTCGTCCTCGGTCGCACTATTGGTGTTGTAATACGGGATTTCGCCCGTAAAAATCTTGATAAGCGGATTGAGCACAAGGCTGAGTTGCGCCGCCTCATAGTCGGATTGCTGCGCGTAGGTCATAAGCATTCCGCTGAAAGGGGTGATTGTCGCCGCCGTCGTATCGTCGATTTCAAACGTCCACACCTTGTCTACGGGCAAACTGACGTAATACGCCCAGCGACCGTCTTGCTTGAATACCTGCGGTGAACCTGCGGCGTTGGAACGAACGTTGTCGGGGTAAAACGACTTCGACTGATATACGACCTTGCGTGAGGACTTACTGTCGGGATTATCGGCAAACATTCTGCTGAAGTCCTGCATATACGGCAAAAATAGATCGCCGTATTGAGTAACGTCCGTGCCCGGTTGCATAAAATACATAAGGTCAAACGACACGGTGTAACCGCTTACATTGTTGAAGCCGATTATTTTGCACCACGCTTGCGGCAACTCTTGCAAAAATGCGTAATCTACCTGATTGTGCACCTTGTCGATTTTTGTGCGCAGAGTGTAGAAAACCTTGCCGTAGGTTGCGCAAAGACCGACAATCTTGTGCGCCTCGGTAGCAAGTCGCATTTTCTTGTTGAGTTTGTCAAGCAACATTGCTTCGCGCTTCCATTCTTCCGTCTTTGTTTCTTCGCCTTTTATGTACATCGGCATTACGAAGTTTTTGTACGTAAGAATGTCCGAGTAGGTTTTTATGACTTTGTAGTAGGGATAAGACGTGTAGCGCAAGCCTGCACTGATTTCACCAAGCGTGCGCTCGGCAAAATAGGGATTTCGCAGGGCTTCTTCGAGCGTGCTTTTGTCGTAATCGATAGGCAAAAGGTTAATGCCCTTGACCCTCGAATTTTGTATCGACGGTTGGTTAGCCTGAAAATTGCCCAATGCGCGTCCCCATGCAGAAAACAATCCTTGTGCCCCGATAGAGACTGCGGCGTTTTCAACTATCTTGGCAAGTTTCTTTCCTATGCTTCGATAAGACAGTTCGATTTGCACAGGTGCACTGTTGGCAACGGCTTCCGCTTTCTTTTTCGCACGACATTTAGCCACCCGTTGTCGGTTGGCTTCACGCTTGCGTTCCTGTTCCGCCGCCACTTCCTCAGGCGACATTTCCGTTGTCAGTTTCTTTGCCATTTGATAGTTCCTTTTCTACTGCGATTTCCTTTTCCAGTTCTGCCGTAAACTTCGACAGCAACTCTAAGTAAAGTTCTTTGTTTGCTTCTATCCGACGTTCGTTGACTGTAAGCATGCACTTTTCAAGCCAACGTTTCTCGTCGTCGGAAAGTTTTTTGTATTTATCTTGCGGTACGACTTGCATATCTTGCGGTTGTTTGTCCGAAAATACCAAGTGATACCTTGTTTTTGACGACCAGTACGAAAACTCGAAGTCGCCGTTCGGGCTGTCTGCGCCGATATACAATACGTAATCCATTTTATCTACCTCGTTTGGCAAGCAGGTTTACCCGATTGGCACCGCCTATGGGTCTTGCGCCCGAAGTGCGATTGTTGCCGACGGGCATTTTCTCGCCGTTCATAAGCACCGCCGCGTAGGACGATTTAGGACGGTAAGCCGCCTTGACGAGTTCGTCCTCCAGTTTACTTGCAAAATGCAACCCGTATTTCAACGCCGACCATACGTCGCGCTGAATTGCCTGACTTTTGCGGACTTCCTTGAAGCCTGCGCCACCGGGTTTAAGTTGCAAGTTTGCAATTTCAGCGCACAAAACGTCGGTTTGCCTGTACGGACGGACAATTTTTGCGTCGCCGACATCGTTTTTGATACCGTGCAACCGCTTGTATGCTTCTACGCCGTCTGCCACGCCTGATGTAAGCAACTCAATGTTGCCCTGTTCAAATTCGCGCTGGGCGTATTTTATCATTTCGTAGTCGCTGTCCACGCCGCTGATTGAAGCCTTGAGCGGATAAATGACAGGCAGTGCACCCGGTTGCTCGATTTCCGCATATTCGTGGTTTATGCAACACAGACACGGCGTGCCGTCCGTGGACGGTTTCATTAGTTCCTGCACGACCGTCTTTCCGACGGCTCTCGCGTCAACAACAAGGTAGGTTGGCTTGCCGCCTTCCTTACAGAAACGCCACCACAATTCTTTGAGTTTCGCTGCTTGCAACGCTTCGGTGGCAGGCGGAGCAAAATTGTCAACGTACACCGCTTGTTTGTTGAATTTGTCACGCTTTGTGGCAAGTTCAAACGGCGTACATTTCAACACTACGTCGGCGCATTTTGCGTTGTTTTGACCGCTTTCGTATGAAACGTCGTGCGCTACTATGTAAATGGGTTCGTCGTCGCCGCAATGTCGCAACTCGGCAATCTGCGTTTTTCGCGAAGCCGCAAGCGTTTCGTCGTCCAACACAGGGTTGTCGCCCGTGCCCGTGTATCTTGCGCCCATTTCGCGAAGCCAGTCTTGCGTCGTTAACTTCGATTTTTCCTTTTTGAAATAATCAACGTCACGTATATTGGCAAACAAGGCGGTAATCCACGAGATGTCGGCGCAAAAGCCAGCATATGGATCGTCCGACAACATCGCCTGCAACGCCGCCGCGCGATACTTTGTAAACGCAGGGTTTTGCTGCGACGAGGCATTGCCGATGTAACTTTCTTTGTAGTTTATGTGTACGGGGTCTTTTTCACCGAGTATCAGACGTGCCGAACGGTTTGTCGGCGAAATCTCATTTTCAAACTTTGCAAAGTCGAACCCGTTTTCACCCTCTTGACCGATTTCTTCGCCGACGAGCGACGAAGAGTTGACGCCACGCGGCGCATACATCGTAAATTCCGATCCGTAAGGCGTTGTGATACGAAACATGTCCTGACGGTCATTATTTTTGCTCCACCAACTTGCCAATGTCGGATATTCATTTTCGATTGACTGGAACGTCTGCGAAGCCAATGTTGCAGCCTGCTTTTGCGCAGGCGCACAATAGCGAATTATTTCGCCCGGGAAGAAAACGCCCTCGTGCATTTTTGACGATTCTACGATAAAGGTTTTTGTCAGACCACGTGCGCCCGTAATCATTACGTTGCGGTATCGGGCAAAGGCGCGAAGCATCAATCTTTGAGGAAATTCCAGTTTGTAACGTGCGTCCGACGCTCTTACCACGTCGAGAAACATATCAGGATACCAACGGAAGAAACTGATTATCAGCCCTGCGACCTTAGGGTCAATCGTGCCGTAATCGTATGTTTTTTCACGCTGTGTCTTTTCCCACCGACCGCGCTTTTTATTAAAGGTTTTGCCCTCGCCTGCGTATCCCGTCGGCATTACTTCTTACCGCCTTTTGTCGTCGTTTTCTTTTTCGCCGAGCCCCCGACTCTCGTCACCTTTCCGATGTTGGCGTACTTCATGTTTGCAATTTCCTGCTCGTTCGGCGTGTCTGCAAACTCGTGGTTGTCGTCGTTCACCGCATACTTCGCGTCAATTTCTGTGACCGGCGGCAAACCGTTGTTGGCGCGCATTGTATTTATGAAATCCAACATAAAAACGTCGCAAGCGTCAAGTGTGTAATCGTACTTCGAGGGGCGTTGAGCAAATTTTGCTAAGGCACGCGCCGTGTCCTCATACGACATAAACTCGCCGTGCTTCATTATGCCTGCTTTTTCAAAATACGACACCATTGCGTCCATACGCATGTCCTCAACTGGACGTTCGTCTTTCTTGCGCATGTTTTCAGAAGCAAGCATTTGATCTATCATTGCCTGTATAGCCTTTGCTTCCTTGTATGAGCCTTTGCGAACCAACATATCTCGCGTGCGCTTGAACTTAGTGACCGAAATCAACGTGTCGTCCATTTGCGGCGTTATCTGCACGCCCTTAAACGAAGCACGCCAGTTGAAGTACATTCTGTCCAGTTCGTCGTATTCGGCGGACGTGTATTGTTCGTCCCAGCCCCAGCGGTCGCGTTGAATCTGCGTCCCCGGCAAGCGAGCGACACGCTCTTTTTCGTGTCTGACGTATGCGCCGAAGTCTCTCTCGGTAAAATCCTTACCAAAAATACGTAACATATCCGTTACGCCGTTGGAAAAACGACTGATTTCGCCGTTCTTTTGCAAGTAATTACCGCTTTCGTCCAGTGCCGACAGATACCACTGCCACCGAGTGTCCTTGCTCTCGAATGTTTGTTTGTTAAAGTCCTCGGGTAGCAACATCGGCATGCAGGGAACATCGAATTTAAGGCACATAAAGTATAATGCCAACGAGAACCCTGCGTCCTGCGCAAATTCTTTGTAAAATTGTTCTTCGCAGTCAACACAGTAACAACTCACGCCGTCAGCGCGCTCCCACGAGTTTTCCTCGTTTAATTCCACCCCACAGCGACGACACTTTATCGAGGCGTTTTCCGATTTGTTTCCCATTACTACCTCGCATGTTCAAAAAAAAGACCAACCGCACAATTCATAGTTGCGCAAATTGGTCTTTGTCGTTAGACACACAACCTTATTTACGCCAAATTTGAGAAAATTGTAAAACAATACTTTCGGACAAATATATGGCAGTTGGGTTTTTACGGTTGTGATTGTAACACGGGATTTTTCAATTGTTCACACTTTTTGAATTTTTCCTGTGATTTTTTTGTAAAATAGGCTTTGTTTTGTAGTAACCTTTCGGCGGTGTCTGAACGCTTGAAACGTCAGAAATATCGACTTTTTCAGTCGAAAACCACTTACAATCGGCAATTTTGTCGTTACAACGCTGCCAACACTTCTTATTTGGACAAAAATGACAGCACAAAAATTTTTTTTGACAAAAATTTTTCAGATTACATTTCATTACACGTTTTCCTCTTATTTGCGTAATGCTTTTTGCCCTTTTTTACCCGTGGCAGAGTTGCGAGAAACCATAAGATTGTACGCTGTTGCACAACGACAGGTGGATACGCGTTCGTTCGGTTGCATAGCGCAGTCGCGCTCTATGGTTTGGCACGCGCAAAAATCGCAGTAATCCATTGCGCCGCTCATGTCTGCGTTTTCTTTCTCGCTTTCAAGCCACTTCTGTTTGTCAAGGCTTTTCTGTCTTTCTGCATTTTTCATTGTTTAACTCCTTTGCCTTCGCGCCGCCGAAAGGCGGCAATGCGAAGGCTTTGTATTTTGTTTATTTTGTCCAAGCGACCTTTGATAGGTTGATTCTGAAGGCAGGGCGCACGCAAAAACCAAAACTATAATGGTCATAGGTGAAACAACCGCAGCCACCATAAACATCAAACGCATGGACGCCGCCTCCGACGTAGGCGGAACGTAGCCACGAGGCGTTTTCCACCTCTTTTTCTGTTTCAAAAAACATAGTATTAAGTTCCGATGAGAATATGGAGTCTTTGTCAAAGTATTCATAGACATCACTGATATCCAGCGCAAACGCGTGCCTTTCACCTACGTAAGCCTCACCGGCGCAAACTAAGTAATCGCAATCTCTGCACCAATGGTACTGATATTCCAGTACGTCTGTATACATTTGCCATTCCTCAATCGTGTCAAACCATTGATACAGCGTTTGAGATATTTCTGTCGGTATAATGGCTTTTTTGATTTCCTCGGGCAACGTCTCATAAAATTTTTCGCAATTCTTGTCCAACGCACTGTTTGAATAAGATATACCAAACAAACCACGCGAAGATTGTTCCATTGCTTTTTCTTCGGCATATATCGAGTCAATGTCAAACATCGACAGCAACGTTGCCACGCCGTTTTCGTTCAACTTGATAACTCGGTATCTTCGGTTATCGCACAGAGTGATAATGTCACCTTTTACGAGAGGGTTTTGTTTTTCCAAGTGACTGCTCAACACGCTTATCAACTCTTCGCGAATCTCGGCATTGTTCAGGGCTTGTAAAATCTGTTCTTTTAGCGTTTTCATTATTTTTCCTCCATTTTATCGAAGATTTTCAACCAGCAATCTGCAGGAGTGCATAAATCAGTGCATTCTTCTTCGGTGCAAATCGCTTCCACTTCATTTGAGAATTGCCAAAACATGCACGGTGGGTCGTGGCTAAACTTTTCAGCAAGTTCTTTCTTTAATTTGTCAGACATTACTCACCTCACCAGTGCAAATAATCGTTGAAAAGTTGTTCTGCGTTTTCTACGTCGTCCCGTTCTTTTGCAATTTTGCCGCAAAGCCACCTGAACGTTTTAACGTAGCCGGGAAACATCTCTGCTTCTCTGCGCCGTTCCTTGTCGCTCGCCATTTGGCACATAATACAACCGCAACGGTCAAGTCCGTATTTTTCATAAATAGGGTTGACTTCGAGGTTGTGCTTGGCAATGTACTTATCTCGCACCGCCGTAGACCACTGCGCCATTGGATTAACAACAAAATATCTGTTTGTGTAGCACATATCTGTGCTTCTGACCTCTTCCGACTTGTCAAAATGGAAAAGTTGAACGTCGCTGTACTTCTTCGTGTTGCGTGTTTCGATGTTATTGCGTCTTTGTGCTCGACCGTTGCTCTCCGCTCGTCTTACGCCAAACGAGTAGACGGCAAACGGGTATGGCTGATATTCTTTCAATTCTTCACAACAAAAGCGACGTGTGCGGAACGGCAACATTTTCTTGCGTATGCAGATTTGCCAAAAACTCTCTTTCGGCTTATGCACCTCGCACGGAATACCTTGCGCTGTCCACTCGGCAAAGCGTTTGCGGACGTAGCGCACCGTGTCGGGAATGTCCAGCGTTGTATGATTGTGAATAATCGTAAACTTTACGCCACTGCGGATAAATAGGTCAACCAAGCAATCGCTGTCCTTTCCGCCGCTGTACCCGACCACGTAACCATGGTCGGGACAACGCTGAAGAGCAACCGGCTCAAACGTCTTTATCAGTTCGATTGCCGTGCGCTCTGCAAATTCAAGGTCGGTTTCACCAAAAATTCCCTGTTGTTCATAGGTTATCATTTGGCAGTTCCTCCACGTAACACCAACCTTTCGGCGGCGCGGATAGTTTCGGCGCGTGTTTGCAGTAGCCGTTTTCTACAAAGAACGCACAGCCTTTGCACCTCGCAGGTCGGTTTTCGCACCAACTTGTAAACGCCGACAGTTCTCTGTTTTCAAACAAAATCAGATTTTTGATATGTAGACAGTAGATTTTCTGACTGCCAGTGCCTGTAAACTTTTTCACTTCGTCCATAGACATATGTCCGTCACGGCAGAGTTTGTCAAGGTTACTGTTTTCAGGCATGTTTTCTTCCGCTGCACCAAAGCAACAGTCATACTCGTCAATGCGGTCGCAGGTAAAAACTCCGACAACTTTACCGTTCGCCGTCGGCAGGGTATCGTCGTTTCCTTTTCCGAAGTAACCCTTGGGCAAAGTCAAATCATTAAACCGATCGTACTTGTAGCCTTTTTTAATCATGCAAAGAAAATCTACGACTATCCTGTCATTTTTGCAGTACATGTAGCATTTGAACGGCGGTTTCAGTCCTGGCTTCTGCTTTGATACAATCGCGCGGCACCCGTGGTTTACGATTTTTATAAACTGTCGCGGTGCAACGCTTTTCATTACTGCTTTCGTTTTGCCTGCTTCTTCAAACCGCGTCTGTTGAATTTCAATTTTCATTTTCTATTCCACACCTCACCCAGTTCTGTTTTGCTCGAATCAGTCCACGCGAATTTTCGCTTTGACTTATCCTCGACTTTACCTGTAAAAGTAGCGATGTGTGTTTTCACAACGTCAATCGTGGAAACCAGCGTTATGCTATATAACACCACCTCGTCAGGCACAATAAGTTCTATTGTTTTCATTTTGTTTCCTCTACTCCTCAATGTACATCCAACTTTGCGGCGGACGAGTAATTTCACTATTACAAATATCATACGACGAACCGTTTGCCTTAAATCTTTTACACGAAAAGCAAAGACCGTCGTAACTGCAAGGGCGGTAAAACTCGCTCAACTCTTTCGGTTTGTCGTAGATTTTCAACTGAGAGATGTGCCAAGCGTAACCTTGTTTCGCCGTTTTCCCGTCAAGTTCTTCGGGTTTATAAAAATAGTCAATCATCTCATTGTATGATAAGCAAGCAAGGTTTTCAATGTCGTCGCCTCGCAAACTCCCAACACTAAACTCTTCAATCTTATCGCATATAAATTCGCCGATTACTTTGCCTGCGAGAGGTATGTCGCCATTTTCTCTAAACCCTCGGTTGCGCCCCTCAACTTTTTTATCATAGGTCAAAAGTATCTCGCCATTTATCTTCTGATTTGTACAATAGATAAACACCTTAAACGGCGTAGGTATCGACGGCTTTGTTTTGCGAACCTCAATAGGTTTCTCGTAAACCGGCTTTCCGTTTTTATCTGTGCCGATTTCGTGACAAATTTTTTCGCAGTATTTCGGGCGAATTGCGAGCATTACACACTTCATAATAATTTCTCCTTATTTATCACCGATTTCAAAAACTGTTTTCATTTTCGCTCACCTCACTGCCGTAATCAAAAAGCAAATCGCTGTCGCTAAAGAAAATAGCGAGAAAAATAAGTTGCTTCTATCTTCTTTTACTAAAGTGTAAACGTCGCAAAGAATTGAAATCGCCGCTACGACGATTGAAACTATTGCAAATGCTTTCATTTGTTATCATCCTCCTTATGTTCTTTTTTAAGCCATTTGAGCCGACCCTCTCGACAGGACAGTTGCTGGAGACATTTCTTTGAGTCGTCTTGTCCTACGCAACACTCGCAGGAGTACCACACTATCCGTGTAAATTCCTTGTCGGTCAGCGTTTGCAGCCACTCTCTATTTGTCATCCCGCACCCCTTGTTCGTACAAAATTGTGTACCACAATCCAACCGTATTTGTTCCACCATTATTGTGATGTTGTTCTTCAACAGCCGTTACCTTTATATCAAGAATTTGATATTCATTACAATCTGCCCAATCGTTGATTGCTTCTTCAACCTTCTTGGGAGACCATACCTGACTTGCGGCTTCTTGAAAATATCGACGGCGGATTTCGTCGATGGTACCGCATGCTGTCGTCCAATTGGTTACAGTAAATCTGAAAACTTTTACTTTTCTCATAATTCCACCTTTGCCCTCGTAACGTCCCCATATACCGCTTGCGCAACTTGTGTGTACTCGTCAAGATTGTCTGCCGCACTCGCCAAGTCCAACAACTGCAATTCCGCAATTCGGAACTCTGCTGCCGATAAATTACCCGACATATATCTGGACAAATTGCTGTTGCTCTTGATTATCAGGCGTTTTGCAATTTCGCTTAGTTTCATTTCGTTTTCTCCCAACTAATTCGCATGTCGATTGCATTAAGAATTTCTACTTTGTACCCCAACTGTAGAAATTTGTTTGCAACTTCTTTTTGTGCACAGTTACAGTTTAGTCTTGGGTACAATACGGTTTTTCCATTCAACGCTTCTTTTTGATTTGTTTGCAAATGTCTTTAATACAATCGTTAAGTCTACGTTTGTGCAATTTCCGCGCTGCTCTGCCGTTCATTTCTTTCCGTGCTTGTTCTGCTGTTAGCATTTGTATTCCTCCGAAATTCGCTTTAATGCGTCGTCAAGGACACTTTCCTTGACCGCATAAAAAGTACCGTTGTCTAATGTGATTATCGGCATGTGTTTTTCTTTCGCCTTATCTACAAGTGCTTGCGCTCCTGCGATAACGCCCCTGTTGTATTCGTATCCTTTCTTTTGTTTCGTTTCTTTTTTCGCCTTTGTTTGCTGTGCTTTTAGCAGTTCCTGGTTGTCAAAAACGTTTCCGATTATTTCCCACGAATTACTATCAAAACCACTACAAAGGAAATACCTATCACATACGCCCTCCCAATTTCCCATTACTGCTGCTTGGGGATTTCGGCGCATACGCAGTGCGTATGCAGGAGCGTCAACTAAGTGAACTACTTCGGCAAAGTATCCATGTACCCCATCGCCCATAAAAGGGAAATCGAAACCCTTGAGTAGATCGCCCTCAAAAATCATTTTACCGTTCTTGTCGGTCAAGCCCGTAAACTGTCCAATGGTTTTAGGGTCAACTTGCGCTACCATTACGGTACATTCAAAATCATTTGCGCGAAAACGATAAGGTTTTTCTACATAAAATTCACCGCTTATATCTTTGGGGTCTATATACATTTCGTCTGAACAGTCTATAAGATTACCGTACACCCAACCATCAGGTGCATATCTTTCGATTTTTATTGGCTCAATTATTCTTTTTCCCCTAAATAGAATTTCTCGGTTCATTCATTTCCTCCAACGCTTTTTCAGCGGCTTCTTTTGAAAAATAGACCATTTCTATGCAAAAATCGTCACCATATTGGTCAATGAGGTTAACGCTATGTTCCCATATCCATATCTCTGCTACTTTGCACTCATAAATGCCAGTGTCGCCAATTTCACCAAGCACATCCAAATTTGGTTTTCCGACTAACCAAAATGTGTCCCCTACCTTGCACGGCAAAAATACCAACGTGCCGTTTTCGATTAAGTTTTCCAACTCGTATAGACGGTCATACACTCTTATCGGCAACTGACAACTAAAGCCAAGGTCATTTGTCAACCGCTTGTAGTCTTTATTTGTCATTTTCCTGCCACCTCTTTAATGCAGCCGTAAGGCTTTCGGTAATTTCCGTTGACTTTTCAATACATTGAGACAACTGCGACAGGGTCTCACTCGGGTCGGCAACTGCGACTTTTCTGTACCCTGCTTTGTATATCACCTGTGCCAAATCCAATTGTCCTTTCCAACACGCGCTTCTGTCGCATGGTTGTGTTTCTTCTGTCAGTTTCTTACAGTAGTCGCACATCACTTCTGCAAGATTTTTTATTTCTTCCTCTTTTTCCGTCGGGTCGTCCAGTTGAGTTGCTGCATTAGCGAAAATGTCGGCAAATTCTTTTACAAATTCTTTGTAAACCTTAAAAGATTTCAAATCTTTTGTTTCTTTGTAGTCACACTCTTCGTTAAACAAGGCGGCTACGATTGCAAGTCCTTGCGCAGCCTCTTCCGGACGTGATTTTCTGTTTCTTTCTGACGCCCAGTCCTTGATAATTCCAAACGCAATTTGAGTTTCTTTTTGCATGTTTTTATTACACCTCCTTTTAAGTTCCGGTTGTTTTACCATTCCACCACTTCGTCTATCACGTCCGCTTGTTCACGGCTCGTCATTTTCAGGTAAATTCTCGTGATATCCAAACTGCTGTGTCCGAGCAAGTCTGCCAGCAACGAGATGTCGCAACGGTGTTTCAAAAATTCTTTTGCGAAGAAGTGGCGGAAGCCGTGTGCGTGCATTACTTCTTCGTCCATTCCCAATTTCTTACCAAGCGTTTGCAACTTCTTTTGGAACGCTCTTTGAAAAATCTGCGTATTACGGAAACTTCCGCAATCGCGCGTGTTTTGTTCATACGCACCTGTTTGTTCGCCCTGTTTTTTACGCCAATAACGCAACACATATCCGCTGTCGCCGCCGTCGAGTTTCGATAAAAAATCAAGCAGTTCTTCTTTTGCTCTTTTCGGGAAGTATATGCGGCGTTTCTTTGCGCCTTTGCCCAACACGTCTATGTATCCGTGCTTGATATGTTCCACCTTGACTTGTAGTAATTCGCAAAAACGCACGCCTGTCGTTCCCATTATGCGTATGCCGAGATACAAATTCGGGTCTTTCGCTTTCTTCGCTTCTTCAACAAGGAAGTCGTAGTCTGCTCGGCTGATTACATTTTCAACGTATTGTTTCGGCTGTATCGATAATCTCGGCACTTGCAACTTCAAAATAAACTTGTTGTTGTACTTTTCCGAAAGAAACCTTGCGTAAACGCTCAATGCGTTGAGCCTGTTGTTGATTGTGGACGGGGCTTTGTCGTTGTCCAGCATATCTCGCTTGTATGCTTTCAAGTTTTGTATGGACAAATATCCGTTCATTCCGATAAATGCACTACGACAACTTTCTACCGTGCTATGAATGCTATGTTTTGTCCGTTTCTTTCCTCGGTTGCTCTCTGTATGCTCTACCCAATCTTCAAATTCTTCGGATTCAAACATAAATTCGATATCTTCGTTATCGAACATGTCAAACAAGGTCGCTTGACTATGATTAAACTCTTCCGTATCTGTCATACGAAATTCTCCTCAAAATACTTCGTTGCCCCAACAATCCCACCCTGAGCGGTGATTGCGTGCATATAACTCAAGTTTTTCTGCCGACGGATACAATCTTTCGATTATTTCGTAGGCAACTTGAGGTTTTTTGCTGTGTTTCGTTACTTTCTCGGTAAATACGCTATGAATTTTGCCTCTTTCCGCTTTTGCGACGGGAAGCAGTTTACCTCTGTACATATAAAGCAGGTACTCATGTCCGTAGCGGATAGTGAATGCCGCAGGAATACCCGTGACTTTGTTCCAAATGAGCCGAGCGTGCAGTTTGTATCCCAGTTCTTCGGCGAGGCGTTGTGCCTCAAACAAGTATTTGTCTATCGTCCACAGAAAAAGCACGCTGTTTTCTTCGCATAGGCTCGAAGCCTGCCGAAGATGTTCCTTGATTTCGTCCATTCCGATTGTCTGATAGTCCAACTCTTTGCCACTACTGTTCGGTCTGACCGACTTTCGCCCACCTCGGCGTTGTTTCCAAGGTGGGTCAACGTAGAGGACGGAATATCTTTTGTCTGTTTCGTAAATGTCGATTTTCATTAGTCACCCTCGTCGTCGTAGTCGAGCCGTCCTTCTGCTCGCCACCGTGAGCAATCTTCTTTCGACAAAAGACGATCGGCAAAGTATTCGCAGATTTCGTCTTTGTCGCAGTTCGCAATAATGCCTGCATAATCGTCCTCGTCGAAAAACGACAAGTACTTCGCTACACCTTCCTGCACGCGCTTTTTCAATTCCTCACATTCCTTCGGAGTTAGTTTGTGACGGGTTTCCGCAAACCCATAGTACCAAGCGTCATGCGCAAGATATTCGCGTATTTCGTCAGACGACAAATCAAATTCCTGCGGCTCCGTTGTTTCAAAGTTGTAAATTATCTTCATTCGTTCCCTCTTTTAGTCAAAAATACTTGTTTGTCTGTAGGTTTTCACCGTTGCACCTGCGAGGCACGCCTTAATCAAATGCACGATCACTTCAACCGTCCAACCATTGCCCAAGCATTTGTATGCCTGCGTATTGCTTATGACAGAGAAGTCGTACCATTCGGGCACCGTTTGCAATCGAGCACACTCCCGGACAGTAAATTTTCGTATTATGTAGTAGCCGTCGAGTAGTTTTATGGGATAGGCTTTCGCCTTTATCGTGATTTTTCCGTCGGCGACTTCAAAAACGTCGTAAATTTTCCCATCGGCACCGCTTCGAGCCTTCGTCGGCTTACCGCTTTCGTCAAATTCTGTCGGTTCTGCCCACGGCAGTTTTGTCGGGATTGCGCCAACTTGAATGGGTTCGGCTATTCCCGTGGCACCCATTCCGTCGTGCCTAAAAAAATTTTTGAATCCATTTTTGCTGTACTGCGCTTTCAATGTCTGGCTTTTACCTCTTTTCGTTTGATTTACCGCTTCTGCAATAAAATCACATCTTTGCTTGTGGCTATCTTCATTAAACGCTTTATCTGCAAGCGTGCCTTCGCCTGTACCCTTGTTTGCATAACTTGCGCTCAATGCACGGCTTTTAGTTTCTTCTGTAAACTCAGGCACTCGCACTGGCACGAATGCAATGTTAGTATGGTGCTTTTTGAAGTAATCTCTCGCATTGCCTGCTTGATGTTTCAAGCAATAAGCCTTACGTTTTTCAAAAACCCCGTATTCCAGTATGTCCCGTACTTGTATACCTCGGTCACAGGGGGGCGCAACATTTACGCGGTCATAACCGCCGTTAGCATTACGCTTGCCTACCCAGTAAAGCCTTTGCCTGTTTTGAGCCGACACCAAAGCACTGTTGATGTGCACCGCCTCGAAACCAAACGTTTCGTCTATGCTTGCGCGTATTTCCTTTGACATCGAGTAGTTGTTCTCGTAAATAAAATACTTCGGTTTTGCTTCATACAAGGCACGTACATATTGTGAAAATAAGTCCCACCCGATGCCACTTGCCGTCGTCTCTCGATTTTTCTTTTGCGCTATGCTCCAGTGAGTGCATGGCGAACCGCCTATTAGGAAGTCAACGCCCTCGTATTTGCTGAAATCCCCATTGAATACGTCACCGTGCTGTTGAATTTTTGGAAAATTATGCTTTGCAAGGGTTATCGCGTATTTGTCGATTTCGTAAGCGTCGTAACTTTCGACATCTACTCCTGCGCCAAGCATTGCCAACATTCCACAAGCCATTCCGTCAAATAGGCTTAGTATTTTCATTTCCTCTCCTCAAAACGTAAACAAACTCATTTGTCCGCTTGCGTTTATGTTGTTTAATCTGTTTTTTGCGATCTTGTAATATTTCGGGTTAATTTCAAATCCGAGGTATTGTCGTCCTAAGTTTTGTGCCGCAACTGCCGTGGTTCCGCTCCCGAGGAACGGGTCAAACACAATGTCTCCCTCGTTTGTGCTGTTGATTATGTGATTTTCAACGAACCTGAGAGGCTTTATTGTAGGGTGTTCAAACTTGCTTTTGTCAGAAACGTTTATTGGACTTAGGAAGTACTTGTTTTTCGTCGTCATATCACCGCCGATACGAGTTTTGCCGCCGTCGCGAAACATAAGGCAATATTCTGTATCACTAAGATATTTTCCGTTGCATGTCGGTATCGGGTTCGTCTTGTGCCAAGTAAGGATTTCAAAGCGACATCCCTTTTCGCCGACAAAATATTCCATAAGCGGCAAAATTTGCGCTTTGCTACACCAAATGTAGACGTAGATTGCCTTGCAAACACGACAAAATTCGTCCAAAATCGAATAATCGATGCCGAAAGCGAGTTCCTTTATGCCATCGAAATATTTCACCGTTGCGGAACTGTTAACGCAGACTGCTTCGTATTCCGCGTGGTAATCGCGCTTCTTCTCGCCGAAGCAACCGCCACCGCCGTTGCCCTCAACGTCGTATGGGATATCCGTATAAATCAGGTCAACGCTTTTGTCGGGCAGTTTCTTGATTGCTTCGTAGCAATCCACGTTGTAAACTTCGTTTGTCTCAAATTCGCCGAGTTTCATTCCTTTATTTCCTCCCAAACACCGGGGCGACAGCCAAGCAACTTGATTGCTTCCATTGTGGCGCGTTCCGTAAGTCCGCTGTTCCCGTCAACCAGTACGAGGTGTTTTCTCTTCATTTCCTCGTCATAGTCGACAAACTCGGTATCGTCAATGACAACCCAGTCGGAGATTTTGCCTTTATTGGCGACGAGATACTTTCGTATTGCTTTTCCGCGGCACTCGTTAGCAGAATTTAACTTTCCGTACATCCAAATGCTACGTTCCCAAAACTTGCGGTAAAGATAGTTGCCGTAGTCGTCAACGGGAATCATTTTGTCGTCGAAGTGTATTCCCCACGCCGAAGTGAGAATTATCTTTGCCTGAGTTCGAGCGACAATATGCCTCATACGTCCGAGCAGTGATTTTTCGACTCCACGCAATTTCTTGTATGACTTCTTCGTCGTGTTGGTGTTGAGCACCCCGTCGATGTCTAAAAAAATTACTTTCATTTTTGCGTTTCCTCGCCGTCAAAGATAGAAGCATTGGCATATTGAGGCTTTTTGCACCAGCGCGGACAACTCATATAAACCAATTCTGAATCGTCCTCTATCCAACCTACACAGTAGCCGTCACCGCACCCGTATTTGTACAAAGTCGGTGCATTCGGTGCCCGTTGAATTTTCATTTTGTTAAGTCGTCCGCAGTCAGTGCAATTCATTTTTACCTCAATCAGAATAAATATTCGTCCTCGCCGTTCCTCTGCTTTTTTTCCTCAACCGCCGCTTGAATACTTTCGGCGGCTTTCAAATTTTTTGCCAACAGTTTTATCAACCGCCCGGTCGGCACAATTTGTTCGGCTCTTATCTCTCTCACCTTTACGATTTCGCCCGTTGCTTGGTTCTCAAAATTGTATTCTGAGACGACACCGGCAAACGCCACCATTTCGCCGTGCTTCAACGATTGTGCCAGCGCAAACATATTCGAGCCGGTAACATCGTAAATAACCACCTTTGCGCAGTGCTTCAAAATTTGCCCCGACTCGTCTTTTCGCTCTCGTGCATATTCAATAACCAAGTCGCATTTTGTAAACTTTGCGTTTTCGACTACTTTCGGCAACACCGCAACACGTCCGCACCCGATTACCGCCCACGTGCCGTCCGCCATTTTTTGCGACTGAATCATTTTTCCTCAGACACCGTGTAATCCTCGGGCGAAACTGTCGTCGTCGTTTCCTCAAAGAAATCGTCAACTGCGCTTCCGTCACTTTCGGTTCTGTCCTCATCCAAAACCTCGTTGTCTTTCTCGTAGGCATTCTGCATTGCGATACTCATAATGCCCCATTTGCTGATTATCTGACGAAGCATTGTTTTCTTTGCCATGGCGTCAAACTCTTTGTACCAAAACGAACTGTATTTCCACTTTTCGTCCTCGGGCACCTTGCCTGCTTCGTAATCAGCAAACGACACTTTCTTTCCCTTTATACCATTTTTCGAAAAAGCCGCCGAGTATTGGTCTGCGTGGTCTACCATCTTGTTTTTACTCCAGTACAAAATCTTTTGGAAGCCGTTTATGTACTCAAAGTACGCCATGTACCCGACTACGGGTTTAGCACTTCTTTCGTCGTCGTTCTCAATGAACTTGAAACGAGGCTTACCTGTTTCAGGGTCGCGTCCCAAGTACTCGCCTTCGCGGACTTCGATTGAGTCGATGTCTTTGTAGTAGCCACTGCGCATTGCAAGTTGAATGTATCCTTTATAGCCGAGGACAAACACCGCGCGTTTTTGATTTTGCTTTTTGTCATTGAATGGTACGAGGTAGCACAGCCCGAGAGACGGGGACACGCTCAAACTCAACGACTGCGCCAAAAGCGCACCGCTCAGAAGCGAGTTTTTGTCACAGTCCTGAAGTTCGGAATTAACGCTTGCCGCCGAAGTAAGGTCGGCAACAAACCTTTGCGCCAGTTTCGGATCGCCCAGCGTGCTGTTTATCATTTTGCGAACGCCTTCCGTTGCAAGATATTTGCTTACGGTCATTTTCGTCGTGCTTGCCGCCGACGATTGAAGCGTGTTTTTAACTTCTGCCATTGTTGTTTCCTCCTATTCGTTTGTCGGCACTCTGCCGTATTTGATTTGGCAACTTACAAGGAACGCTCGCAGTTTTTTCAACTGCTCTGAAGTAGCCCAAATTCTGAAGTCCACGACCTTAACTGCGTCCTCGATTTGCCAGTTGTCCGTTTCTGCGTCGCTCGGGACGGGCTTTTCGGGCGCGGTGGCTTCTGACGGCTCGGGTCGGCTACTTGACTGTGCAGCAACTTTCGCGGCTTCTAATGCCTTTTGACGGGCTTGCAGGTCTGTATTGTGTTTTACAACATCGCCCAAAGCATAGCCTCTTTCGTAGTAAGCCAGCAATTCGACTTCAAAGGGGCTTCCAAGCGACTTTATGGTTTCAACGTCGCTCTTGATTGAATCGGCGATTTCGTCAATCGATTTCTTTACGTTGTCTGACGACATTCCTTTGTTGAGCCAACGCTTGTCGGCAATCTGTTCCCACTTGCGTTCCGTTATGCCTTTGCTTGTCCAGTACTCTTTGTACTCGTTTTCTTTCTTCTGCTTGATTTCGTTCTCGGCAACCGTAATCTGATTCCACAGATTGTCTCGTGCCGTCTGCAAAGTGTTGATTACCTTTTTGATTTCCGCCTCAAACACGTCGTATGGCTGCGTGTAGAGTTTCTTCACTTCCTTGCGCTTGGCGTCAACCTGCTCTTTGATTTTGTTAAGCGTTGCGCACCGTGTGCGCGCCTGCTCAAAGTCCTCTTCCGTCGTCAGTACCAGCGAACGGTCGAGTTCTGTGCGTTCCTGCGCCCATGCCTGAAGGTTTTTGCAGTTTGAAATTATCTCGGGAAGATTTTTTGTAAAGTCCTCAACTACAAATTCAATCTTCTGCGGCATTTTCTTTTGCGCCACTTCCAGTTCGGCAAGTGCGCTTTCCATTGTTGTTGTACACATTTGTTACGTCCTCCTATAATGTTAGTCCGAGCGCAGGTTTCGTCCGCTCGGTGACGTGTTTCCAAAATCTTTTTGCCTCGGAAACTATGTAGGCAATATTCTCTTCGTTTCGGGATATGTCGTAATGTCGTATTTCCGATGTCCCGTCGTTGAAAATCAGTTGTGCCGTCAGCACGGCAAATTTGCGGTTTGTCACGTAAAGTTGCTGAGTGACCTGACAAAAATACTTCTGAGGAATTTGCTGAAACCACTCGTTCAAATCTTCCTTACGAAGAACCCACGCCGTTTTGCATTCCCACACGCCCTGTTCCCCGTCAGACTTCCGTTTCAACTCGCCGTCCAATGTCGCCGTCATAAAAGGCGTTTCGTCGTTGCTGTATACTCTGTACGGGTGATACTCAACTTCGTATGTGTCGGCGAACTGCGCCGCAAACAGCCCACGCAGATACTGCTCTGCTTCCGTCCCGTATTTCACTCGCGCGTTTTGAGATAAATCCTTAGGCTTGCTTTCGCCCACCTTTTGCGCCCACAATTCTTGCTCGTTGCAAAATCCATATCCGATTACGCTCGCCACTTCGCTTGCGCCCAAACTATTGTGCCGTCCTGTAAGCCACGCTTCGTGGTTGGGGTAGTCCGTGAATGTTATCATTTACCCTCTGCCTCATAAATTCGGTAGCGTGCTACGCGTGTTTTCGTTTGGTCGGCGTTGGTGACTTCAATCATTTCACGCTTTACTATGTATCCGCGCCTCTTGATGTCGTTTATCCTGCTCGCCAGTCGGTAGCAACCGAAGCGTATTGCCTCGCGCTGTGTAATCGACCCGTATGCTTTGACGTAGCCAAGTATTTTGTCGATTTGCGAATATGTTCTGTTCTCTTCCATTACCTCGTCCTCCTCTTGTGACACTGAATTAAAGTTTTTTGATATGCTTCGGTAAACGCCCTGCTTGGTATCTTGCTTTTCCGTTCCTCGTAATCTCGCTTCCATTCGCCGTAGCCGTACTCGCCTCTCGCCGTCTTGGGACATTTAGAGTGGCACCCGGGCGTTCGTTCCGTGCAACCCATACACGGTGTTTGCGTTAATGCTTCACTCATACTCTTGCTCCTCCAAGTAAACTTTCTTTATCCTGTACTTGCTTCGCTGTCCGCACAACGTCACAACCAAATCCCTGCTCTCTCTTACGGCGAAACACACTTCCCTGTAGCACTTGCCTGTCCACTTAGCCACGTCTCGCAAGGTGTCGCATTGAGCAACCGGCAATTCCAAACGGTCTGCCGTCGTAATCAGGTATACATACTCATCCCGTTTCATTGGTCGTTTCCTCCTTAACGTAGTTGTGTACCGACATCCACACGTAGTTTGCCATATTGTCGATTTCGTCTAAGTTCCATAAGCAGTTGAATATGCTTACAAACTTATCTTCGTCCAGTGACAGCAAATCTTTTTCGTTTCGCTTGGTCTTTGGCGTTAGCAAAACTTTTACGTACTCTTCAAACAAATCCTTTCTTTCAGGCAGGCACTTCTCGATGTGCTCTCTGTATTTTTCCAAGTTGCAGTTCGTTTGTAGAAAACTGAGCGCATTTGCACTCTTGGGGTCGGACGGCGTATTACTACAACTTATATCTTTTTCTATATCCAGCCATCCATCCAACTGTTGTAAAGACTTATCTCGTTTATAATTACTTACTTTATATAAAGTCTTTTTCTCTATCAATATCTTAGGGTCAATGGTGGTTCCAGTATCGTTAATACTGGTTCCATTATTCGCAATGTTGATTCCGTCATTGTTTGATTGTGGTTCCACCATTGCACGATGTTGGTTCCGTGATTGCTCAATAGCGGTTCCAGTATCGAGCGATGTTGGCACCCACATCGTTAATCCTTTGCAAGAAACGCCTTCTTCTGCGTTCTGCGTGTATGCCCCATTGGTTTTTACGAACAAACTGTTGTATTCGTCTACGTACACGGTCGGTGTATACCTGTCCAGTTTGCGAATATTGTGCATTCGCCAGTGCTTAATCAGCACCACGCCGTGGTCAAAAGGTAGCAGGTAACGACGCGTAAGCAAAACTTGTAAATCGTCGTCGGAAGCATTACTCATTCGGGCAATTGTACGAGGGTTCTTGACAAAGCCGTCGTCGTCGGCTGCGAACATCAGTTGCAGATACAAACCTTGGGCGGAAGCAGGCATTGTAATAAATTCGTCGGCGTTTACAATTGCGTCTGTGAGTAATCTTCTTCCCATGCCTTGTTTACCTCCACTATGCCCATTTCTTCGTCAACGACCACCAAAAACCTGTTTGCCAGTAGTTCGTCAACCGAGGCAGGGTCGGCGCAGATTGCCTTTGCGATTGCTCGCGGACGATTTGTGCGCCCCTTGCTGTCGCTTCGAGCGTTGATTTGCAAATAAGCGGCTTGTGCGTCACGGCTCATAAGCATAAAGGTTTCGCTCGTCACGATATCAAGTAGTAACGTTACTTTCGTTTTCTTCATTGCTGTCCTCCAAGAAACTCTTAAATTTTTCGTATGCCTTTAACTTGTTTTTGTTCGGATCGCCCTCGATATCGAACCGCAGGTACTTCGCGAACAAATAACGAACGTCGCGCCGGGCGTTTTCGTATCCGCGCTGCAAGCCTTGTCTGTAGCCTTTCTGTTCCTTTGTGTAAATTATTTCTTTGCCTGCGCCCTGACTGCCGTAGGTTTTGTTGTATGCTTGCTTGCCTTGGCGCATGTAGTAGATTATGTAGTAGGTTTCGTAGTCGTTCAGCAAACTCTCTTCACACGTCCGCAGAATTTGGAAAGTCCAACCATGCGGATTTTGCACCGATTTGAAACCTCTTTTATGCAGAGACTTATCCAAACGGTCGTAGCCGTTGTAGTGCCCCACTTGCCTTTCGTAAATGTTCTTCGCTTGTCCTACGTAAAACCACGTGATACCGTTCTCGTCTGTCCGTTCCCACATGTATATGCCGCTCATTCGTGCTTCCTTGGTCGGCAGGATTACGGCAGACAATGCCGCTTCAGCGTCCTCGCGCTTTTTGACCCAGTCGGGTTTTGTTCCCATACGCCACCTCTGCCTTAATATGGAATATCGTCCGAATCTTCAGGGTGAACTGCAGCAGGGTCGAAATCAACCGTGCCGCGTTTACCATCGCCCTCGCTTTGGCGACTTGGCGACAGAAACTCAACGCGGTCGCCGCGTACCTCAAAAAACAATTTGCTCACGCCGTCGATTTTCACTACACTGAGTGACGGGGCACCCTCAATCAGTACTTTGCTGCCTTTGACGAGGTGTTTCATGCACGCCTCTGCCTGCTTATCCCACGTTGTAACCGGGACAAACTGTGCCTTTTTGCTTCCGTCGTTTTTGTACACGTCAACTGCCACGGAAAACTTAGCAAACTTGTGCCCCGACTTTTCTGCAATTGTCGGCGTGTCCACGAGGTTGCCTGTGAAAAAATATCTATTCATTACGTCCTCCTAAATCTGAAACGGGATATTCCGTCCGTTTTTGTCTGTAAAAAGCACCTTTGCTTCGGCGGTGCCACCGATTGCCTTAAAAGCCACGCTCTTAAGTTTCCAGCCCTGCTCTCTTGCCAATTCGGCAAGCGTGCGCAACTTGTCCGTTGCCTGCGCTATCGTACTCATTGCTGTCCCTCCTGCGGTCTTATGTATCGTTGATTGTTTGGGTCAAGGTTAAAGAACTCTAAATAGTCCTGCACGTGAAGTTTGCCTTGCATGTCGAATCTCAACGTTCCGTCCATGCGCTTCTTGAATTTGATTTCGTTCATCAATTGCGCCGCCGCAGAGTAACTACACGACATTACCGCAGCCAACTCGTTGATTGTCATTACGTCCTTGGAAAAAATCTCTTCTCTCCGTGCGTAGTCCATCTTTATTGGTTCAGGTGTCATTTTGTTTTCTCTCCTTACGCGAAATGCTTAATTCTTCTTTGAGCAGTTGGTTCAACGGGACTTCCAACAACAGTGCCAATCGGTACAATGTCTTTATTGTCGGAATGTTTTCCCCACGCTCAAACAAAGACAATGCCTGTTGCGATATCCCTGCCCGCTTCGCCACCGCTCTTTGCGACAAACCTTTTTTCTCGCGCGCTTTTTTTAATTCGTCACCTAACATTACATGTTTCTCCTTCTTTGAAAATTGACAAGTGCCACTTGTCGTGATATACTTTTTAGGTTATTTCTCCGCATACATAGCCCCACGAGGGGCAAAGAAGGGACTTTTTATGGAACTGAACAATGAGCAAATCCAAATTCTGCGTTTTCTCTACGACCACCCGACGGAAGTGTTTTCTTACGCTCAACTGTCACAACTCAACATACCAAGCATTTTGAGCGACACTGGAAATTTGAGTAAGAAGGGACTTATTTACGTGTATGGTTATAATGAGCGCAACTTCACTTATAGGATTACTCCCGAAGGGCGCGCTGCTTACGAAGCCTACGTTTCCAGTCAAGACGAAAAAGACTTTAACGTTGATAGCACAAAAAAGGCGTTGGAATTAGCCGAAGAAGCAAATGTGCTAAGCAAAGAAGCGAATGCCTCCAGCGAGAGAGCGAATGTTCTCAGCGAAAAGGCAAACGTGACCAGCAAAAAAGCAATAAGATGCTCAGTCATTTGCAGCGTCGTCAGTATCTTGGTCGCAATTGTTTCGTTTATCGCATCATGTTACATACAAACACGATAAGAAGCGAAACAATTTGCACTATTCCACACACGATTGACCAACGCAAGGCTTTTTGGGCGTACTCGAGCGACTTCTCTGCTCTCACAACACTGTCCTTTGACTTTTCTAAAGAGAGTTCTGCAAATTCGCGTTTTTCAATAGGGGTCAATTCCGTTTCTTCTGATTTCGTTCGCAAATATTCAATTCTTTCTAATTGTTCGTTTGTCATAAAAGATTCCTCGTTTATTTAATGTTGGCTATTTGTCTACATCGCTGGCAAAAAAAATCGCGTCTTTTTCGGCTACGCTTAAAGATAATATAGTTGCGATGTCGTTCGCTTCCCAAACAGAAAAAGGAATTTTATCGTTTAGTTTTTGACTATATGTTGACATAGACATAGAGAGTTTACGCGACATCGTTTGGTTTGTTTCGCGGTGTTCCACCATTTTTGACTTCAATTTACGCGTGCTGAGCATTTTACCACCTCCTTTTGCAAATCTGTCGTATCCTATTTGGGGACGTTTTAAGTATACGACACCGTTTCCCGTTTGTCAACGATTTTGTTCAAAAAACTTGACATTTTTTTTTGAAGGCACTATAATGTGTTTGAAAAATCGAAATCGGATGTTAGTTATGGGAAAAAAGTTAGACGAAAGACAAAAGGAATATATGCTACAAGTTGGTAGCAGGATTCGTTTTTGTCGAGAAAATAAAGGATTATCTCAAGCGGAACTTGCACGTTTAGTTGGATATGAAGGAAGAAGTGCTGTAAATAAAATCGAAGCAGGACAACGCAATGTAACAACTGCACTTATATCTAAGTTTGCACAATGTCTTGGAACGTCTCCTGCATATTTGATGGGATGGACAGACGACCCGACGCTGAACGCTCAACGCCAATCCACGGAAAACGAAATCATAAACCTCGTTCAAACAATGTCCGAGGACGAAAAACAAATGTTGTTAAAAATTATTAAAGGAATTAAAGGTTAACTTATGGTCATTGCTTTTGTTATAATTGCAATTTTCATTGTAATAGGCATTGTAATCGGATTGTTGAGAAAGCCCCCTTTGGAAAAAGAGGACGACGAACTTTCCAAACAACTTCGCGAACGCTATCGTCGCCTGCCACCTGAAGCGCACAAAGGAATGACTGAGGACGAGTACGTTAAATATTACTACAACTATAACGCACCCGACACCCCGTACATAAAGGAAAATATTGAGCCTACTTTGATAGATTGCCCTGCCTGCGGACACAAAGTTTCAAGTGAGGCACCGAATTGCCCTCAGTGCGGACACCCTATCGCCTCGAAACGTTGCCCACGTTGCGGCAGTAAGAATGTCGAAATAATAACCGGCGCAGATAAAGCGGTATCCATAGCCGTTTGGGGCGTTTTTTCTGCCAACAAAGTTATCAACCATTACAAATGTAAAGATTGTGGACAAAAATTTTAAGCACCCACTATTTTCTTAGCCTTATTAAGTACTACCTGTAACTGTTCGTCAGTCAACCCAGCCAACTCTTTCAAGATTTCAATAGTTGTGTTATTCACGTTCTTTTCCCCCTCGAAGGTTTTCTTTCAAGGGGGATTTTACTACACTGACAACGCCAAATCAAGCCTCAAATGTGCGACTTTGACGGGTCAAATATAATACCAAGAGGAGTCTCATAAATGACCCTAAGCGAAAACCTACAAAAATTGAAGTCCCAGCGACAAATGTCAATCCAAACGATTTCCGATAAAAGCGGCATTCCCATAGGAACGGTCAAACGTATATTCTCAGGCAAGACCACCGACCCGGGATACGCCACTGTCTGCTGCATTCTTGCCGCCATGGACACGGGTTCCGAAACCGCCGCCGAACTCTACAAAGATGTTGCCACCGAAACCGCAGGCTCTCCCCCAGCGGACGATTCGCGTCTTATTGACCTTTACGAACGCACTATCGAAACCAAAAACAAATGGATTCGCGTTTTGCTAATTCTATGCCTTATTCTTGTCTCGATTTTTATTTTTATCCTAATTTGGGACATCTGTAATCCCCATATCGGCTTTTTCAGACTTTCACAGGAGATTTTCCCCAATGCCCTACTATATATCGTCAACCAACTACACCATTTCTGAGTCAACTTACAAAACAAAAGGCAAAGTGTTTAACACGTCAATCAGGGTTATGCGACTGGACGGGACAATTATTCAGAAGCGTTTCAAAGGATATCCGTCCAAAGCAGCACTAAAGCAAGCCGTCGGCGCATTTATCACCGAGGAATGTGAAGTTATTTCTCGCGCCGCAATGCGGAACCGCGCCGACGAAGCGAAGAAGGTTGCCACCGCGCCGCTGAAAGATTATATCGCTCTCTATATGACTTCGCTCACCAATCAAAACAAGCAAGCCACGGTCTACGATAAATCCCGAATTTACAAAACCTACATTATTCCCACCCTCGGGGATATTCCTGCCGACGCCTTGACAAAAGAAACCCTGTATAATTGGCAGGACGGAATATGGAATGCCACCAACTCAAAGGGCGAGCCACTGTCCCACAAATACCTCGTGAAAATCAAGTCGTATTTCGCCGCATTCCTTTCGTGGCTCGAAACTCGCTATTCGTTCCCAAACCACTTGCCTGAGGTGCCAACTCCCAAACGCCGCGCCCCTAAAACTCAAATGAAGTTTTGGACGCGCGAACAATTTGACGCCTTTCTCACCGCCGTTGACAACCCGATGTACGCTGCCCTCTTTGCAACCCTCTTTTTCACCGGTCGCCGCCGTGGCGAAGTCCTTGCCCTTACCCCCGAAGATGTATCACCCTCGGAAAT
>CYGL01000056.1_pt1 | contig 53318 bp, 69 predicted proteins | sample 485531 | NCBI WGS metagenome assembly CYGL01 (sample SAMEA3497897, study PRJEB9818) | human gut metagenome | reverse complement strand
CTAGTTTAGTGAAGACGGAAAACTTCACCCAGAAATAATAACAAAATCATTATAATGTTTGACATAGTATAGAATAAGATATAGTTAAGTACAGAAGATCTAGCTATACCACCATTTAAAGACTTCTATAACAGTGCTAAAGATAAGCAAGACGCATTAAAGAAGATCGAATTCATAGTGTGGAGATACAAATGGAATAGTCCATATGAGGCTTATCCAGAGAAAGAACGCACATGGAGAGTAGCTAAAGATGTACTTAATGATGAGAATTACAAACCTGATGACGTTGTAAAAGAATTAGCAAAAAGGTTCCAGGAGTTCCAAGAGACTCCTGCTACCCGCCTGCTTAAATCTTCTAAGAGCGCAGCAGAGGGCATTATGAACACGATGGATAGCTATGCCGAAGAAGAACTTGATATAGATACAGCTAAGAAGCTTTCTGCTATATTGAAAGATGTTAGCGGGATTATCAAGTCATTAGACATGGCTACGAAGTAGGCAAAAGCAGAACAAGCAGAAACCGGTAGAGTCAAGGGTGGTGGCGTTATTGGTATGTACGAATAATTATGATAGACTTTAATTAGAAGCTCCATAATACTGATAAATTCAGATAGGCAGCTATTTTTTTTGAAAAGCATGGGTGCTACACTTTAGCTCCAAGAGGTACTACTGATTATAAGAAATATTGGGACTAGGAAACAGAAAGGTGCCTAAATGGTTATACGGCTCCAGATGGAGAAGGTATAACAGGTTATAACTATTTTTATCTGAATTATAGTCCTATCTTTAAGCTTGTAGAAACAGAGTATACTGACAGAAACGGAGATGTAAGAAAAAGAAGAGAGCGTGTGCTTTAGTTCCCTAGTTTTTGGGATTACGATTATTATTATTTTTGTGCTATAGAAGAAGCCGAGCAACAAGGCAAACATATGGCTGTTCTAAAATCAAGACAAAGAGGATATGAACAACCTTACAGCGAATTAGTAGCAACACCAAACGGATTCGTTTAGATGGGTTCTCTCAAAGTAGGTGACGAAATATGGAATCCAGACGGTAAAACCACAAAGGTACTTGAGATCTATGAACAAGGATTCAAAGATGTGTACAAATTAACATTAGCTGATGGTAGATCTGTTAGATGTGGCGCTGATCATTTGTGGGAGGTAATATGTGCTAACAATCATTTTAAACATAATGTTTTTACAACTCATGATTTATTAAATAATGGGTTATATAACTAGTGTACTGTACAAGGTAAAAGATACAATGCTTATAAATATTATTTACCAGCCATAGAGCCTTTACAATATAGCGAGAAATAGCAAAATGTTCCGGCTTATGTATTAGGAGCATTACTTGGAGATGGAGCTTTAACAAAACGAACTCCAAAGATTTCGTCTATAGATAAAGAAATCTTAGATAGAATTCAATACTTGCTTGGCGATGGATTTGAATTTAAATACGATCCTACTACAACTTGCGAATACAGGATCGTTGACAAAGAAAGATTCATGCATAAAGATGAGTTCAATAATGGATAGTATGGAGTTAATAGGCTTCATAGATGGATAGATTAGCTTGGATTATGCGTTTCTTGTGCATATAAGTTTATACCAGATTAGTATAAATATGGATCAATGGAATAGAGATATGAGCTTATACGAGGTCTAATGGATACTGATGGATATATATCAAAGGATGGTGGTATGTCATTTGTAAATACATCTAAATATCTTATAGATGATTTTGTAGAAGTATTAAGAAGTCTTGGCATACTATGTTCAGTATCTAAGAGAGCGCCTGGAAAAGGAGGCGTGCGTAATGGGCGCGCTATATTTGGCACAAAATTCTCTTATGTGGTTTATATAAAAGGTAATCCTGATATATTCCATTTGTCTAGAAAGAGAAATAGAATTAAAAAGAATCGCAAGTTTAGTAATAAGGTGGCAATTACAAATATAGAATACCTTGGAGAACAAGAGAAGCAGAGATGTATATTCGTAAGTAACGAAAATCATTTATATCTTACAAGGGATTATATTCCTACGCACAACTCATTTAAAGGGGCTTCTATGCTCGTAAGAAACTATATGCTTATTCCTGGCTCAAAGAACTTTGCCGTAGCTTCAGAGTAGAAGTTTCTTGTAGGAGATGGATTGCTTACAAAAGCTTGGTAGATAATGGACTTCCTTGACAAACATACAGAATGGGCAAAACAAAGGCTTGTATCAACTCGTATGGAAAGAGTTTCTGGTTATAAAGTTACAGACGAATTTGGAAAACAGACAGAACAGGGATACCTTTCTAGTATAGTTGGAATAACACTTAAGAATGACCCTGAACGTATCCGTGGTACTCGTGGCAAACTTGTACTATGGGAGGAGGGAGGTAAATTTCCTGATCTTCTTGATGCATGGCGTATTGAACAGCCTTCTGTAGAAACTGATGATGGTGTAGCATTTGGATTGATGATAGCATTTGGAACTGGAGGTACGATAGGTGCAAGTTTCGAAGGACTAAAAGAATTATTTTATAAGCCTAATGCTAATAATGTGCTAGCATTCCCTAACATATGGGATGATGGTAGAGAGAATACAGAATGCGGATTCTTTGTTCCAGCTTATTCAAATCTAGAATCATTCGACGATGATGGAAATCAAAAGTTCATGGACAAAGATGGTAATAGCCTAAAAGAGTTAGCTATACAAAATTTAATAGAGCAAAGAAATAAAATAAAAGACGGAGGTGCTAGCTAGCAATCTATAGACCGTTTTATATCTGAGCGTCCTATGAAGCCAGCAGAAGCAGTATTGGAGCTCGGTAAGAACATATTCCCTAGAAAGGTATTGATGGACCAGTTAACCAGAATAAGGACCAACAAGAAGCTTCAAAGTATGAAACATATAGTTGATCTAGAATGGGACGGAAATGGCCAGGTAAAGGCTACAGAAAAGCCTAGTGGAGATATAACTAACTACCCTCTTAAGAAAGGTGACAAACCGCACGGTTCTGTAGTTATATGGGAATATCCAGTAAAAGATCCTCCTCTTGGACTATATATAGGAGGATGTGATCCATACGACCACGATGATAGCTTTACAAACTCTCTTGGTTCTACATTTATATTTAAGCGTGTAAGAGCTGGTGAAGCGTGGACAGATGTAATAGTAGCAGAATACTCTGGAAGACCAGATACAGCAGAAGAGTACTATGAGAATGTACGCAAACTGCTTACCTTTTATAATGCTAGATTATTGTTTGAGAATGAAAGAAAAGGAATCTACCCTTACTTTACGAATAAACACTGCGATTACCTCTTGGCTGATTAGCCAGATAAAATCATATCTGAAGTCTTCAAAGATAGTAAAGTACAAAGAAGAAAAGGATGCCACATGACCAAATAGATTAGGGCATATGGCGAAGGATTAATATTAGAGTGGCTATTAGATGAATTCGAAGAAGGCCACCCTAATGTAGAAAGAGTATACAGCGAACCTCTAATAGAAGAGCTTATAGAGAACGATGGTGTACGAAATGTAGACCGTGTGATAGCTTTGTGTATGGTAATGATATACAGAGAGGAGCTCTATTAGGTAAAGGTGTCGTCTGCAAAAGAACAAAACAAATAGGTTGAACTCTTCGAGATGCCGTTATTTAGCAAACAATGGTTTGAAGAAGATAGCAGCACAAGTGAAGACGGTATGCCGATATTCACATTTTAATACATGGAAGATAACTTATACAATTCAGCTTTCCCCAGACAAAAGCTTCCTCTTTCAAAGAAAGGAAAGAAGTGGCAGGAGGATTGCGTTAACTATATTATAGGTGAAGGTAACGTAACATCTGGAGGAAATAGTACATCATATTACGGAGAGCTGTAGACCTATTATAACTTATATAACAGCATCTTCGACGAGAAGGATTTTAAATCAATTACAAACCCATTCAAGGTCGAGGATGGTTTTCCTGCTACTCCTCATGACTTCAACATCATTAGACCTAAAGTAGATTTGCTCATAGGTGAGGAGACAAAGAGACCTCTTAATTTCAGAGTCATCAGAACCTCATAGGAGGCTACATCAGAAATGCAGGAGAAAGAGAAGTAGATGATCCTACAATATATAGAAGCAGCTATCACAGCTAGAATGAGTCCAGAAGAGGCTCAGTAGTTCTAGGAGTAGCTATAGTCTGGAGAGGTTATGCCACCAGAGTAGATAGCTAAGTACATGGATAAGGACTATAAAGATATTGTAGAAAACACAGCGTATCATACGCTTACCTATCTGAGAGAGAAACTTGATCTTGACAACGAGTTTATCAAAGGCTGGAAGGATGGATTGATTTCAGGTAGAGAAATTTATTATGTTGGCGTACTTAATGCAGAGCCATATGTTGAAAGAGTTAATCCTATATATTTCTCTTATGACAAGAGCCCAGACTTAGAGTTTGTCGAGGATGGCTCATGGTGCTGTAGAAAGATGCGTATGCCTATTACCGGAATATACGATAGATACTACGACAAGCTTGAAAGAGAAAGATACTTGATAAGCTTGAAGGAAATGATTGGTTTACACTTCCTGGTAGAAATCTTGGAAGACAGAAGCCCTGTTGATATGGGTATACAATTACGTATATACGATAATCCTGTATTTGAAGGAGCTGGTAAATCCCTTGTAAATGTATGGCATTGTTGCTGGAAGTCTTTCAAGAAGATCTTCTATGTAACCACTACAGACGATGCAGGGCAGCCATAGATTAACATAGTTGACGAAACATATCAGCCTGTTGGTAATGAGGTTAGCGTAGAACCAGATTGGATAGTAGAAGTATGGGAAGGATATAGAGCTGGTAGCGACTTATATTTTGGCGTACAGCCTATTGAATACCAGCATGTAAGTATTGATAATCCTAATAGTCAGAAGCTTCCTTATTGCGGTGCTATTTATAGTAATACAAATAGTAAGCCTAGATCATTGGTTAGTATTCTTAAGCCATTACAGTATATGTATATCGTATTGTGGTACAGACTTGAGTTGGCTATCGCTAGAGACAAAGGTAAAGTTGTTAATATGGATATTACATAGATTCCTAAGTCTATGAATATCAGTCCGGCCAAATGGATGCATTACTTATCTAGCGTTGGTGTTAACTTTATTAACCCATATGAAGAAGGTTGGTGTTTTGATCCAGAAACTCTTGTAGCTACACCTGGTGGTAATACTAAGATGAAGGATATTAAACTAGGATAGTTTGTGTACACTCCTGGACATCATTTAGCTTAGGTTACAAATCTTTTCCATGGAGAAGACGAGATGTATAATATAATACCATCTATAGGATCCGATGTACAGAAAGTTACAGCCGATCACTTAGTCAGATACAGATATAGAATAAATGGACACTCTGATTCTGAAATAAGAGTAGATAAAGCTAAAGATCTCATGCTTAAATTTAAGCAAAACAAATATTATGCATAGAGATGTTTCCTTGAGAGAGAGAATAACTTCTTCGATCCTAAAGAACCTAGCAAGTTTGGTGGAAGAGATATGTATCTGCTTGGACTTTGGCTTGGAGATGGAACAAAGAATACACCAGAATTCGAGTCCATGGATCCAGAAATAATACAATATCTTGAAGATTATGCTTGTACACACGGATTAAGATGTTCTTATAGACACAAGGATGGTAGTAGATCGATAACAATTAGACTTAGTTCTGCTAACAACAAAAAGAAAGGATAGGCTTTCTTGAATCCGTTTATAGAAGATCTTAGATATTTCGGCGTATACGATAACAAAGAAGTAAGTGGTTTACATATAGATAATATTGATGATGCTTTAAACTTCTTAGCAGGATTAATAGATACCGATGGAAGCGTGTTTAAAGGAAACGGAAATCATAAAGGATATGTAGAGTTTACACAATGTGAATCACATAAAGATATATTTGATTTATTCGTTGACTTAGCGAGAAAATTAGGATATAGAGTATCTGTAAAGAGAAAAGAATCGGTTGTTAGGAAGATATATAAAAATAAGACCATAACTATTTCTGAACCTTTCTATAAAGCTAGACTATTTGACGGAAACTATGATATACCTACAAAAATAGAAAGAAAGAAATTTCATTTTACATAGGGCAGAGTATATAATAAGAACTATTCGCATTTTAAAATAGAATATGCCGGTAGAGGAGAATATTATGGATTTGCCATTGATGATCCAAAGCATGAATTCTTACTCTCTGATATGACAATAGTTCATAACTGTATCCCTGGAAGAGAGGGCGGTAAACCTGCGCAGTTCAATCAGATTACAGCATTAGATCTTACAATGTCTAACGTCATAGCTGAGTATATACAGCTTATGGATAAGATAGAGGAGCTTGCTGGCACAATCTCTGGTATTACATCACAGCGTGAAGGAGCTGTAAGTTCATCAGAGATGGTAGGTAATGTAGAGAGATCTGTAGTACAGAGCTCGCATATTACTGAGCCGTTGTTCTGGGTTCATAATCAGTGTAAGAGAAGAGTACTTAATATGCTTCTCAATACAGCTAAGGGCGCTTGGGAAGAGACAGGTAAGAAGAAACTTCAGTATATCTTTGATAATGGAGAAAGAGCATTCTTGGATATTACTCCTAAGTTCTACTATGAAGACATGGATGTATTCGTAAGCGATACGTCTAAGGATCTTGAGAACATACAGAAACTTCAACAGCTTATACAGCCAGCTATGCAGAATGGTGCTAGCTTACTTGAAGCAGCAGAGGTTCTTACAAACGATAACTTCAATATTATTAAGCAGAAGCTTAAAGATATGCAGACCAGACAAGAGCAGATGCAGCAACAGCAGCAGGAGGCAGAGGCTCAGCAGCAACAGCAGTTACAGCAGATGCAGAATGAAGCTAAGCAGCAGGAGCTTATGTTACAGGAGGCTCAGATGGATCTTCAGAGATATCAGATTGATCAAGATAATCAGACTAAGATAGCTGTAGCACAGATTAATGCTTATCGTGGAACAGAGGAATTAGATCAGGATCAAAACGGAATCCCAGACCCAATCGAAATCGGAAAACAAGCTATCGAGCAGTAGAAGATTAACTAGGAGGCTTATAATAAGCGTTATGAAGCTAAACAGAAGCGCGAGATAGAGGATCAGAAGATCTAGCTTGAGAAGGATAAGATGAAGCATGAGACAGAGCTGTAGTCTCAAAAAGATAAAGCTGCGATGGAAAGGGAATAGCTTAAAGCTAGAACCGCCATCCACAATAAAACGAATGCGGAAGCTGCTAGAGGTAAGTGATTATGAAGTTTGATAATAAGACATTTCAATAGAAGTACGAAGCGTGGAAGAATGGCGCTGATTACTGGAAAGACATTAGAGGAATCAACTTGGGTGGAGACACCCAGGCTGAGGAACCTAGTACAGAAGAGTAGTAGTAGCTTGATTAGAACGTATAGTCTATACTTAATGCTTACAACGAAGGTAAAGATGTTAATATAGCTGAAGATATCGTCAAGCCATTACCTTTTGATACTCCGTTAAACGAAGAGCACCCAATACTTCACAAATATAAAGGAGGTAAGAATGATTCTATTAATACTTTTGTTCACAGAATGGGCCCTCTTGTAGGACAACAATTAAACAGGTATGGCTATGGTGATGCGGCGTACTATAATGTAATGCGTTAGCTTGCATATGAGTCTAACTACGGTAGATCTAGGGTTGCTAGACAATAGCATAATTATGGCGGAGTGGGATGGAATGGAAAGACTTACACCACATATAAGAGTGATGTAGATTTTGTTAAGGACTATGTGAGACTTATGCATAATAGGTACGGAGCAGCTCTTAGAGCTAAGTCTACACAGGATTATGCAAGAGTCCTCAAGCAGAAGGGATATTATACAGATTCTCTAGAGAATTATTCTAGAAACCTTCTAGGAATGGATAGTTTAGTAAAGGCGGCTCATTATCACAAGAATGCACATAAAGATGCTTACAATTATAATGTTAAGCTTGACGATCTTGTATAGGATTATGAAGACACAAAGAATACTAGCCCTATAATTATTAATTCTCCTTCTACCAAACAACCTAAAACTATTAGAACAGATGTTCCAACAACATTGATTGGTCCTACATAGGAAGAGATTAAAGCTTAGCAATAGCGTGATCTTGATCTGTATAAACAATAGATGTATAATAATATAACTTAGCCTTCGCTTCCGAACATACTTAATCTACTTCCTTAGAATAACTTTGGTAAAGATTCTTATGGCTAGAAGTTCTGGTGGAGAAAAGGTAATAATCTTAAACTGATGTAATTATGACACAGATGGAAAGTCCTAAGCGAAAGATGCAGAAGAAGAATGACTATCAACGTCATAAGCTCTTTCGTAAGATTAAACGTAGAAGAAGAGTATAGGCTGAAGCGGAATAGCAGATAGCTGCAAAATAGCTTAGAAAGAAACTTAAGATTCCTAAGTTTGGAAGTGGCAAAGATATTGATATAAAGAAATCTAAGCGTGGTACATTTACAAAAGCAGCTAAATAGCATGGTATGAGTGTTCAAGGATTTGCTAATAGAGTTTTAAAGAACCCAAGCAAGTATAGCACAGCTATGAGAAAGAAGGCAAACTTTGCACGCAATGCGTCAAAGTGGAACAAATAATAACATTGCACGGGTTCGACTCCCGTGTAGCGTACAACAATTAAAAAATATTAACTTAGTTATAATTTAAATTATGGCAAGAAAGAAGAAAAATCCATTAGGTGATTTTGAAGACGCTTTGAGCTCTCTCGGGTTCGGTGGTCAGGAAGGTGGCGACAGCGTTACAGACATCGATAACCAGGATGTGGTTAATCAGGTGTTAGACGACCCTAATGATGATGTTGAAAATTTAGACAATCCAGATGACGATAAGTCTTCTGAGGATAATAAAGATAATAAGAATGTAACTGGTGATCCTAATGCTCATGATGATGAGACAGAGATACCAGATAATATTTTAAACAATAATACGTCCGACACAACTACAGTTGATAACGAATAGGATAACGACGATGATGATAACGATCAGCAGACTGACACTAATGTCGTAGATCCTGGAGAGGCAGAACAGATTGGTGCCTTCTTTGACGCATTCGCTGAAGCTAATGGTTGGAGTGTTGATGCAGACGAGAAACCTAAGTCAGTTGAAGATCTCGTAGAATACATCAAAGATGTCGTAGATGAAAATTCAACCCCACAGTACGCCGATGATCGTATTGCTAAACTTGATCAGTACGTAAAGAATGGTGGTAGATTCGAAGACTTCTATCAGACACAACAGAAATCTATGTCTTATGATGGTATAGATTTGGAGGACGAATCTAATCAGAAAGCAGCTGTTCGCGAGTTCTATAGATTACAAGGAATGGACGACGAACAGATTAGTCGCAAGATTGAGCGCTATGAAGATGCTGATATGCTGGAAGACGAAGCAGCTGATGCTGTTAACTATCTTAAGGCGTACGAGCAGCAACAGCAGGAATATATGGCTCAGCAATAGGAAGCTCAAAGACAAGAATAGGAGCAGCAAGCTGCGCAGTTCATGAATGACCTTACATCTAGTATTAATGGTCTTACTAATATTAGAGGTATTAATATCCCAAAGGAGGATAGAAAAGCGTTGTTCGACTATATTACAAGAACTGATGCAGATGGCTTAACAGAGTATCAGAAGGCTTTTAATAATAACCTTGTTAACAATTTGATAGAATCAGCCTACTTCACAATGAAGGGTGATGCTCTACTGGGCGAAGCACAGCGCAATGGTCAGACATCTGCTGCGAGTAAACTTAGACAAATGCTCAAACATCAAACAAAAAATCATACATCATACAATGTTGGGCATGAAAAACAACCTCAGGCATGGGATATCGCGTCAAAATACCTATGATGAGACAATTAACATATTATGAATAATTCAAGTTCTTTATTAAATAATCTTCAGCTCTACCGTGGTAAGCGTTTTGCTGACTTGGTAGACGAAAACATGATTGCTAATGCAATGCTTACAAAGCCTCATGAGGTAGCAGGCTTGTTGTCATTGGTTTTTGGTACAAAGGATGATGGTATTTCAACTACCATCGACTTGTTAACTGGTGGTCTTGGTTCAACCATGACTATCGAAAACAGAGAGTATGAGTGGTCTGTAATGATTGATGCTGACCACGCTGTTAATATCCGCTATGCTAAGTGGAATGGCAAGGAGATCACTCCTAAGTCAATTACAGACGGTTTGACTCCAGGTATTAATAATACTCCTATTTATCTTGGTCTTGAGGAGAAGTGGTTAGCACCAGTCTGAGCCACGCTCACAGGCAACTGTGTGAATAATTAATTTCGTTAATTGCTGGAAACTCCTAAAGAATTTTAAACCATAGAGTTAAATTAAAAATTATAGATATATGAATAATATAAAAAATGGACAATCAGCAGCCAAGCAAGTATTAATAAAACCTATAAAAGGTTGGGAAGATAAATATTTGGCATACAGTGATGGAAGGATATATTCTTTACTTAGAAATAAATTTTTAAAACCACGTATGTCTATGGATGGATATGAAAGGGTGTGTTTGTTTAACGATGGAAAAAGATACGAGTATAGAGTACATCGTTTAATAGCAGAAACATTTATTGACAATCCAGATAATCTTCCACAGGTTAATCATAAAGACTTTAATAGAAGTAATAATTGTCTAGATAATTTAGAATGGTGTACAAATTATGAAAACATACATTACTCTCTAGACAACGGAAGACACAATCAATTCAGAAATAGAAAATCTGATGGAACTTACAAAATATGCAAAGCGTACACATTCACAAATGTTTATAATGGAAAACATTTTACAATAATTGGAATTAGACAAGTTGCAAAACAATTTAAATGTTCAGTTAAAAATGTTTACGCAATTTTAGAAAAGTATCAGAATACTGGTGCTTATGTTGTAAATGGCTTCTTTAAAGGTCTTAGAGTTGATTCTGAATACTTGAAGGTTCAACGACTAGCCGATTGCGGCGTAGCTTCAAGCGAAGCGAAATGCGAAACATCCAGTAATGGATGAAGATATAGTCTAAACTTTACAGAGATGTAAAGCAGCCAACATAGCGAGAGTGTTGGCGGGCACCGATTAGCGACCGGTGTTGAATTATCAGGTTTGTTGGACCTGGTGCAATTCTCGCATTTGACAATGTAAACTTCCAGGTACGTGTAAATGGTACTCCATATCAGGATGGTAGCACATGGGTATATGAGTGCTATGTAGCAGAAGGCTTCCAGGGTTCTTATATCCCTTGCGAGTACTTGCTCCCAGGTCGTCAGGTAGACCGTATCGGTTCTGCATACGAGGAGTACAGTGATGAGGCAGATATCATCAACTATCAGACTCCATTTAAGATGCGTAATAGCTTGATGACTATGCGTCTTACTTACGATATCACCGGTGATGCTTACTCTACAGTATTGGCTATCGCTTTGACTGATCCTGAGACAGGTAAGAAGTCTTATTTGTGGTCTGACTATCAGTACTGGAAGGTCTCTTCGTGAGTGGAAGAAGAGAGAGGAGAAGCAGTTGCTGTTCGCTCACTCTAACCGTAATGCAGATGGTACTTACAAGTTTGAAGGGTACTAATGGGTCTTTCGGTTCCAATCTCTGCAGGTTTGTTCGAGCAGATTGCTCCAGCTAACGTACGTTACTATACAAAGCTGACTACAGAGTTATTCGAGGATTACCTGTTCGATCTCTGCTATAACATTATCGGTACTAACGAGCGTAAGTTTGTTGCTTTGACCGGAGAGATGGGTATCCGTGAATTTGACCGTATTTTGAAGGAGAAGGCAGCTAGCTTCAATATGATTGATACACACTTCATTACAGGTTCTGGTCAGGATCTGAAGTTGGGTGGTCAGTTCACAACTTACACTATGACTAATGGTATTGAGTTGACAGTTAAGCGTTGCGCTATGTTTGATAACATGGAGATGTTCCGTCAGCTTCACCCATTGACAGGTAAGCCATTGATGTCTTACACATTCTTGTTCGTTGACCTCGGTCGTCGTGACGGTCAGGCTAACATTGTTAAGGTATGTCGTAAGGGTCGTGAGTTCGTACAGTGGTGTACTGGTGGTTCTGTATTGCCAAATGGTTATGCAAACAACATCAACACTATGCGTTCTAACAGCCGTGATGGTTACCAGGTACACTTCCTTGGTGAAGAGGGTATCATGTTGAGAAACCCATTGTCATGCGGTATCTTGTACTGTGATGCTGAAGACCAGGAGTCTATTGCAGTTGAAAACAGAGCAGCAGAGCTCTAATTAATTAAATAATATACAATGTTCAACCCCGTGGATTCCAATAATCTTCCGTGGGATTTAGCTATTCGGCAACGGGCGCGCTACGCGATAAAAGACGGGTAGCACACGGGAGCTTGGCATTGCAACAACTAATTGAAAAATTATGGTAGTTGAATTAAAGATCAGAAAGAAAAATCCCTGGGCTGGATTGTTAAAGTATAAACATTGCTTTGATTACATTGCACCTTACTTTACCAGATCTGGGTCGATATACACAGGTTTAACACCTGAGGACGAAAAGAAATTTGAAAAGGAGCTTGGTTATCCAGAAGGCCATCTCGCTAAGAATTCACCATTCTGGAATACATTCTGTGTCAAGGTTGGCTCTAAGAGTACAATTCTCGACGACTCATTCCCACGATAGGCTATGATTATTAAGTTCCTTGAGGGACATAAGAGAGTAGCTACATCACTTGATAAACTAAATGCTGGTAAGGATTACCTGCTTATTAATAGACAGGCTGAGGCTATTGAGAAGAATAAGATTAATAAGCTTCGTAGAGATGCTATTATTGCTTTTGGCAAGCTTTCTCTTGAAGAGATGCGTAAGTGTCTTAGACTGTTCGGTGTTAGCGCTGATACAATGTCTAATGAGCTTGTAGAGTCTACATTGTTCTCATTGGTTGATAAGCAGCCACAGAACTTCTTTACAAAGTGGGTTAATAATAAGACAAAGGAAACAGAGTTCTTGATCGAAAGTGCTATTGCCAAAGGTATCATCCGCAAGGATAGAACACAGTATTATTATGGTTCTGAGATGCTTGCAGACTCATTGTAGGATTGTATTGCATACTTGGACGCAAAGAAGAATCAAGACTTAAAGATCTCGATTATTAATCAGGTCGAAAATAAATAATTAAACTAACGACGTATGACGCACAGTGATATTTATACTAAGTTTATGATTGAATATGACAAGGCAAATATAACTTCGTCATATCCGTCGCTAACTGAATATGAAATTGCAACAATATTAGATAAAGCGTACTTAGCTTTAATAGCTCAAAAATTAACAGGGAACAATCCAAGAAGATCTGCTTTTGAATCTGATGTTAAAGCAATTGAAGATTTAAGACCGCTAATAAAACAAGCTTCATTGCATGGAGAGCATAGCAATGTTGTTACAAATGAATATATTTATTCATTAAACATACAAGACTATCTATATTACATTTCTAGCACAATATCATTAAATGCTAATAATAGTTCTATAGATAATCAGAAGCATATAATTTAGTCAGTTGATCTCATATCTCACGACAACGCAAATAAGTTCAAGTCTACATCAACCAATTTACCTTGGGTCAAGAATCCTGTATGCTATATAGATGATAAGCTTATACACGTTTTAATTGATCCGTATGACGTTAAAAACAACAAAGGTGATATGGTGTTAGACTTAACATATATAAAGTCTCCTGCTAAATTTGTAAAAGGGACAAGTTTGGTTGATTTTGGAGATACAGAATTAGAGATAAATGACACCATGGCTGAAGAGCTTGTTAATTTAGCAATTATAATGTCTACTGAGATTAGTCGAATCCAGTAGATTAATCTACTAAAACAAATACTAGACCACTAGAATCATGACGCAAGAACAAACTAGAAAGCTTGGTATCGAGTTTGAAAGAAGGATAACAGAAATGTATCCACAGTTACGCAATAGAAAACAAACTTGATACCGATACAATATATTCTTTTTTAAGTGAATATCAATCCTAGTACGTCAAGACTTTATATGTAGCTGAAGGCTAGACACAAAGTGGTACTAGGCAAGATAATAAAATTCACGACATATTGTCTAATCTTATTAGGCACGAAGATATCAAACCTTCAAATGAAGTAGATAACTGCTAGTTAGAGTTTGATCTACCTGCAGATTATTCTATGTATATTACTTCATATAGTGTCGTAGATAGAACTTATAAAAGTAACAAAACCTTAGACACGCCTGTATATCTTGACAACGTAAATGTTAAGCAGGATTTGGCTGTTAGGTTTTTAGATGTAGCATATAACTAGAAAGGGGTTCTGTAGAAGCCATTGGTAGTATTAGATTAGAATAATCAAAATACAACAATCAGACTCATACACGATACTTATACGCATATATCTATTATAAATCTTACATACTATTGTTACCCATACGCATTCAATGTGATGAAGTTTAATGATTAGGATAAATCAACTGGAGCTGTACATAGTTATTGTGAATTACCTTATAGCTGCTTTGAAGACATAGTTTCAGGAGCTGTAGATATGTATATAACTTAGTATAAGTTCAGATTATAGCTTGGAGGTAAACAGCAATAGTAGAAACCACAACAAGAATAGGAGGATAAGTAATGAGATATATAGATATATTGGTAGGTCTCGAAAGAGAAATTAATAAGTTTGACGACCCAGTACAGAAGCCTTCTACAGATGAATCTTTATTCTGGCTTAATTAGGCTGTAGCCAAGTTTGTTAAAACTAGGTTTAATGGAGATATCGTTCACGGTACGTCATACGAACAGAATGAGAAGCGTAGAAACGATTTAATTAAGCTGTATCAAACAATTAACTATCAAAATGACAATATGTAGGTAGACGAATCAGAACCGTCTTATACCTCATACTATGCGCAATATCCTAATGATTTTATGTTCGCTCTTAACGAAGATGTTGTTATATCTGATTTGCAAAACCACAATAAGATTAACACGTGTATGTTTGAGTGTACTTAGGATAGTTTTATGTATAGAGTCAATAATAGTTTAACTGACTTCCATTATAGATATCACAGAGCTAGACCATTAAGAGTTCGTGTTAATGATGGTTGTAAACTATTAACTGACAAATAGTATAAAATATATAAGTATTCTTTAGGTTATTTGCGCAAGCCTAAAGAAATAACCCTCGAAAAACCATACGATGAGTACAATGATTTCGAGGATATTATAATGCCTGAGATAATTAAAATAGCAGCACAAATGTATCTTGAAAACAAGAAAGATGAAAGATACCGCACTATTACTCAGGAAGTTAGTACTCAAGAATAAGATAAGAATAATTTTAACGTGGAAAGCCCAGCTGGTTAGGTCCAGTACAACTAATTAGGGTGAGTAGAAAAAATTAATATATTATGATTACATATGTAAATACCGTATTGGTATCAAATAAGGGTGGCGACACACTCGCTACAAAGGAAGAGCTTGCAGGCAAGCAGAAGAAGGGTGATCTTAAAGAGTTGGTTGGTAAGTTCGTATTTATGAATTGCGATCCAGCTGCTCAGGATGGCTCAAACATTGAGGATATTTATGCAGTTGATGAGAACTGCGATAGATTTAAGATTGGTGTTGTAACTAGTGATAGTTTCCAGAAGGCTGACAAGATGGGTAATGTAACATACATCCCTGTTGTTAAGTGGTCTAATATCATCAATGCAGCAGATATTAAGTCTATTACAAAGCTCGATTATAAGGAGGATACAGAGGATACAATCTCAATTGATTTCTCTACAATTCCTGCAGAGACTTTGGATATCCTTTCAGCAGGTGGATGCCCTGTAGTACTTCGTCTTACTTTCAAAGATATGCCTATGCGCTATCGTAAGTGGACTGAGTCTTATAGCTATGTAACAATGCCTGGTGATGGTATTCAGAAAATTATGCAGGGCCTTGTTAAGGATATCGTACGTGCTTCAAAGCGTCAGCGTGTATACGCAAAGATTGATGGCACTAAGCTCATGCTTGAGGCAATGAAGTATGACGATGATGAGCAGGCTGTAACAGAGAATGTTTATGCAAAGGTTCGCTTTGATGCAAATGCTTATTGGATGAATCCACAGGCTCCAGGTTGGGCAGCTAATAACAAGTATGATCTTGGTGTTAAGTTCGTTAAGAAGGAGGGTGTAACTTACCCTGCATCAGCAAAGCTTGTACGTGATCGCGAGCGTTCAGCATTTGATTACCAGGGTGTACTTCATCGTTGCTGCTGGTATGATCCACAGCCTAATATGGTTACAAACATTGATAACCATTACGGTGGTATTACTATCGAGTTCGAGAACCAGTATCGTACAGCTGACGATCTCTGGCGTAGAACAAAGCAGACAGTAGAAATCTATGCTTCTAACAATGGTACCGAGATTGGTGCCGCAGAGATCGGTGGTGGTCTCTTGGCTAAGTTAGGCAAGATGGTTGCTACTCGTCAGAACATCGCTAACCCAGTTAGCAATTCAACTGCGTACGACGGTACAAAGTATTAATTTAAATACCGGGGTGGGGTTCTTGCCCTATCTCGGTTTTTTGTTTTTAAACATATTATAATATGCAAAAGATTAGAATTGGAAACGATATTAGATTAAATCTAACTCTTCGTGGTCCTAGAACATATGATTAGGCTAGTATTAAGAAATTAGCTTGTTATTTAATAAACACATCTGTAGCAGACTTTTATACTGGTGAGACATGTTGCAATGATCCACATATGTATGGTCACCCTTGCTTTGATAGATGTGGATGCCCTCAGTATCATGCATACCCACGCTGCTGTAGACCATATCATCACGACTGCAGATTAAGTGGTAGAGGATGCAATCCTTGCGCAGGAGCCCCTTGCATTCCACCTGCATATTGCAAGCCGTTTGATAGAGTACTTGCTGGCTATGATGATAAGTTCTGCTATACAGCGTACTCTAAGGTTCTTCCTAAGGCTAACAGTATTCAGTGCTACTTCCCTGCTAAGGATCAGCTTTTCTGCGGAGTATACAAACTTGTAGTTGTAGCAGAGATGTACGAACCAGGTTGGGGTAAGACAGACCTTCATACATACACAATGGATTACGGTGAGGTACTTATGCTTGTAAATGACAATACTGGAGCAAGTGGCGATATTACTCTTGATGTAGATAAGGACGATATTCTTAATAAGAATATTATTGACATAAGAGTAAAGACTCACGACTTGTATTTGTATGGTGGCAACCAGATTAGACTTGGTGAGCAGGACAAGAAAGACCATTATTATATCATAGAGGTAGAGCTTGAAAATGGTTCTGTACTCGAATACACTCCTGGTAATTGGCCTTACGAGAAGCTTTAGTTTGTTGCTACAAAGTCTAGTGTTATATCAATTGAGGAATAGACTGGCATAATTAGAGCTATTAATCAGGAGAATACAAGCAGTACTTACGTAACTGTAAAAGCTAAGAATAACGATATTACAACCGGATTCAATGTAACTGTAGTTGGTGGCGATTATGATTATATTGGTTATCTCCCAGTTAGACCATTTGCTGCTAATGTTGAAAATGATACAGAAGTAGGATTTGATAGAACTGATCAGTCATACGAAGACAATAGCCAGGAGTATTATACAGCTACAGGTGTAGAGGCCGTTAATACAGATGATCTTAAGAGAGTTGATGATCTCACAAAGCCTGTACAGGTAGAGAATACAAGAGATGGACAGTATCTTTGGATTGTTACACGTAGGCCTATTGCTTATGCTGCAAACATTTACAGAAAATGGTACAACAGATCTTAATTCAGCTATATATGTACCTCTCACAAAGTATCAGCAGAAGTTGAATGATAGCAAGTATTATTATTGCTGTCCTAACCCAATGAGTGCTAATACTAAGTCTGGTGGTGATATTTTCTATATTAAACTTGAAGCTTAATAATTATGGAAGCAAAGAAAGAAGATATTAAAATATATGGTAAGCTTGTAAATGTTACCACAGAGAATGTTGTAGCTGATGCTGAGCAAATCTGGGACTCTTATTATAGAAAGAACCAGACAGCTGTAAACAGATCTATGCGTGATGACTTTACAAAGTTTGCTAAGAATCCTACATTTGAATCTGCCGTATTTACAGGAGACTCTACATTCCAAGGCAATATGGGCTGGTAGAGAAATCTCTTTCTGTAAAAGGCTCTTCAAGATTCTAGGATTAGGCTACATTTAACGGTACTATTAGAGCTCATGGAACCCCTAATGGGTTAGTTGTCGATCATAAGATTATTACAAATGATATTGAGGTTATGGGTACATTCCAGGCACTTAATATAGATACAAATAACCTTGTTGTTCACAACTTGTTAAAGGTAGAGAATGGTGGCTCATTCAGAGTTGATGGAGATACTATTCTTAACAACCTTTCAGTTAGTGGTACTCTTGATATACCTAATGCCACTACAGCCAAATATGGAAGCGTTAGACTTGCTACATCACCATCAGGTTAGGCTAGTACAGATGTCCTTACAGTTGGTCTTGTAAGGAATATGTTACAGTATATTCTCCCTGCATCGTCTGAGAATAATATACTTATCTATAGTAATGGAAAATGGATTACATCCGCTATTGACTAGGTTATTAATAGTAATACAACTATTAATGAACATATCAAAAGTATTGCTAAGAATACATCTTATACAAAAAATGAGGTATATACTAAGGGAGATGTCTACAATAAGTCTGAAGTAGATAATAAGATTTACTAACAATATGAGTAATGTATATACTAAACAAGAGGTATATACAAAGGGTTAGACATATAGCAAGACAGAAATAACATAGCTGTTGCAGAATCTTAAAGAATACAATTCTTAGAGAATACAATAACAGTTGTTTGTGGGAGGCTAAGTGGAACAGAATATATTATTCCTAAGGATAGTAAGAAGTAGTTAGGGTTGATGCAAGCTTAATAAAAATGTAAGAAAGATAATAGGAGGAGGCTATTTATAGGAAGAATACTAAATTAATAAACATAATTATGAATACCTCTCTATTGAAGAGGCTAAGACTATTGTAAACGGTAACGTTTGTACAAGGAACTACAAATAGTTGGAGGAGAGCTTGACTACTAAGGATGATATTGACCTATTTAGTTGATAATGACTAACAAAAGGTTAACTTCTTATTCGTCCCGGTTACTGATACATCTAATGAGTTTATATGTTTCTTTGAATGCGAAGATATTGAAACATTTCCAGATGAATGGACATATGTATTTCATTATGACGTAAGCGGCACTTCTGGTAGCTCTAGTACCAACCAACTTCATGGACTAAATAGTATAATGTTGATGGTCAATAGATTTCTAACAATTTAGTACTTAATGGTATAACTTACTTATAAAATTAAAACAGGTTCGCTTGGTACAGTTTAGCGTGAAAATGTTTCATATTCGAGGTTAGGTAGGAAGTCCGTCTGGATATAATTACAGCGAACAAGAAGCAACTGGTAGTGGTCATCTTACATAGAATGGTTCAGGTAAATAGCTTTAGTGGTCATATACTCAAAATGCAAATGTTAAAGTTTGGAATATTTCTGCTGATAAGACATCTTTAAGTTTCCCCTGCTAATGGAGGAACACGTAGTGTACAGATAACAACTTGGTATACTTGGTAGTATAATAACAATAATAATCAGAAGTTTGACCAGAATACAACAACTGAAAATATAACAGCAGAAGCTAATACGTTGCAATAGTAGAAAACATGGACTAAGGTTATAACTAAAAATAATAAGTCCGTTTCTATTTAGTGTACATAGGAAGGTGCATAGGAATAGTTCCCAGATGATTTACAACATAGATGGATTAGAGTACAGCCAGAAAGTTCATAGATATCTGTCGATGGAGGAACTATAAACGTAACTGGATCTTATGGTTTAACTGGTACTTTTGGAACAGAAAGGAAGGTTGGAGATATAACTGACACTATAGTTGTAGAATCAAATTCAACCTAGGGTCAAAAGAGTGGTAGCAAAACATATTATTACAACAACAATTAGTCTGACACTCCTACGGTAAAAATAACGTGGACCCAACCTGGAAGAGCAGAAGAATTCCCAGACGACGAAGCACATAGATGGATTGAAATAACTCCTACGAATGCTGGAAACTTCACAGAAGCTGGTGGTACGATAACTGTTACAGGATCTTATGGCTTAACAGGATCTTACGGAACAAAGAGAACTGTTGGATAGATCAATGATACAATAACTGTTGAAAAGAATACAACAACATAGACTAAATCTGGTAGTAAAACATATTACTATAACAATACTCCTGGTACAGATCCATCTGCTACAGTAACTTGGACTTAGGATGCATGTAGTAGAATAGATCCAACTGATGTTACTATATCTGATATTACAATGAATGTAGGCGAATCAAAATAGCTGTCATATAATGTTACACCGGCAAACTCTACAATAGATTCTGTATCATATGAAATAGTATCAGGATCAGATTTAGCACATATAGAAAATTCTACAATTTACGCAGATAAAGAAGGCTCTGTTACTTATAAAGTAACAATAAACAATAGTATTACAGCTACTGCGAGTGTTGTAATATCAGACACATACACATATAAAGACGTTTATGATATAAAATCAGATTTAAAGATACCAGGAGCAGATAATTGTGGATACGTGTTTAATTATAATGAAATTGACAGCAATAATGCAAAATATTTTTATGTAAATGCACATAGAGATAAAATAGGATCAAAAGGAAATGTTGTTTCGTCAGAAAAAATTAATTATACATTTATAAAAGATGGTGATATTGACAACTTTACAGTAAATGTTAACAAATAGAATAATAAAGGGTCTGATGAATATCAGATATATCCAAAATTAGAAAATTCCGGTAATTCTAATTATGAGTTGTCAATATCTAATAAAAAAGGAAGATTCTGATATTGTGTTTTTATTTAACGCCATACATATTTGTAAAGATTACACAAAGGTAAACATGCAAGATATTGGTTTCTTTTCTAGTATTGATCACAAGTATTAGATTTGTGAAATGGATCATAGAATCTCAACAAATCTCTATAATTAAAAATAAAGTCAATATGAAAGATAGTTTGTATTGGGTTGGTTTTAATTATAGTGGATATTCGAGGGAACTTACAAGATTAGGAATAAATGATAAAACACTTAGAATTAGTAATTTAAATCATTTTTTGTAGAATAATAATGTAGCAAGAGGATATTTTACATTATATTTATGTAAATATAACTAGTATGGCAATATTTATAATACAGAAAAAAGGACAACAAGTCATACGTTGAATTTTAATTTTTGGGAAGATACTAATGTACAATAGAAGGAACAATATATAGTAGAAATTATTAATATAACTAAAAGATTTTACTGCAGTAGAATTAAGTGGTGTTGAATATAATGGAATGAACCCAGATATAATACCTTTAGAAAGATATACAAAAATGTACGATTTGCTGTTTTATCCTTGCTCGAAAACAATGGTTTATAAAATATATTAATGGAAGTACTTAGTAAAACTGGACTAGATACGCTCTGGTCTAAAATAAAAGCTAAATTTGCTCTAATATCTGATCTCAATGCGTTATCAACAAGGGTTTCTACCCTGGAGGCGTCATTAAAATCTTTAACAAAAACAGTTAATAATCTTCCTACGGCAGTAACTAATGATTAGAAGTATCTTCGTAAAGACCAAGATGATTCTACAAGTTATAACATAACAGCAAAAGGTGTTTATAAAGCTCAAACAGCATGAAATTAACATTAAAGAGAATAGCTTTAAAACCAACGTATACAATTGGTAAGCTATACATAGACGATAATTATTTCTGTGATACATTAGAGGATACCGTAAGAGATCTTAACAAAGACGGTAAGTTTGATAACGGAGAGAAAAAGATTAAAGGAAAAACTGCTATTCCGTACGGTACGTACGAGATTAAGTGGACGTATTCGCCTAGATTTAAGAAATATACACCACAACTTATGAATGTTCCTTCATTTGAAGGCATTCGCATACACAATGGGAACTCAAGTGATCATACCTAGGGGTGTTTGCTGCTTGGTGAGAATAAAAAGGTTGGAATGGTCCTTAACTCAAAAGCTACCATAGCGAAGTTTTATCCAATCATAAAGGATGCTTGCGACCAAAGGAAAGGTAACAATTGAGATTAAATGAAGCAAAATAACAGGAACATGGCGTGAGAAGATTTAGTATACAACCGCATGTCTCGCGTTTTTAAGCGGTTAGGCTCTAACTTGGATATAGTATTTACAATAGGGTGAAATCTCCACAGGAGTACTAGGGTTTGTAGCCCAAACATTAGTTTATTCTGCTAGTATCTATGGAGTATCTATTTATATACAAGGCAAGTTTGGAGAAATGAGAACATATTTAAAAGAATATTTAACAAACAATGAAGCAGCTAATTCAAACAATAAAGAAGAACTACAAGCTGCTGCTTAACGCTGTTTTAGGGCTTCTAATGGCCTTTTGCTTAGCATCTGGTATATTCTACCACAACAAAGCTAATAGGCTCTCAGAGGAGCTTAAAATGGCTAATAATAACATCGAAGCCTATTAGGATGCCTTATATGGTGCCTAGTAGGCTTCTGGTGTTTTAAGACTAGATGTAAAAAAGTTGTCAGAATATAATGACAAACTTGTATAGTAGATAGATTCTATTAGAAAGATACAGAAGGTCAAAAAGAACGAAATACAGGTAGCAGCAACTCAAAAGTAGATATTAAACGTTAATAAAAGTAAGGGGGTAGGGGGTGATATTATAACAATTATTAAAGACTCTACTTATAAAGATAGTCTGTAGTACAACCCTCTAACTAAAGTATACTATACAATCGGTAAAGATAGTGTTAATATTAAGCTTGATGTATAGAATACATAGTACCTCTACGTTTAACAAACATAGAGAATATAAGAATAAGAAGTAACTTCTTTAAGAGACTTATAACATTCGACTGGAAGAAGAAGGATGTATACAAATACAAGATACACAATACAAACGATTTGCTTAAAGAAGATAGTAATTAAAATAATAGAAGCAATATGAATTACTTTTCACTTAGAACATTAATAGATGATATTCTCCTTATTGTCCGCAATAACAATATAAGTGAAAGTGAGGATCTTTCAAGGGATTAGGTAGCGTCTTGGATAATACAATACAAGACTTATTTACAAAAGAAGAAAGAGGAGCAAGATAAAGAAAACGACGAAAGTGAACCAGATGATTCATTATAGTCAACTGTTGGACCGATTGAACTTATTGTAGATAAAACAGAAAAGAACGTAGATTGCGAAGTATGCTGCTGTGACATACATTAAGACGTAACAAAGATAAATATATACAGTAAATAAAAGCGCTGATGATATAGTTAGTGTATGTGACAAGAATGGTTGTGTTATACAGTACATGCATAAGCTTAGAAAGCATTATCATAACTTTAGAAGATACACTTACGCAGAGCCTGTATGCTGGTTTGATGATGGATATATTTACGTAGAAGGCGATGTTGATTCAATAAGCTCTGTATACATTACAGGATATATAGATGAATCTAAAACCGCTGATACCGAAGACGATATAACAATACCAGGCTGGATGATCCCTGACATAAAGAAAGCTATACTTACAAATGAGCTTGCATTTATGATTAAGAGACCTAGTGATGATAGTAACAATTCAACATTAGCTAGTGTAAAACCAAATGGTCCTCAAGATAAGGAAGAATAAAAAGAGTTATACGATCTCAGATATATATAGAGCGTATAATAAAATCAATGAGAACGTCCCATATTTGCGATATAAGCGCATATTGGACGAGTTTAATAAAGTTGTAAAGGATGAGATTTTAGAGCGCTCACAGCTGTTTAAAATGCCTTATGGGCTTGGCAGTGTATGTATAGTAAAATACAAGCCAAAGTCATATACACCTAAATCATTATCTGTAGATTACAAAACGTCTAGAGAAGAAGGCAAAAAGATATACCACTTAAACGAGCACTCTAATGGATATAAATACAGATTATACTGGACAAAGATACCTAGAACATTTCCAAAAAGATATATGTATCAGATACAGTTTGTAAGAGATAATAAAAGGCATCTAGCACAACTTATATTCAATAAACAAGATTATATAAACATAAATGATATTCAAGTATACAAAATGTGAATCTGTTATAGCCAAGATAATGGCTGATGCAGATATGTCGGAAAAGAATATTCGGGTCACAGATATACGTGAATGGATATTCGAAGCTGTTGAAAAGATAGGTGCACCGGTATAGTATGTATAGAAGGAGTCTGGAGATGATTGTGTTCCTGTATTTGAGATACATGAAAACCAAATACCTATACCAGACGATCTAGAATCTCTTACATCTGTAGCATATTCTGTAGACGGTACAAATTGGATGTAGGCAAGGAAGGATGAAAGTTCATTTAAACTGAAAGCAAACGCTCATAAGAATCCTAGCTATACTCCACAATAGCCACCTAGATAGCCTTTAATAACACATAGATCTTAGCTGTTAGGTATTAATGGTTCAACAGCTGTATTAAACGTATTAAACAACAAAAATGTTAACGAGCCAACATATTGGATTAAACCTGGTTGGATAGTATTTAATAAAGACAAGGGATTTGTAAAACTTTCGTATAAAGCAATTGCTACTGACGAAAGAGGCTATCCTCTTATTCCAGATTTGGCTTCATATCAAGAAGCAATATATTGGTACGTAATGATGAAGCTTAAGCTTTCCTAAGTTCTTAAAAGGTTAGCTTGGAGGTAAAGTAAGATTCAACTAGAATACTTATTTTTACATGCAGTAGCAGTGGAACTTTTATAGAAACCAGGCATACGCAGAAGCTATGATGCCTAATGAAAGCGAGATGTCTTCAATAAAGAACGAGTGGACAAAGCTTATTCCAGACTGGGATTCTGATGACACGCTGTTTAATAACGTCGGAAAGAGATAGTTAAACTTTAATGATTACTACTATGGCTACTGATAATAATACATTCGTAAATAGCTTTGTAACGGGAATAGATAGTGATAGTTCTTTGGATAGAGTAAAAAATACCAGTTACTTAGAGGCTAAGAATATTAGGGTACTATCATTCGATTCTACAAACCAACATGGATCTATTAAACCTATAAATGGAATAAAGCAGGTTGGATCAATAAAGGACGAAAAAGTAGAGAGAATATTAGCTACAGGAGCAGTACGAGATAGAGGTGTAATTATATATATATCAGAGAAAAGAAATAAGCCAGAGTTCTGTATATCATGCTTTGATAACAAAATTGGTCAAGATAGTGATACTGATAACTCTAGTAAAAGAGATACAGACTATATCTAACATATTTAGATCAGAACTTATAGACTGGCCTATAGATCGATCAAAGTGGCCTAAGAATGTATCAATCACATTTAAATATGAAGGTGATGATAATATCAAATTATATGTTGCTACAGGATTCAATCCTATAATGGTTTTCAATATAGCGAAATTATATAGCTATAATAACACGTCATTTAACACAGTATAGTCTTACCCAAAGATTATATTTCAGAAGCCTAAGTTTGTTAAATATGTAGATGGAACGCTTAAGACATCTTACGTAAGCTACTCGTACTAGATATACAGTAATCACGGAGTATCTACTGATATTTCTCCAGCTTGTTAGTCTATACCGGTTATCAATATTCCTTCAGATCGAACAGACGTATTAGGAATAAAGACCGATTAGTTTGACAAGAAAACAAATTGCGGTGTTTAGATTTTAATTAAACCAGAGACTGATTATTCTTTTCTTAACAGAATAAAGATATATAGAATCTCTGTACAGATTAATGGTTAGTTACCAACAATTGAAGTTATATATGACTCTGCGTACGAACCAAATAGAAACGGAGAATTTCTTTGTAAATGATACAGGCCAACAGGCTTTGGACACCATAACAATAGAAGAATACAACAGTATGTACTGGTGTACACATTATCCCAAAGGTTATAGAAAGCAAGGATAATATATTGTTTGCTGCAAACATATAGGAAAGATCAACTTTCATTGATACAGATCTGTTTAAAAAATGGGACGCTAGATCGTTTAGAGCAAATGGACAAGGATAGATAGTTCTGCAGAATACATCCGGAGATCAAAAGGTAACATATAAATGGTCTGAGCTTAATGAGTTGTCTATAAGTTAACGGATATATTGAAAGAGACTCTTATAATCCATATAATGACATAAATAAGCAATACTATCTTAGTGACTCATACTGTATATATGACAAAGATAATTTCTACGGAGGAACAGGAGTAAATGTTTCCTGGAGATTTACGGTTACATATATTCCTATTGATACTTGTAGTACTACTGGATCTAATGAGATTGGAACAATGTGGAATGTCCTTAAGGTTAAGAATACATAGGATAGACCAATTCTTTATTTCATTAACAAAGACGGCCTTTAGAAAGCCGACATTGACATATCTACAGAAGAAGGTAGAATTAATAACTCTTGGGTAACAAAGTCTCTTAAACGAAACGAATTGTATAGATATGGTATAATACTATACGACTCTACAGGAAACCCTAGCCCTGTAAAATGGATATCAGATATTCGTACACCAAATTTGTATGATAAGTATTTCAATACTTTCATATCACATTACAATAATATGTACGATCTAGCATCAATTCCTCTTGGCGTAGCATTCAATGTTAAAAACTTACCAGAAGGATGTACTGGATACGAAATCGTAAGATGTTATAGAAGAGAGTAGGATATAGCTTCAATAGCATAGGGTGTTATTAGTAAGCCAATAGTAGGATATAGCACACCTGAATGCCATAGACCAGACAGAACAACATACTTCCCTACAGGATTGCTTACAACAGCAATGGTTGCCCAAGGATCAATATTTAAGTATTTTACATAGAATTATAATCCTGCTAACGATGATAAAGATACAGATGCAATAAGAGCTGCTGGTAGAGTATGTGCGTCAAATTTTGGTAATACATAGATATTCTAGTTTGTATCAGCTGAAACAACTTATTAGCCAGAATCTATAAAGGTACTTACAAATAACAAAGACTTTAAGTTAGAGCCAACTTAGGTATATTTTCGGTCAAAGTGGAAAATTCCAGAAAGAGAAGCATATTGGAAACAAATATTTTATGAGCCCTTGGAATTTCAAATACTAACATATATACAAAACCAGATTAGACTAATGACGGCAAATCCTACGAATGGAAGTACTATGTAAATAAGAGTGGTGGTGGATATACTGATTATCAATACAAGTCTTCTCCTTATATTCTAAAAATGCTTACGATACATTTGAAAACAATGTACTACAAAGCAGATGTGTCAGATAAAATGTGGACATGTTTAAGCCCTGGTAAGATAGGCTAGAATATTAAGTATTACGGATCTGATATGAATAAAATAGATGATAAGGTTTTTGCTTACATAAAGTTGTACGAACAAGGATGTTTGTTAAAAACAAGGACATGTGGAACAACAGATCATTTTATTGATTATGGTCCAAACTTGATAGATAAGCATATTGACAACAATACAAAGCTTGCTGATATTGATGATATACAAATAGCTTCTGAGTTAAAATGGAACGAAGTAATTAAAAGGACATTCCTAGAAAAAGGCTCAAACAAAGATACCATGAATAATGGTAAGTGGTGGCCAATAATAGAATACAATAACCATATAGATTCTGTAGGTAAATACCAATTCTGTAATGCTGTATTCTACGGATGTGATGGAGCTGTTATAGACAGATGTGATAAAGAAGGAGATGATGATACGACTATCTCATACGATATGATAAATGGTGCAGGTTAGGGCGATGTTATTAACGATGATAATGCGATATATGCATTAAGATTCCCATTTAGTACAGGAGGTAGATGTGCTTTGTTATCAATAGAAAAATGATTGTGACAAATATGTTGTTTAATAGCATTATTGGAGCATAGTCTTATTATAAAAATATTGACAACAATCTATAGGAATTCAATTCTTTCTCAAGCTACTATAAAGTTAACATTAATAGTATCCCTGGAACAGTATTGTGTAATATAAGAAAAACAGTAACTCCATATGATGGATGTACAGAGAAGTCAATAACTGCTAGTACATATAGATCTGATGGTCAGTTCTTTACAAAAACAAATGAGTGGAACGCTGTATTTGATGGAGATACTTATATATCTGTACTTGATTACACATCAATGCATAAAGCTACTTGTAACTTCTTGCTATCATCTGATTCTAGTTCTAGTAGAGATTACAGTGATTATAGGTCACCTTCAATGATGCTCGGATACGCTATACCAGTAGAATCTAATATAAATTGCAGATTTGCATATGGTTACGAATTCTCAAAGAACTCTACAAATGAAGGTGCGTCTATGATTCAGATTGAACCTGCTAACGTAAACAATATGTACACTCAAACTGAGCCAGAATACTTGTTTAATACAACATACGCTGCAGAAAACAATAGTAGAATTCACGCTGCTTTTGACACTACAAATATAGAAGACTTCAATAAGAATGTTGATTATATGTGTAGGTATTCTATGTTAAAAGAAGATAATGAGCACATTGATAGCTGGACAAAGTTCTAGAGCTCAAATTACCTTGACGTAGATAGTAAGTATGGTAAAATAACAGGTTTGAGAACATATAAGCAATGGCTTGTATTCTGGCAGTAGATGGCTACAGGCTTATTGTCTGTTAACGAAAGAGCTATAACTGATAGTACAAATGGCACATAGTTAATACTTGGTACTGGTGGAGTACTTAGTAGATACGACTACCTTAGACCAAACAACAGGTATGCATAATGATGAATTATGTGACACTTAGTCTAGTTCTACATTATACTGGTTTGATCATCATAACTAGGAGATTAGATCATTTGATGGATATGGCGTATATCCTTTAAGCAAAGGATCACAAGCTTAGAACATATTATACAAGTATTAGGACAAAGACTCCGATCCTACATTGTTCTTCGATAATAGAAACAATGAGGTAATATGTAAAGTAATTGGAGAAGATTCATTTGTGTACAATGAAGCTGCAAAAGCATTCCCTTCAATTTATACAATACCGTTTGATGGAGCTATATAGTTTAGTAATAAAACTCTGCTAGTTAAGAATATAAACGGAGATATAAAAATTGCATAGTGGGATGCAGACAATAAGTATACAACATCTTGGGAAGAGAAGATATTACCTACTTATATTAAGTATGTTGTGAATAGTATTCCTACATCAACCAAAGTGTTTGACAATCAAGAGATAATTACACCTCAAGACGAATTCTAGTATATTGATATATAGGGCGATAAAAAAGATAGAGATTCTTATTTCGGATTATACTAAAGTAGTAATAATGGTCTACTGATTCTGGAATAGAAATCAAGAAGATGATTTGCATAGGAAAGATAACTATAAGAGAGCATAATTACAAGTATGCTATTCCTAGAGATAATAGAGCTAATGCATATGGCTCAAGAATGAGGGGTAAATATCTTGTATGTGAAATGCAGGATAACAAACCTAATACAAATGTTGCTATATAGTATATACTAACTAAATTTAGAGCATCATGGATTTAAGATAGAGAAAAAGAATAAACAATATTCCTAAGTTTAATACAGGTACTGGCTCATTATCTGATTCAATAAATGGAATTGGTGGAGATATAACTGGTCTTAATTAGTATAAGACAAATATAACTTCAATTCCAACATAGGCTGATATAAACAATATGAGAGGTCCTGGGAAGATAAATATTGGTTTTGGCCCTATTGCTGGATAGGTTATAAAACAAGTCGGGCCAACAATAGCAAACGCAATTGGTGGAGCATTTGACTAGAGCTCTAAATTTACTGATAGTACATCAAAGTCTCTTGGACAGTTTAGTGATTTAGCTTCAAAAATACCAGGACCATACGGATAGGCTATAGGAGGAGTATTTAAACTTGCTTCGAATTATTCAGGAATGGCGAACTATAGTCACAGTAGTTCAGAGATGATGAACTAGGCAGGAACTACTGAAAGTTCAGTAAACGGAATAGGATACACAAGATAGAATGTAGCAGACACAAAAGCTGCTTATGATGATGTATCTAAGACCGGCTTGAACAATACTGTATCAAGTACTGCCACAGGAGCTACAACAGGTGCTGCTATAGGCTCAATTATTCCTGGTTTAGGAACAGTTGCCGGAGGACTCATTGGAGGCATTATAGGAGGAATAGGAAGCTTATTTGGAGCCAGAAGAGCTAGAAGAAGATAGAACAGAATTGGAAAGAACGCTATAATACAGACTGATGTTATAAATTCTGCTAATATGGCTTCAGCTGACACTATTGGATTAGAAAATAATTATTACGCAAATAATTACAACACAACTGGTGGAGTTCTGTATGCTAATAGGGGAAAGGATTTAAAATTAAGAAAACGAATTAATAGAGCTAAGGTATGATAAAATAGAAAGTAATGGACTCCTAATGGTTATTAGGCTGGTCAACTAATAGTATGGTAGGTAAAGGTGAGTCTATTATAGACTACACTAATGGTACCGGTACACTTGTAACTAAGGGAAAGGTTGGTAGTAGATAATCAGCCTAGCTCTGTTAGACAAGACGATAGAAATGTAATAGCTGGAAATGATATAGATTGGACTAACGGTATGAAGTTCTCTCAATAGATAGCACCGCTTACAGCTAGATTACAAATGTATAATGACATCGAAAAGAAGACTAACAAAAAGCCAAGCATGAGCTCGTTATCAAAGTAGACAATGCAGCTTCAAAGCGCCCAATTAGAGCGCGCTAAAGCCCCTATTTTGCAAGCTATGAAGAATATTACAGATAGGTAGGAGAAATAGCATTAGATCGAAGATTATGCAGCTTAGTTTAAGGCTAATTGCGGTAAAGATAGATTCGCTAACGGAAAGAGCATGTGGGAAGGAGTGAAAGACTCTTTTAATAACTGGACTAAAGCTGGTAAAGGAAAGGTGTCAAACGCTGTACTTGATACAGGTTATATGATTCCAGCTGTACTTGAAAAGCAAATGCTTAATCATTGGATGAAAGAAAATCCATTGATGCCAAACATTTATGCAGCAAATAGATATGGACAATCTGCATTGCAGACACTTAACAGATTAAGAGTTAATCCTTATAATTAGTTGTAGGCTCTCAACTAGAATGATAGAGCTGCATACTATAGAATGCAGCAGGATGGCGGATATACTGGAGGATAGAGACAGGCTGGTAGAGTAGCACTTGCTTTAGGTAATGCTAGAAATGTAGCAGATGTACTTAATAATACTGATTTGCAAAATAATAAGTATAGACAAGATTGGGCTACTGCTGCATTAGCTGAAGGTAATCAAGATGCCGCTAGAAGACAAGCTGCTAATCAATATGCATGGGAGGCTTATAATAGGGCACATGGAGCTAAAACTAAAGGTATAGAGACACATTTATCAAATCTTGGTCTTATTGGTCAGAAATGGTTATCTCAGCGTATTAAGAACAAACAATATGGAGATGTGCTTGATATGTATCAGCAAGATCTCGATAATAAGAATGCTGCTTTAAAAGCAATATATGGTATGGGTGCAGATGATATAAAAGGCGTAGTAACAAGAGGACCTATAAATAATAATACTACGCCTGGAACTACAGGTGGCAATCTTAATATACTTAATCAATATTATCATAACACACCATTAGGAGATGTATTTTCGTTATAGAATCCATATAGAATTCCTCAGGCTGATATCTCTATGCAAAGAATACCTAAGGGAAAATATTGGATGACACCAGACCAGATGCCATTAAAGAGGTATAATTCCTGATTAGGTAAGGCAAGCTATATCTAAAGGGCGCAAAAACACGTAGATAGTGGGCCTAGAATGTACTTAATCAGAATGAAATAAACATGGGAACTATAGGAGACGGTAATATATACAGAGACGCTAGTATTACATTTTATTGAGACCAAATAATCTTAACTTGGCTGTTACAAAATAAACCAAAAATAATTGCTGGTACTGATAGTTAGGAAAGATCAGGCATGAAATCTCATAATCGAGGAAAGGATAGAAGAAGATGATAGGAATGTACGACGAACCAGTAGCGGTGCCTATAATCGACTTACTGGATAGCAGTATGATGTCATAGTACATTAGTGCTGCAAGAGAACAATATAACTAGGCTGTATAGGACCAAAAAGAATTTGCTAAGGAATTTGGTGACCTGTATAGTCCTAGCTCAGAGCTTAATAAGGCATACTACGATTAGACAAAGGGTAGAGTTAATAAGGCTATGGACTATATGTATTAGAACGGTATAGATCCTCTTAGATCAGCAGAAGGAAGAGCGTATATAGCTAAGATTATTAGAGAAGTTCCTTATGATAAGATCTCTAAATGGAAAGCTGACGCTGAGAATATGAAAACATTCCAGAAAGCTGCAGCTTCAATGGTAGCAGAAGGAAAACTTACACAAGATTAGCTTAATTGGCAAATGTAGAAACATGGGTTGAATTACGACAAGTTTGACCCATATACCCAAAGTTGGAATACATTGGCTCCTGCAAAGATGGATACACTCGAGGATCTCACAAAGATTCCATATAGTATACTCAAACCTAGTAATCTTACATAGAAACAAGTTGAGGCCATGGGGTATAAGTATGATCCAAAGAATGATTACACTGGTATTACAGATTAGATGATTATGGATACAGCCGGTAAGGCAATCCCGTCTGTTATGTCTACAGCAGCTGGAGAATATTATTATGACAAAGCCAAGTAGCAGTTACAGTAGGCTGGCGTAACCAATCCTACAGACGATTAGATTAAACAGCAATTATAGGGTACTGTGGCACAACTTTGGGAAGGAAAGAAGAATATAGCATGGGATCCTAATAAATATTCTTTACTCAACTATTAGAATATACTTGCTGATTAGCTTGATGCTAAGAAGTCTGCTAGAGATCTTAGCTAGTCAAAAAGCACTTTTGGATTACAAATATGCTGATGATGTTAGAAGGTCTGTCAATAATATTGGTGGCGGTAGCTCTTCCGGATCTAATTACAAGACTATATTTGATGTAGCTAGAGAGTAGCCTTATACTCCGGTGTCAACATCAATAGATGATCTTAGAGCTAATGGTGTAACGCTTGCAGATCCAGATGCACAATGGAATGAATACACATAGTCTCAATCACAGGGCGATAGTGGTAACAAGTAGACGCAATCTACAAAACAGTAGATTATTACTGTTAACGATGGACGGTACATAGCTAGATCTGGAGCATTTAGAAAGTTAAATGAAGGTAGGTCTAGCAGTGTTAACTATGGACTTTATAAGAAGCCTGGAAAAAAGATTACAGCAACAGTAACATCAGGTCCTACATATAACAAAAAGCTTGGTAAATATTACATTAAGGCTAACGTTATATCTGTAAACAATAATCAATCAGCAGGAACCGTTGGACAAACAATCTGGGTTGAAGTTAAACCTGGATATATAGGAAAAGCATCTAACAAAGCAAATTAATTAAATTATGGCAAATTACAATTTACTTAAGTCCCCAGCAGAGGACTATTTTAGAGGGTAGGCTAAAAGATTTGGTATAACATTACCAAATCAACGCCAATCCGTTCCTAATAAAAGGACTTAGGCTAATGTACCAAGTTATATATCAAGACAATCTGGTTCAAGATTAGAGTCTGATATAATGCCGCACGGAGATTGGTATAAGCCTAGTCAAAAATCTATTCAGAGATAGAAAAACGCTATAGCTGAATATGACTGGAATAAACATATTGACAGCTTATACAAGCAACAAGAAAGATCAAACAGACAAAAGATTGATGCTCAAGATGATTCGGAAGGTATACTTTCTGACGCAGAGAAAGAGAAGCAATCTAAGCTCGAAGAGGATGCTCTTCATCAAGAATATTTGAAGAGTCCGCTGCATGCGATATTCGGTTCTATGGGTTCTCCTTTAACTGGATCTTATGATGGGCTTGGTGAAACATTATTTAACATTGGTCAGAGGGCAGGTTTATTTTCTGCTTAGTCTAGTGATCTTGGAATAGAAAGCACAAAGGGTAAGATAGCTCTTGCGCAAACAGACCAAGCTAAAGCAGATGCGTGGGCTAAACGAGAGCGATTAAAAAGAGATTTAAAATCAAAAGAAGATCAGTGGAATTACCTTAAAGCCAATCCTAAAGCTTAGGTTAAAGGTGATGCGTGGAAGGATACATATCTTCTTGGATAGGATCTTCTTAAGACTTACGATTAGTTACAGGATAAGGATCTTAATGAATTAGCAGATGCGTACAAGGCTACATGGATGAAGGATCACACATCTATGTGGGAAGGGTTTTAGGCTGCTGTAACAAAGATGTTTGCCTCAACAAACGATACATTCGATGGTACTGGTAGATCTAAAGAATAGATGGCTAAAGATTGGCTTGATAATTATAATAAACAGTTGTCTGACAGATTTGAGAAGGCTCATCAAGGAATGAGTTTGGATCAAAAAGAAATAGAAGCTAATCAATTTAAAGCTAAACGCGAATAGGATCTCAAGGATTACAAAGAAACTCTTGATGATCAAATGCGCAGAGCGTCTAAGTGGAAGAACTTTTGGAATGTTAGTAAACATGCTGAGAATCTTGCAAACATACACGCTAATGATGATCTATTAACACCTGATTATTGGTTGTGGAATTTGCCTCAATAGATGGGTTCTTCTTGGTCTTCTGATACAGGTAATATAGGTAATCTTATTACAACTGCTGGTACTATTGGCTCTTTTGCTTTAGGTGCAGCCGGACATCCAGAAGCTGGTTTTGCATTGTACAATGCAGCTAATGCGGCAGCACTCCCATTTAATTTACAGGGTGCATAGGATGAGAACTACGCTGAAATTGCTCAACGTTGGACATAGAATTATCAGTAGAATCTCAATAAATATGAAGCATAGGAAGCTTTCGGTAAAGCGCAGGGTATCTCTGCATCGTATAAAGACCTATAGAAGCAATCTATAAAGTTTGCTGTGCAAAACGGTATGTCTAAGAAAGACGCTGAGGCTAGATATGATTTAAGTACACAACAAGGTAAAGAAAAAGTTCTCGGTGATTACCTAATGGGTGTTACAAAGAGTAATGATCCACGTTTATCTAAATCTAAACTTGGTACCACAAAAGGTCTTGAGCAGTAGCTTATGATAGATAACGCCAGAACTATGGGTACCGAAGTTGTGCAAAACGTTATATCATATGTATAGCCTGGTAATAGCCTTTCTAATCTAATACAGGCAAGCTGTAATATAAACTTCCAACAACCAAAATTGGTAGCTAAACTTGCTAACAAGTAAAGCTGGAAGATTGATTATTGGTACAGACTACGCTCTTGCTGGTCTTAACGGAGCCGTTGAAAGCAAATTTGCACAGGCTGGACAGTATATTAATTCTCTTACAAGTACAGCTGGTAAAACTGGAGCTAAGATAGGCTCTACAACAATGGATGTACTTGGAGGTGGAGTTCTTGGGCACTATGTTGGTGCTGGTGTTGGTGCCGCAGTAGGAGAAACTGCAAGAGGTATCAAAGGTCTTGCTAAAGAAATAATGCCACAAGCTCTTAAGGATGCCGGTGTTATGGCATGTGAAGCCATTTCAAAAAAGGTTGAGGCTTTAGCCACGATGGTTGGTGCAAAAACACTAAAAAGAAAACTGTTAAAGACAGCGGTTAAAAACCCTAACACAATAACTGCTTTAAAGATGCTCAAGAAATATGGAATCAACACAGTTAGAAGTGGTATTATAGATAGAGCTTCCGAAGGTAATGAAGAAATTGTACAGTAGTTGAACGCCAATGCTGCTGAAGAGTTCGCTAAGACATATGGATACGGATCAGCTGACTTGCTTAGTCTTGCGTTCCAGGATATAGCTTATAGCAAATAGGTATCAGACTTCTATAAGGGCATGTTTGGTCTTGGCGAATCTGAACTTTACAACGATATGGAGATGTTGTCAAACTGGCGAGGCGGTTTCGCTATGGGCGGTATGCATCCTATGGTAGCCATGAATATCTATCATGCTGCTAATGATATTAAAAATACTGTTCAAGTAAAAGACGCTATAATGCATAGCGCACTTCTTGATAGGGAACAAGGAAAGATGAATAGAGCTAGTAATGCCGTCATCTCAGACTAGATCTCTAAGGGAAGGTATAATTAGCTGACTACAGAAATACAGTAGCTCAGAGAGGCTGATTTGAAGCGAGAAAGACCACGTTTTGGTGAACAGTATTGGAATGATTTACAGTCTAATGTGGAGCGTATTTCTGCCCTCGTAAACAATAAGCAGATTGAATAGCAATATCGTCTTAAAGGTATCAGTAAAGGTACAGAACAATACAATGTAGCTATAGCTGATAGAGCTAACATCGAGCAATAGTTAACTGCTAACAGAAAAGCTTAGTAGGAAGCGGAAGTTAGACTTCAGTAGATTTACGGACAGTAGGGTTATCAAAATCAGGTAGAACAGGCTGTTAATAGATAGGAATAGTCAAGAGACCCTATGTTGGCTGCCATAAATGCAGCTACAACAAAGACAAAGGCTATTGAGTCCTACGTTAATAGAAAGGTAGAAGAGTACAAGAAATCTCTTGATACAGCAGCTTTGCCTCAAGAAGAAGTAGAAAAATCTGTAGCAAAATATAAAGAGTCTATTAAAGATGAGGCTAACGAATACGGTGAAAGATTTGTAGAAAACTCTCAGAAAGAATAGCACGATAGACACATAAATAACTTCCAGAGAAATTCTGAAGCTCATAATAGAATGAAGGCATTACTTACACTTAAGGCTAAGATGAATTCTATTGATGATATATTTAAGTTTGCTCACGATAAGCTTGGTTTAAAGACCGTTAGACCTGACGCTAAATTATTGTCGGCCAATATAGATAAATAGATTGCTCGTGCAAAGCAAAGCTTAGCTAAAGCTTATAAGAATTTTGATGAGAAATCTACCGATGAATAGACTTTGCAATTCTTAAATAACTTTAGCGAATCTGTTGGTTTTAATGATGATGAGATCCAAGAACTTGAATAGGCTAGAGCTATGTACACTGCTAATGAATCATTACTTAACTCTACGTTGTCTATCCATACAGAAGGTGTTACGCGCGACGACAATGGAAATCTCGAGTATAATCCAGATGAACTTAGGTATCAAAGAAAGTAGGCAGAATTAAAGTAGAAACTTGGTGATAAATATAAGCCAGAAGAGCACACTAGAGCTGCTGCTAAAGATGGTTCTAAGAGTAAGCTTAATGAGCGTATCACAAAGAATCATAGACGCAAATAAGCAAAATGAAAACATCGACTGGATGTTGTCTGATATATACGCCGGTGATGCCGTTACTAAGCTTACAGAGGATTACTAGAATGATATGCTTAAATCTGCAGAGGAAGATATAAAAGACATTAATGCTCAAGCAAAATAGGTTGTAGACCCAACAGAAACACAGTAGAACCGTACAGCTACTACAGAAGAGCTTTAGAAGCATGCAGAAGAATATAAGCGCCGTAGAGATAAGGCTAGAGAGCATTATAGGAAGAAGCGTAAAGCTAGACGTAATAAAGCAAGAGTATCATTCTTACTTGGATTTGATGAACTTGCAATGTAGTCATTTGATGGACTTATGGAAAACGCAAAGGTTGGTTTCTATAAGTTTGAATAGCTTTACAATGACATAAAAACTATTCTTCAAGAAGAGACTGGCTAGGATGGCGGTCCTTCTGTATTAGCTTTAGCAAAGGCAATGTATATTCGTCATTACCTTACATCAACACGTAAAGAAAAGGAGAATATGAATACTCCTATGGATGTACAATCTTATGGAGCACAAGTTGCCACACATGCCTCTCAAGACACATCGTTCGATGGATACAGAAAGGCTTTAAAACGTCAACAGAACAGAGCTATTGTACATTGTTTCCATACAACAATAGCGTACGACGACAATAATAATCTACATGTATTTGAAAATATAGACGAGATAGACAGACTTGAATATCAGTCTCATTATCCAGAAATTGAGGAAAATATAAACATCTCTGACAAATAGTAGATACTTGGATATCTTGCAGATAATACAGACAGATTCGGAGATCAAGATTATTCTGATATAATTGACACAATATTTTCTCAGCCAAATAAAGAGGAATTATTATAGGGATTCGCTCATTATTTAGCATCAATAGACACAACTTATTTTAATTCTTAGTCTATAAGGGATGGAGAAACTATTAGGGAACTAGCATAGGCTATAATGTTAGGAAACGACGATAGTTTTGCCGACGCACTGTTAGATAATCCGAATGGACTAGAAGATGCCAAGAAGTATGTTAAATCTGTTAGAGACAGAATGCTCAACGGTGGTCAGTATAGAGTGCTTGATACAGATATTCCTATTTATGGCTATGACGACAAAGGTAGAGCTATACAATCGCAGGCTGATATTATCCTTGTTGATAATGACGGACAACTACTTGTTGTAGATGTCAGATCTTCATTTAAACCAGATCTAAAAACCAGGATGCTTGGTAATTAGAAGTCCAATGGTCGAGCTAAAGAAACAATGATTCAGCAGGAATAGAGGCAGCTTCAAAGATTAAATTAGGTACTTTATGATACATTTGGTTCTAATATTGAAGGCACATACGTAATGCCATTCTACTATGATAGAACAGCGAGTGGAATTGTGGCAGAACCTGTATTTAAAGTAGAAATGCTTGATTTTAACAAGCCAGTAACACCATATTACAATAAATCTAATGAAGATATTTCTAATGAAGTTGTTATACCTTTGTAGGATAAAGTAAACGATTTAATATCAGATCTACAAAGTATATACGATAGTATTACTGAAGCTGGTGGCGAACGTAAAACCGTACCATCTTATAATATATTTAAAGAAGGTTCAAATAAGGACGAATTACTGCTTCAGATGAGAGATCTTTACTCAGCTATAGAATCTATCCAAAGCTTAAAAGAAGACGCTTAGATGCGCCTAAATTAGCTCATGTAGCCTAAATAGCACGAGAACACCATACCTGAATTCTATCCAGAAGATGCGTTTGATCACGTTATTGTAGATGAGCAATATTAGGCTGGTCTTGATACTATTCATGAAATCTGCAAGAAACTTGATACACTGTTAAGTTCTATTACAAACCTTAATATTACAACAGCAGACGAACGAGCTCAAGTTAATGAACTTATTTACTCAATATATGATGCTTAGACAGCTCTTGACCAATTCTACGGTAGTGATTAGTTTAAAGTTGACGATACTCTTCCAGAGTAGAAACTTATAGCAGCAGCTATTAATAAACTAGTAGACAATAGAATGATGTACGGAGATGCCGCAAACAAGGCTTTGCAAATGTGGTAGACTCAATTTGCATCTAATATTGGTAATCCTAGCTTTACTTATTTTAACAAGATTAAGTCATTTCTTGCTACATTTGATGGCGAATTTATGAATAGCCTTGTTGGTAATAAGAGCTTGTAGAGATTCTGGAGTACAGTCATAAATAATTAGCTTAAGTTCTTAGCTGATAATGCAAAGAATGTATAGAAAACAAATACAGCTCTTGATAATGCGCTCACTGATACTATTTATGATACAGAAGACTTCATTAGAGAATATAACCAGAGATTCCCTGTAGACCCAAATGTTGACGACATACTTGATATAAACAGCGCGTAGAGTATCAATATGATCGACGATCAATGGAGAGAACTATATAGCGACACTACTAAACATTTCCCTGCATTTAGAGCTAAACTTGACCCACACTACTTCTCTATAGCACTTGATCCACATTTGATTTACCCAGATGCTTCTGGAAAATCTGGTAATGCTGAGCTTGTGTGGAGAAACAATGAAGTATAGCTTAAGCTTACAGATTCTAAAGGCAGAACAATCTTTATGACATTCGACCAGGGTAATGATGCTGGTCCAAGGGGTATTGATCCTGTATACTTTGCTAGAAAGAAAGCTGCAGATGCTGTGTTTGTATAGAAAGTTAAGTATATGCTCGACTTTATGAAAACACATCCAGGATACCATATAAGCATGAAATTAAGCCGTTCTAAGGGCTCAATTAAGAATGGTAGCGAATTATAGCCTGTAGGTAAATTCTTGTTCGCAGGAACGCTTAATTAGCATGATTTGTATAATATTACATGTGATGCTGGTAACAGAATAGGTTTTCTTAAAGCTACACAAAACGTAAACACCGGTGACGTAACGAAGATGGTGTATGGTGGTCCAGAATTATCAACTTTAATCAGCGGATTTGATCTAGAATATATAAAACGTACAGCTATAACACAATCTGGTAATATTGTATACTTCTATGATACCGGTTAGACTGAGAAGACCGTAGATAACAGATGCATTGGTACACCATTAATATAGCCTAAGTTTACAGCTGGTCAAGGCGGTTAGGCTAATAAGATTGCAGACCTTATCTGGTATAAGTGTTATCAAGGCATAAATGAATACCAAGGATACTCTATAGATGATCTGCTTAAGTAGGTTCTTTATATTAAGGCTGACAATAAAGTATTAAACGAGTAAGTATAATTCAATAGAAGGTCTTGTTACATTGGATCCGGCTAACAAGAGAGTTATCATAGGCAATGTTATTTACCCTACATAGAACCCTAGCGTAGACTATGCTAATATCTATAATGCGTTGTGTAATATGTATATGACAAAAGACGCTGCATTTGTTCAGTAGAATATGCAGCAGTATATATAGTCATCACATAATAGTGTATTAGCTAAACTTAACGCACAATATGCATCAGACCATAATCTTGATAAAGTAGAGCTCCCAAATGGTCTTACGTTTACAAGAGAAGACTTTACTCACGATGGCAAAGGTACTACCGGTCTTGGTTATATGCTGCGCAACGGTTATTTAATGTCATACGCAGCTAAACTTGATCCTCCTACAGTATATGTAGATAATGTAGAGCTTGTACAAGATCATCCAGACGAAAGCGCTCAGCAAGCGTCTAAAACAGTCGCTAAACAAGATATTCAATAGCAACAAAAGTAGGCTGAAGATACATTTATGTCTTTGTTCTATGAACAAGATTTAAATGAGTTTGATGGACAGAAAGAAAAACCTTCGTTTGCTAATGCCGTTGATGAATGGGTTAGAAAGACAACTGGTATTACTCCATAGTGGGTAGAAAGCGAAAGGTTATCAGATGTGGCTTATAAAAAGAATAGCGCAGTACTTGCTAAGTGTACAGATGCTGTTATCTAGATGTCTAATTCAGTTCCTTATACTATTGGCTTCCATGAAGGATTCCATAGGGCATTAGAATTACTTGTAGAGCCATCTGTAAGAGAATAGATGTATTCTGCATACAGAAAAGCTCATACAGAAGCTGCTACAGAAAGAGATGTGGCTGAGGGATTGGCTGATTTGTTCGTTGATTATATGCTCGGTACAAAAGACGCTAATGCTATAAAGAAACAAGGCTGGATTAAGAGGAATGTAAAGAAAGTAGCTAATAGATTGAGTATATTATGGCACTATAGAAACAACGCTAAAACAGTTCTTACTTTATTCAATGATATTAAGTCTGGAAAATATGCAGATAAACAGGTAAGTAAAGAACAGCAAAATAGATTCAAAAAGTTGTTTGGCGAAGACTTGCATTATGAAATAAATGGACGCAAGTTTGACCATATAGGCTCTGCTGCCGAGAAAGAACATATGGCTAGAGCTCTTGGGTATATTATAGTAAAGTCTGTCAAAGATGCTACTGATATATATGATGCTGTACACAACTCTTCGGAGCTTCCTATTAAATATATACCAATGAGGGTTATAAACAACCTTATTGGTGAGCCTGGTTCCGTTAAGCCTATTCTGAATGGATAGTACATGTCTATGGATTCTGTTACTCCTACATAGCAAGCGTTTAGAGAAGTGTTTTACGCAGAGCTAAACGATAAAGGTGATGTTATATTCCCTAACTTCTCAGTCATATCAAAAGAGGTACAGAAGTATCTTACCGAAATAATGGATGCTTATGACGGTAAATATCAGCATGATGACGATTCTGAGACAAGTGACCAGGAAGAAAATGATTATGGAAAGTTTATTGAAAGATACGATAAATCTGCATTCGAGTTCAACAAGCTTGATTCTGTAAGTAAACCAGTTAAGATGTTCTTTGCTACAATACCTTACTATAAGTTTGATGATAGCGGTAAACTTACACTTGATACATCTAAGAACATATATGGTATTCCTACATTTATGCCTATTAAGCAGGTATTTAATGTAGTTGTTAGCAAGTTACATGACGTTAAAACGCCTTTAGACTTATTAAATAGACTGCAAGAGCTGTCTACGTAGAACCCTATGTATATGGCAATCTATTAGAAGTATAACGATCTATACAATTCTATCTATACATTCAACGGCGATAATTAGCTTGAAAAGATAGACTTCGACAAAGAGGCGTTTATGATATAGATCTTTACAGCTGTAAAAGGACACGAGCACAACTTTATCATAGGTAGATCTATCCGCAATAAGAATGGAGGCGTAGAAGTTAAAATATCTGATGCAAACTTCGATAGAGACGCAAGAATGTATCCTAAGCTTTGGAATTCATTCTTATCTTCTGGTCAATCTGGCTTATTGTAGAGATCAGTTGGGTAGAATGGACAACTACTTCTTTCTACAAAGTATAACACAAAGAACACTTAGGTAGATATGCCTACAACTGTAGCAAGAAATGCATTTAGATTTATATCTCAGTTCTTCTCCGATTTGCAGTCGTAGATACTTAATGATTCTGCTAGTGAATTTAAGATAAACGGAAGAGTTAGAAGTGCAGCGTCTAATAGTGATATCGAGGTACTTAAAGATGATATATGCAAAGAGTTTAATATGCTTGGTATAAACTTTACTAAAGAAATGCTCGACCATATGCTGTCTACAAAGTATAATGGCGTTGGTAGATAGGCTCTTAAGAAATGGATTACATCAACGGGTGTGTCTAACATTAACAGTTTTATTGATGCTGTAGGTAAGGTTGTACAAACAAATGGTTATACAACACAGAAGGCTGTAGATGAGATATTCAAGACTGGTTTTGTTAGCGAATTAGGCAACTGGGCTGGAGCCTATATGAAGATTACTACAGATAAGATGTCTAATGGTATGGATGGTACTAAGTTGTATAATGAATCTCAAAACAATAGTATTAGCAATACTACAGAGAACCTTAATAGTCATGATAAGAACAATATGGTAGTAAGAACTATCTTATAGTCTAGCTATAACATCATGAATAATAATGGTGTAAACATGGGTTCTATTGTTGCAAAGCAATTGCAGAACGGAGAAGATTTCAATATTAGTATTTATACCCCTATTGGCTTCAAGTCCGATAATCGTGGTGACAATGGTTCTAAATATAGCAATCTTGCTGAAGCTGAAGATTATATCAATAAGTTCGCAATGCTTTAGAACGGATATTGTATATTCCCAACACTTGCCGACAAAGGTACATATATGGTTCTTGGTGGTATAAATATCCCAGGAATGGAGTTCGGATAGTTAGATAATGGTGCTTATACTGTATCTGGTGCTCCGAAGATAGTATTCTTAGATAGTGCACACTATTACTTACAGCCTAACCAATCTGTATTAAACTAGTTTGTCGATTATGCTTATACAGAGCGTGAAGCTATACTTGATTGTAGAGAGCAACTTGGTTTACCTGTAGATAATCCTAAAGGTTTACCTGTACTTAATGATGAAGATAAGATAATGAATTATCACATCGGAAAGAAAGGAAAGCAGCCTGGTGGTATTCAGTTTAAATCACTTACAACACTTAGAGTGTATGAAGACGGCTAGATTGAACGCTACGAAATAAGCAAGATGTCTCCTGACGAATAGCTTAAGACTCTTAATGAACAGTTCTTTGATAAGTCTAGAGAAGAGCAAGAGTAGATAATGGCTTTAACTCTTCAAGAACAATATGAGAATGAAGTAGATAAAGCTGTTAGTCTTGGTATTATCTCAAAAGACGAAAAGCTTGGTTATCTTGGGCTTAATAACATTAACCTTAATCAGAGCCAAATAGACGCTGTAGAACGTACTTTGTACGCTCAGATGTATAAGGATCTCACAGATAAAGGAATAACGCCTAATACGCAAAATTTACAACGTACAGCACACAGTATGGCTATTGCTGCGATTCTGCAAGATGCTACTAATAGAGCTATTATTTCATCCGAGGAAAGTTTGAGATTATATATCGGCAACCCTGGCTTCTTTAAGAATGTAGAAGATATCCAGAAACGTATTGGTGGTCTTGTATCTACTGGTGATGACAACGTTACATCTTTGCCAAATTACGACGGATCAGATGGAGAGCTTTATAGATGTGCTGAAATATCGGATTATGAGGTAGCTTCGAATGCTGATATTATGAGTGAACTTCAAGAGAAGATGCGCGATGGTGAGCTTAGAGAAATTTATGGAAACCGTTACGGATTTAAAGGTGTTGACGATTTAGATATCGGCGCAGTAAGAGCTAGACTTGTAGATGACTTTGGTGAAGATGCTGTTAAGAAAATAGAAACAAGAGCTAATAACTTCTATGAAGCCTATACGGGCGGCATAAATGTAGCTGATGGTGCATCTTATATTACCGCTGATATGTGCAAGAGGATGCTTAGAGCCAGAGGAGCGTTGACAAACGATGTAGCTAAGGCCATTAATATTCTCGAAAGCTCTAATAAATACTCTTGGATGGACCAGAAAGACGCATATAAACTCATCTATGACAAAGTAAATCTTGTTACTACTAAGTATACTGCATACGGATTTAGAGACCACACAACAAACGGAAAGAAGGTTTCTAACTTATCTGTGCCATACTATAATAAGTTTGCGTTGTTCCCAATATTTGATTGTATAGCTACCGGTAAACTTAAGAATGTGTATGACAAGATGAAGGAAAATAATGTTGATAATCTTCTTATGACATCTGCTGTAAAAGTTGGCTTACAAGGTCATTCTGAGTTCGATGGTTATACTATTAGCAAGCCTTTGAACGTTTATACACAGAGATTATCTGCGCTTCGTAGACAGCTTAATACGGACCCAGAAGAGGGCGAGGTTGTAGCAGCCGGTACACAGATGATTAAGGTTTGTTTATCTAGTTTACGTCTTGATAGAACTTATGGAGATATGACTGGCGAACAGCTTAGAGATAAGCTTATGGGTTCTATTAACAAACTCTCTAAACTTGGTGTAGATAAGTTTAAAGATAGATTCTATTCTAATGGTATTATAGACCAAAAGAAGCTTAGCGAATATCTTATAGAACAACTTGGTACAAGAAATGCTAATAAGAATCTTATAGATGCTCTTACTTATAATCCATAGACAGGCTCAATGAATGCGCCTATTGCATCTACTGCTGATGCTAGCTGGATGGAGTCTATGCTTATATCTGCAGCAAACAAGGATATTATTGACATTATGACTCCTGGTAGCTCATTTATTCAGAGATCGGTATTTGCTATCGAAGGAAAGAATGGAGAAGGCAGTATACAATGGTAGGAGATCTATAATGGTAAAAGATTATAGATGATAAATGAAGAGGGCTCTATGGATGCCGTAATATCTATTGATTACTTCTAGGATATACTTCCAAAGAACTTGTCTTACAACGAAGCTAGACAATGGCTTTTAGATCACAATATAATTGGAGAAAAGGCTACGTCTAATACTATCGGCTATCGTATTCCTACACAGGCTCAGTCATCTATACATGCTTTACGTTTTGTAGATGTTGTTCCTGCTGTTAAATCTACAGTAATACTTCCAACTGAGTTTACCAAGATTACTGGTTCGGATTTTGATATAGACCACCTTTATTTGGCACGTTATAATGTTAACAAAGATGGTAAATATGAATTTGATCCAGGAAGCGCAGAAGGATTACAGAATAATATTATCGAAAGTATTCTTACAGTACTTAAGGATAAGAAATCTCTTAACATCTTGTATAAGTCTATCGATAATGATACAGAGCTTGTAACAAGCATTGCAGATGAGATTCCAGAACAGGGTAATACAAAGAGCGTAGCGTACAACTTTGGTACACTGCATGAATAGGTTACTCGTAAAAATGACTACATTACAGGTAAGACTGGTATTGGTCCATTTGCATTGAATGTAACAAACCATATTCTTACAACATTGTATGGAGTTAGATTTAAAGAGTCTAGCTTTACGAAAATGACGGGTATTACTGGTTTCGATTAGATTCTTGATGAAGATAACAACTAGATTTCATCTTGGTTATCAGCATTCATTAATGCCCACGTAGATATTGTGAAAGATCCATATATCTCCAAACTTAACGTAAATGGGTTTACATATAATATGATCAACCTGCTTGCTAGAAACGGTAAGGGTAAACAAGGTCTTTATTTCTTATGTTAGCCTATTATCAGAGAGATGGCTAAAGCAGATATTGATGCCAAGTCTCAGTTTACTAGAGATCCTAAGGTGTTTAGGTCAGCTTTTGAAATGAGAGATAAGAGACTTGCAGAGATATTCCCTAGTATTACCGGCAAAACAATAGATGATTAGTATATTAAAGATGCTACAGAGCCAAATAAATCTAAAGGCGAACCAGCTAGACGAGCAGAGATAGTAAACTCTGTACTCAATAATATGGATATGCTTTAGAAGATTGCTAAGAATCCAGACTTAGTATACGCTTAGACAGAATAGGGAGAAATGGCTAGAGAATTCTAGGTTAAATGCTATATAGCCTGGAAGTGTCTTGAAAAGTATTCTAACGCATTAAATAGTTTGGTACAGTATACTAAGATTGATACTCGTAAGCAAGGTAAGAATTTCCTTGAGATGCAAGCTTATCTTAGAGGTTATGAGAATCTTACAAACCCAGAAACTGATTAGTTGTTTGACATGGATTCTATCAACAATCTTATACATGGTACTTGGATTGAGTAGAAAACAAGAGACGCTATTCAAGAGCCTATGAGAGTTATGGCTGGACAATCATTCTAGGGTACGCATTAGTTTATGGAATAGCTTACCAATTTATCCGATGACTTTAAATATAAGACGAATGATAGAGAGTCTGATTTGCTTAGAAATGCTAAGACCATGAAGAAGATATCATAGGCTGCTAGTAGTTAGATTAAAGCTAGATATGCTCTTAGATTAGCCAAGTCTTTAGGAATTGATGTTAAAGGTTTGTTTGACGGTAATGCTACAATATTTGATAGACTTAACTCTATATAGGCTTGCATACAGCGTGACGCATACGGTTTAGGTAGATTAAAAGATAACTACCTATTATCACATCTTGCTCCATATATTTAGGATTAGGATGTTTTTGTAAACGGAAAGATTACAAGTAAACCTAAGTTTATAAGCGTTATTAATAGTATGGATGAGAGTAAGATGTCTTCTGATATGTTTATAGAGTCTTGGGAGGAGCTTCTTAATGACCCTTAGGCTAATGTTAGAAGATTTGCGAATGATCTTATATTGTATGCAATGCTTACATCCGGCGATACAAAGGGCTTTAATAAAATAGCTAAATATATTCCTATGAGTTGGCTTGAAGCTAGGCACGATGAAAGTACAGTACCATTCTCTGATTATATTAGAGAGCAACTTGAAGCCCCAGAAATTAATCATGATCTTATAGCTTAGAACAACTATATGGATAGCGATTTAGTTAGTAGGGCTACATTTAAAGATTACTATTATGCTTTCAACGCTTAGTATTCTCCTGCTGTAATAATTAGCAAGGACTCTCACGAACACGATGCATTGTATGTATCAGTGCGAAATGATGGAGCAGTATACAGTGATCCGACATCATATACATTGTATAAAAAAGTTGGAAGAAGCTATGATTAATGGATCCAAACGTGCGGTGTACGCATTATTACCTAAGAGAGGTTGGTCTGATAGAGATGGTCTTAATATATACGAAGCAGGTGATATTAATCTTAGTGTAAATGGTATTCCTATGAGTCAAGAAGTTATTGAAAATCAACTTAATAAGCTCATGGCTTATCTTAGTCAAATGAAGCCAAATATTACTGACGAGCAGCGCAATAACTGGATGTCGTGGTTCAATTAGATGTACTATAATGCCAATTCAGAATATCCTACAATATCTCAAGCTGTAGAACAATAGAGTACACATGATACTGGTAACGAAGTAAAACCTGATGGTAAAGGACCTTCTGGATAGACCGTTTATATAAGTAAATAGTTATTCTATAAGGATCAGCCTCAACAACACCCTAATGTGCAATATGTATTTACAGATAATGCTCAAGCTTATGCTAAAGCCTAGGGCTTATCAATGCAAGGTTTTGCTAATTAGAACCCAGTATTAAATGTAAGTTCTGGTGCTACTGGTACAAATCAAGCTTGCATTAGAACTGGCAGTGATGGCAAAATCACACCTAATGCATTTGGGCTTGTAGTAAAAGTTAATCAGCAAGATGCTTCTGGCAGATGGCTTGCTAAAGATGGATGTTTCTAGGATAATCAAGGTGATATAATGGCGTTTAAATCGTGGATAAACCATATGTTAGCAAGAATAGATAAAAATAAGCCAATAGTATTCCCATCGTAGATAGCACTTGGTAAAGCGGCTTTGCCTAGAGAGGCTGCCGAATGGCTTAGTTTGCAATTACTTTCTAGATTTAACATAAAATCAACAGTTTAGGAAAATACTAGAGCTGGTTATACTGGCTACGGATTATCAATAGAAGGAGTTGTAGATGATAATTACGCTAATACATTAATTAAAGAAGAGCAATAGAAGTAGGCTTTATCATAGCTCAATCTTACTAAAGAAGACATAGAAGAAGCTGAAAGAATTAGAAAACACTGCAAAGGAGGTAAATAATGAAAGATATATGTCCAAATTTACATAATAAACAAATAGCCAAAGAGTTTGGTGAACTTGAGGACTTATTCGGTCCAGATACTGCTCATTTACTCTGGAGCAGAAACAATGGTTATAGTATAGACAAGGCGCCAAATGGCGCCAACTCTATATTATTTGGAGAGTTATTATATGCTGTTGATGGAGATAGGGCCCAAGCAATTATATTGAAAGCTAAGACTTATTCTGATGAATTCTTTAAGTGGTTTGGAGATTGGACTCTAGACGATAAAACCAATGTGTCTAAAATAGTTGATGATAATGGGGAGCCAAAAATATGCTATCATACAGTTGCTCCTCAATTTGATGAAAATTTCAAGAGATTTAATACTAGTATAGAAGGGCGATAGACGGCTATATATCATACAGATAGTCTATTTATGTCATAGTCATATAATATGGAATCGATCGAATACGCAGAGGCTGCACAGAGATCTATTGATGATATTAGCGATATATCTTAGATATATAATGATATTTAGCAATTTTTACTTTCTATAAAAAAGGAAGATTTATTAGATTAGAGAAATTACGATTGGTTTAAACAGAAGAAAGAATAGGCATTATATTATATAAAGAATCACGATAAATTTAACCTTCAAAATATTCTTAGATCAATAGATCCGAGTCTATTTAAAAATCAAGATAACGCTCATTATGCTATAAGATAGTCATTTTATTTAGACGAATTAATTGATCCAAGTCGTAGGAGTTATCTCTACGGTATATCAATGTCTAACACAAAGGTTGATTATTTAAATATTAAAAACCCAAAAATAATTGATGCTAGTGGAAATTATTGGGACTCTATTCCTAATGAATTAATCTTAACAGAAGAAAAAAGCAAATAGTTTTACATTGATAAATATAAAGAAATTTATAATAAATTATACGATTACTAGATACAAGAAGAAGAATTTGATGATCCATTTGGTGATACTGTTACGTAGTCTACAAAAATTGATGTTTTAAATATATTAAGTGACGCTATTAATAGTAATTATGTATTAAGACTAGGAATACATATTTCTGGTAGTAATGCAAAATTGCTCGAATAGCTTGGTTTTAGTATAAAAGATATAACTATATCAAATAACGAATTTACATCAACTAGAGATTTAGAAAAAAAATATCTATTACAAGGTGATGGAACTTATGATGGTGTTATAGTAAACAATGTAATAGATTATGGTTCAGAAGTTGAAAATCCAGAACCGCACACTGTATATGAATGCATAGATAATTCATAGGTAAAATCTATATTTAATAATGGTAAATTTTCTGATCCAGACGATATGTATGCGTCACCTTAGGGAGGATTAAATATGGGTGCTGCAACTAGATTGTCTAATATTCCTAGCAAAGGAGACATATCTATATTATAGAAGTATCTAAAATCTCATAGAAATGGAGTGTCTAGTACAGCTTTAAAACTAGTTATGGCTTCCGTAAATAGATACTTCAATGACAAATAGACTGGGATTACATACGAAATAGTTGACAATCTTCCTGGAGGCGAGGCTGCACATTATGATAGAGTTAGTAATGTTATCCGTATAAACAAAAATGCTAGATTTAGAAACGAAAGCAAGTCACAAGCGCCTGAAGTATAGACAATCGTCCACGAAATGCTACATGCTGTAACAGAACATGCGATTAGTAATGATTCTAGGATAAGAAAGTCATTTACAGATCTCTATGAGAAAACAAAGAAAGCTCTTGGAAAAGATGCGTAGGACTACGGTTTGAATGATGTATATGAATTTGTAGCAGAATTGAGTAATGCGCAATTTGTAGAAAAACTGAAGTCTATACAATATACTCGCAAGCAAACACTGTTTGAAAAGATTAAGCAAGCTATAAAGAAAATATATTCTTAGATTTTTGCAAGTTACAAAGACTTTATTGGTTCGGATAATGTGTACGAAGCAGCTGTTAATGATTTGTTTACAGTTATGTCTCATAATGAACAAAATGATGATAATGTTACAGATAATGAAGTTAATGATAGATTAGCATCAATACAGGCATCTGAAGACAATGTTAATCAAATACATCATAGGATAACTGAGCTTTTCCAAGGACTATACAAGGACTATAAGAAACAACTTAATAAGGGCGCTAATAGACAGCGTAGAGAAGATCAAGTATGGTCTACAATATAGGAACTTAAGTCTCAAGAAAAGAAAGAGTCTTCAAGAATAGCTATACAATCTGCTTTAAAGACCATAGGTGTATTTGCGCGCGATCCTATTGATAATACTATTTTACAGGCTCGTAGAGATACAATTCTAGGCTTCTTGCAGGAATGTTAGAAGAATAATTTCGATAGTCTTACAGCTGAATAGATACACGATATGAAGTCTAATATTATAGACTTCTACAATGATCTTGTAAAAACATTGTCTGACAACTAGATGGATCTCGATGCTAGAGATTAGGCTGATGTTGACACACTTAATGCTACAGTAAGACAGATTAATCAATTATGGAAAGATGCCGCACAAATTGTAGCAGATAAAATAGTTGATGAAAATGTGGATAAGTATATTAACGAGTCAGAGGAAGAGAAGAATAAAATAAAGACAGTAGCTAAAGATTGGCTTCATAAGAACGATATGTATGGAGACGAGTCTAAACTTACATTATTCTTTAACTATTCTAGATAGAACAGCCCTATTATTCGCCAAGCATTCTAGATGATATAGGATGCGGATCAATAGACTAGAAAAGAATCTCTTCCTGTTATGTAGTAGATAGCTAAAGCGTTTGATAAGGCCAACTCTATTATAGATGATCTTACTCCAGGAAACTGGTAGACAATGTTGATGGAGAGATATACAGACGGTCCTAAGAAAGGAGAGTTTACAGGATTGTTTAGATCTGCTGTTAATAGAGGTCAGTTTAAGCAAGACTAGGAAAACTTCAAAGAAAAGCTTAATAAAGAATGGCAAGACAAATATGGTTACTTCTACTATAAGGATCCTATTACAGGTGAAACTTTAAGAAGTGATACAGAGTCATCTGTAGAAGAAGAACAGTGGATTGGAGACTAGGAACCAAACTATGTAACATATCAAAGAAGGTACGAAGAATGGTTATGTGATCACGCACACAGAAGGTATTCTAAGACATACTTTATGGAACGCCTTAGTAAACCTTATGATCCAAAGACTAGAACTGGTCACGGTTTGTCTCCAAGGACACTTTCTAGATAGCAATATATACAAGATCAACTTAACTATCTATTATAGAAATGTTCAGATAAGCAGACTGGTTTATCCTATCCAGAAAAACTTAATCCACATGATTATCAGAAACTGTAGATGTGGAAGGATGCCTTACAAGATCTAGGTAATCCGTTTGATCAAGAAGGTAATCTCAAAGAAGGTGATGAGTTACAAACTGCTCTTGAGATACAGTCTTGGAATAATTGGTTAGCTAAACAAACAGACTATTCTACAGATTTTGATGAGTTTGATAAAGAATACCAGAATATAGTAGATTAGATTAAAGCTAGGAGAAAAGACTACACAGGATCTGTATAAGTTTATTGATGCCAATTCAGAATATGGTATAAATCCAGAATATCTCGAATATAATCTTGGTAAAAATAAGTCTGCTAAAGAAAGTCTGCAGAGAATGTTCTAGAACTCAATGAAGAGGCTCATTAAAACAAAGAATGGCTTCGTTAAAGATTTTAGTAACGTAATCTTCTCTGAACAGCCTGATGGTACAGTAAAAATACCAGATATGTGGTTCTATTCAAGATCCGCTGATATTAAAAATAATGAAGAGAATAATGCTACTGGTATAGACCCAGAAGAATTTAGAGATGCTTTTGATATTAGAGAGGTTCCTTATACAGACCCATCTGGAATGCAATTAGCTAAAGATGGCGTAACAAAATTTGATCCACGCAACAATCCAAATG
>CYGL01000055.1_pt1 | contig 54005 bp, 60 predicted proteins | sample 485531 | NCBI WGS metagenome assembly CYGL01 (sample SAMEA3497897, study PRJEB9818) | human gut metagenome | reverse complement strand
TAAAGCCGTTTTTACTGCATTCCGAGCCCTGCTGAGTGGTAAAAACAGGTGAATTTGGCAGTAAAATACTATACAAAATGTAACGATAATACGATATTTACCGGTTCAAGTTCCGGAACGATTTTGGGGTGTTTTAGGCGCTGTTGGGTACTGTCTGGTATATGTAAATGTTGCAAACTGGCAGTGCCTAATTTGATGGAATTTTGATGCCAGCGAGGTGCGATCCGAGGGGGTTTAGAGAGGGTGGGGAGATGGAATAACTGGTACACAGGAGACAAACTGACCCCGCTTTGGAATTTTTAACCAGCCCCCCATTATGGCCTGAAAAGTCTAGTATTCATGCTGGTTTTTTGTGAATCGCACCTCGCTGGCATCAAAATTCCATCAAATTAGGCACTGCCAGTTTGCAACATTTACATATACCAGACAGTACCCAACAGCGCCTAAAACACCCCAAAATCGTTCCGGAACTTGAACCGGTAAATATCGTATTATCGTTACATTTTGTATAGTATTTTACTGCCAAATTCACCTGTTTTTTACCACTCAGCAGGGCTCGGAATGCAGTAAAAACGGCTTTATTTTGCCAAATTTGAGCACATTTTGCTTAATTTTGTATTGTTTTTGTACAATTTTCGCTTTCATTATCTAAATATTAACAACTAAATATTTTATTCCGGTATACTATGCAAAACTATTGATATTATGCGTGTCCGGGTGTATAATAAGGTATAAAGAGAAAAGCCCGCAGCGTTCTCCACAGCTGCGAGCCCATTCATTCAATTAAGAAAGTCACTTTTCAATAGTCATGCCAAAAAATGGAGGTTTGCCAAATGAACTTTTACGACACATCTGCCTTATTAGATCTAGGAGCCGCAGCCTTCGAACCAGCTGCGCTGCCTTTTCTGATTGCAGATATGACCCTACACGAGCTGGAAGAGATCAAAACCAGCGGTAAAAAGACCGAAGACATCCGTTACAAGGCCCGCACAGTCACTCGTTTGCTTGCCGAACATCGCGACGATGGCAGCTATACCGTAGTATCGGTCCCTATGACTTCCCTATTCTATATTCTTGATGGTAAGCCAATCAGCGATAACAATGACGCGACGATCATGGCGACCGCACGGTGGTGGTTGGATCAGCAGAAGCGAAACCTGGATGACTTACCTACTGTGCTAGACGAAGCAAGCAGTAACCAGGCCGCCTATATTTCTTCTTTGATTGATTCTTTCAAATTCGTTACCAGCGATTTGAGCTGTGCCAATATCGCCAGTGGCATTCTCCAGCTTCCAGTTGAGTTCACCTTCCCTAACGCAGCAACCACAAAGAATGACTACACTGGATGGACTGAGGTCGCTCTAGAAGATGGTGGCGAAGAGGTTATGGCGATGGCGTACTCTAAAGACCCCGAGCAGAGAAACCTGTTTGATACACCCACAAATGGATACATCCTTATTCCGAATGCAGATGCTGATGGAAATACAGCGGCGATCCGTTGGGATGGGGTACGCTGGAATCCACTGCGATATAAAAACCTGAACACCGCATACTCAGGAAAAATCAAACCTCTTAATGATCAGCAAAAGCTCGCCTTTGACCTACTTCAGAACGACGATATCACAATCAAACTGCTTCTTGGTGTGTATGGCAGCGGCAAGGATTTCCTGATGGTTAATCACGCTATCGACTTGATTGAAAAAGGCAAATACGACAGAATTGTTTGGATCCGCAACACCGTCGAGGTTAAGAATTCTAGGTCGATTGGTTTTTTGCCAGGTACTGCGAATGAAAAATTAATGCCATATGCAGGACCACTATCCGATACTCTTGGCGGCGATGTAGCTCTTGAGCGTGCCATTATTGATGGTTGGGTTAAACTGGAACATCTTGGACCAATTCGAGGTCGAAGCTATAAACGGTCTATAATCTATTGCAGCGAAGCAGAAAATCTTACTAAGGAGCATGTTCAGTTGCTAATTGGACGTGTTGGCGGAGATAGTGCCCTGTGGCTCAATGGCGATCTGCGACAGATTGATGATGTTGTATTTGAGTCAAACAATGGTCTTCAAAAGGCGATCGAATGTCTCACAGGTCAGCAACGGTTTGGTGTTGTGTATATGCCAATCAGCGAACGAAGCGAGACCGCTAAACTGGCAGATCTGTTGGACTGATTACATAGACTGCGCAAGCAGTAGGAGAACAAACATGACTAACGAGCTGAAGATTATAGACGAAATAACAATGATGGGTTACGTTTATCAAGTTGTTGAAGAAGATGGGGAGCTTGAAATTTATATTGATGGGAAACATATTGATCGCTTTCATATGCTAGCTCTTGCTCTACGTGCAGATAATAAAGATTCCGCAAAGCTTATTTTGAAAAATACAAGTGCTCTTTATCACCATCGTGGCGATGTAGTTTTTAATGAATTGTATGAAGCTGCTTTTGAAAGAATCGCAAGAAATTTTTATTTCAAAAATGAATTTTATTATCAAGATTTGTTCAAAGAAAAAGCAGAAGAGCTTGGATATGGAAAAATTGTCAGCCACAAAGACAATCCTAAGCACAAGCCGGATGCGTGGATAAACCGTAACGATGAGCTGATTCCTGTTGAATGTAAGTTACATAATTTTAACGCAAAAGCTTTAAAGCAACTTACTCGTTATATGACGTTTTATCACGCTGGTCATGGCATCGCAGTTGCAAGAGAGCTTACCGTGTTACTTCCTGAAAATATCGAATTCGTTCCGTTCTCTGCTTTTACTGACGATTAAGGAGTCAGCAACATATGACAATCGATAACGTGATAAACAATCTCTATGATGCTCTGAGCAAAAGTCAAGATACTATCTGGTTCGACTATCAAGGATTCCGCTGGGAGCTTGGCCATGACCTACGTTTTCATCCACGACAGATACTTCATCCAGGAAATTGCTCTGAAGATCGACGTGCAGCTCAATACGATTGTCCAATTCCCTACTATCCCGAATCCGAAAATGAATGCATATGTCAATCACTGTTATAAGGAGGTGGTGAAACTTGGAACGAATATTAACGCCGCGTGGTGGAGGGCGCACTTATCGAGTTTGCAAATACGCTGTCAAGAACAACTGTAACATCTTAGTGCCGACACGCAACACTGCCGTTCGGTGTGCGCAAGATTACATAAAAGAAATCGCTAGCGCCTTGGATGTTCAATATTATGGATATAGTATTAACCATCAATGTTTTGTAGTGGATTTACAAAGTAGAGAACGTGGAGAATATAAGATCTATATATTAGTGGCAAGTGAATTTCTCGATCATTATCGTGGATTGCATCTAGAAAACAAGCCGCTTGTTGTTGACGACATTGATCGTTGTTTTCAGTTTATATGTTTCCCAGATATCCAAATTGCTGTTTGTTCTATGGTCACTTATGACCCGAGCGAAGTTGTGCTTACACCACCAACTACGTCTGAAAAAGTGCCACAGGATGAATGCGTGTGTGATAGCTTGATATAACAAAGGTGCCAACAATGAATAAATTTGATACGCTGCATGATGATCGCACGCTGCGATGGATCTGTATGGAGCCAGACGATAACTGCAACAGTGGCGAGTTTACTTTTGACTGTACGAAAGATGGGTTCACATAGACTCTGCCAAGCGATAAACCACTGCAGACCACAAACGAAATTGTGTCTTACATTGATGCAAATGGCATTCAGCGAAAAGTTCAAGCAGAAGTAAAATATTATGGAATGGGACACGATCCGATGTTGACGGTCGCACTTTCTGATGTTGTCGAGGTAGAAAACGAATGTGTATGCGAAAGCTTGCTATGATTAATCGAATACGTAATTTGTTCAATAAATATAAACATAGAATTGACAACAAAGCCAGAACACTAGTATACGGTTCGCAGTATCGATACCCAAGAAGACTTTATGAAGGAGAAGAACATATGCGTGTTTTATTCGTACATCCAAACAATTATGACTCGGTATGTGCGTGGTACGAAGGATTAAATTCTACGCAGAAGCATCGAAAAGTGACCGTGATTTGTAAATCCCCTGATGAATTTTGGCAAAAGTTCGATAAGGTCAAATTCGGCGTAGAATATACGATGTTCTACTTTGATGAATGTTTGGGGCCGGTTGATTCTATGAAATTTTTTAAAGCGCTTGTGCCGCTATATGGCGAAAAAGACGCTCGATATATTTCAGAAGAGAAAATGAGATTTACAAACATCTTTAACATAATGGCTGCGAATGAGTTTAACAATTTCAAACCCTTTCATATCATCCCAGAGTGTTTAAACGACGTGATTCGTCAAGCGATGGAAGAAGCACAGTCTGAATGTGTATGTAGAAGTCTATTATGAGCAAATATGTTCGTGAAAGCAAATCCGACGACGAAATCTTGGAAATTGCAATGTCAGATGCGGCCATGCAATTACATAACGAGATTGAAGAAGAGCGAAAAATAAAATTTGAGGACTTCAGGTTTGATATAGATGAAGAAAAAATGACAATGCACCAATATGGTGAGCCACCAAGGACTTTTATAGTAAATAGAAGTGTGTCCCTTATATTAGAGGGCAAACGATTCGGGCAGAAACTCTATGGTCCATTTGCCGAAAGAATGTACAAACGATACTTTGAACTGATAAATAAATACATGAACAGCTGTATTTGCAAAAGTCTGCTATAACAGGAGGTAAGAATTTTGGATGAATCAGAAATAACGATTGTGCCAGATATTGTCGCCAGATTTGATGCTGTAGATAATCTTATTCATACAACACGAGAGACTGTTGAAAACGCCTGCGAGCGTGTAAACAGAGCGAATGACATGTCTCAATTTGTAATGAGTTATACGCGCACTATAAAAACAACAGTAGACTCATATGAAGCCATTATCGAACAACTACAAGATAGAATTACTAAAATCGAGCACAAAATAGAACAATTAACAGGGCCTTGTTACTGCGAGTCCCTTTTATAAGGAGAGAACACATGAAAGAAGAAAATTTTTCAAAACAGGACATTTATAATATTGGGTTTGCCATAGTTGACGCGGTGCGCGATTATGCCGTCACATACGAAGACATTATCGATGCAATTCAAGTTTATGCCGAGTGGCAGGAGATGATTGGTGATGCTTCGCTTTATGATACGCTTTGGATGGAGGATGGCACCCCGATGGCCCCTTCCCTGACGCGATATTTGTATCACAAGCTATATGGGCTGGAAGAATATGAAAACAACGAGGAGGATTACGACGATGAGTGACCGCAAGCGTGACAAAATTTCGAAAAGTACATATATGCGCGAGGCCCGCAAGCAGCGTATGATTGAGAATCAGTTCTTGTATGAAGTCGAGAAGGCGCAGGAAAGTGATGAGCGACAGAAGCAGTCAGAACGGCGTAAACCACATAAGTATGATCGCTGGGGCGATGAAGACTAAGGAGGACGAAGTGTTATGGACAAGGAACCAAAGAGAGATGAAGCGGAGCAGGACGACATTGCCGAGATTCGTATTCGATCCGTACCGTTGATGGTACTCGTTGCTGGAACTTTGAGTAGCGTGGATTTCGTTGGTTGGATGTTTACAATAGCCGAAATGCTTGTCGTATTTGTATTGACATATCAGATTCTAGGGCGGGTACTCTTTACGGCATTGGTGGTTACTCCCTGTTTAGTGGTGTTTATCAGTAAATGCCTAGAAGCTTATGATGAGATTATGTATGGTGATGACGACGATATGAGCGGCGGCGGCGATGACGATTTGCACTTTGGAGACCATTGGAATAATCTTACTGGAGGAAAGAAATAATGGGCAAGTTCAAAGACTTAACAGGACAACGATTTGGAAAGCTGACGGTTGTAAAGAGAGTTGAAAATAAAATAGTGTCTAACAGCAATCAATATGCACAATGGCTTTGTAAGTGCGACTGCGGAAATGAGATAGTTGTAACCGGAGTTTATTTAAGGACTGGAAATATAAAAAGTTGCGGATGCAGTAAAATATACCCTACTTATATTGATTTGACTGGGCAAAAATTTGGTGAATGGACTGTATTAAAAAGAAGTGATTTGAAAACTCCTGGGAAAACTTGGTGGACGTGTAGATGTAGTTGTGGAATAGTTAAAGATGTTGATGCTGCTCTTTTAAAAAATGGTCGTTCCAAAAGTTGCGGTCATTTGCATTTAACAAAAGGCAATTTGTCAAAAGAAAGGATTTATGGCGTTTGGAAAAACATGATGGCCAGATGTTATAAACCAGATGCTGCAAAATATGATATATACGGTGGACGTGGAATATCTGTTTGTGATGAATGGCATGACTATTTAACTTTTAGAAATTGGGCCTATGCAAATGGATACGATAAAGATGCTCCTTCAAAGGCATGTACTATTGATCGTATCGATTCAAACGGAAATTATTGCCCTGAAAACTGTAGGTGGACTGATTGGAATACTCAAGTAAATAATAGACGTGCATGTAAATACATTACGATTGATGGGGTAACACATGATTTGTCTGAATGGGGAAGAATCATGGGAATTTCAAAATCAACTATTCATGGACGGTTAAATACTGGGTGGTCTGAAAAGGACGCAATAATGACTCCAGTGTGGGGCAAAAGAAAGGGTGCTTAAGAATTGTTTTCTCCTCCATTATATTCGGTTTTAAAATTCAATTTAAATTGGATTATTACCCACGATTATAATTTCAGATTAAGTGAAGAAGAGTTAACCCAGTTTACTGTTCTCCAGGGCGATAATATGATGTTCCGACAGATTCGTATGATTTCCATGGACGATAGTAAATTCCAGAAATTTGTTATCTTTGTCGATGCAACTGGTGGTTACAATAAAGCAAAAGCGCTTGAACGACTTGTGAAGCGTGGGTTCAAAATGAATGGAAAAACATATCTATTCAGTGAACGAAGTGCAAGCATGGTTCGTCAAAGCATGTTAAGCTTTGTTGAAAAACATATTGTCCCAGAACTTGATAAGCGAATTAGTATGGGGCTGGATTTTTCTGAAACTCCAACGGTACTTAGCAAATACTATGCTTATCGCGGCCTGAATCTATCTTCCGCTTTCTGTTTGCCAGGATGGACTCCTAAAATTTGTATCGTTGACGATTATGAAAATACGATCAAAGATCAAATGGTTGAATATCTATATGATAAAACAACAGAGTTCGTTGATAAAGCCGGTAATAAACGCAACTGGACGCAGAAAGATGTTGCAGTAAAAAAGACTGATATCACCATCAACTGTTTCGACGGTGCGGGGATCTGTCATCCTGAAATTATGAGACAAATCGAACGTCAAATTGGTACAGAAGAACATATCAATAGCTGTATTATCCGTGCTCCATATATTAAAGGCTGTATGCATGAAATTGATTACGAGACATTTTATGCTGAACGTGGTGTAACAAAAATCAAAGATATCTGGGGGAAAGAATATGATGTAACACCAGGAAGTGATCCGCTTATAATTCTTACTGTCAGTCTTTATAAGGGTTATAAGTATTTCAAAAAAGATGGCACATACAAGGATTGGGAACGGTATTGGGATGAATTTTATAAAACTAACAGCTGCTTCGCTATTGCAAAATAGAACTACAGCGCCGAGAAAGAGCGTCTTCAGACTCAATGCAATTACCAAATTTTGCAAAACCTAGACATGGAGTTTGATGATTTCAAGCATTTTGCAGACATGTCAGTCGATTTTTATGAAAAGGTTACAAGTAATGACATTTTTTACACAAATTGTTTTCTTGGTCTTATGGCAAATGATGTTAATCCACTAAATCATTATATTGCCGCACTAGCTCGCAACCAGGAAATGATTCACGAGTCTTGTGTAAAAGAATATATCCATTCCCTGCTTGATAAAACTCGTGATGGCTTTAAGTGTGGCAAGCTTTGGATGAATGCAACTTTCAAATTTTGGGTGCCAGATCTTGTTGCTCTGATGGAATGGGCTGGTGGTCTTCCTGTTGTTGGTGCATTAAAAGCTGGGGAAATTTATACTTTTGATCGCCGTGGCGTCGCTCTTGGCAAACGTATTTGCGAACGAAATCCTCACATCTCAAGGTCTGAACACGTACTTGTTGATGCAGTAGATAATGCGTTAACACAGAAATATTTTCACGGACTTGTAAACTGTTGTTTTACTTCAATCTATGATATCAACGCTCCAAGACTCAATGGTTCAGATTTTGACGGCGACCTTGTTTTAGTCATCAATGAACCTTCTATGATTCCTGGAATACATACAGATATTCCTATTACGCTGGATCTTGAGGATAAAAAGACTTCTCTTGCCGAAACAGACACTCCTGACAATAAATTTGCTTGTACTCTTCGTGGTCTTAAAAGTCAAATTGGTGAGATTTCAAATTTGAGTACAGTATATCAAAACAAGGTTCCTAAGACTGAAAAAACAAAACAAGAGTATTTGAAATATGTCTCTTTGCTTTCTGTTGCAAATGGCAAAGAGATTGATCGAGCTAAGACGGGATGCGGTTATAAGATTCCCAGACACATACAGAAATACGGTACCGGACCCAAAAGCACCCCCTACTTTATGAAGTATGCAGGTCCTTACTACGCACGTTTACATAATCTAAGTAAGGCACATAGCAACATGAACCTGCTTTGCATGAGTCTGGAACGTTGGGAGCGCGGTGTGCGGTGGCGCAGCAAAGAGCCCGCAGGCAGCTTTGATTGGCATATCATGTACGATCCAGAGGTCTCCTATGACCAGGCAGTCTTTGATGAAATCGAAGCCATTTTCTTGGACTTCAACAAATGCCGCAAGGAACAGCTTGAGTTCGAAAAGAAATGCCGCAACTGGCAATTGTATCATAAGGACATCGAGTCGCGTATTACCAAAGAAGAGGCCAAGACATATGAGACGAACTGGCAGGCAATCTATAACGTGTATCGTAACAAGTGCAAGCTGATCTGTCCTGATATTCGTGAGTTGGCCAACATTCTAGTAGTGCTGTGCTATGAGAAGTATCCCAATAAATTCAAGAAGTTCTTGTGGCACATAGCCGGCGCTGGTGTGGTCGAAAATATCAAGCCGGTTCCCGTGCAATTGCCAGTTCACGATCCGAACGGCGAGTATGAATATCTTGGTCAACGATATAGTCTGGCTGAGCCGAAAATCTATGAAGCAAGAGTAAAATAACAAAGGAGTTTATCATGTTTAATCTATTCAAAAAGAAGAAAACACAACAGGAAGAACCCCCGCAGCAGATGGAATGCCCCAAGTGTGGCGGAATCATGACACTGACAAATGGACTAACATATACATTCCACTGTCGTGGACAGGAAGTCGAAGCAATAAATGTAACCGCCATGAAATGTGCGAATTGCGGCGAGATGATGTTTAGCTGGGACGAAGCTCAACGTATCCAAAAATTCGCTCATAAATCTGTGGGTTGGGAGGATGAAATGGAATGAGTTATCAATGTTTTAAGACAACGATTGTCGCTTTGATAGGTGTAATATGTTTATGTTTGGGTATTGGGATTTGGGCATCTATTCCATGCAAAAACAATGTAGGCGATAAATCTGTTTACAATGGAAGCTCTTTGTACAGAATTTCCAACACGAAACTTATTTACGATGAGAACACAAGAATTATGTATTATTGGCTGCATAGTGGATATATGTCTCCATACTATAACGAACATGGACAGCTTTGTCGTTATGTCGATGGTAAAATTATACCGATCGAATAAGGAGGTTAAATGGCTTATACGACATTTTATTGTAATGAGAATATACTGCTTGATCATTAGCAGAACTATCACGAGTCAAACCTGATGTTGCGAAACCTATTGAGGCGAACTTCCCACTCCCCTATTGAATGCGCCACGATTTATTATGAGCGGATGAAAAATCCCGAGTCTGTCAGCTATGACCGCAGCCACTTGATCCAGATGTTCAGTAGAGGCCGCAAAAATAACGCACCCATACTTGACGTACATCAAGTTGTGCTTTATCAGAAAGATCTGGATTATATTACAGAGGCGCGCCGAAAACACCATATCAACTATGCACAGCTTCGCGTTTTGTTTGGGGTGATATTCTTCTGCCGACTATACGGAAGTAATACCTTTGCATTAGACACCGAATTCAAGATGAAGCGTTTTGGTGGCTGCTTTGAAGAGCAGACAGAGATTATGTATTGCGCTGGAAGGAATTAGGATGATGGCTATAATACTGTGCGGGGCATGAAAGAGATCTCAGATGATTATCACCTGTTGAACAGGATAGGTACTGATGACATTGGATGCTTATACCAGTACCCGAATTTCGCTCTTGATAAAAATGACACAATTGCATACACGTTCAATGTGACGCTGGAAAATAATCGGCTGAATCTAAGCGCCGTAGTGCGTGAGCTATTTGACCCGAAAGAGTGTTATTGCACAGTATGTGGTGAACAGTATCATTCAGAGAAGCCAAACGCCAGTAGATACTGCAAAGGATGCGCCGCTAAGAAGGAACGAACACGTCTGGCGAAATATAAACGAAAAACAACGAAATGCACGAAATGAACTTTACTTTCTTAATATATGAAAGGGTGTTGTATATTTCACTCTTTGATTTTAAATTAAAAAGGAGAACTAATATTTATGGTTGAAATTACTAAGAACGAAGCTACTTATCTGCGGAAGGTTATTCCCAATGTCCATATTACCCGTACCACACATAAGTGGTATGCTGAGGAGATTAAGTCTGTTCTGACTCAGCTTCCTGGGAATGTTGAGGCTGAGGCGGCTCTACGCGAACTCAATCGCACTCAACGCACTATCTACAACTTTGAGACCTGAGGTGCTGAATGGACGAATTTAAAAAGAAGGACGAAGAGACTTTTGACGACTATATGATGCGTATTGGCGATGCTTGCGGTGAACGGAAGTTAACGTAGGATCAAGCCGCCATGTTTTTGAATGAAGCAACCGGTTCTGACTATGGAGAATGCCGGTACCGCAAGACTTACAAGGCATGGAAGGCCGGTTATGACTATGCCGTTGGACATACTAACGAAGAGACAATTCAAAACGAGTTGCAGCGACTGAAAATAGAGAAGGTTAAACTGCAGGACGAACGCACTGCGGCAAATAGAGTTTACCGAGATGTTGCCCGTGTTGAAGCCATTAAAGAACTAATCGCCGCAAAGGTTGTTCCATACGATAAGAAGGATTTTCTGAATGTTGTACAGTATGAAGGCAGCGGGCATGATGTGATTGTATGTTTGTCTGACTTACATACGGGTGCTGGAATTGATTCCGCTTGGAATAAATTTAACCGTGAGATTTTGAAAGCACGATTGGAGAGTTACGTTGCTCAGGTGTTTAACATTGTAGAACGTCACGCTGCTGAGAAGATTTATGTGTTACTACTTGGTGACCTCATCAATGGCCACATCCATGTAAACACCAGAGTGCAGAATAACGAGAATAGCATCGAACAGGTCATGACGGCCGCAGAGCTAGTAAGTAACTTTGTCGCTGAGCTGTATGAGGTGTGTCAGCATATTGATGTGTATTCGGTCAGTGGTAACCACTCACGAGTATTTCCCAGTAAAGAGGATCAGGTGGCAGGCGATGAACTTGAAGCGCTGATTCCGTTTTATATGAAGGCTCGGCTGCAGAATCTGGCTGGTATTGAAGTAAAAACAGAGAAGCTCGATCCTACATTTGGAGGATTCAAGGCTCGTAATAGTCTGGTGATGTATGCACATGGAGATAAGGACTCCCCTGCTAACGTCGTTGAACACTTGACCATGATGGTGAAACAGCCCATTGATCTAGTCTTCCTCGGACATCGCCACACGAACGGAATGACTACAGTGCATGGCACGAAGGTTATCGAGAGCGGCTGTGTATGTGGTACTGATAGTTTCGCTGTTGGTATTCGTAAGAATGATATTCCGCAGCAGGCCGTAGCTGTTATCGCTGATGATGGTTTGACTTGTCTGTATGATTGTAAGCTAGAGAAACCAAGTAAAATTATAATTTGATAGATTTTTGACGCTCCGGACCATGGTCTGGGGCGTTTTATTTTTGTGGAGGATGCAAATGAAAGTTTTAATTGCGTGCGAAGAATCGCAGGAAGTATGCAACGCCTTTAGAGAACTTGGGCATGAAGCTTATTCTTGCGATGTTCAGGCCCCGTCTGGTGGACACCCAGAGTAGCATATCTTAAGCGACGCAGTTGCCACTATAAACAGCGGAATCGTAACTACTATGGATGGGGCTACTCATAATATTGGTTGCTGGGATCTTTTAATAGCTCATCCTCCCTGCACATATCTGTCGAATGCGGGCGCACGATGGCTATAGGCTGGACATAAGCTGAACCAAGAACGGTATCAGAAAGGTCTAGAAGCAAAAGATTTCTTTATGAAATTTTATAATGCTCCCATCAAATATATCTGCGTGGAAAACCCCATTCCGAGTTCTGTTTATGAAATGCCTAAACCTACACAGACAATACAGCCATACGAATACTATGGAGAATTGCATCCGTGGACTAAAAAGACCTGTCTGTGGCTAAAGGGGCTCCCTTCTCTTGTGCCGGTCGAAGCTGTACCTCCGCAAGGACCTTATTGTCCAAGTGGAACATCGGCTAATAAAGGCATTGTGAGAAATCGCGGTGCAGCTAAACGTGGAGAGGATGCGAAAAATAGAGCCAAAACATTCCATGGCGTCGCAATGGCGATGGCAAAACAATGGGATGAATTCTTCAAAAGAGAAAACAACAAATAAAATTTAAGCCCATCTTTTCAGGTGGGCTTTATATGTCGCAGGTGACAGCGCCGGTGTGCTGGCTGGGCTCATAATCCAGTATAGTGCGGATCGTCCCCGCAACCTGCACCCACGAAATTAAATTAAAAAGGAGGGTTCCAAACTAAAGAAATGGAAGAAAAATTTGTAAAAGATTTGGGAGGCGATTACTTCTACTGTTATTCCAGACGAACAGCATTGTTTATTCGTTCTATGGGAATTTTTTATGAAGAAATTGGGGAGCACCCTACTACGGGCTCTGTATATACAAAATTCCGTAAAACAAAGAAGCTGAATGCGATTCTTAAACTCTAGAATGAAATAAGATATCGTTTTGATGACATGACGGATGATGGAACGGGAGGTGATTGACGATGGCCAGAACTACCGCAGATAAGAAGCCTCCTCGTGTAAAAATCCCTGATTCTTGGAGCGGCGGAAAATGCATGTGCTGCGGGGAAATTTATAATGTTCGAAAAACTAATTTCTCAAAAACGCAGAGCCAGTGGTTTGCTGGGAATGACGGGTATCTTCCGTGGTGTAATGAGTGTCGAACTAAAATATTTGACTACTATGCAAAAAAGTATGGCAATGAAGATGAGGCCATTAAGCGTCTATGTATGATGTTTGATTTGGTCTATTCCGACGATATTCTCGCCATGGCTGATCGTTCTACTAAGACGTCTACGCCGAAGATCAACCTGTATATGGGGTTCTCAAATATTCGGCAACATGCTGGTGAAACCTATGATAATACGATTGACCAAGAGAAAAAGGATGCGCTCGCAGCTGGCAAGACCACTGGTACTAAGGTCACTCTGAAAATGACCAAATTTTGGGGAGCGGGGCTGGATGAGCGCGACTATCTTTTCCTTGATGAGCATTATCAGAACTTGATTACTCGTCACGAATGCAAGACGGCCGCACAGGAGATTCTGTTCAAACGTATCGCAAAGGCAGAACTGAACTGTGAAAAGGCCGACGCTACTGGCGATACCAAGAAAATCAAGGAAGCCAATGATAATCTACAGAATTTGATGGGGTCTGCTCAGATCAAGCCGAATCAAACCAATGATAATACACTAGCCGAAACGAATACGTTTGGCACTCTGATTCAGAAGTGGGAAGAAGAAGAGCCAATTCCGGAACCGTCGCCCGAATGGCAGGATGTTGATGGTATTGGAAAGTATTTCAGAGTATGGGTGCTGGGTACGTTGCTGAAGATGTTCAATTTGCCAAATCCTTATCAGGATGAGTTTGATGAGGAAATGGAAAGATATACGGCACATAAACCAGAATCTGTAGAAGATGACGTTGCAGATACGAGCTTGAGAGAAGCCATTTTTGGTCCTGGTGAGGCAGGTGGTCTATCTTGAGTAACGGAAAAATGTCCGATAAAGAAGTAGCGAATACTAAATCAGAGAAGATTATGAGAACGGTAGCACAAAGATGCTCTTTCTATCGCGCGAACCCAAATAGATTTGCAAAAGATTATTTAAACCTAAATTTAAAGCCGTTTCAACAAGTTCTTCTTTATCTAATGGTTCGTTGTACTGGTTTTTGCTAGATCGCGGCGAGAGGGTTAGGAAAATCCTTTTTAACCGCAGTCTTCTGCGTGATCACATGTATTCTTTGGCCTGAAAGCAAGGTGTGTATTGCTTGTAAGGTTCGCAGTCAATCAGTAAATATCCTTGATGAGAAAATCATGAAAGAAATATATCCAAACAGTCCGCTTTTAAGGTCAGAAATCAAGAAAGTGGATATCAATAACCAGAAAGCAGAAATTATATTTAAAAACGGTAGTTATATAAAAGTTGTTACGGCAACCGACTCATCGAGAGGTAGCCGCGCGACGATTTTGGTAAATAAACATGCCAGATTTTATAGAAATATAAAACCTAGACTGGGCAAAATCGGTGAATACTAAAGAATTTATTTGAAAGAAGGAATTACCACGTATAAGAGAACTAAGGAAGAGTTCCAGCAACTCTTAAACGAAAAATTTGGACCAATTTACGAAGTCATTGGCGATTACACAGACAGTCAAACAAAAGTTTGGGTGCATTGTAAAGTGTGTGGAAATGATTTTTATAAAAAGCCAAATAAAATGACGTCATGTAGTGAGGGCTGCTATTTTTGTAGCAAGAAAAATTGGCATAAAACTACAGAGAGCTTTCAATCCGAATTAAACGAAAGATTTCCAAACACATACGAAGTTTTAACAGAATATGTAAAAGCTAGACAACCACTTCTTGTAAAGAGAATTCCTTGTGGACATATTTATAGAGTATCTCCTGATAATCTGTTGCGTGGAAAAGGTTGCGCTTTATGTACAATACGTCAATCTCATTATATGGATATCGTTGAAGATTATTTTGAACGCCATAATATTGCTTTTGAAAAAGAAAAACGTTTTGATGATTGTCGCAATGTTCGTGTTCTCCCCTTTGATTATTATATTCCAGATAAGAATCTATGTATTGAAGTTGATGGTGAATTCCATTACCCTCATGCTACTTATAAGCAAAATGATTAGACTCTTCGAGGTGCATCCAAATAGGAAGCGGTACATGAGAGAGATTTAATTAAAACAGCTTATTGTGAACAACACGGAATTGATTTGCTAAGACTTCCATATTTTGAAGAAAAGAATTTCGAGAAAATTCTTGACGATAAATTCAATGTCAACACCGAGATAAACGAAGAGATTACGCAAGGCTCATCGTCATTGTAACGCATAGGAGATGAACAAATATAATTCTCCCACGAGTGTCCAGCACAATAGTATATAGGGCTATTCGCAGCAATGCGCCTAACGTTAAACGAGGGTGAAAATATATGCTGAACTTCACAGGAAACTGTGAGAATCGTTGGATAAAAAGCCAGCGAGATAACAAAGTTGATGTGATGAGTACCGTTTGCTTTCTAAAGATGTTATTGATTTGATTTTAAAAAAATTCCTGAATATTGTGCGCCATCCAGGTTATCTGGATAAGCCACAGTATAAACACCTTGCAGAGCGAAATAAAGAATTCTATTTGAGTTCAGCATGGTTCCAGAATCACTGGAGCTATGAAAAATGTAAGGACTATTTTGTTAATATGATTGATTCTCAGAGAAAATATTATTGCGTCTCATTCCCCTATCAGACATCTATTATGAGCGGATTACTGCTTAAAGAAGCTGTCGAAGACGAAATGAGTGAATCGAGTTTTTCAGATTTAACTTTTGCTATGGAAAATGAGTGCAGGTGGCTTGGAGCTACTGAGGGTGGTCTATTCCAGTTTGATGACATCAACAAAACTCGTGTCATTGAAAAGGCATTCTACGCACCAAATATTGTGCTCTCCCCTATTGCGACTGACGTTCCAAAAAAGAAAAACGGAGAGATTCGCATTTTGACTGCCGATATTGCACTGATGAGTTCCAAGAAAAACGATAATGACGCAACTAGTATCTTTTTGAACTGCATGATGCCAAATAAATCAGGGCGCTATACAAGCAATTTCGTTTACTCCGAAAACGTCGAAGGTATGATTACTCAAGACCAAGCTTTGAAGTTGCGTCGTTATTTTGATTATTTCGACTGCGACTACCTTGGCATCGATGCTCGCTCTATGGGCATTCCCTTGATTGATTTGCTCATGAAAGATATATACGACCCCGAAACCGGTGAAACCTATCCTGCTATTAGCTGTTGCAACAATCCCGACGTAGCCGATCGTTGCTCTGATAAAAATGCTAAGAAGGTTATTTGGGCCATTATGGGCAGCTCACAGTTTAACAGTGACGTGGCCATCGGACTCCGTAGCGGTTTCCAGCAGGGACGTATTCACTTGCTTCAGAGCGAGTATAGTTGCGAAGATCAACTACGAAAACTCTATAAGGGATACGACAAAATGTCTCCCAGCGAACGAGCTACACTACAGATGCCGTATATCAATACAGGCTTGGCCGTAAACGAACTCGTTAATTTGGGGTATGAAACAATAAACAACGTAATTAAGGTCAAGGAGAAATCCGGGTGTCGTAAAGATCGCTACTCTTCCCTGTCTTATAACTACTATATCGCTCAACAAGTCGAACGTAGTATGGAAAAGAAAAACAGGAAACCCACTTCTCTCACGTTTGACTTTAGAGCACCGATATTAAGGAAGGGAGGTCTGTAATGGCTGAAGATAAAATGCAGAAAAAGGTCCGTGTGACAAACGCAAAGGACGGCAAGAGTTCTTATATTACATATCAGGACCTTCTTACCGGTGTTTATGCTAATTTATCCAAGATTGGTATTCGTAACCTTGAATCAACATCAGAAACAAATCCGACATATACCAAATACACTAAGGATCAGCTTGTTACATATCTTGGCAATCCCGCCAGCTATGAAAAGCAGCTTCGAAAGATGAGCAAGTACCTGTTCAATATTTCGAATTACTACCGCCGACTGATTCAATATTTTGCAAATATGTCCACGTTTTCTTATACTATTTCTCCTTATGGGCTTGATCGTTCTAAGACGGTTAATGCGAACAAGTTCAAGAAAGCGTATTATTCTAGCGTTACCGCAGTCGAACTTATGAATTTGCCACACGAAGCAACGAAAATGTTTACTATCGCATTCCGTGATGATGTTTATTATGGATATGAGTGGGAAACAAACGACAGTGTGGCTTTTCAAAATCTTGATGCGGATTATTGTAAAATCAGTAGTATTGAAGATGGCGTATATAATTTCGCGTTCGATTTCTCATACTTCGATTCAAATCAAGATAAATTGCCAAACTACCCACCCGAGTTCCAAACTATGTATAAAACATATAAGACAAATACTCAGTCGTACAAATGGCAAGAGCTCGATAGTACAAAGTCTATTTGTATCAAGGTAAATGAGCACGATTATATTCCGATTCCACCGTTTGTGAGTCTGTTTAGTGCTTTGGCAGATATTGAAGATTATCGCGCAATCAGTAAAAATGCGAGTGAGACTAACAACTACAAAGCTCTCGCTATGGAAATTCCGCTTGGCGACAAGGGCGAGTTTCTTATTGATTACAATGACGCCAAAGAGTTCTACGACATGATGACAAATGTTTTACCGCCTAATATTGGTGCAATCTTGACGCCCATGAAGCTTACCGATTGGAACTTCGAAAAGAGCGGCGTCAATAGCGACACAAATGAAGTTGCAAAGGCAGAGGCTACATTTTTTACTACAGCCGGTGTTAACAAAATCCTGTTTGGTGGCGGCGAAGATCCGTCTGCCACCACATTAAATCTCTGTACTGTAAATGATCAGATGATTGTTTTTGCTGTTATGCGGCAATTGGAACGCTGGGTGAACAGAAAGCTGAAGTCTGTGTCGAGTTCTTATAAGTTCCGTATCAACTTTTTGCCTGTGACTCATTACAATATCGCCGAAATGCATGAACGATATTTAAAGGACGCCACATACGGTATGCCTACTCGAACTGCTGCTCTTGCAACTGCAGGTTATGCTGGTACTGATTACGAAAACATGACCTATCTTGAAAACGAAATCCTCGGTCTTAGCAATGGCGAAATGCCTCTTAAGAGTTCTAATACCCAGTCTGGTTCTGCTGGGGATAAAGGCGGTCGCCCAACAAATGCAAGTAAAGGCGAGGGCTTATCTGATGCCGGTAATGTAAGCGCGGATCGACAGGAGGGCTGATATGGAAGAAGAGATTTTTGAAATCATCATTCATGGGTCTCACGCCGCCGGGATGGCTAAGTTTCTGACTGATCGAGGAGCGCTGCTTCTTCGAATAGATCCGGTAAACAAATATGTCTTTATTAACGATAATATATTTAAGAATGCTCTGGCTGAGTTGCAAATTGCGATTCGTCAGGGCTTTTATTTTGATAACGAAACGGAGGTGAAAACAGAATGAAAGAGCGATACCCTATTTCTTTCACTAAGAAAAATGAATACTCAAATTCTGATTTTCGCTTCATTGATGTCAGCATTGATGTGATGCATACGGGCTCAAATCGAAATAAGACCAGTTTTACTAAGGATGTTATTTCAAAAGCCATTCCAAGCATTTGCAATACACCTATTCTTGGCTATGTTGTTGACGAACTTGACGAAGAAGACAAGGACTTCAAGGGACATGAACACGAACTTCGAATCACCGATAAAGATGTGAAGTACGTTTATGCTGGACAGGCTTATGGCGTTATTCCTGAATCCTGCAACCCCCGCTGGATTGTTAAGGATGATGGAAACGGTACCGAACGTGAATATCTTCGTGTCGATGGTTTGATTTGGACTAAATTCAATGACCCAGTCGATATTTTCACTCGTGATGGCACTAAAAATCACAGCGTTGAATTAACAGATATGGCCTGTGGCCCCGCAGATAAGAACGGCGACGTTCCTGTGGGGTCTTTTCTTTTTGACGGGTGCTGCATTCTGTCTACAACTGATCCGAAAATTCAGCCAGCTATGACGGGAAGCTGTGTTACCGCCAATTTTTCTGTTGAAGACATCACTTCACAGATTCGAGAGCGGCTCTATGAGTATCAGGCTCTCCAGCAGAATTACACTGCACAAAATGAAAATCTATCCGATGAGGAGAAAGGAGATACAACGCCAATGAATGAAAACGAAAATAAAACCACGGGTATCGAGGAGGGCCAGGTTCCTACTGAGAATACTGCGGCTCTTACCGAACCCGCCGGGAATGAGGCTACTCCTCCCAATGAGAATATTACAACCGAGCCTGCGGCTGCTCCTGCTGAGGAGAATACTGTACCCACTACGGAAACTGAACCCGCACCTGCTGAGCCCGCCGTGACTGAAAATACTGCCCCTACTGAAAACAAATCCGCTACTGGTACTGAGTTTACTCTAACTACAGTTCAGCTAATGGACGAGATCGGTACTAAGCTTGCCGAGCACACTCATCCTTCTAGTTGGGATTCTGAGTATATGATTCCAGATTTCTATTTTGAGGATCTGATGCCTGAGACAGTGGTGGTTCGTTGCTCCAAGACATGGCAGCTGATGGGTATTCCCTACTCTATGAATGGTGACAATGTTATTCTGGATTATGAGAACATCAAGCGCATGAAGGTTGCATATGAGGATTGGGATGAGGGTGAAGTGATGCCTGGCACTATTGCTGCCTTTACTACTCTGACTGACAAGATCGCTGAGCTGTCTGATAGCTTTGCTAAAGCAGCCAATGAAGTTAGTGAAATCAAACCCAAGCTGGAAGCTTATCAGCAGGCCGAAGCCGAAGCAATCGCAGCGGCAGATAAAGCTAAGCGTGATGAGCTGTTCGCGATTATGGACGAGAAGCTTGGTGCAAACGCGGAATATGCCGCACTAAAGGAGAGCAAAGAGATTTCTTATGCCGATCTGGAGACTAAGTGCTATGCACTGGTTGGTCGTCAGTCTGCTGAGTTTTCTTATGTTCCCAATAAAAACAACAAAGGAACTGTCCGCTTTGGCGTGGGTGGCACCCAGAACGGTTCAGATGTCGCGTATGGTGGTCTGATTGAGCACTATCTCGGCAATAAGTAATTTACCAAAATTTAGGAGGTACATAATTATGGCTAATACTAAGCATGCTGTTGTGCGCATTGATAAGCTGGGTGGCACCCTGGATGGTGCTCAGCTGGAGAGCGCAATTTTCTACAACGATTCTAATGCAGCCGAGATTGACAATGCTCAGCTGGTCGTTCTGGGCGAGAAGCTGGGTCGCGAGGTCTACAAGGCTACCGCTCCTACCGCAACTTCCACCGTTGCTGACCTGTATTTGACTGCGGGCGTCGAGCTGTTCTATGACCAGACCGTGGCACACTATCTGCCTGAGTGGGTCAACGAGGCAGGCCGCCCTGTGCGTGTCTATTCTCTGAATGTTTCTAAGGGCGGCTTCTCTGCCACTGCCGAGGCTTTTGACGGCACACCTGCAAAGGGCAAGTTTGTTGGTTTCGCTGCTGGCAGTACCAAAATTAAGATTCAGGAGACCGCTGACGACAAGACCTTCGGTTGCATCGATTTCGTCGAGACCGTTGGTTTTGGCGATGGTCGCTACACCTACTACATGATCACTCTGAAGTGATACCAAAGTTCAAAGAAATAACATAAAGCCGTCCGTTTGATACGGGCGGCCATTTTTATTATAGGAGGTTTATACCATGGCTATTGATTCTAATCTGATCAAGCTGGCTGTTGATGGCTACAAGGGTCACGTCGCCGGTGATTATTCTGTAAATGATACTCAGGAGGCTCTGCGCAAGGCTCTGGTTGAGGCAAACGGCGGTTCTACCAAGCTGGATATCAAGGCAATTCGTGATGGTCGATGCAACGGCGTTTTCGCAATCATTGAGGAGTTGGTGAACGTCATCCACGAGGAAGGTCTGAAGGGCGATGAGTTCTTCATGAATATGGTTGAGGATCGCAATCTCTCTCTGGGCGACACCAATAAGTTCCATATCGAGCGTGAGTGCCTGTTCGCTGTTGCTGATATTGCTGAGGGCACTCAGGGCGTCCGCCGTCAGCGCATCGAGGCCGGTCAGGACATCACTATCAATACTCAGCTCCGCGCCATCAAGATCTACGAGGAACTGAATCGTGTTCTGGCTGGTCGTATTGACTTTAACAAATTTGTCGATCTGGTCGGCAAGTCTTTCACCAAGCAGGAGCTGGACGCTACTTACGACGCTTTTGTCGGTATGTTCAAGAAGCTGAAGACCCCCTACACCGAGACCGGTTCTTTCGATGAGGACAAGCTGCTGGAGCTGATCGATCATATCGAGGCTTCTACTGGCGAGACTGCTGTGGTTGTTGGCACTCGCAAGGCTCTGCGTAAGATCAAGACTGCTGTTGTGTCTGATTCCGCCAAGGAAGAGATGTATGCAATGGGTCACTTCGGCCGTTTCAATGGCACCGAGCTGGTTGCCGTGAAGCAGCGTCATAAGAGCGGCACTGACGATTTCATCCTCGACGACAATGTCCTGTATGTTTTTGCAGGCGACACCAAGCCCATCAAGCGCGTTACCGAGGGTGACGTCACTATGCTGATGGGTACTCCGATGAACAATGCTGATATGAGCCAGGAGTTCCTGATGATGAAGCGCACCGGCATTGCTGTCATCTTTGATCGTGATTTCGGTGTTTACAACCTGTCTGAGTAAGTTCTATATACGCGGCGGGGTCCTTCCCTGCCGCTTTTTTAATTAAATAGGAGGAAATAATGGCAAGACGTGCTACTACAAAAACTACTGCGCCCAAGACTGCTACATCTGCATCCGCACCTGTGGCTGCCACTCCCGCAGTAGAGATTACAAACGATACTATGGTTGAGTGCCGAAGCGGCTGTGCTGGCAATCTGATTTACAAGTCCAAGCTTAACCCGGGTTATGTGGTTGAGTGGGATGATTTTGGCGATGTTCAGGAAATGGAGTATCGCGAGCTTGTCTCTATGCGCGGCAACCAGCGTCGGTTCTTTGAAGAGAATTGGATTCTGATTGATGACCCGGCAGTCATTAAGAAGCTTGGTGTCGAGCGCTATTACAAGAACAGTCTAACCAGCGATGACTTTGAGGATGTGTTTACTATGTCTGCAGACGATATCAAGGAAATTGTCCCTACTCTGCCCGGCGGCACTAAGGATGCAATCGCTTCTGAAGCAAAGAAGAAGATTGAATCTGGTGAACTGGATAGCCGTAGCGCTATTAAGGCGCTGGAAGATTCTCTGGATGTTGAGCTGGAAGAAACTGTCTAAATAAAGGAGGCGGGCTATGGCAACCACTTTTGAAAGTATCTATGCCCGCTGTCGTGGGCGAATTAGGGATTATGACAAAAAAGGCTATACAGACGAGATGTTTGCTGCGGCTGAGAAGGATTTATTGCAGGCAGCTATTGATGATTTCGTTGATATTTGTGTACAAGACCTGACCGATTACGATGAAGAGCTTGAAGAGTTCAATATCACCTTGAGCCGCAAGGAGCAGAGTATCCTCGCACTAAGCATGATTGTTCACTGGCTTGAACCTTATGTCTATAACTCAGATGCTCTGAAAAATGCTATGAGTACAAAGGATTTCACTGTATTCTCCCCCGCCAAACTGCTTGAACAGATGAAGGATTTGTTGCAGCAATCGGAACGGAAGTTAAAGGCCGAGATGAACGGTTATTCATTTAAGGTCAATAAAGTTTCTTCCCTAACTGAGTAAGGCGGTGAGGCGATGACTCGATCAGAATATAGAGAAATGCTAAATTTTGATGGCCCAACCCAGCGTGACCGGATTATCAAGAAATCTGTGGAGGACCAAATTAAACTTGCCCCCGTCAGCCCGTCCTATAAAGACGTGACGATTGATGACGAACCACGTAAACTGAATATCATCTCTTCTACCGTTATGAATCAGAAAATTATTCATACTCTTCCGGGTGAAGATTTTGTCATTGGCAGCATCGTCTACTGGAGTAAGAGTCACTGGTTGATTACTGAGCGAGACGCAGAAGACGAGATTACAGTTCGCGGACGAATCCAGATTTGTCAGAAGCAAATCACATGGCAGGATGATAAAACGCATAAGATCCATTCTCTCTAGGCTACTGTCGAAAAGCCATATTATTCCAATTTGGAAGAAAACAAGGCTATGAGTTATTCGACTCGTGAGTTTCGTATCCAGATGCCTTTTGATGCGTATTCTGCAAATTTAAATATCAACAAACGCCTTATGCTGGAAATTATCAACGGCGAACCGAAGACCTATCGTATTACGTCAATCGACCAGATGACGAGCCGCATTGATTACAATGGAGAACAAATCGGATTTCTTTCTTTCAACGTCGAGCAGGACTTGTACAACCCCGAAACAGATAACGCCGAGAAAATGATTTGTAATTATGTCCCGATAGATGATGAAATAAAAAATCCACCTGAGACCGTATATCCGCCAGTTGAAGGCAGTAAGCCTGCGTCTGTATTATCGATTGATTTTACAGGAACCCCAACAATCCAAACTGGTGGTTTCGGTAAACTATTTACTGCAATTGTCGATGGAGAGACTTGTGAGTCGGCCACATGGACTCTAACAGGAGATTGTGTTCCCGGCAAAATCCATTTTAAAAATGCAACCGATTCTGTTTCAAATCCAAAATGCAAAATAATCTGTGTTGATGACCCTAAATTGATTGGAGCTATTGTCACTTTAACGGTTCAATCTAATAAATTAACCGCCGATATTAAATTGGAGGTGATTTGATGAACCTAGAAGAAATTGGCTCTTTCAAAAATAAAATCGTATCAAAACTGATTAACGATTCTAATATTTTAGATGCTCTTTTAGGAGACATCAATAATGTTGAAGATCCTGAAACTGCCCTACTTGGTAAGGATGGGTCAGGAAATGGTGGTTGTGTGTTCAAATTCGAGTACATACCAGATACGCAGGAAAACTCGAAGACATTTTTATGTGTTGAGGTTGTACCGCAGGAAACCGATGGCGACACCATTACAAATATGATTATTTATGTGTTTGCATATTGCAGTAAAAATCTTATGCAGACATATCATCGTAAAGGACAAGCTGGTACTCGTGTTGATATTCTTGTTAGTGATATTGACAAAATATTAAACGGAAATTCAGAGTTTGGAATCGGTCCGCTCGAATGGGCAGGCAGTAGTATTTACAAACCCGCACAGCCATATTATGGTCGAATGCTTGTTTATCGAGTTGGAACTTTCCGGAGGGCTCGCTGATGATCAAGCTAAGTTATATTGACCATATCAGTCCTTACGGAGTGATGGTACGTGGCGTTGGAAGAATACACTCCCCTATTTTGAGCGATATTCTCAAGATGGGATATTATCAGTATCAACGAGTGCTCACATTATTTTTATATACCCCAGAGAAATATTTCACAGATTTGTCCACTGAATTCAAGATGGATAATCCGTGGAACCAATTTACCAATGATCAAAAAAACGATTTAACGATGTTTAGAATTCTGACATCGAGCGACGAAGCTAGATTCGAGTTGATTTCGGGTCTAGCTCTTTTTGTTTCTGGAGATCTTGAGTGGGACGAAGAGCATCAAGCTATTTTGATTAACAAAGAAATAGACAGCAAAGGCAAAATGTCCGTTGGCGGTTTTATCGATAAGTCAAATTACAAGGTTGCTGTTCAGGTCATTTTGCAATTACTTGATATTTCCGTTGATGATATGCCCGAAGAATCACCAAAATTTAGGTCTGAAAAAGACCGTTTATTCTGGGAAAAGTTTCAAGCCAAGAAAAAAATATTTGCACAAAACAAAAAGGCAGACCCGAATTTCGAGCTGCCCAATATGATTTCTTTGCTTTGTACATTTCATCCCAGTCTGAACTACTCGAACATTTTCAGTCTTACGATTGGTCAAATTCGAGATACATTTTCGCAACTGTTAAAAGCAAAGCAACTTAATATCGCTGAGATGAACTACTCCGTTTGGGGTGGTAAATACGATCCGTCTCAGTGGGTAGAACGAATCGATAAAGAAAACGAAAATATAGGAGGATAACAATTATGGCAAATAAGAATGCTAATTTCGCAAACCGCGAAGTCGCCGATCTGATGCTGCTGGACTATTCCACCAAAAAGATGTTCCTGAATGTCGATTGGGCTAACGTCACCTCTACTTCTTTTGAGGGTGACCGAGTGTTCGCTACTGGTGGTCAGGGCGCGCCCAACCGAGTGCAGTTCGATGGCTCTCGTACCGGCACTCTGACTGTTGAGGCACAGGTGTATCCCGTCAAGGTCTTCCAGATGCTGTCCGGTAACGATCTGGGTACCGCTGCTAACTTCCTGAAGCGCGAGAAGATCACTGCTACCGACACTACCAAGCTGACTCTGTCTGAGGCAGCCGCCGGTACTTATGTTCAGGTCTTTAAGGCTGATGACGATCTGGGTACTGAGCTGGGGGCTACTGTTTCTGGCAAGGAGGTCACTGTCACCGTCGAGAGCGATACTGAGTATGTGGTCTACTACTATAAGGCTGCTTCCAAGCCTCAGGTGGTCACCCTCGATAGCCGTCACTTCCCCAAGGCATATCACGTCGAGGGCTCTCTGCCCTACAAGACCGAGGAAGACGTCATTGTTGAGGCTCATCCGATTTGGTACAAGGCCGTTCCTCAGGCAAGTTTTGAGCTGTCTTGGCAGAACACTGGTGATCCTGTTACCCTGACCATGACTTTCGACGTCCTGGCTGATTCTGAGGGCCGGATGTTCGATATGATCTTTGAGAACAGCGGGGTCTAATTTACATAGTATTTATTCGAGGTAGAGTCTTTCGGGGCTCTACCCCTTTTATGAGCGCATAATTATTGCGATTGTGCGCTGATATGAGGAAACTCACAAATAAGAAGAACACCCACACAGCGGACCAGCTCTCTAATTTGCATAGAGGCTTCAGTGATCGTTCGAGTAGTTTGGCCCCATTTACGCCTGTGGCTGGCTTAAAGTCTTCGCTGATGCCAAGATGGACATGACACTAGCAATAAGACCGATGATCAAACAAATCGTTTCGAAATCAATCTCCATAGGGTCTCCTTTCTACCAGCAGCCGAACTACTGGATTTCCGGGAAGCCCCTATGATAACGTCCACATGTTTAAATAAGCCCCAAAAGGGGTGTGCAGGTGTTCTTCAAGTTTGAATTTTACCACATCCAGAAAGAAAAAGGAAGTGTTTATTATAAAAATCTTAGCTTTTGACCAAGCGCTGATAAAGACTGGTGTTTGTACATTAGACGACGGAACCGTATATCACTCGTTGATCGATCTGAGCAAGACCAAAGATCCCAGCGAGCGCCGCGCCGTTATGCGCCAGATGATACAAAGTCGCATCAAAAACAATCATCCCGACCTTGTCGTTATTGAGGATGTGGCGTTGCAAAGTTCGGCCAAAACAGTTATTCAGTTGGCGCAGTTGCAGGGCGCAATTATCGGAGCATGCGAAATGTTTAATATCCCCTACGAAATCCTGCGACCTTCTGAGTAGCGAAAAATACTTGGATTTAAGCAAGGGAGACAAGTAAAACGACCCGAACTAAAACGGCAGGCTATTGATTATGTAGCCGAACACTATGGTGAGAATGTCTCTTCTGATGAAGCGGACGCGATGTGTATTGCGACTGCCGCACTGATGAGACTTGAACGAAATAAAATTACACAGGAGGACTAATAATTATGAAAAAAAATCTGAACCTAGAAGAGCGCATCCAGTTTGTTGACGGTGTCGTAGACCTGTCAAAGCGTAATGGTAAGTATGACCCCGCACTATATGATTATGCTTTCCGTATCGCTGCTGTTGTCTACTTTACAGACACTGATACTACTGGCATGGATCAGAACGCGCTGAGCGAGCTGGCTTTCTCTGATGAAACCACAAAGATGATGAATGAAACGCCTCGCAAGTATATTCTTGGCACGTTGAACAAGGCTTGCCGCGAGAAGATCGAGATTGAGCGTCAGCAGTATATGGCACTGTTCGAGGCCACTGCAAAAAATCGGCCGTTTGAGGAATTGATGAAGTTGCTCAGTGAGGTCATAACTGGTATCGGTGAGCAGTTTGATATGAAGAAGATGATTAAAACTATCGCTGAGGAAAATCTAAAGAAGCCAGTGCAGAAGGACAATAAGTGGAACGTTAAAACTCCTGAAGGTATACTTGATGGAGCGCCTGCCGTAAAATTCCCAGTAACTGTCGCAGACAAGGAGTAATATTATGGCTAAAAAGTCGTTCAGCACTGTCGATAAACTTCAGCGCGAAATCATGAGACGCGCAAACGAAGCTCTCAAAAATGAGGTCAAAGATTACGTAGAAGACAAGATGAAATCTCATGTTGAGAAAGATGTTTACGCGACGTACTCCCCTGTTGAATACGAACGTCGTGAAGCGAATGGCGGATTGTTGGACGATTCGAATATTAGAGATGTTGTACATAACCGAACTTTGACCGTATACAACGAAACTCATGTCGAAGGCCCTCGCCTCAATCATAAAGAATATAAGAATCCAGATGGGCTCCCTAGATTGTTAGAGAGTGATAATATCCGAAATCCGTGGACACATAAACGGTATCGCTGGATGAGTCCGCGTCCCTTTATGACAAATACGCAGAAAGACATCAATTATCGTTATGCCGATATTGTAGAGATGTTGAGAAAGCGGATCAATCACGACACAACCAAATAATTAAAAAGATGAGCAGACTTGTTAAAGCCTGCTTTTTTTAGATTCGGAGATTGATTGCTCCAGAAGGAGGAATATAAAATGGCGAGAGAACCAGAGCTGAGCATTAAAGTCAAGGTAGACCCACAAATTAACCCGACAGAACTGCAAACCGACATAAATCAGAAACTCCCAAAAGACGGAGTTGAAATCAAGGGCAAATTGAACGCACAAGAGCTTTTGAGAGGTATTTCTGAATATCAAAAAGGTGGACAGAATCTCGTACCTATTTTGACAAAAATCTCAAATGTTGACGAGGCATTAAAGGCTTTTGAGAATAAAGAGACAGAAACAAAAGTTAGTTTAAAAGCGACTCAGGCAAGCCTTGATACAATCAGAGACCAACTGCAAGGTGTAATTGATGGTCTTGATTATTCAAAGTTGGAAGGCGCATCTGCTTCAACCCCTACTACTTCTACAAACCATACAAAAAAGGGCAAAAAGGTTACTGCCGTTGATGCAAGTACGGCTGCTAAACAAGAGATTCCTGTTGATGTAACAGGAACGATCAGCGACGATAGTGTCACCGCGCTGAAAACTAAGATTGAAGCTGGGCTTAATGACGTTGCCATCGTGGCAAATATTGCTCCAGATCAGCTGTCTAAAATACGGAAAGATGTTGAATCTGCTTTCAATGGTATTGCGATTACTCCAACTGTAAAAGGTGTTAATGGAACGGCAGCTCAGACCGGTACAAAGAAAAAGATCAATATTCCGTCTGATGACAAAATCATGGAGCAGATGGCTAATGCACAATATACCGCCACAAAAAATGAAAACGCAGAAGTGGCCGCTGTAAAACAAAAGAATATTATTTATCAGAATCTGGCCGATCATCAGGCAAAGGTTTCTGAGAATGCTAGTGCTGCCACTGCAAAGACCGCTCAGGGATTGTCTGATGCGAATAAAGCTATGGGCGATCTGAATGCGGCGGCCGTTGATTTTGAGCAGGACTGGCGGCAAGTTGTCACACTGATTGCTAGTGCGACCAAGAATCTGGCAAATCTTATGAACAGCTATAAAGAGTCTTCTGGCTTAGATGTATTTAGCTCATTCCAAGAATTTCAAGAAGAACTTCCAGACCTTGATACTGAACATGTAAAACCATATTTAAAGAGCATAAAAGATTGGTCAGATTCTCTGCTTGGAAGCGCAAAGGGTGATTTTGATTCAAATACTATGATTCAGGCCATCCATATGCTCTCTGGCCTTGCAGATGCTTAGAATAATATTGATGTATCAAAATTAACAGACAATAAGACAAAAGACAAGTTGCTCAAAGAAATGTCCGAGTTGAACAGTATCTTTCCATCTTCTGGAGACAAAGAACCGTTCCTTGGAGAAAAAGATGCTGCCATCAATTATCTGACCGATCTATTGGCAAAAGCAGCAAAATACTATGCAGAGGTCGGTAATGCGGCAAAACAAACCGCAGACAGTATAGCAACGGCTAATCAAGGATTTGCAAATCAGGCAGCTCAATTAGAGCAGACAAACGCAGAATTAGAAAAAGCTAAGCGAAACATCGGAAATGTTTTTGATCCTTCTTTGCAAGCACCAATTTCATCAGATATTTCAGAAGATTCTCTATCCTCTCTCAAAACAAAAATCGAGACAGGACTTGGTACGATTGATGTCACTCCGGATGTTACAGCTGCGCATCTTGCAGCTCTTCGGCAGAAGATTGAAACCGAACTGAATAAAATCAAGTTTACGCCTCAGCCGCAGGGTAAGAATCTGCCTCCTTTCTCGGACGGCGGTGGGAGCGGAAAAAATTTCTCTAGAAGCGACCTTACCAGAAATCTTGTAGAGCAATCTCAAATCTTAAACAAACAAGATACGGCTGCTAACAATAAACATTATCGCAATGTGAATGTCCAACGGAATCGTAAAAACGATTTAGAAATTCAAGAAGCAACCTCCAGAGCTGAGTTGGCTAAAATCAATCCTAATTATCAAAATGAAAATTGGTACGAGAAGGCCGTACTAAAAGCACAATATATCCGTGATGATTATACAAGCGCACAAGCAGATAAAGCTGATTTGGATATTATCAAAAAATTGAACGAAGCATTCAAGGAAAACATTGCTCTTCGTGAAAAGCTTAGTCGAATTAGTAAATCACAGTCTCTTCAAGATTGGAATAATGTGAATTCTGAGTTGAGAAAATCCAATCATACTATAGCTAAAACAGGCCAACAAGCAGTAAAACAAGGTGTATATCTTGGCAATATAAAGCAAAATTATTCAAATCAAGTTAAAGCAATCGCCGAAAAAGCCAGAAATAAACTTTTCGAAGAATTTGAAGATGAGTTGAAACAATATATTTCTAGTGGGTATCGACATGTTAATGCTACTGGGGATAAGAATTACGAAAAAGCCACTCGGTTATGGAGTGAACAAAATACCCATAAGACTAATCTTGATAATATCATTAAAGAAATGCATGCGCGTGGATACGATAAATATAATCCACAAGACAATTCCGGAACATATCAAAAGTACATAAAATTCACTCAAAATAGAGTCAAAGCCGAAAACGAACTCGCCATTGCTATCAAAGACCGAACAGACGCTCAAAAGGATGCGACAGCAGTTGATAACAGCGATATTAGTAGGCTCGCAAAAATTACTGCTCAACTTGAACGTCAAAAACATACGCTTGATGGATCGGACGAAGGAAAGGCTTCTAATGTTTATAGCGTTGTGACTAAGAATGCTTCTTTGTCAAAAGAATTGACTACTGATCTTGATACACATCAAGGGATTAACAAGGATCTTATTACTCGTTCTTGGGCTAATAAAAATAGTATTTCTGGAATCAATTCTCTTGCAGATGCTTATGAATACCTACGGAAAGAAGTAGATTTGGCGTCTATTGAAGTCGAAAAGTTTTCTGATGAAAATGTAAAATTAAATAAACAGCTTCAAAATCAAGTTCGCGTTTCAAATCTTCAAAGCCAACTACATGATTATTTAGAAAAATTTCCAAAAGTCGAAAAAAAACTAAATGAACAAGTTTCAAAGTTGCAAAACGGGTTGGCTTCTCCCGACGCAGCAAACAATATTAAAGAATTATCCAAGCAAATGGCTGCGCTCCGTTCTAAAGCAAAAGAACTTGGTCTCGAAACAGAAAATCTTCTTGACAAATTTGAAAAATTGTTTGGTCAACACCTAAGCACCATGATTGTTATGGCTGCTCTTCATAAAATGCAAGATGCGGCTCGTCAAGTGTATCAAAATGTCGTAGATATTGATACTGCGATGACTGAACTTCGTAAGGTTACCAATGAGACTGATGCTACATATGTAAAGTTTATGGAAGACGCGGCTGATCGAGCACAACGAGTAGGTGCTACTATTTCTGACACAATCACCGCAACCGCTGATTTCGCACGTCTTGGCTATAATCTTGAAGATGCCTCTTCTATTTCAGATACTGCACTAATCTACAAGAATGTTGGTGATGGTATTTCTGACATCAATACAGCATCTGAGTCTCTGATTTCTACTATGCAAGCTTTTAATATTCAAGCTAAAGATAGTATGAAGATTGTTGATGAGTTTAACGAAGCGGGCAATAATTTTGCTATTAGTTCAGCAGGCGTTGGTGAAGCCCTTCAGCGTAGTGGTGCAGCTCTTGCAGCGGCCAATAATACGATGGAACAGTCTATTGCACTAGCTACCACAATGAACCGCATAATTCAAAATCCCGAAACCGTCGGTACAACTTTGAAAACTGTGGCTATGTATCTTCGTAGCACTAAAGCCGATGTGGAGGCTGCTGGAGAATCTACAGAAGGTATGGCCGAAACAACCTCCAAATTGCGTGATTCGTTAAAAGCCCTGTCTCATGGTCAAGTCGATATTTTTGATAACGCAACCAAGCAATATAAGTCTACTACCGATATCATTATCGAGATGGGCAAAGCTTGGGATAAGATGTCTGATAAAGAGCAGGCTGCCGCTTTGGAACTTATGGGCGGTAAACGCAATGCAAACGCTGTCAGTGCTTTGATTACGAATTATCAGGAAATCGAAAAAGTCATTGAAACAGTTAGTAATGCAAGTGGTAGTGCTGAAGCTGAAAACGCAAAATATCTCGATTCTATTCGGGGACTCTTAACTGAACTCGACTCTACTTTCCAAGCGTTCTCTACTCACGTTTTTGACTCTGATGTTCCGAAATTCTTTATTTCTACTGCAACCGCGATTGTAAAGGCTGCGGATGCAATGGTAAAATTTACAGGCGCGTTCCCTATGGGAGCGGGCATTTTGTCCTTTATAACTCAGCTGGGTGAACCCAAAATGACGGGTTTCATGATTGTGCCCAGCAATACTCCGGGTGGCGACACGGAACAAGTGCTCCGCAGGTATTTTATTATATCATCGCGAAGCATGAGGGAGTATTTAGTAAAACCGACGAACATGGCAGCGTAAGCTGTGACGAGTTTGGGTAATTCTCGTCCGGGAATCGAAAGGAATCCGCAGGCAAGCTTCTGACAGAGCCTATTATAATAAGGTAGGAACTCCGTTAGGAGACGCTTCAGAGAGCATAATGTCGGAGTGGAACTACGTGCGTAACAGCGCCGCAGGTTCACTATGGGGTGCTCCAAATCAGCTATCGCAAGATGGTAAAAATTACAGGTGGTCTCTCCCCTGCCGTCAAAAGTGGAGAAAATATAATTCGACATGATTCATATTGACAGCTAGTGCGCTACAGATTATAATAAAAATACAATCGTATAAAACAATTTTACGGAGGTATTTATTATGCCCAGACCTAAAGGAAGCAAGAACAAAGTCGTCGTAAATGCAGAAACTTCCATTGATTATGCTGCACTAATCGACGAAAAACAATCTGCCAAAGACGCACTGAGTGCAGAGGTTACCTCTATTGCGGCCAATATCGATTCCTTGAAATCCGATTTAAAATCCAAAAAGACTGAAATCAAAAAGTTGGATAAAGAGTTAGCTAAACTTGCTGAAAAGAAAGACGAAGCTGACAAGAAAGCTGCCATTGAAGCTAATAAGAAGAAAGCGGAAGAACTTGTTGCAAACGCTTTAGCCAATGGCATGACCGCTGAAGAGATCACTGAGCTTCTGAAATAACTGCTGTGCAGCCATCATAATGAACAAACCCGACTTCCCTACTGCTGGGAGGCCGGGTGTTTTAAATTCTCTTGCTAAATAATGTCGGATGTGGTAGACTTATAGAAAAAGCAAGAGGCGGTGATGCAAATTGGCATCATATACAATGTACTTAGACGAAAGTGAAACTCATCATAATGGACGGTATTATTTTGCTATTGGCGGATTGATTATAAAGAATGAAGATTACGATAATATTGAGCAGTCTTTAAATGCTATAAAACAGGAGCTTTGGAGTGGAGATCAAAATGCAACCAATTATGTACTTCATGAAATGGATGTTGGTTTTGCATATCAGCGATTAAACTCACGTAATTTAGGTTCTATCCCATCTTATAACTCAATTTTCAAAAATCGTGCAAATGTTGTAAAACTGTATAATAGACTATCGAAATTATTTCACGATGCCCCAATAACAATACTTGGTGTATGTCTTGATAAAAATGCGCTGTTTGACAATTATGGAGAGCAGCACATGAACGATCAATTCACTATTGCTATTCAATTGATGATTGAGCACTACTGCTAGTTTTTAAGTGATACACGATCTACTGGAAATATTTGCTACGAGGCTATGCAAACAGCTCAAAATATTAAGATCCAACAACGAATGTATGAATTGAAAGCCCTCGGTACAATGTATTATTCACCTATTACAATTCAGAATCATGTACATGAAATTGAATTTGTCCAGAAACTTGACAATTATGCTGGCTTACAATTAGCTGATTTCATACCAAATACGCTTGCGAGGTATGCAGCTAGTATGACTCCTAAGAATAGAGAATTTGCAGGAACTGTCAGATCCAAGTTATATTCTGGAAAAACAGGCGATGGAAAGTTAAAATACGGCTTGAAAATCCTTGGATGATTTTCTAAAATTCTATTGACAATTTTCTATGAACTGGTATAATATATAGCGACGGGATTGTGGTTGCGAGGCGCTAGTGAACTCTAGTATGCCATTTCAGATGACTGACTGTGTAGACAGTTAATCGGACGAGTAAACAATCAGTCGAACCCGTTTTTAAGAAATTTCGCTCCTTACCGATCTGGTGAGGAGCTTTTTATTATATCCAAGTGCAAAAACGCCTAAAGGCTACATGTCTCTAGGTGTTTTATTTATGCCATCTTAGTTAGTTGTGGCTCACCACTCATATCCACAATTCTTACGCTTGAATTGTTTACTTGGTCTTCTGCTTGCCCAGCCCCAAATGGCTACATCAATCAACTTTGCATTTTTTAATCGAGGTGAAGTATATGAAAATTGAAATTGAAACAAAAGAACTCACTGCCCTTCTTGACTATATCAAGGGGCAGCGAGAACCTGTTGGCGATATCCAGTCACTCGCTAAAGAGCTTGTCAGAGAATTGCCTCAAGAAGTTTCTTTGCTTAGTCGTCGTATTTAAGTACGCCAGCTTTTTCGAGAACGGATAAAACAATACTTTCTGAAGCAGTAATAGAACTTGCCATGACTTTAACCAAAAAATTTTCTTGGCTCATGCCGCTAGTGTCCTTAAAGCTCTCGCAAACTTTGGCGATTTCTTTTTCACGTACTTCAGAAAGAATCTTATTGAACTCTTCTCTGGTCATTATAGCCTCCTCCTTTCTTCAGTCTTCATTCAAGTCTATCATAAAAAGACAAAAAGTAAAGAGTTCGCAGGCTTAGAAGTTATTCCCACACTGTTTACAGTGCCACTGTTTGCCGAGCTTCGGCGACGCGACACCCGTCACTTCTGAAGTTTAGCTTTCCGTTCAGCTTCTAATTTCACAAAGTCAAGACCATATAAATCTTCAAGTTCTTCAAGGACGTGTTTTAAACTGTAACCAATATGCATTTCATTTGACCCAAACTTATAGTACATATCTTTCAAATGTTCAGGGCCAACCTCTAACCAACGAATGTTACTCTTAAACTTTCCCACGCCATCAATCGTAATTGGGTATCTAAAATCAGCGCCCCACTCATCCGTCCAGCCATTATAAGAATTGCTGTTGCTGCACATTTCTCCTACGCGATATTCAAGCCGGCAGATAAGATTCATGATGTCCTGATTGACTTCCATAACGACTCTCCTCAAAAATTACTATTACAGTTCCTGCAGTGCCACTGTTTGCCAATCTTCCCGCTGGCCGCACCTACGAGAGACACAGACACGGCGCGGCTAGCGACGCTGATCTTCTCGGTATTGGTGGACTTGCAATAGGGACATGGCACATGAGGATGCTGCTCTTCGTCCATTTTAGCGATTGCTGCGTGGAAAGCGATGGATTCTTGAAGTTCTTTTTCCTCTTTTTGGCGTTCACGTTCGAGACAACCGGGATCTGCTTGTTCGCGGAGATGGTCCTGATACCAATGAATAAAGCCTCTATTATACCAAGAGTATGCCTGCGCCGCTCTTATATTAACGTCTTTTGTCCCGTTAGACCATCCTTTTGTGAATTTCTCGACTTGACTTTTATATTCTTCTGTATGTTCCGGGTTGTTTTTTAATATTTGATCGACCATATATGCATAAGTCACAGATTTATAGAAATCCTTATCCTCTTTAACCCATGGGTCGTCTTTCAAATAATTGTATTCTGGATGCAATTTATAAAGTCTTTTCCCTTCTTGTTGAATCCTTAACTTTTCAAAAAAGCTAAATTCTCCAGATACTGCACTTTTTATTTTTTCAAAAGGCACATCATATTTCATTTCGCCAAATTTCATAGTTTTCACCTCTGACACTTTTGTATCATTTGACCACTGATACAAGTATAAAGGTTGACAGTCAATAAGTCAATGGTGGAGATTAACAAATCCCTTGATGGAACCTTGGAGAAGGCCATTTCCGCATCTTCCTATCTTAAAAAGATGCCTAGTGTTGTACAAGATTTCATGTTACTTGGGGATTTCAAACTAGGAAAAGCGCAAAGAGTAACTGCTCAAAAGCTTAATATTACTACAGGCGAGACAGATGACCCAGCCATTCAAAATCTTGCCGCTCAACTTGCTGGTCTTGATAGATCGCAGCAGAACGCCGTCTTTAAGATGTCAGATTTGAGTGACGCGGCTCAAAATGCTACCCGTTCTGTTCTTGAACAAACCGCAGCACAAGAGAGTCTCAGCGGCTCCTTGGTTGAAAGTGCTCTTAAGGCTAATGGATTCTCTGATGCACAAGCAAAAGAAGTTATTCAGAACGCACAACTCGTTGATTCTGCTGGGAATTATCTGGTTGTAAGTAAAGACATTGCTCAACAAAACCTTGAAACCGCACTTTCTCAAGACAATGTTTCGGCAGCACTTCAAGCCACAAATCAAACCGAAACGCAATTAGCAGCTACAATTATTTCTACTGTTCTTGGGCAACAAGTACAAACAGCTACAACATGGGCACAAAAATTTGCACTTGACGCTCTTACGATTACGCTTTCTCTTGCAAAACAAGCAGCGATTTCGTTTGGTATTGGATTGATTACATGGGCGGCGTCTAAAGCCGTTGAGTATCTGATGAACCTTAAAACCCGTTCTGAAGAGCTTGTCGAGACAATGAATGATTCTCATGATGCAGCTGAACAAGCCACTAAGGATGTTGAAGAGATCCAGTCCAAGATTGACGAGTTGAATGATTCCCTAGAAGCTGCTGGAGTTAAAAAAATCGAGGATATCGTTGATCCTGCCGAGCGTGAGCGTCTGCAAGCCATCAATGATATGCTGCAAGCTCAACTCGAACTCAAGAAGCGGCTGGAGAAAGACGCGAACGATAAAGCGAACGCCGACACAAGTGCCGTTGTCAATGATAAGACCGAGGACAGCATTACTAAAACACATGAAGTTGGTGGATATTACGCCAAAGATGATGGAGTTGAAATCGAACCCAGTCAGGTTGCCGACAAGATCACAAAGACAGAATCTCTTGAAGAGCACGCTGCCGCACTCAATGAGCTGACCGATAAACGTCGCGAACTGGCAACTGCTGGTAAAGAAGATACTCAGGAGTATAAGGATAACGAAGCCGCAATCACATCTGAAACCGAAAAGGTTGAGGCTCTGTCTGCCGCTGTGTCTGAGCAGATGGATGGCTATGAGACAGATGCCGACAGCTTCTCTCAGTATAAAGACGAGTATGTCGCAGGCACGAACGCAATGACCACAGCCACTAAAGCTCTGGCGAATGCGCAAGGCGATACCACTGTTGATACCACCAGCCTCGATATTTTCTCTGAAAAAATTCGCCAAATCAAAAACGACATGGACAATGGCGACTCCCAGCAAAGTGACTGGAAGATGTTTAACGGTCTTGGTGCGTTTAGCGGGATGACTGGTGAGTCTATCATCAATATCGATAAAGACACTACCAATCAAACTGATGCTGAAAAAACCGCTCTCGAAAAACTACATCAGGCTGCCGATGATAACAAAATTTCTTTCGAAAATCTAATTGGCGTTTTTGAAGCATTCGGCATCATTCAGACAAGCAACGCCTCTGAGGCAGATAGCTATGCAGAACAACTTGAGAAGACCATGGGTGTTATTGACGACATCCAGTCCGCTTATAAGACCTGCTCTAGTGCCGTCGAAGAGTACAACAAGTATGGATATATGAGTGTCGATTCACTGCAGTCTCTGTTGCAGATGGATGATGAATACCTCAACACTCTTGAACTTGTGAACGGAAAGCTTCAGGTCAACCAGAGCGCTTATGCCGATCTTTTGGCCACTCAATATGCTCAAGCGCAGATGGAAGCCATTTCTCAAGCGATATCAGAACTATATGCGATTGCAAAGGGAGATGCTGCAGAAAAAGCGGAGACATTCACAGAAGCAACTGAAGACGAAAAGAACAAACTTGAAGCTCTTGCTCCTGCATTAAAAAATGCCACAATTGGAACTGGAGAACTTGCTGGTGCCCTTGCTGCTGCCCGATCCGCTGAAAATGGTGATAACGCAGAAGAAATGGAAGCCAAAATTTCTGCTGTTATGAATGCGTTGAACACGCGACTTTCGTTAATTAGCACAAATATGCAGAACGCCATGAACGGTGCAAGCGGGCTCAAAAATCAGCTCAACGGCTTCAGTGATTCTGCCAATAAGTCCTCTGGTGCCGCTCAAACATTCCTTGACGCATGGTCTACACTTACCTCTGCTATGAAAGAATTCAATGATCAAAATTATCTTTCAATGCAAACAGTTCAGGATTTGACTGGACTCGAAGATAAGTATACCTCCCTCCTCAAGAAAAACGACGTAACCGGGAAACTTGAGATTCAAACCTCCAAATTCCAAGATCTGATGGAAGCGGAGCTTAAAGAGGCCAAGATCAAGGGCGATAATGCCACTGCTTCTCAGTACAATAAGATTCTTGAGTGGACAGACCGCAATATCCAGAAACAGACCATGTCCTACTGGGATCTGGTCGCTGCTATCGAGGGGTATTCTGCTGCACTTGAAGAGGCCAAGGGCATCACTGACGGGTTCAAGGATGCATAGGATAACGGTAAAACCGTTAAGGAGAAAACCGAAAAGAGCCGCACCAGCGCACTCGATTACGAAGGTACCGAGGCCCAGTCCTCTGCCCTGCAAGACCTGATGAAGTATAGCGAGTATGACTCAGAGCTGATCGGAAAAGCTTTCAATAAAGAGACGGGTAAAATCGACCTGAGTGGCGATATGCTCAAGGATGCGGTGGTCAAATCACTAGAAGCTCAAGCAACCGCAGCTCGCACTGAAGGCGGTGCGGCCGCAGAAGCTATTGCCCAGAGCTACGAGAAATCCGCTGAGAATATCAAGAACGACGTCATCTCTGTTCAGGATTATTTTGATGGTTTGGGCTCTACAATCGATGAGGTTAACACCAAAATCGACGACATCCAGAGTGCGTTCACTGACCTCGATGATGTAGCAAATGAGTATAACGCATATGGTGGCCTCAGTGTTGATGCCATGCAGAAGCTGCTCACTATGCAGCCTGAGTATCTGGCATGTCTCGAAATGAACGGTGATCAGTTAGTATTCAATCGGGACAAAATGGTTGAGCTGCTGATTGCGCAGTTGAAGGTTCGCAAAGAATTCCTGCTTTCTAAGGATGAGACAAAAGACCAGGCCCAGATTATTCAGCAGATGATTGATGCCCTCAAAAAAGACGGCGTTAATGCTATAGCTGGAATGACATATCAGGCTGATAAGCTTCAGACAATCTTCTCCAATCTAAAAGACCTCTTCTCTTCCCTGCTTGATGGTTTCAATAAGTTCAACGATAACAATTCCAACGGCCTCAAGATTTATGGCGATGCCATGACCGAGGAGATTGATAAACGAATCGAAGCTCTTCAGAACGCAAACGACGAGCAAGAGAAGGCTATCGAACTAGCAAAATTGCAAGCCGAGCTTGAAAAAGCCGAGACTCAGAAAACCGTCCGTGTCTACACCTCCAATGGTTATGAGTGGCAGGCTGATGAGTCTGCTATTAAGGAAGCCCGCGATAATCTCAATTCTAAACAGCGTGAGAACGCTTTGAATGACGAGATTGATAAACTGAACAAGCTGAAGGATAAGTACACTGAACTGATTAACCTGATTGGTTCTAGCTACGAGGACTATCAGAAGAAACAGGAATATGCCGCGAAGATTCAAGGCATGACATTCGACCAGATGACCGCTGGTCTTGATGGTTACAAAGATAATGTCATCGCCAACATGAAGGCGATTCAGGGCGCAACTAATGTCAACAATGTCGTCACCAATCTGACCAATTTGGTTAATACTCTGGTTAAGCTGAACGACGTTCTAAGTGGTTTAAGTACTGGGACTACTCAGAGTGGTGGCATTACCGGCCTATTCAATCGAATCAAGAACATGTTCGGCTCATTCGGCAATAAGAGTTCCAGCAAGGGATTCTTGGGCCGCCTCTCGGATGCAGGAAAGAGTATTCTTGGAATCGGCGATGGCAGTGCTAGTAGTAAACTTACAGCTGATATTGCTCCAGTCATAAAGTCTGGCGTCGGTGATGGAATCACTACTGGACTGGATGCCGCAAAACCGTCTATAGCTAAATCTGCGCAGGGGATTTTCTCCGGCAATGGCGGATTGAAGTCTATCTTCCAAAAAGGGTTCAGTGGAGTCGCATCTATTGCCCAAAAAGCGGTTGGCGGGCTTGGCTCAATTTTTGGTAACATTGGTACTACATTGGGTGGAACCAAGCTATTCTCTGGCATTGCTGGTATTTTCAAAGGAATTGGTACGACTGTCAGCACTGTTATTGGCACTGCAGGCGGCACGGGTGTTGCCGGAACTATCGCGGCTGCGGTCAGTCATATTCCCGTCATCGGTACGATTCTGCTCGGTGGTACACTCGCTGTCGGCGCGATTGGTGGAGGAAGTCTCACCACTGGCATTAAGCGAATCGGCTCTAGTATCGCGAATGTGGTAAAGGGTATCGGCTCAACTATCACTAAGGCTGTAAAGGGCGTCGGTAGCTTTATCAGCAAACTTATGCCGTGGAACTGGGGTAAGAGTTCAAGCGATAGCGGCTCTAAAAAGAAGGGCATCGGTTCTTGGAAAATCTGGCCTTGGAACTGGGGCCGTGCTAAGGGTGACAAGCATATCGACCAAGCAGCTCCGTACAATGTTGACGAAGAGGGCGAAGAGATAATTGTTCGTAATCCCGCAAAGGGTCGAATGACTTATCTCGAAAAGGGCGATGGCGTTATTCCGGCTGACACTACAGAGAACCTGATGGAAATCGGCAAAGATCCAAAGAAATGGCTATCTGAGGCCATGAAAGAATCCGGCAACTCGGTCGATCCTTTGCCTATTGACGACCTGAAGAATGCCAAAACCAAGGGTGACCTGATATCTATTACGAAGAGTCTGGCAAACAACCAGATGAAGCGTCTGCGTGATAAGTTTGATACAGTGTGGAAGCGGCTCGGCAAAAATGCCGGACTGTCTGAAGAGCAGATCGACACCATCGGTAGCACCATCTTTGACCGCATGAATAGCATGATTTCTAATTCGATGGATTCTGCCCTTGGCAATAAGAATCTAACCGACGACCAAATCAAGACTATTTGTGCTGAGATGTTCCAGCGCATGGGCAGTGTGTATAAGAATGGATGGGACAACCTCTATTCCCTGTCTCCCGACATGTCCACTGACGCTTCTACTGCAATCAATAAGCTGTTTGAGACCATTTTTGCTGATTACAATGCAGATACGTCAAATATTAGCGATATCCTGTCAAACTGGCTACCAAAAGTTGAGAACACCATGAATACCACTCCGGCTTCTGGTTTGTCTGGCGGTGGCGGCTATTATGGCAATTCGATGGATGCCAATATTGGACCTTCTGCATCGTTTAGCTTTAGCAAGGTCAAGGAGACTATCCAAGGGCTCTTCGAGAAGTTCTCCAACAGTAGGCTTGGTACATGGCTGAATAAGCACTCTCTCGGTTCTACTGTGGATAAGCTGACAAAATACAATGAATCCAATGACCCGAACATGGTTCAAAAGGCATTGCATCTACTCACTCATCCGACAGAACTGATTGCTTCGGCAGTTGAAAGTGCAGTCAAGACAGGCAAAAAAGTCACTTGGGCGGTCACTCATCCGAAGGAAGCGGCTCAAGAGATTGCGGCGGCTGCAAAAGATGCGTACACCAAAGGCAAGGAAGTCGCGTCTAAAGCTAAAGACGCAGTGACTCATCCCAAAGAGACTGCTGAAAAAATTGTTGATAAGGTGAAAGAGACTTACAACAATATCAAAGAGGCCGTCTCTGAGAAGACTAATTCGGCAAAGAATTGGGTCAAAGACAAAGTCGATAAAATCACAGGCAAGAAAGCTACCGGCTCTCGCAGCATTAACAAGTCTGGTACTTATAATGTTGATGAGAAGGGTCAGGAACTTATCGTCCGTCAGCCTGAAGCTGGGCGCTATACCTATCTTGAGACTGGTGACGGTGTTGTTCCTGCTGATATCACATCTAAGCTCTTTGATTTGGGCGGCAATCCTGATGCATGGTTCCAGAAGCAGCTCGCAAAAAACGGTGGTCTTACCGCAAATGTTCAGAATCGCAGCCAGGCTCCGTCTATCAGCATTGGCGACATCTATGTTCAGAAGCCGATTGGCGACGTTGATGGTCTGGCTCGTGAAATCGTTCAGGGTCTGCCTAATGCAATTTATCAGGAATGTAGTAAACGATAAGGAGGTGTGTTAAGTGACTGATTCAAGAAAAGCTGTCAGTGAACTCGCGAAGATGATTTGCGATACTGCCAGACGTGTTGTTGAGGATGCTTCGTTTGACAAGACCTTCTTTGGTGTTGTAACAGGAACCAGCAACGGGAAATACATCGTGACTTCTGCTGGACAGGAATACACGATTAAATCCAGTCAGTTCTTCAAGGTTGGAGAACGAGTTGCGGTGACTGCTGCTCAAAGCAACTACAATACATTGATTCTTCATAAACTCTAAGCCGCACGAAATGCAGGTAGTTCCGCCAATGACGGATAACCCTGTAAGTGCGGCCTTTTATTTTTATAGGAGGTGAATGCCTTGGCAAAACCTATATTGTCCCCTATCTCTGTTTTTGATGCGGCTGAAGGCACCACCGCATACTTCAAAGTAGCTACTGTTTATGACGGTACATTATATAATAACGCCCAAAAAGCTTACGATCAGGCTATCGAGAAACAGAAGACTACGATTGCCGCAATCAAAAGCCGTGGCGTTGAAATCTATGGAAACATTGACAACCTTAACCGCGCTCGAATCGTGTGGACAGCCGAGAACATTACAAAGTATCAGACCTTCGTGAATGAGATGAACACGAACGAAACCATCATTTCCGAGGGCGATTATTCTACCGTTCTTGGGTGTGATGACAAAATGGGGAGCCTGCAGGTGGCATACACTCCCCTGTTCCAGACTGACAATGGCGAACTTGTCCCGCTCACTCAATCTGAGATTTCAAAATATTTATCTGATGTTAAAACGAAAGCAACTGCTATGACCAATGGCCTTGTGGCCGCAAATATCTTGTCCGTTGATGCGGAAGGAATTTCAGAGACGGTTGGTGGAAGTGCCATCACTGTCAAAAAGATGATTGCTGCGGTTGAAGGAGATACTTTTGATGGTGCTCCTTTGTCCGCCTGTGATGTCAGTGCTATTGCTGGTTGGAGTGAGGCCGAACTAAAGAAAACTTATGGTAAAACAAGCACGTTTGTCGGCTGGTCCATGCATGATGTTCAGGGAAAGGTTTGGAGCGACAAGGATAATGTTGCGGAGAAGGCTGCCGCACTGGAAAAGGCAACGACTACATGTTGCTATGAAGTGTATGACAGTATGACCAATAAACTACTTGGAAGTGTCACAAACGCTGTTACCGGCTTTACCGCCGACCTTGGTTATGGTTACGCCATTGTCTCATCGAATTGGCTTAAAAATCAGTCTCGAAATTATACGATTCGTGTTAAGGTTCGACTCTCCGGCGAAGATGAATATGGCGATTTCAGTGACCCGCTCCCCCTTTGGTGTAAAGAAAAACCAGTATTGAGCTTCGATGGACTTTCCTCTAACACAGAAAATGTTATCCCAACTTCCTCAATTCTGTTTCTGTTGGCGTATCAGTATGTAACTGTCCAGGGTGAAACATTAAGTACCTATCAGTATCATTTATACGACGAAAATAAGAATCTGATTAACGAGTCTGCCGTATTCTACGGAACTGTCGGAGCTTCTTTTACAGTGAACGGCTTGGATAATCGAACCGTATTTTACATTCGCGGAACTGGTACCACACGCAATGGCTATTCTTTGGACACCGGCTTTATTCAGTTCGAAACAAAATATTATGCGAGTGCAGAAGGCGGCACGTTTTTACAGTGTCAGAATAAATTAAGTGACGGATATGTTGCCATTTCAAGCCATCTTGCTGATATTTCTGGAATAACAAAAGACCAGATTTCTTATGTGACATCATCTAGCGGTTATGCTGTAGATTTGACGCACGGTGAAAAGGTCACGTTCGATATTCCGTATCAAATGGATTTTTATAATGTCAAAGATTACACGATGGCATTCAAGGTTCGCCCCATCGTTCGAAAAAATATCGTAGAATTCTCGTTTGATCAGGATGGAATGATATATAGCGGCATCATTTCCACTAATATTCGAGCTTTCTCTAAACTTTCTTACGAAAGCTATCTTCCCGCCAACCAGTCTGAACATTTTTATGCTATGTTAAAGATCATTCGCGAGGATGGCGGCTTTGCATATTCCGACGTTTATTTTATTGACAGCAACTACATAAAGCGAACCAATATGGACGTACTGATTTGCCTACAGCATAAAGATAATGCTTACGATATTACAATCAGGGAGGTGGAGGAATGAACATTCTAGGATACGATTTATTCGGCATTGGTTCTGACGCTTCCCCTTGTGCTGGGAATCCTTCTTTGGCTGGATTTGTAATTCAAAATGGCATTTACGACGGTGTTTATCTTTCAGGAGACCCTGACGAGTTCTCTACCTTCTATGACTCAGGTATGAAATGGACAGAAGACACTTTGCTCTTTGCTGATTTTAATCAAAAGACACTTGGCGGTTCCAATTTTGAATATGGCTCGGATTTGTACGAAATCAAGTTGAAGCGCCGCGAAATCGGAGCAGATCAGAAACCGTGGGTCTTGCTTTATGAGCAGCTTGCTGGGCATGGGAATATCAATTTTGTCTACAACGATTATTTTGCACGTGGGCGAGAAACAGAGTATGAGTACGCTTTGGTCCCCGTTCTTAGTGACGGAACAGAGCTTCCATATATCAAGACAACTGTTCAAAGTAAATTTTATGGAGCTATCATCACAGATGGAACTGTAAGCTATCATATATTGCTTGACCCTTCTATCACTGAAACCGATCGGAATCGACAATCATCTGTTGTGACAACTTTGAATCGCAAATATCCATTCGTATTTTTCGGAGGCGAATCAAATTATACGACCGGATCATTTTCTGGTACGGCCATTCGGTATCTAAAAAATGACACTTTTGATGTGGCGCATAGTCATTGGTATCGTGAAGATATGATTGATTGGCTTACGAATGGCGGTCCAAAAATTTTGAAAATTGAAGATGGCCGCATCTGGATGGTTGCTATTGATGGCAACGTCAAATCTTCGAATTCCGAACATCCTGATAAGGTCACTTTGAGCTTTGACTTTACTGAGGTTGGAAACGTCAACGATAACGACGATATGTTGAACAATGGTTTTGTGAACGTGATGACGGGTGGAGACGGTGAAGAAACATACATTATCACGAACAATTTCTACTATGTCAATTCGGATAACACTGCCACTACCATTTCCGATGGCAAACCATATACTGCCACTCTTTCTTCCGTTGAGGACTATGAAATCAGTGGTGTTGTTGTTTTTATGGGCGGCTTAAATGTCACCAACACGACTTATGTTAAGCGTATTGATGAATCCACCGGTAAGGTAAGCCACGAAATCAATATCCCTTCTGTTTACGGCAATGTCACAATTATTGCATCCGCAACTCGTGTTCGTATTATCGCTCAAAGCTTTAGTCTGACCGAGAGCAAGTTTACGCTCAGTGTTGGCAATAATCACAAGTTAGAATATACAACTTATCCATCAGGCGCTTCTCAGAATGTCGTTATATGGAAAAGTGCGAACACAAAGATTGCCACCGTTACTGATAAAGGTGTGGTTGAAGGAGTCTCCCCTGGGTCTACAACAATTACTGCGACTATGGACAATCTAATCGCTACATGCTCTGTAGTTGTTACAACGTCCTAACGATAGATGGAGGTGTGTTATGAAAGATTATACTCCTTCACAAGCAGAACTCGCATTGCTTAAAACACGAGTGAAACATCTCTATTGTAAGATAGAATTACTCGACACTGATATGAATCTTCTAAACTCACTTGAAGGTTTAACTGTTGACGGTTCTATTTCTATCGATTCTGATGCAGATATTCGACGGACTTTTTCTGCTTCCATATATCTGGAGGGAGACAAAGACATTTCTTCTATGCTCGGAGACGAGTAGGCCAACAAATATGTAAGGCTTTATATCGGCATGAAGTCGGTTAACAGTAAATTGTATTGGTATTCTCAAGGAGTATACGCTTTCAATCAAAACGGTTTCAAATATAGCAGCACCGAACACATCCTTAGTATTTCATGTGTTGATCTGGTCGCAAAGCTCGATGGAACGCTGGGTGGCGCTTTAACAGGTCAGAAAACAAAAATACCTGTCGGCTCAGACATTGGTAACGCAATCGCAAAAACATTTCGTTTGAGCGGTATGGATGATTGCGTTGTTGGATATTGGAACCGGAGCGTTCCGTATGACCTTGAATATGATACTGGTGCGACTATTTGGCAGATACTTACTGAGCTGCGCGACTTGCATTATCCGTTTGAGATGTATTTTGACGGGACTACATTTATTTGCTCCGAAATCCCTACAGGATATGATGCGTTGACAATTATGAGCGCTGCCGATTTTGAAGATCTCGTCATTTCAGAAGACTGTACATACGATTATTCCCAGATTCGTAATTGTGTCGAGCTGTGGGGAGCGTCAGTTGAATACGATGCTTTTTCTGCGAAAGATGGAACAACTTTTTCTGTTAGTGGCGATACGACTACAGTTACTGCAAACGCAACTTTTACATCTATGGAGGACTCCCCTTCTGAATTGACGGTCGCTTTTACCACTCCCACAACTGGCTTCAAGAAGAATGTAAAAATTCTTGTCTCACTCCGTTTAACTGTGCAGTCTGCTGATTCAAACGGGAATCTTACAACGACTACTAAATCATTGAGCTACGGAACATACGATTTGTATGCTCGTAATGTTGACGATCAAGGAAACGATGTCTTGATTGATGGGACAACAATTCCTAAAGACACTATGATTGTCGTTAAATATGATTCTAATACTAAGCACTTTTATTATCAGGGGGAACAACAAATCCATGTTATGGTCAAGCTTGTTGATAAGGAACCCACTGATGAAGAGAAAGAAAAAGATAAAGAAGCTGAAAATTGCAAGTACATTCGATATGTTTGCTTGTCAAACGCAGCGGATGTTGATTGGATAAATAGTTCTCGGTTTACTATTGAAAAACTTGGGCGGCGCAATGAGATTCTGAGCGGAGAAGACTATGAAAATTATACGACTAATGAATCCGCCATGAACTGTGCTGAGTACAAACACTGGACTCTTAGCCGTTTGACTGATAACGTAACTGTAGAATGTGTACTGATTCCATGGTTAGATGTTAATCAGAAAATTTCGTATACTCCCAAATATATCAATACCGGAAATCAGCCCGTCGATTTTTTAATTAAGAAAATAGATATTTCGCTGGGTGATGGTACTATGACGGTTACTATGAGCCGTTATTGGCCCTATTATCCTTATATTGTCAAAAACAAATATTGATTGGAGGGAAAATTTTGAGTGATTGGATTTTAAACGAAGACGGGAAATATGCCGACCTTGAATATACAAACTTTCCAGCAAGCTGTGATAATTGGACGAACTCTGAGGATATTTCTTCTAGTTTGATCGGCGCAGCAAATCAGTATCGTGCTGCGATGGAAAATGGCAATTACACTAACGCACAAGCTGTACTGAATTCAAATCCTCGTCTTCGAAATGCATTGATCAATGCCGATACTATCAATCGCTTGAAGCATTCTATTATGGCTGTAGAGCGAATGTTCACAAGTACGATAGAGTCGTATATTAAAAGATTTACAAATGCTGCTCAGAACAGTGCCGCCAAAGCCAAAGAATCAGAGGTTGCGGCTAAAGCGAGCAGTGACATCGCCAGTCAGAAGCGCGATGAAAGTCTGCGGATTGTAGAAAACTTAAAAACACTGAAAGGAACTTTGCCAACTGATTTCACAGATTATGCTGATGATATTGCTGACGCTAGAAATTATATTGATGAAACAATTCAAACTCATAATACAGATGAGCATTCTCATGCAGATATTCGTGCTTCTGTCGAAGAGCTAAGAACAACTACCGAGAGTCATAAACATGACGCTGCCGATATTCAGTCTGGTATTATTCCGATTGAACATGGCGGTACGGGTGGTGACACAGCAATCAAAGCTTGCATCAGCCTTGGAGCCCTCCCCCTCTCTGGCGGGATTATGAGTGGTACGTTGTTTTTCGGCTCTAATGATTATTACGTCAATAATTCTGGTGTGGCTGTTTTTAGCAAAGCATATGGCGCTGTTTACAATGACTATGCGGAGCTGTTCCCGCGTGGTGGTGCGACTCAGCCGGGCGATATTATTGCTCTTGATACAAACAGCCAGACAGAGCGATACATTCGGGCGGACGACACTTCTAAACGAGTGGTTGGTGTTCACACGGATGAATACGCAATGCTCATTGGTGGAGATTTACCAAACAACGGTTCTTCCTTGGATGACTACAATATCGATAAGTATATTCCGGTATCTCTCGCTGGCCGTGTGCGGGTGCGGGTAATCGGAAAAGTCAAAACCGGCGATTTGATTGTCCCTTCTAAGGTCCCCGGGATTGGTCGTGCTGTTGAAGATGGAGAAATCGTTTCGTCGGATATTGTTGTTGGTTATGCAGTCGAGGGCGATAATTTATTCTGTGAGCGTCGCATTCGTGTGCGAGTAAAGGGGTGATTTTATGGCTGAACAGGGTGGACTGATTAGTCCAGAAGATTTTACTTCGTTAAAAAAACTCATCAATACTGAGATTACTCGTCGTTCTAATTCCAATAGTACCGGATCTCTTTCTGCATACAACGGGAGTACATAGCAGTTTTCTGAAACTCCAGCGAATGGGAAATTTATCACATACGAGCATATTCAGAAAATAGCAACTCCGTTGAATGCTATTGATGGGAACACCCCAACTCCTGATAAAGAATCTTTAATTTATGCGCAAACACTGAAAGATTGTCTTGTTAAAATCAATGATTTATCGTCCAAGAGTTTAACCGGATCTTCCAGTGGTTGCCGTTCTAGTTGCACAGGATTGTGTTCTTCTGCTTGTTATTCTGGTTGTACGGGGTGCAGCGGAAGTTGCTCTGGAACTTGTGAGGACGGTTGTAGCGGCGGATGTCGAGGAGATTGTGATGGATGCAAAGGAAGCTGTGAGGGATGTTCTGGAAGCTGTGATGGAATGTGTCAAGGTAGTTGCTACGGCTGCTCTGGCGGTTGCGAGGGATGGTGTAAAGGAAGTTGTGGAGTTAAATCTAATTAAGGAGGGAGAAAATGGAAAGAGATAAAACTGTTTTTATAAAATGCCCTTCTACGGATTCTGAATACAGAAAGAATCTAGTGCTTTTTAATTTTCTTCGAATGATGCCAATTCCAGAAGATGGTTTTTCTACACCCTTTGAATTAAATCCTCAAAAATTCACTTTTCAGTTTTGGCTTGGATATTTGTCCTGTCTTCAGAATTCGAGTTTAGAGGAAAATTCCTTTTCTCGGTGGTTGAACTATGTAAAGTCTATTATTAGCCTTATATCAAAAAGCTGCGATTATTCTTTAACCACTTCCGAGAAAACTCTATACTCTTATGCTATTGCCGTCCGTGTGTATCCCGATGCACAAAAATGTATTGCTAACACCAATATAATCTCTGACAGCAAGCTGGAAAGAATCCTTAATGTGCCACTTGAAAGCGACGAGCAAAAGTGGGCTATGTATATTGTGGCAAACGCTGTTTTAGCTTCACTTGAGCTTGAGGAAAATTTTCGAGTACATTTTTTCATTGAATTTATGAGTAAAGTACGAGACCTTGAAAATGAGTTTCCTGAGCTCGAAAAGAAATTTGATAATTATCGCATAGGAAAGGGGCTATATGAAGAAGATTCTTAAATTAAACGAGAAAGATTCTATGCTGATTGAACGACTGTATTATACAAACAAGAGTTATGAGTCTCTGCTTTCGGTTATCTCAAGGAAATATTTTAGAGGAAAATTCTAGCAACTACCGAGAGATGATTGAATATTACCGTTCGCTCTATCAGAAGGCAAATATCGAATTTACATATGCAAAAAACACAATGCTTGAAAGTTTTCTTGGATTCATTCCGTCTTATTACAAATTTGATTTTTATAAGCAGGAGGTGGAGTGCGAATGGTAAGTAGTTTTATCCCTACAGACGACTATGCCGAACGCATTCGTAAGCTCTTCCCTTCTACTAACGGATACAATGAGCAGACTGCCCGCAATGTAACATTTCAGGTAACGGAGAGCTGCAATTTGAGATGTTCTTATTGCTACGAACACTGCAAAAGCTGCTCCGTAATGACACTCGATACGGGTAAGAAAATCGTTGATTATCTACTCGATTTATATGAAAACAATGATGGCGATTTTATCACTCAACGCACTAAGGCTCTCGTTCTTGATTTTATCGGTGGTGAACCACTACTGGAAGCCAATCTGATCGAGCAGATCTGTGACTATTTTTATGAACAGTGTTGGTTGCGAAAAAATCCGCTGGCTGTTCTGTCCCGTATTAGTTTTACCACGAATGGACAGGCATGGTTTACACCCGAAGCCCAGCATCTCATTAAAAAATATCATGACGTTATGGGTATCACCGTTTCTATTGATGGAATCCAAGAATTGCATGACGCTTTTCGCGTTGACGTAAATGGCGTCGGGTCTTTTTCTAAGGCATATGCGGCATTTCAGGATGCAAAAAAGTATGGCTGGTATAATTCAAAAATGACATTTGTGCCTGATTCTGTTAAGTATATTTGCCCCAGCGTAAAGATGATGATTAACGAGGGCTGTAAAATCATTCACTGCAACTTCGCGTATGAGCCAGTCTATACAAAAGCAGACGCTTCGAATATTTATTTCGCGCTAAAAGAACTGTCTGATTGGCTCATCGAGAATAAGAGTGATGTTTATATTACAATGTTGAATGATGATACCGGACATCCTATGGCTCCGGGTGACAACCATAATTACTGCGGCGGTACTGGCTCGATGCTTTCTTTTGCTCCTGATGGAAAAGCTTATCCATGTATTCGATACGCTCCTATTTCGGTCGGCAAAGAGAAGGCTGCGCCGATGTGCCTCGGTAACTGCTTCGATGGACTATACAAGACAAAACATCAGCAGGATACCAAGACCATGCTGGACGCTATCACACGACGAAGTCAATCAAACAAAAGAGTGCTTCGAATCGTCCCGTGGCTAGTGGGCTGTGGCGGCTGTTCTGGCTACAACTACGAATGCTTCGGTACTCCGAATCATCGCAGTACCAATATTTGTTTAGCACACAAGGGTCGTGTTCTTGCCTCGTACTATTACGCAAACAAAAGATTTATCGAGCTTGGAGACGTTGAGCCGCGCGTGATTTATATGCCATATAACGAAGTGGTCGATATTCTTGGTGAAAAATCGGCTGCCGAACTTTTTGAGTTACAAAAAGCAGCTGCTATAAAAATGAGAAAGGAGGAGTAAAATGACCACCACACAAGAAGATTACATGAGACGTCTTGCTAATATTCAAAATATGGGCGGCGTTTCTGTGCTATCAATCAATACCAAGAAAGAGCCTCGTTTTGTTATCAACGCTGATACTCGCGTCATTACGATTCCTGCAGCGTTCAAATTTCTTGGTGTTAAAGGTGACCATAATGCAGAAACCATTTTCTTCGAGATCGACCGGTATTTCGATGACCATGACCTGAGCGAGGAGACTTGTATCGTCCAGTACAAAATGGTGGGACCTACCGGAATCGAACTTGGTGAAGGATTCTTCCCTGTTACTCAGATTGACATTACAACTATTCCAGGGAAAATTATTTTTGGATGGACGATTCGAAATACTGTGACGGCTGAGGCGGCTACGGTTTCATTCTCGGTTCGATTCTATAGCATTGAAAATGTCGGAAATATTTCGACCTTTAAATACAATTTTAACACACTAGAAGCCTCTTTGCCTGTTCTTGACACGCTCAATACCAGTAATTCCTCTCCTATCTATAAAGCTGAAGAAGTGGAATCATTGACGGCAAAATTTGATTCAGCTGTAAGATCGGCTGAATCAAGTGCCAATATATCTTCTCAATATGCTGATATTGCCGCCACAAATGCTACAAACGCTATTGATGCTGCAAAGGCGGCTGTCAACTACGTGAATACAAATTGGTCGCCAGAACTCAAAAGGGCCATGCTTCAGTTATTTGAGTCGGTTGCCAACAGCGACGAAACCGTCCGTGCTGCTTACACATCCATTAAAAAAGCATGGGAAGCTACTGTTTTGGTTGCAAATTGATATGCGCTCATCTCTGTGTGGGATGGGCGCTTATTTTATTGGAGGTGTTTATGAACCTTATCTATTCAAATGAAGGCTTCAAGGCCACTAAATTTTCAGAGTCGCAGAGTTATAGTCTTGATGAAATCACCTTCTTTCTTGATAAAAAATATGTTAAACTGCGGCTCTATCTGATTCTGAAAGATCAGAAAAATCATCTAGATATCGTTGGGCTCAAGCAGGTCAACAGCACAAGTACCAACTATTACAACTACGAGTGCGACATGGCTACTCCTGTCAAGATTTGTGATGGCCCCTGTTCTGTTAGCATTATGGGCATTGACCCTGCCACAGAAACTATTGCTTTGTCAACCGGCTGCTTTGCACTGAATATCAAAAATGACATTTATAACTTCAAGACTCAGATCGCCATGCTTGAGGACTTCAATCGCAATGCGGCGGACATTTACAATAAGATGCTCGCTCTGTATCAGGGCGTAGTGCAGATGTCAGAAGTCAATGTTCAGATGCTGAAGGAGGTCGATAATTCATGATAACTTCTCCTCATGAATACATGCAGCGGCTGCAAGACATCCAGAACCAAGATAATCTAAGAGAACTTATAATGCTCCCTTCTGATGAGCCAAGATTTATTATCGACGCCAATAGCAGAACCATAAGTGTCCCTGATGATTTTTCTTTTCTTGGTGTCTTAAACGACCACAATGCAGAAACCGTTTACTTTGAGATTGACCGGTACTATGATCAGACTGATCTCAGCAAAAAGACGTGCATTGTCCAGTATGAATCTAGGGCAAACAAGCATGGCGGATTTTATCCTGTCACAAAATTGGACATTACAACCGTGCCTGGCAAGATCATTTTTGGATGGGAAGTTCAGAACGATGCAACATCCTGTCCTGGAGATCTTGAATTTTCGGTAAGATTTTACTCCACAAAACAAGACGATGACAGGATTATTTTTAGTTATAACTTTAACACAGAGGTCGCTGTATTGCCAGTTAAAGACGGGCTGGACACTATAGAGAAGGCTGTGCAGATTGAATCTGGAGAGGTACAATCTTTGACCGATAAATTCACTGGACTCTTAAAATACGCCAAAGAGGTTCAGGAGCGTGTTGAGAGCGTCGATATTGTAACTTTAGACGCCATCAATGCGGCTAATACGGCGACTCAAAAAGCCAGAGAAGCCTCATCCAGTGAAGCTATTGCCACGGAAAAGGCAAATGCCGCAATCAGTTGTGAGCAGACCGTGTTGCGAGCAAGGAAGCGGCTGCGACCTCAGAACAGAAATCCAAGACCAGTGAGCAAAACGCACGAACCTCTGAGAAGAATGCTTCTAAAAGCGCGACTGCAGCGGCCAGCTCAGAAGTTAATGCCAAAGCAAGTGAAAATGCCGCAAAAATCAGTGAAACGAATGCCGCGTCAAGCGCCGCCAGTGCAAAGGAAAATGCTGATA
>CYGL01000054.1_pt1 | contig 54568 bp, 79 predicted proteins | sample 485531 | NCBI WGS metagenome assembly CYGL01 (sample SAMEA3497897, study PRJEB9818) | human gut metagenome | reverse complement strand
GATCAGTCCCTGTTCCTGTCTGGAATGTAATTGCAGCTAAAGTTTATTCTGCTCATNTTTAAAACTCTCCGCAGGCCGAACAACAACAGCGTGATCCGGTGCAGCGGGGTCCCGATGGGGCGGCGGGGCTGACCCGGATAGCGTACGAATGAGACGGGGACCCCCTTGGAGGGAGAGCTGCCAGGAGCCGGGTGAGCCCCCAAAGCAAATAAAATAACAAAAAGGCCCTTTTCACATGGCAGAGATAGTGATTGCAACACGACAAGCCGTAAGCCTTAACGGTTTCTCTGCCAACACAAAAATAAGGCAATACCAAGAAAGGCAGGTATAAAGAATGAATGAAATGATGATTTTTATCCAGAATTTGGGAATAAGAATTGCAATGATACTAACGATCATGCGCAGTAAATGATCGTGATTAACGAATCGGGGGCAGCTCCTGATTTCTTCGCTGCGGAGAGTTTAAATATGAGCAGAATAAACTTTAGCTGCAATTACATTCCAGACAGGAACAGGGACTGATCAGGGCATAAAAAAAAGAGAACCATTACGGTTCCCTTTTGAGATCGTTGCTATTAAATTTAACAATAATGTCCGGCAATGCTTCGACAGCGATTTGGCAGTCAAGAAAGACCAAAATAGATATCATCTCTTCGGCGGACAACGAATTTCTTGAGAATTTATTTGCCAGTGCTTGCGGTGATGTTCCAAGATGTTCCGCTAATTGGATATTGGTAACTTTCTTCATCCGCATGATTTGTTTGATTTTGTTAGATACCATATAAACACCTCCTAATTACATGATAAACGCAAACGTTACAAAAAGCAATAAAAATTCACTTAAATGTGTATATTTTACTTTTACATTAGCACACGTTAAAGTGTATAATTAAGCTTATAAGAAACGGAGGCGTGTATATATGAAAATAGGGGTATGTGAGAGTATCAACAGTAGAGCAGAACGAAGCGAGACAGATGGAGGCATTGAGAGAAGAAGGCGTCGATAAAATTTATATGGACAAGAAGTCCGGCAAGGATTTTAACCGTCCTGAGTACCAGAAGATGATCGCTTCCCTTCAAAAAGGCGACGTACTGGTGATCCATTCCATTGATCGGCTCGGAAGGAACTACGAAGAAATTATAGCTGAGTGGAGAAAAATTACAAAAGAGATTGAAGCAGATATCGTTGTCCAGGACATGCCATTGCTTAACACCACGCAAAACAAAGATTTAACTGGAACTCTGATTGCAGATATCGTATTGCAGCTTCTTTCATACGTAGCTCAGAGAGAACGTGAAAATATTCGCCAAAGACAGAAAGAAGGAATTGCGATTGCAAAAGCTCAAGGGAAATATAAAGGACGAGCAAAAAAAGAGGTAGACAAAGAACTCTTCGAGAAAACAAAGCAAAGATGGCAGACTGGGGAAATCACCAAAGTCCAGTTCGCCGAAATCATGGGGGTATCAAGAGGAACACTATATAAAATGTTGGGAGGGGAACAACAATGATAGACTTTACAAACAAGTGTGTTATCACAGAAAGCGATGCTGAATCAGCGAAGCTTCTTAAGATGGCAATTTCTCAAGGCTTTGTACTTCCGAAAGGCGAAAAAATAATGGAATCATGCAGATTTTTTCGTTTTATCGGAAGTCCGTATAAAAGCGTGATTGCTCCGTCAGCAGTAACACAGGAAATGTATGATCGAGCTATATTGTATTCACATTTATTCGGGAATGAGCTGGAAGAATTGATGAAAATTTCTGATCTGGCTGCTAGGTGGTGCCGTACATATGGATACAATCATCTCAGTGTATACGCTAATGAAGAAGCTGACATATACACTGGACGCGGGATTGCTAAAAGCAAAGATGGTGCGGTGCGAGATGTAAAAATCAAATTAAATAAGCCACGTAAAATAACGGTAGCGGAGCTTGAAGAAAAGCTAGGTTATCCAGTGGAAATAGTAAGTTGAGGACATATCTCATGAAAAAGAATAATTCACAAGGTGAATCCATCCGCATCCGGTTGCCGTACCAATTGGAGCAAAGACTCATAGCCGAAAAGAACCGGACCGGTAAAAGCGTGTCGCAGATCACTCGTGAAGCCCTGTCACAGTATTTCCGGAAAAGGTAGGTAAAATCCGATGTTCGAAAAAATTTTTAAAAACAAAAAAGGCGATTCTAAGGAGGTAGAAGAAGCATGAATAAAGAAAAAGGAATTTATGAAACTGTTACCGTCAGAACCAGTTGACGTAGCAGCTAATGCTGATAAAAGCAACGATTGTTACAGACGCACCGGTGTTCGCACCACTATCCCCGATGCTTGAAGGCAAATTGGTTGCGATCCCGAAATACGACCCGGTTCAGCTTCAGGAGATTGCAGAACATCTTCTAGCGTATTGCAATGCACAAGAAAGGGGATGTGTAGATGCCTGTTGTAAGAATTGTGAACCCTAAACCGTATGATTGGAGAGGTACGCAGTATTTTATTGATGGGAATAAAGTCCCAAGAGTAAAAGTCTGTTGATTTCCATGTTGCTGTTGACGAGGTTCCGACATTTGTATTCGAGATGATGGCAGAGCCGGATATTGAACTGGAGTGTCTGGCACAAATCAGTTTCGCTTCTCAATCAATTACTGATGCAATTTCAGTTTTAAGGCACGAATTGCTTCAACATGGAGAAATATACCAAGGCTTCAAATCAAGCCTGAAATCGGCTCTGGAAATCTATTCTACATGTGGACTTCCATTTGAGCCTGAAGAAGAGACAGCAGAAAAGATTCTTGATTTCATGATTGGAGAAGAACGATGAGGACAATATTCACGATAATCGCACTTGCAATCAACATCCTGATGTTCGTTTCGGCAAGTTCCGAGATCGTGACAAATAACAGCAAAGACAAATGGGAATCTGCCGCTTGTTCGATGATTCTTATTGGAACCGGAATAAGCGTGATTTTATTTTTAACATCCCTGTGAGGTGGAATAAATGTTAATGGCATTTCCAATGGTTTTAATGCCGCTGATATTGGTAGAGCGGATTAAAATAATAAAAGCAAAGGTACAGTCCTCACCGTATGGACTTGGAGGAAGGTTTATCACGGACAGGACGAGGCATGAAATCCCTAGATAGCCTGTATCAGTACGGATTTATAACAATGAAAATAGATATCCAAAACCAAATTTCCTCCAAATGAGTTACGACTGATACAGGCGTTCCAGGAAAAACATAAATATATCAATGGTGTTTTTGAAGTATATCACGTGCGGCAGGGTTGAGCGACTGCCGCAACATAGCGCATTGGCGAAGTGGTAACGCACCGGACTTTGACTCCGGCATACGTGGGTTCGAATCCCACATGCGCCGCTCTGCATTGGATTTCACCTTTCCTCTGATGCAGATTGGATTTTCTTTTTCCCTTTTTTGCCACCTATCGCAACGGCGATGATTAAAGGAGCAGTCAAACGTTCCGGGTGGCTTTGCCTTAATTGGCAAGCTTAATTCCTTCTATGGTTTACCTTTGTTGCAGCTGGTGGTCAAGAACTGCAACAGTAGTAAAAAGACAGATATCGCAGCGACCCTGTATCTTTTTGCTACTCAGGAAGCCTAGCTCAGTTGGTTAGAGCAACCGGCTCATAACCGGTCGGTCCTGGGTTCGAACCCCAGAGCTTCCATTTCTCCCAAAGCTGTCCATCCGTTTTGTGGATAGAAAAAACTGCCGAATGTGTGTATGTGCGTTGTTTTTCAGAAGGTACGTAACGGCGTAGCCGGAGTGAAAAGACAACTTCCCGTTTGGTTCTGTCTCTGAGTTGAATATGTCGCCAATGAGTGCACGTTGACGACAGGGAGTTTTCAAGAGGCATTTCAGGAATAATCCTCCGAAACAACTCCGTGGGACTGGCACGGATGAAAACAGTCTAGTGGAAAGCATAACACGATAAACCTATTGCTAACCCGGTACAATCCGGGTTAAGGCAGGATGGAGAAGTGGAATCTCACAAGGCTCATATCCTTGAGAACGGCGGTTCAAATCCGTCTCCTGCAATTAATCCGTTCGTTCTATGCTGTCAGTGCACGGGCGGTCTATGGTTCAAGCGGATTAAACCCATGGGAAAAGGTTGATGTTTATCCTGGTGACTGCTGGACAGTACGAAAAACATTATCATATGTTGTGCAAATGGAAATCATCTCATTCATTTACCGAGATGATCAGCCGTGGTAAGCGGCATGGAATGTAACTCAGTGGTAGAGCAGTGACTTACAAGTCATGTGTCGCAGGTTCGATTCCTGCCATTCCGATTCCGGTAAATTGCCATTACCGGAAAGCATTTCCAAAATGCTCAAATTTACCTTCTGATTGGTTCCGGTGGTTCACGTTGGGTGACAATGCGTGGTTCAAGTCCACCCGCCGGACTTTTTATTTTATAGAAAAAGGTTACTTGGTGATAGCTGTGAATGTTGGGAGGGAGTAAAGAATGAAAATTCATGAAATGATATGTCTGAGAAATACATACGGCGGAGAAACAACTCTTGATGAACTTGTAAACCGAATACAAGGGAATAAAATTCATAGATGTCCGAAGTGTGGTGGAAGTGGAACTATTGTCAAAAGAGTAAATCGTGCACAATACTGGGAGTGTTGCGATGATTACAAAGAAGTAGAGGTTACTTGCGACTTATGCAACGGTGAAGGATACACTGAGAAAAGATACGAGCCTAGAATAGTGCAGGATGGATGGAAATGCGAATAGCAGGTAAAGAAATTAAAGACGAATGTTCCAAATGCGGAAACATCCTTGAATGCGAATTGTTTCGGCAAGGGCATGGAATAAAACAGGAACGTGAGAACATAGCAAAGATGATCAAGTGCCAGATGAAACATAGGGAGGAAAGAGAGAAATGAATAAACCGGAAGTTTTTAAAAATGCAGAATTAGGTTCTGTACGTGTAGTGATGGTTGAGGAAGTGCCATATTTCGTTGGAAAAGACGTTGCAGAGATATTGGGATATAAAGATACATCAGATGCAATAAAGAGACATGTGGATGATGAAGATAAGCTGACAAGGCGTTTCACCGACTCAGGTCAAAGCCGTGAAATGTATATCGTTAATGAATCTGGTCTTTACAGCCTTATTCTTTCGAGCAAGCTTCCGTCTGCTAAACATTTTAAAAAGTGGGTAACATCGGAAGTGTTACCATCAATCCACAAACATGGCATATATGCTACTGATAACGTGATTGATAACATCTTGAATAATCCAGACTTCGGCATCGAGCTTCTGACCAAACTGAAAGAGGAACGTGCTGCAAGAGTAGAAGCCGAGAGGAAGAACGCTATCCTGATGCACGTAAATAAGACATATACCATTACTGAGATTGCAAAAGAACTAGGACTGAAATCAGCAATGCAGCTAAACCGAATTCTGGCAGAGAAAAAGATACAGTATCAGGTAAACGGTACGTGGTTAATGTACTCCAACTACAGTGACTGCGGATATGAGGAGATCAAACAGGAAGTATTAGATTCTGGAAAGGTAATCTACCACAGGCGAATCACGCAGATGGGACGGGAGTTTATTCTTGGCTTGTTTGAGAAGACGGCTTGATTGCGAAAGGAGAATTGCCATGATTAAAATATTAAAACCGGGAACAAAGAAAGAAGTAACTTGTGATAAGTGCGGTGCGTTATTGAGTTATGATGAAAATGAAGACGTGAAAGAAGAATGCATAGAGAAAGCATTTGTTACAAATATGCCATCTGGATATGGACGTAAGCAGAAATATATTATATGCCCGCAGTGCAAGAATAAAATAGTTACGTGGTCTACAAGATAGGAGAGAATGCTATGATTAAGAAACTTTTCAATCTATACATAAGGCATAAGACAAAGAATTTTACAAGGATTCCGTTGTTCGTAATGACATTTGACTGGAAAAAATTTCAGAAAGACGGTAAAAAGGATAGCTGCATATTGAACATACATCCAGATATTGCAAACGATCAATTTGTTAGAGGAAAACTGTCTGAATGCGTGGATTATATTCGAGATAACTACGACATGGAAATATTTACCAAGATTTGAGGGAGGATGCCATGAGAATTGAAGATATGAAGAACTGGACGGTAGATCAGCTGAAGAAAGAAGTTGTCCGACTGTCTGAAGAATGCGAGAAAAGACAGCATGAAATTTTGGATTTACAAGAACGCCAGATTGAGCTGGAAAGAGATTGTGATGTGATGATGATGTATGGAGAACCTGAATTAATTAACGATGCGCAACCAGATAAAAATGAGACAGATTTTGCTGCAAGCTTAAAAATGTATAAAGATCAGCACCAGTCTGACTGTATCACAATCAACCAGCTTCAGACCGCATTGGACGTAATGGTCGACCGATATGCAAATCTGAGAAAGATTCATGGGGTAGGCTAATATGAAAGAATTTAAAACAGCATCTGGAACGATCAAAATTAAAGAAATAATTCCATTGAATACATGGAAATTTCCAATTGAAGTGAACGGACGACTTAAAACAATTAAAAAAGTTTTGAAAAAAGAGCCATGCGCAAAAGATATTATACATATTATATTCAAAGAAATAGTTTTTTTTGATGGAGAACTTGCAACACAACTATCAAATGAACAATGGCTTGCTTATACCTTGCGATGTGAAAGTGGTTGCACGAAAATAACAACGAAAAAGCTAATATTGGAAGAACCGTTCTATGACGTGGAACAAGCCAAAACATTGATTTACGGGATTGAAGCCGAGGGAGAATATGACATATCAAATAATTATCTACGAATGCACGGAATCCCTATGGTACGTAGAGTTGCAGGGCGAAGAGGAGTGAGGAAGCATGAAAGATAATGAATATTTACTTAGAAGTCCTTGGATAGAAGCCGTTCAAAACCTGTATCTTTCTTCAGGAACACTTACAACATGCATTGCTTCATACAAAAATAATTATCTTAAAATGCATGGAAAACGCAAAATAAGACAGGTCGCCGGAAGAAAGAAAAACGAAAGTTCCACAATCAATTCAGCGATAATGCAAGAAGCAAAATAAGAATTTATCTTAAACGGAAACGTAAAGGCATTAAGCATAAAAAGAATAGGAGATTAAAGTGAGTATCAAATCAGCGTTTGAATCTGAGGGGATAGACTTCTCACAGATCATGAATCCACCGGAGCCGTGGGATGGACGGGCATTAATAAAGAACATCAATGGAAAGTTGTGGTACTGTTGTCCTTTTTTGCGAAAAGAAAGCACTTCTGATTAGCCCAGAGACAAAAATTCAGCATCTTAAATTGAAGTGCAAGGGTAGTAACTGCAAGAAGGAATTTGAGGTGAATGTATGAAATATGGTGCAGTGAATTATCCCGTTAAGATTATTGATGAAGAAATCATTAATGCACTGGCAGACATTGAAATACATCATGAAGAAGATAAACGAATTGTTTTGGTAGAATGCGTCATGAATTACACCCAACTTCCAGAAGAATGTATTCTTGAAATTGGATATCTTAAAAGAAAATTCAAACTCGTGCATATCGACCCAGCTACAACAGGATCTGGAATCTATAAACTTAAATTCATGTTTGAGCGAGTAGAAGATATAAATAAAAAAGACGAGTGGCGGGATTTATTTAGAATCATTGTGAGGTGAGCAAATGATATGGAATGAAGAAATATCTTTTGATGGATTCCAAAAGAAGATTGATGAGTGGTACAAGGATAAGGATTTTGAATTATGCGATCCACCAATCAGTGCTCAATTTGCCTTAGACTTAATTTTCAAGACATTAGTAGATGATAGAGAAGATTATCCATATCTCACAATTATGCCTGAAAACACAGAACAGACAAATAGCATCATGCTTGATTTGATTCTTCGGAAATATAGTCGCAAATACAGAAAATACTTGAAATTAAAAAGAAAGATGGCGAGTAAATGAAAAAGATACCAACATTATTTGAGCGAGAATTTAAAGACCATAAGGTTGTAAAGGTTCTTCCCAAAGTGCATCCTGGTATGGAATGGGTACTTAAAGGAGAAGGAATTGCAACAGTCAAATACGATGGTTCTTGCTGTGCAGTAATTGACGGAGAATACTATAAAAGATATGACTGCAAGAAAGACAAGATACCACCAGAGGGATTTATTCCTTGTTGCAAACCAGATTCCATTACAGGTCACTGGCCGGGATGGGTAAAGGTTGATGAGAAAAATCCGTCTGATAAGTGGTTTGTAGAAGCGTATTATGTAACTTCAATGTGGACAAATCAAGGTCTTAAATTGCCAGATGGCACATACGAAGCAATAGGAAAACATTTCTGCGGAAATCCGTACAATATGGATTACGATACACTTGTTAAACATAGCGACGAAATCGTTGAAGTTGAAAGAACATTCGAAGGAATCAAGAAATATCTTTCCGAACATAGAATAGAGGGTTTAGTTTTCTGGAAAGACGGAAGCCCACAATGTAAAATCAAACGTTCAGATTTTGGCTTTGAATGGCCGGCAAAGAAAGCGTGACCAAATGAACAAAATCAGAAAAATATGTTGGATAATTGCGAATTTCATAATATTCAAATGGGTATCAGATTATTTGATAGCCACAATTCAAATGATGATTGAAAATCATTGGGGATTTTCAGCAGTACCATTATTGCTCATGGCAGTATTCGCAGAATGGAAAGTAATTGAAAATATTTTTACGGAAATAAATAAGTAAACCAGTCAAGAGAGCCAGAAAGGAGCGCCATTATGAGTGACTTGAAGATATTTACAGAAAACATCGAACCTGAAGCATTAAATCAGATTTATACATTGATAAAACAGCCTGCATTTTCTGAATGCAAAGTACGAATCATGCCAGATGTTCACGCAGGAGCAGGATGTGTAATTGGTTTTACTGCTGATCTCGGAGATAAAGTAATTCCGAACATTGTTGGCGTGGACATTGGATGTGGAATGTTGACAACGCAAATTCTTACCGATGTGGGAACAATAGATTTAAAAAACCTTGATGAAGTAATAAGAAACAATGTTCCGGCAGGAAGAAATGTACGTGACGAAATCAATAAATTTTGAAGTAATTAGAAGAACTTTACTGCTTCCAGCAGCTTAAAAATATCGAATGGATTCGCAGGAGTCTTGGTACGCTTGGGGGCGGAAATCATTTTATTGAAGTTGACACTGACTCGAAAGGGACAAATTATCTTGTGATTCACACTGGAAGCCGCAATCTTGGGAAACAAGTAGCTGAAATATATCAAAAAATTGCCATAGAAGACATGCAAGGTACAGACAAGCTCGAAGCTGAAATACAAAAAATGGTGAAAGAATACAAGCGTTCTGGCAGGCACAAGGAAATCCAAAATGGTATTGACAAATTAAAGCGAAAATGGAATCCAGATAAACTGGGTATTCCAAAAGAATTGTGTTACTTGACAGGAGAACACAGAAAACAATATCTGCATGATATGAAAATCTGTCAAGAATTTGCGAGAATAAACAGACGATGTATACAGAGTGCTATATTTTACACTATGAATTGGACACTCCAAATAAATACATGGTTTGATACAATCCATAATTATATTGATCACGATACAAACATTGTTCGCAAAGGTGCAATATCGGCTAAATATGGCGAAAAAGTCCTTATTCCAATGAATATGCGAGATGGATGCATTATTGCGGTTGGGAAAGGAAACGATGATTGGAATTGTTCAGCCCCGCATGGTGCAGGACGTATTATGAGTCGGTCAAAAGCAAAAGAAAACATCTCGTTAGAAGAATTTAAGGAGTCTATGAATGGGATATATACAACATCCGTTCAGAAATCTACGATTGATGAAAGCCCTATGGCTTACAAACCACCGCAAGAAATTATTGATAACATCAAAGATACCGTAGAAATAGTTGATATTATCAAACCTATATATAACTTCAAAGCAAGTGAATAACAGTCAAAGAGCCACATGAGAGCCAGACTAAATCCTAAGAAGAAAGGAGGTCTGGCTCTATTTTTATGCAAAAATTTACAGAAGGCTCATTTGAATGGTATCGGGCAGTCTTAAATCAAATCATCAGTGGAGATATGTCTGTTTACCAGAATCAGAAAGACTGCCTTGACCTGTTATTAAACATGAACATTGATTTGCCGTTTACGGAGAATTTAGAAGCACAGCAAATGGCAATAAAAGTAAGTAAGTATGCTCATAACGTAGCCGCAAGACAAGCTGCACTGACGGGAAGCGGTAATTTTGATGATATGTACTGGCAGTATTTGCTGCTGGAAGCTCCATGGCTATTCGAGAGTTATCTGTACTACATGGAAAAGAACAGACAACCACGAAGAAAATTCTATGAGCCGAGAAAAAAGACATTAAATGTTCTCGTACAGGATTTGCAGGACTTAGAGGACGGAAAGATTGAGTTTCTTGGCGTGTCTATGCCACCCCGAACCGCAAAGTCAACCACCTGTATATTTTTCCTGTCCTGGATAATGGGTAAACGTCCGAACAGCCATAACGCTATGAGCGGTCACAGTGGGATCCTTGCTGATGGATTTTACGGAGAAATACAGAACCTTATTTCGACACCAGAATATACTTTCAATGAAATCTTTCCGTCTGCAACCCTTGAAAAGAAGTCGGCAGAGAAGAAAGAAATCAACCTTGGCGCACCGGACCGATTTTCAACGCTGACCTGTCGTGGTATTGACGGAACATGGACTGGTTCCGTAGATATATCTTCAGACGGTTACTTATATGTGGATGACCTTGTTCGTGACAGAACTGAATCATTAAGCCCAACACGTCTGGAAAACCGGTATCAGGATTATTTGAACGTTCTGGTTGACCGTAAAAATGACGGTGCACGAGAGCTGATGGTCGGAACCCGATGGAATGTCATGGATCCCCTTGGAAGAGTGGAGACTGAAAAGAAAAACAATCCACGGTACCGCTTTAGGAAGATTCCGGCATTAAACGAAAACGGTGAATCCAACTTTGATTATGACTACGGAGTAGGATTTTCTACAAAATATTACGTGGATATGAAGTCAAGACTGGATGCTAATGAATGGCAAGCCAAATACCAGCAAAATCCATTTATACGTGAAGGAATCCTTTTTCCGGAAGATGGACTTCGGTACTACAATGGAATACTTCCGGAAGGTGACAGCCGTGTTGTTACTGCCTGTGATGTTGCATGGGGCGGTGGAGATAGTCTTTCAATGCCTATTGGACGAGAATATGAAAATGGAGATGTCTATATCTTTGATTGGGGTATTTAACAAAGGAACGAAAGAAGTTACCCTTCCACTTGTTGTTGGAAAAATCATCGGAAACGAGATACGACAGATTAACTTCGAGGCAAACAATGGTGGTGATATGTACAAGATGTACGTGGATGAAAAACTCAAAGAACAGAAGTATAAATGTAGCTGTACATCCAGCCGTGCGACCGGGGAACATGGAGAAAATGTCTAAGATTATTGCATATTCAGATGATATAAAAAGAAACTTTATTTTTTGGACGAAGAACATCGGAGCAAAGAGTATCAAGCAGCTATGGACGAACTTACTTTCTTTGTTCAACTTGGAAAGAATGTGCATGATGACGCACCGGACGGTCTTACTCAGCTTCAGATGTTTATAGAAAAAGGAAATGTAGGTACAGCTACAGCAATGCAGAATCCATTATGGGGAGGGAGAATGAGATGAATACACGACAATATCTTGAGCAAGTGCAAGATTCTGATAGAAAAATACAGAACAAAATACAGGAAGAATACCGCTTAAGACTTTTGGCAACCAGTATATCTTCTTTTTCAAATGGAGATAAAGTGCAGACTTCCGGTGGAAAAGACCGTGTTGGTGATGCTGTAACCAGAATTGTTGAATTGCAGCAGGAAATAGCATCTGATGTCAAGGAATTGGCAGAATTGCAAATGAAAGTTTCCGGAGATATCAATGACATGGAAAACTCCATGTACTCATCCTTACTCCATAAGAGATACATAGAATTTAAAAATCTGGTCACGGTCGCAGACGAGATGGGATATTCCGTACAGCATATCCGTTCCTGCCATGGAAAAGCCATTGAAGCTTTGCGGAAACAAAAGCATTTTGAAAGTTAATATGCTTTAATATGGAATCATATGTTCTATGTATAATATAATGTAACCTGTAAAACGAGCATCGGAGAATAATCCGGTGCTTTTTTAATGCCCGAAAATGGGAGGTGTAGGCAGTGGGCAGAAATAAAATGAATTTCATTGACTTATGCCGGGGCGAGTTTGGCCGCAAAATTGCCTATACCGGTGTAAGCCAGATTACAACAGCAAATGTCAGAAAAGTTATTTCTAATACAATCGGCATTCATAACAGAAACAGAACTTTGATTGATTACTTGTACCGGTACTACAAAGGAGATCAGCCGATCCTTTATAGAGAGAAGTTGGTTCGTCCGGAAATTAATAACCGAGTGTGTGAAAATCATGCACTTGAAGTTGTTCGCTTTAAATCATCTCAGACATACGACGAACCTATCCAGTATGTGTGCAAGAAGAAAAAAGCTACAAAAGAAGCAAATGAGCAAGTAGATCTGTTCAACGACTATCTGGGCGAAGCAAATGCAGAAGCTAGAAACATTGAACTAGGCACCTATCAAAGCGCTGTAGGGACTGCATACAAAGCAATTCTGAAAGAAGATGATTGGACAGAGGACAGTGAGTTGCCACCGTTCCGGATTTTTATACCGTATCCGGGGGATTGTTACATTGTTTACTCCCGTAAGAATGGAAAGCCGATGCTCTCGGTTCAAATTCTTAAGGATGAGAACGAACAGCAGTATTATTTATGCTTTTCGGCAAAACAATATTTTGAGATTCAGAATGGTCAGATTACAAAAACCGGCATCAATGGTTTTGGTGGCATCCCGGTAGTTGAGTACCCGAATAACCACGATCGTCTTTCTGATATTGAGATTGCGATAACCATGTTTGACACTATGAACAACATGCAGTCGAACAGAATGGATGGCGTAGAGCAGTTCGTGCAAGCTCTTATGAAGTTTAAGAACTGCGAGATTGATGAAAATGAATTTCTGAAAATGATTAAGCTCGGCGCTATCTCTGTAAAGGATACTGGAAATGGATGCCAGTCAGATGTTGACCTGATGACCGCTGAACTGAATCAGACAGAAAGCCAAGTCGCAAAAGACGATATCTACAGCAACATGCTTATTGTTGAAGGTATGCCGGACAGGCAGCAACAATCTTCTGGTGATACCGGTCAAGCTGTATATCTTAGAAATGGATGGGATTTTGCAGAACGCAGAGCAAAACTGGATGAACCATTTATCCGTGAGGCTGAGAAAGCAAGTGCCAGAATCATTCTGAACATCATTCGGCAGACCACAAAGGATATTTCAATCTCAACAAGAGATTTTGATGTAAAAATAACCAGAAACCCAACAGATAACATGCTTGTCAAAGCACAGGCTCTTGATTATCTGTTTAAGAATAAAATTCATCCGCTGATTGCATTGATTACCTGTGGACTTTTCAGTGATCCGCAAAAGGTGTACGAAATGAGTTTGCCTTACCTAGGAACTGTATATCCTGAACTGGTAGACCCGGACGCAGAAATGCAAAAAGCACAACAACTGATTGGTAAAAACGGTCAGAATCCGACTGTAATTGATTCAACGGTAAATTCTTCAGCTGTCAATCAAGACTCGTAAATTCAATTATCAAAGGAACCAGGGAATAACATCCAAGGTTCCTTTTTTAATACACAAAAATAATGCAACAGCCCGTGAGCGTAAATCGGGTACAGATCATGTGCGGAGCGAACCGTGTGAAAAAGTGTGATGGTCTGAAAGAAAGGAGATTTCTATGACAAGAGAACAGGCAAAACAAGTACTTATTGGATTCGGAATCGAAGAACCGTCTGAAGAACAGGTGACTAAATACCTTGATTCTGTTGAAGCGGAGACAAAGAAAGTGAAGGAAAAAAACACTTCTCTGAAAGAAAAAGCTGATAAAGCAGATGACCTTCAAAAGGAACTGGACGACTTGAAAGCCCAGAACATGACGGATGCTGAAAGACAGGAAGCAGAGCGGCAGAAGGAAAAAGCAGAAAACGAAAAGAGGATTTCCGACCTGGAAAAAGCACTTGCTGAATCCAACAGGAAAGCACTTTCCAGTGAAATTACATCTGCTTTCGCTAATGCGGGCCTTTCTACAGAAACGTATGCAAGCGCTATCAAAGCGTTTTCATCTATGCCAGCAGACAAGTCTGAAGACGTAATGAAGGAAGTCAAAACTTTTGTTGATGGAATTTCCGAAGCAAATAAAGCGGCTCTGGATAACGCAAAATCTGAATGGGAGAAAGCAGTTCTTGACGATACTCCGAATCCAGGTGGCGGAAATTCAGACAAGGGACAGAAAAAAGATGATAACGATAGCCCAGCAGCTAAGTACGCAAAAGCTTACTCAGCACGCATGAACCCCAAAACAGAACCGGCAGGCGACAATGCACCGGTTAATTTTTAAATAAGTAAAGGAGATTTAGATTATGGCTTTTATGAAAACAAAGCAGTACGAGTCAACTCCCAACATTCTCGAATCCGAGGTTGGGCTTGTACTGAAAACTTACACAGCAGACGCAACAAACGCAACAGCAGTAAATGATAAAAAAATCATCAAAGCAGGTTCCGTGTATCCGACAAATGGGACTGGTGCAAAAGGAATCGTGTTTGAAGATGTCGATATGACAGATGATGCTAAAAGACCAATTTCCGTGATTGTAGCAGGACGTGTCCTTGAGAAGAGACTTCCGGTCACAGTCGACGAAACTGCAAAAACAGAGCTTACCGCGCAGGGAATTGTTTTTGTAACCACAACAGACCCGGTATTTTAAGGAGGTATAACTACTATGCCATACAATGTATTAGAAACTATCACAGCAGAAGAAAGATTAAATTTCGCTCAGAATTTTTCTGTAGCGAGACCTGGTATCCTCGATACCATTTTCCCGGATGTAAAGACACCGTTTTGGAAAGCCGAGTATTACAGACTTATGGCTGGACAGCGACTGCCAGAGGTAGCATTTGTTCACGCTCTTGATACCGAGGCAGAAATCGGCTCCAGACCGGGATTCGAGAAAGTTCTGACTGAAAAGCTCTTCATCAAGAGGAAAATCAATCAGTCTGAGCGTCTCCAGGAAGCTATCGAAAACGGCGTTCCAGATAACGAAACTCTTACAAACTTTGTTTTTGATGATGCCACAAACCTGTTCGAAGGCGTTGTTGCCAGAGCGAATGTTATGAAAGGACAGTTCCTTGCTACTGGTGTAGTAAAAATCAAAGAGAACAATGTTGACATGTCTATTGATTACGGCGTTCCGAGTTCTGCAAAGGTTGATCTTACCGATTGGTCTAAAGCAGATGCAGATATCATGGGAGATATTCAGAAGATGGTAACTGTAGCCGAGGATTCTGGATATGTAGTGACAAATGCAGTCACATCTCTGAAGATGATCAATTATATGAGAAACAACACAGCTATGCAGACAGCTGTTCTGGGAGCTGCGAATAAACGTCTCCTTACCAGACAGGAGCTTGCAAATCTGCTCATGCAGGAGTACGGAATCACCGTTGGTCGTTGCGATGAGAAATTCCGTTACAGAAAAGCAGACGGAACTCTGGCAACCGGAAGATACTTCAAAGAGGATGTATTTACTCTTTATGAAGCTGATGCAGGCGGTTTCTTTGGTACTGGACTTTGGGGACCAACACCGGAAGAGAACGAATACAGACAGTTCATCCAGGAAGAGAATCGTTCTTTTGTCACTCTCTCCATGTGGGCTACACAGGATCCAGTTGCCGTATGGACAAAAGCATCCGGTATGTTTATTCCGGTAGCACCGAAAGCCAACGGCGGTATCGTTATCGGTACAAAGGGGGAATAAGCGGGCATAGCCTTGATGAAAACAGCCAGTCACCGTCTGTAGCAAGTGTTACACACAAGTATACAGAAAGCGAGCTGTCCAGTATGACTGTGGCTCAACTGAGACAGCTTGCAAGTGACAATGGTTATGCCCTGACTTCTACAAACAAGGCTGGTATCATATCAGAAATTATAGCGCAGCAAGGGTAGGTGAAATGGCATGGACGAACAGCTTACAAGCGATCTGACAACATATCTGGAAGGTGATGAACTGACTGCAAGGATGATTCCCTTAGCAGTCAAAAGAGCTATTCGGTCATTCCAGAAAAAACGCAATTATCCTGAGAGTTATACGGAAGAAAACATCAATAAAGATATGGACAAATGCTATGATTGTATTTTTGACTTGGCTCTTTATTTTCTTGTGAAACAGGGAGTTGAGTTTGAAACATCTCATTCGGAAAATTCTGTAAATACAGGATGGAACTCTGAGACAGAGATATTTGTCAATCACGGCGTTTTTCCCTTTGCCAGAGGAATCTGACAGAAAAAGTAGGTTGAGAACGTGACGCATTTCCTCCCGGGCGTTGCTGGGGTACTTCATTATGAGGTGGGAAGAAGTACAAAAAATGTAATGGGAGTGAAGGAGAGTAGCGATGGAATGTGAACAGAATTGCTTTAACGAACACCGCTTAGAAGAATTGGAAAAAGTTGTTCACGAAATGAAAGAGAAACACTCTAAACGTGACGGTATTTTTTTTGAACGTATCAATGCGCTTGAAACCAAAATTGTCCTTTACAATAATGATCTCGGGCACATAAAAGATACGGTGGATGAAATGAATGATAATTTAAAATCCCTCATGGAAGCCCCGGGAAAACGCTACGACACGATTGTTGTTTGCGTTATCACGGCCGTGATCGGGGCTATAGTAGGGTTTGCATTAAGCGGTATCTTTCCGTCATAATAAGCAATTCCACTTGTAAGGGAGGCGGTGGGATTATGAATTATACAGACTTTTCAGAAGATGAAAGAAAGTTTTATCTAAGCGAATCCGGGTTTGATTCCCGAGAAAAAGAATTTTTCCGGTTGAGAGTTTATGAGGAAAAGACGTTGTTTGAAACAGCAGAGATTATGGGGTATAGTCCAAGAACCATTGACCGCATAAGCCGAAAAGTAAAAAAGAAGATTGTTAAAGTCGCCCCGATGTATTATCGGGGCTTTTCTTTGTATCATGGCGAAAATATGGCGAAATAGTGTCGTTCAAATACTTAGGTTTCTCTCATATAATGTAAGCATAGAGAAAAGCTTACAGAGATGGGAGGAACACACTATGGCATTTTATCCATATTATCCGCAACCATTGAATCCATACCCACAAACACCGGTACAGCCGTATCAAGATAGATTGACACAGTTGCAGAACAACTACCAACAGACAATGCCTTATGGGCAGGCACAAATGCAACAACCGGTACAGCAGATGCCACAGATTCCCGGACTTCCGGGACAGATGGTTGACGGAATCGACACTGTAAAAGCAAAGGATGTGGATATGACCGGAAATCCTGTTTATTATCCAAAAACAGATGGTACAGAAATATACAAAAACAACTACAAGCAGATGGAAAAAGTAGAATTTTTGTTTACCGGTTTATGAATCCAGACGAACAGCAGCAACCGAAATCAGAAGAAAAACCGATTGATATAGAAGCTATGTTTAATCAGCTTCGGAACGATGTTTGTTCTGAGATTTCTGAAATAAAGAACATGTTCCCGACACAAATGTCGGGGACATCGGAACCTAAGCAGAACGGAGGTAAGCAGAGATGAATTTCAATCCAAATGCCATGATGAAAAAACAAGTTGAAAGAATGATCTCTCAGAAGTTCGGAAGCGTTGATAACATGATGAACGACATGAGTAAATTTGCAGGGAATAATCCAACATTAAAAAATGCTTTGGATTTATACAAAAAAGGTGATACAGACCAGTTGCATCAAATACAACAAAATGTATTTAACGAAAAGCACTTATCTCCAGATGGAATTATTCAGAAATTCCTTGGATTATAACACTTCCCCATGATTGGGTGATTTAAAATCGCTACAATTTGGGATGACAGCCGCGGATGTCTCCTATTGTAAATAAAATTTATAAGGAGACTAAAAACATGATGAATGGTTCTAATTACAGTCTTAGCGACATTGCAGCTGCTACAGGCTCTAATAACCGTGCCAATGACATGTGGGGCGGTGATGGTTTTTCACTTATTTGGCTCGTACTGATCTTCGCAATCTTCGGATGGGGAGGTTTTGGCGGCTGGGGCGGTGGCTTCGGCGGTAATGGTGGAAACGGTGCTAATGGTGCCGGTTTCCAAGGATGGGCTACACGTGCCGATATCAACGAGGGTTTCGCTCTTAACGATATCCAAAACGGTATCAGAGGTATTCAGCAGGGCATCTGCGACAGCACATATGCACTCAACAATACCATGCAGAGTGGCTTCAACGGCATGAACGTTGGAATGCTTCAGGGCTTCAATGGCGTTCAGCAGGCAATTAACGCTGATACTGTAGCCGGTATGCAGAATACCAATGCATTACAGTCTCAGTTAGCAAATTGTTGCTGTGAAACAAGGGAAGCTATCCAGGGTATCAACTACAACCTGGCAACCAACACTTGTGCTCTTCAGAACACAATGAACAACAACACCAGAGACCTTCTGGAAAATCAGAACAGCAACACAAGAGCAATCCTTGATTTCTTGACAAATGATAAGATTGCAACATTACAGGCAGAGAACTCTGATCTGAAACGTGCTGCATCTCAGGATCGCCAGAGCGCACTTCTTACAACTGCAATGGCATCTCAGACACAGCAGTTAATCAATGCAATCAATCCGGCAGCTGTTCCGGCATATGTTGTTCCGAATCCAAACACCTACTACGGTGGATGCAACGGATACAACAACGGTTGCTGCTAAGTAACTCACCCTTAGAGGTTGACTAATTCTAAGAGGTGGGTTCCGGCTCACCTCTTATTTGATTGAGAGGTAGAAGTATGAGTTGTAAAAACGTTTGTAAACTCTGCAATCGTCTTGTGATAAGCCAAGCTGTTGCATTTACTGGTGGTAATCTTGTGATTACACTTCCAGCAGGTAGTTATAACAATGGTGAAAAATATTGCATTGTGATTGCACAGAGCATACCAGAAACCACTACGATTAACGCTCCGGTGATGATTCAAATAGGAACAGGAACAACCCTGTATCCATTACAGAATCGTTGCTGTGCACAGGTTACGGCTTGCGGCGTAAGAACCAGAACGAAGTACGCAACCAGAGTAGCCACAAATGCAACCGGCGGAGTATTCAAGATGTTAGGGAATCCGGCTTGTAGTCCGAGTAACAATTTGACAGCAATTAATGGTACAGCCCCAACAGCAGATACACCTGTTACACAGGCTGTTAGAAAGGGGGCACTGTAATGCATAAAGTTGCAATGGAAATGGGAAAATGGGCTATGGAAAAAGCCAAGACACATGGCTTCGATAATCTCAGTGCTCAAGACTGGGACGATCTGAAGGACTGCATGGAAGCTGTAAAGTGCGCGATTTGTGCAGATAAAGATTACAGAATCGTAGAAGCTATGGACGAATGCGAACAGGAAGAGAAGTACCTTGGACGCATGGGATATGACAGATATCGTTATTCCAATGGCAGATTTGCCCCAAAGGGTAGAGAAAGTCGTATGGGATATAAGCCGTACCTGTACATGGAAGATGATGACTGGATGGACGAGTATCTGAATAATCCGGAATTTGAGCGTAATACGTACCGTATGGGTTATCATCCAAACCGTAGTGATATGAGAATGGATGGAACGAACCGTCAGCAGTCCAGATACGGTGAAACCTATGACAGATACAGCGAGAATCGCAGGCATTACCATGATTCCAAAGATGCAGATTCAAAACAGAAGATGGACAGTTCGATGAAAGAGTACACGCAAGATGTTATCCGTACCATGTCTGAGATGTGGTCGGATGCAGACGCAACACTTAGACAACAGATGAAAACTGATTTGACTAAGCTTCTTCAACAGATGAATTAAAAAACAAGGCCCTTGTTACAGGAATGTAGCAGGGGCTTTTTGGTGGAAAGGATGGTGATAAACCATGCTAAGACAATTTTACATGAACGGGGACTTATGGCAAGTTCACTTTGTTTCTCCCCATGATAATGTTCTGATTGATCGTACAGGGAAGAGAACACTTGCGGTATCGGATTATTCTACAATGATAATTTCAATCGCAAATAATCTGCATGGGGAACTTCTGAACCGTGTGCTTATCCATGAATTAGGGCATTGCGTGATGTTCAGTTATGGTTTGTTGCCAGGACTTCACCGCATGGTCAGAAAGCAATACTGGGTGGATGCAGAGGAATTTGTGTGCAATATGCTTGCCGATTACGGATGCTTTGTAATTGGCGTTGCAAAAGATGTTTTAGGAAACCGGTTCACATATGTAGCTCCTGTTGGGGCAGAAAGGATGATTGCATAGATGGCAAAGGCAGAAAATACAGTAATTTTTGATGGAATCAAGTACAATCCCGGTGATGAATTGCCAGATTTAGGCAGTTGGGTATGTACAGGGGCAAAAGGCATGGTTCGTGATTACGAAGGCCTGTCGAAGGACGTATCAAAGCTCCCACATTATGTACAGAGCGGTTCTTCGGCGTTGTGCCTTGATACTTCTGAATTATATGAATATCACAAACCTACCGACACATGGTACAAACTGTAAAGGAGAAACGCATGGCATTAACAGCAAAAAAGTATATGCAATTTTAAAACGCCAGATTTCTGATATGGAAGCAAAGTTAAACAGTCCTGTAAGGTACAGAGGTACAGTTGCAACCGCTGATTTGCTTCCATTAAACCCGGATATCGGAGATATGTACAATATCGAGTCTAAATCTATTTACGGCGAAGCAGGAATGAACGTGGCATGGAACGGTGTAGTATGGGATACCATGGGCGCTCCAATTGATATGTCACTGTATCTCACAAAAGAAGAAGCAGAGGCGGTAATACAAAGATTAGTTACGGAATATTTTGAAAAGAATCCAGTCAAGCCCGGAGCTACCGCAGAACAGGTACAGCAGATTGAGCAGAACAAGACGGACGTTGCTTCGCTGAAAAAGGAAACTGGTTCCCTAAAGGAAGATTTAGATGATTTAAAGAGTGTGTTGAAAGACATTCGTAACAACACTCCACACGTATCTACTATCGAAAGCTTTTATAATATCCGTAGAACTGGAAAAGTGTATCAGACAAAAATCTGGAAATTCGCAACCAATCCAACATCTAGCGGAGAGAAACTGTTGGATAATGCTGGATTGGAATTTATTCCGTCCACTGATACAATCGAGGGAAAGGACGATTATCTAAATGGCAATCACCCTCTTTTCGACTGGGTACATTGTAATTACAAGCGTTATGATGATGGTACGGCATATCCGATTGCTACAGAATATGATGATACTTATCAAGAAAAAGGTAGCGTTGATGTTGGTGCTATGCAGATGAGTTTTTGGTGGAACTGGGACGCATCAAATCCAGAGTACGATTTGGTAACGATTTCTGACACACCAAACGAAAAATATAATTTAAAACCGTGGACAGAATGTAAGCGTGCAGACGGAACAATTACTCCGTGGTGTATTGGTTCTGCTTATGTTTCTGGTATCGCTTCTGATGGAATGCTTAGAAGTCAGCCAAAATTAAAGCCTGAAAGAAACCAGAGTCATAACGATATGATTACGAATTATCAGAAAAAGGGTAAAGGTTATTTAGGTGCTGGTTCAGAAAGAAATACATTCCAGATTCTTTTCAACATCATCAAGGGTGCTACAAAGAATAGTCAGAGTTTATTCCAAGGATGTACAGAATTCAATTTCCAATACTCTGCTTCTATCGAATCTGCTGATGCACATACATATTTCCCGGTTACAAACGCACAGGCGCAGAACATTTTTGTTGGCTCTTATGTATCAGTTGGTTACGGTCAACTCAATGACGGAAAGAACGGTGTAAATAATGATCGTGGAGTAGCGAATATTCATAAATATGCAGATGATGTAAAAGTACTTAAAATTGAAACCCTTGACACAAATAATAAAGCGGTCTATTTGGATATCGAAACAGGATTTAACACCATGCCGATTAAATTATCCGATACAGTAAATGCTCCTATCACTATCACATCTATGTACTGGTGGTCTGGAAGCACAGATGCAGTTATTGGCAGACATGATGGTTCTTTCGGCTCTAATACAGATAACAAACATCCGTACAGAGTTCAAGGTCGCGAATACGCTGTCGGTGGATACATGATTGCATCTGATACAGTAATGGACTTCCAAAGTGATTACAGCAAAAAAGTGTATGTTGCACCAAAGGGTGTAGCACACAGTTCTTCTAATGCAACGATTAGAAACACATATACGTGTGTCGGTACAATTCCAGCAAATCCCGACGGAAACGGTTCGGATTTTTGGGTTGGCGATATTGCTGTAGATGTTGATACTGGCGCATGGTTTCCATCTGTAAAAGGTTCGTCAAATTCACAAGGCTTCGCAGATACGGTATACGCTGGTGGTAAAACTACATCTGGAATGCGAGAATATTTACAAGACGGTTCTCTCTGGCATGGGTCGTCTGCTGGCTCGGCGTTCGTGCTTTGCAGGCACTGGCTTGGCGGGGCGGCCTGGCATTGCCTCGGCTGCGATTAAGAAGAGGTCGTTGGGGGTGAATTTCCTTTAGGAAAGAGGGGATCGCCCCTAATACGACCGACAAAAATAAAAGGACTTACGGCGCACGCGGTAATCTCAGGAATGGGTCGAATGCTGGCTCGGCGTACGTGAATTGCAGGAACAGGCTTGGCGGGGCGAACTGGAATTACCTCGGCTGAAATTGTTAATTTCTAATATATAAAAATCCTTGCGTCGTATTTCGCACTCGTAAAGAGTGTAGCCTGTAAAGGCTCTTGGACAGATGCCCGAAATACTTTTTATAGACCTACTGAAACTTTTGAAGGAAGGAGTAAGGACGGATAGGGTTCGCCTATCTGTCGGGGTTAGTAGTACAAACCGAAAGCCCTTAAAAAGACAATCGATGAAGACATATTGCAAAACGGTCGATATAACAGATAGAAAACTGATTCAAAAGGCAGTATACAAATGCCTTAAAAAGAAATACAAAAGAAGAGATTCATTGAAAATGTTTTCTGAATACACTGGACTTCCGACAGACACTATTAAAGGAATGTTCAATGAGTTCGGATTAAACGGAATGAAACCGATAGTTGAAACAGTGGTTGACGGAGTGCGTGAAGAAATCATTCAAGACAATATTCACTTTCAACCAATATGGTACAGAGAAAAGATTGACGCTTCCAGTCAGAAAGTGCGAAGAATTGGAATTCAGAACATTAAACAGCAAATCTACGATTATATCGCAGTAGAAGCTATGAAAGACTTCTTAAGGCGAATTGGAGAATACCAGTGTGCAGCACTGAAAGGCAGAGGTCAATCCTACGGTATCAAAGCAATAAAACGATGGATGAGAAATAAAAATATCCGATACGCTGGTCAATGCGATATCAGCAAATGTTATCCATCAATAGACAGAAACAAATTAATGGAATTTCTTCGGAAATACATTAAGAATGAACCATTACTTGAACTGATAGAAATGTTAATCATGACATTTGACACTGGATTGAGTATTGGCTCATATTTAAGCCAGTATCTTTGTAACTTATTCTTATCTCAAATCTACCATGAAATAGCGGAGAATATGTATCGCATCAGAAAGAAGAAAAACGGAACAACAGAAAGAATTAATCTCATAAAACATCAACTTTTCTTCATGGACGATATTTTGATTCTCGGAACGAATGCAAAGGACATTCATAAAGCTATGAAGCTGATTATTCAGAAAGCAGATGAGATGGGATTGAAAATCAAAGACAGTTGGATGGTATATACAACAATCGCAAAACGCAAAGATGACGGTCATTTCATTGATGTTATGGGTGTCCGCATATATAGACAGCACATAACAATTAGAAGAAGAGTTTTCTTAAGAGTGAGGCGGTCGTACAAGGAAGCACAATCCCTTGTAAAGCAGAGGAAGAAGATTCCAGTATGGATTGCAAGGAAGTGCATGTCATACAAAGGTATCTTAGACCATACGGACAGCTGCAATATAAAAAGAAGATACAACGCAAGCAAAACGATTCAAATATGCAAAGGAGTGATATCACATGAAAGCAAGATTCGACACTACACAAGAGAGTGTTACTATTAGACAGATTGATGGAATGGACTATGTCTATATCTGTCTGAATGAGAACATCGTGACAGGGATTCCAGATGGGCAGGAAGAGGAACGGACTTATTATGAATATGACTACAAAGAAATCTCAGAACCCACTGGAACATTAAACTTAGCTGACGTAAAAGCAACACCAGAAAAATATCTCAATTACGGAAATAAGCCTAAAAGAACTGATACAGAGCGTATCGACACACTAGAAGCAACTACAGACGATATCATTTTAATGATGGCTGATTTGATTGGAGGAAAAGTATAATGAAAACATTGAACACACTTAAATTAAAAATCATGGTAAGAGCATTTAAAATCCGTCTTAAAAACGGAGAGTCTTTTGAGAATATTGTGGCAGATTATCCAGCACTCACAGTGAACGACCTTGAAGCAATCCGTGAGGCACTTGGAAAATAATAGAATTAGGAAAAAATGGCATCATCTGAATTGATTGAATTATTACACGAAATTACTAACGAAATCGAGTCCAGAACGATGGAACTAATTAATTAAAGCGTCACACATTAAATATGCAATTTAATACAATGCTGGAGGTTATATGAGAGGTAGAACACGGCAAAAACAATCTGTATGGATTTCAACAGTAACAGAAAAAAACAATGGAATCGACAAAGCTCTTGTCTATTCAAACCCACAAAAGAAGAATATTTCAGTGTCGGCAACAGCAGGTACACCGGAAGAATTATCTGTCGGAATCGTTCCTGATTACGATCGATATATCACGGTTTTTGACCGAACATTTCAGCCAAAAGAAGGCGATGTTCTATGGATTGATATTGTTCCGGAAATCAGTACAGACGGAGCTTTGATTCTTGACGATGATAACAGTCCGACCGTTTTGCCAGACTACAGACTTAAAAGAATCCTTGGCACTCAAAAAGGACAGGTCGCCCGATATGGTATAGCGAAAATTGGTGGTAACAATGAGTAGGAAAACAATCCGGTGCAGCTTGAACCATAATTCTTTGCAGTCTGCGATTCAGCAGTTGGAAACATATCAAAAAGATATTCAAAGAAAGAACCAGATTTTTGTTGATAAACTGGCTCAAGAGGGAATACAGGTTATCCAGACTACGATGGAATCTATTCCGACCGAAGAAAAAGGTTCTTACTATACGGAAGTTATTAATAACGGACATGGCGATATCGTTGGTGCAGCAGTCCGGCTTTCTGGGGACAAGGTTCTTTTTATCGAATTTAGCGCCGGTATTTCTTATGGAACGGACAGCTATCCATTACCATCTGGTGCTGATTACGGTGTCGGTACTTACCCAGACCAAAAACACGCCTACGACCCAAACGGATGGTGGTATGTGGATGAAAGCGGACAAAAACATCATTCTTATGGTAACAGGGCGTACATGCCGATGTACCACGCGGAAGAAGCTATCATAATTCAGATACGCCACATCGCAAAAGAAGTGTTCGGAAATTGAATATCCTATACTAAAATATGGAATCATATGACACATATTTTGTACAATTAAGATGCGAAGCATCTACCGGAAAGGTAGATGCTTTTTTCATGTCAAAAAATAATCAAGTAGACAGGGTGATTAAATGCCGGAAATATTAAAAAACCCAATATCCGAGATATACGAACGTTGGAATAAAGCGATCGAACCTGTAGTTGGTAAAGGAAATTTTTCCATGGACAGAAGCCAAACTCTTGCATCTGGAAAGAAAGCCTACGCAAGACTTTACATGTTGGGAAATGTTCTGACAGAAGGAGACCTTGAAGGCGATGAATGCGCCACGGTTCCAACTATCCAGATCGAGTGCTTTGCCACAGGTACAGCTCCACTTGCGAAAGTATATCAAATTGACGAAAAAAGTCATCAGTCCATGATTGGCATGGGATTTCGTAGAACTTACGGGCCCGAACTCATGGGCAACGCTGACGATAGCATCAAGCGGCTTGTTAGCCGATACACAAGAATTTACACTGGGCAGTTGCTCGGTGAATGAAAGGGGTGAGATAGAATGGATCAGATTATGAACTATGTAAAACCGGAACTTCTGGTTGTAGCTGTAGTCCTGTATTTTGTAGGAGTATTCCTCAAACAGGCTGAAACTGTAGCTGACAAATACATTCCTGGAATCCTTGGACTTCTGGGCGTAGTTGTCTGCGGAATCTATGTTTTCGCTACATCTACAGTCACAGGCGGTCAGGAAGTCGCAATGGCAATCTTTACCGCAATCACACAAGGTATTCTTGTCGCAGGACTGAGTACTTATGTGAATCAGGTCATTAAACAAGTAAGCAAAGAAGAGTAGAAGGGCGGTGATCCTTTTATCTCCCGGGCACAGGGTTACGTACTAGAACCAGAGCCATCAAGGCTCTTTTTTTATGCAGTAATTTATAGCCGAAAGGCGGAAAGGAGCCAATATGGCATCAGGAAATATCGCAGGAATCAGTACCGTTGGTGCTCTTACCGGTTATGCAGTAGAGACGGTGGCGGGAACAAAACCAACAACATTTAAACAGCTTCATAGAATAAACGCTTCTGATGAAATTAATATCGATACTGAGACTATCGATGCATCCGCTCTTGAGGATGAAATCGAGAGAACTATCGCAGGTCGTGGTTCAACCGGCGGTACGTTTAATGTAACCGTAAACGTTACAGATGAAACAATTAAAGAGTGGGAAGAACTTATCTCCGCTTACAAAACAGCTCATGCAAGTGGTCTGTCTATGTGGTATGAGGAATATTACCCGGCACTTCAGAAAGCATTCTTCACCAAAATCGAGCCGCCGACTATCATTCCTAAACCGGCAAGAGATCAGAACGGTCTTCTTACTGTTGACATGTCCCTGACTATCAATGAGTATGTCGGCCCAGACACAGCGATCAAGCCAACCGAAACTGAATAACAAATATATCTAAAACTGGGAGGAAAAGATATTATGTATAAACTTTTAAAGATTGGTAGCAAAGAGTATAAGCTCGAATACGGCATTGAAGCATCTTTGTATGATGATTGTGTCAAGAGTGTAATGAACACGCTTCTGGCAACAAGCGGTGGTGTGGACAAAACGCCGGAAGAAATGATTTCCGGCATGGCAAATATTCCAAACACAGCATTAACCGTGTTTTATGCAGGACTTCTTCAGTATCATGGTGACAACCCGGATGCAGACGGTTCTGTTCCGACTCTTGCAACTGCGAAGAAACTTGCAGCACAATTCATTCAGGAACATAAGGACGATGAACAGGGTAACTTTTACGGTATCTTTGCCATGTGTCTTGAGCAGATGGAGGAAGACGGTTTTTTCAAACTGACCGGTCTGGAGACGTTCATGGACGATCTGAACGTAGCAGCCAAACCGAAGAAAACTCCGAAAAAACCGACAGATCACCAGAAAAAAGCTACAGCGAAATAATCTGGACAGAGTTATATCCGGCGGCAGTTCGCATCGGAATGAGCCGGAAAGAATTTCTCAGAAGTACCATACGTGACCTTCAAGTAAGGATACGTGAGTATGAGAAAGGTAAACGTGATGAGATAGAAACTCAGGTAAAACTGATTGAATATCAGTCATGGCTTTCCGGCTTATATGTGAAATCTGCGGTATCAAGTGCACTTTCTGACAAAGCAAAATATCCAGATAAACCAATCACAGAAAAAACAAAGAAACCACAGATTGAAGAAAAACCAGATGTTCCGAAACGGTCTGAAGCTGAATTGAAGCAGGAAGAACGTTACTACGAACTTCTGATAAAAAAGGCAAATGCGAATATCGCTGAGATAGGAAGTGAAGAGGGCAGACAAGATGAATAAAAAGTCTTGTCTGCCCTTATTTTTTGATTAAAAGGAGGTGTTTTTATGGCTGATAATACCATTGATACCCTTGATATACAAATAAATAGTAGTACCAGGAACGCTACAAAAGCATTGGGAAATCTGGCTAAAAAGTTAAAGGATGTTGACACAGCACTGGGGAACGTCAATGCCGGTGGGCTTAGAAATTACGCTCGTGAAATTGGAAGAGTATCAGCAGCCTTACAGACATTAAATAAAACAAAAGTAAGTGTTCCGGACTTATCTGGATTAACCGGTCAGCTTCGGAGCTTGTCAAAAGTTGACTTTACGACACTTGGAGCGAGTACAAAATCTTTGCAGAATCTGGCTGCTGGATTAAGTTCTTTAAAAGGTGCTTCGAACATTTCAGTCCCAAAGATTGATACAAAAAACGTCAAGTCAGCAGTAAACGCTATTCAAAAGTTCCAAGATATTGATGCTACGAAGATGCAGCCCGCAATAACCGGTGTTGAAAAAATTGCCAGTGCCATGAACGCTCTTAACGGAATGAACTTCAAAGAATCCAAAATCACGAATGTTATCAATTCCTTAAGTCGATTTGCGGTAGCAGATATGAGAGGATTTGACACTTCAAAGATGGGAGAAATCATCAAAAGCATCGACAGCTTAAATGATATTGAGGATGTATCTTCCAGTGTCAACCGGTTTGTAGGTTCACTGGCGAGACTTGCTAATGCTGGAGAAAAGACTAGCCAATCTGCATCGGGCTTAAAAACCCTTGGAAAAGAATTAAGAAAAGTCGTCAATTCCATGGCAGGTACAAGGCTTGTTTCGGAATCTACAAACATGTTTGTACAGTCCATAGGACGATTGGCAAGTGCTGGCAACAAAACCGGACAGACAGCATCGCAGCTGGCTAATCTGGCCACAGAAGTAAAGAAGTTCTTTACCGCCATGCAGGATGCTCCGCAGATCAGCGAGAATACGTTGAGAATGACTGAAGCCCTCGGGCAGTTGGCGACGGCCGGTGGAAAAGTAGGAGCTGCTACGAACACTGTGGTCAATTCCTTTAACAAGCTTTCCTCTATCGGTTCGGGACTTTCTTCGTTACTCGGCGGGATGGCAACAAAAGCAAAGAGCGGACTGGGATTTCTGGCAGCCGGACTATCTAATCTGGTCAGCAGAAGCAGTGGACTGAAAACAGCATCTTTCAATGTGGGTTCTTTCATTAAGACCGTTCTTGGCTTCAAAGCGGCTTCAGCTGTAATGAATAAATTCAGCGAAGCCATGGGTGGAAAAGGAATCCTTGAGATCGGTTCCGATATCGCTGAGGTCGAGAACGTTGTAGATGTTGCTTTTGGAAGTATGGCAGATCAAGCGTATAAGTTTGCATCTACAGCGACAAAACAGTTTGGACTGTCGGAATTGGCAGCAAAAAACTACTCCGGAACCATGATGGCAATGCTGAATGCTTCTGGAGTAGCACAGGAATCAGCTGCGAAGATGTCAACAACTCTTGCAGGATTAGCCGGAGATTTGGCATCTTTTTACAATATTGATACTGATACCGCCTTCTACAAATTAAGGGCGGGCATTTCAGGTGAAATCGAGCCTTTAAAACAGCTCGGAATAAATCTTTCGATCGCCAACTTACAAGAGTATGCACTGTCACAAGGCATTACAACAGCCTATAATTCTATGACACAGGCGCAGAAAACAATGCTGCGCTATAACTACATCATGTCAGTTACAAGCGCACAACAGGGGGATTTCGCTAGGACCGCCGGTACATACGCAAACCAAGTACGTCTCCTTACTATGAATATCCAGTCCCTTGCATCTGTTATCGGGCAAGGTTTAATCGCAGCAGTTCTTCCGGGAATTCAGGCTCTTAATGCCTTAATGTCAAAACTTATGCAGGCTGCGGAAACATTCCGTAACTTCATGTATGTTCTAATGGGTAAAAAAATCAAGGGTTCCACAAGCGGGGTCGTAAACGATCTTGCCGGGCTGGAAGATTCCTCGGCAGACCTTAGCGGATTACAGGATGCCGGAGATGCAGCCGCTTCTGGGCTGGATGATGCTACTTCGTCAGCAAAAGCTCTGAAGAAAGCTCTTTCTGTTCTTCCATTTGACGAACTGAATCAGCTGACAGATAATTCTAGTTCATTCGGTTCAACACCTGGTACCGGAAAAGGTAAAACTGGAACCGGCACAACACCGTCATTGGGTCTTGGTGGAATCACGGACCAGATAGACGATGCTCTGAACAAAGAAGAAACCCCTATCAATAAATGGGCTGAAAAAATCCGCAAAGCTTTTCTCAACCATGACTGGGAAGGACTTGGAAAGACCGTTGCAGATATGCTTAATATCGGAATCCGGAAGATTTATGATGTTATTAGTTGGAGTAATGTAGGCCCGAAAATTACTGCATTTTGTGATGCTTTTACTCGATCTTTTAACAGTCTTGTCGAAAACATCCACTGGGATAGATTAGGGCGTACTGTCGGTGCCGGTATCAACACTTTAATCAATACCTTTGAACTTCTGATTGGCCCGGGTGGCATTGATTTCGCAAACATTGGTAACAAACTGGCAACTGGGCTTCGTGGAATGATTGATGAAGTTAACTGGCCGAACCTTGGTCAAGTCCTTGGCAGTGGTTTTATGATAAGCTGGAATATTTTGGACGGTTTTGTTCAGAAGATGTCAAAAGAGAATAATGCCGGTCTGACTGGTTGGGAACAGTTAGGAACTGCGGTTGCTGATGCTATGAATGGAGCTTTTGGCAGAATTTCATTCTCCAAAATAGCAACTACGATTGCGACCGGATTAAACGGTGCATTTAAGACATTGGCTGCATGGACACAAAAATTCAACTGGGGCGAATTGGTAAACAATATTTCCAATGGAATCAATACTTTTATTGGAAAATTCAAGTGGCAAGAGAATGGAACATCCTTAAACACTTTTATCACAAACTTACTGGACGCTCTGGTTGATATCGCAGAAAAAACAGACTGGGAATCCTTCGGAAGAGGCATCGGACTATTCCTTAGTCAGATAGACTGGGGAAACTGTTTAAAGGATTTAGCAACAGTATTACTGGATGTTTTGGGCGGTATTTTTTCTGGATTAGGAGAAACTACAGCCGGTAAGTTTGTAGTTGCGTTTGCCGGTGTAGGATTGGTGTCGAAGGCTGATACCTTAGTATCATCTATTTTAGTTGCTATGGGAAAACTGCCGACCGGAACCAGTGCTACGGCAACATTACTGGGAACAGCACTCAGTAAAATAGCGACTGCTTTTTCAACCAGTACATTAGGTACGGCTGTTGGAGTTTACGCTCTGGAAGCTGTCGACAAACTGAAAGCAATCCCGACTACCATAACAACACAGATTGCGCCAAAAATCCTTGAAGTTATAACTACCAAACTTTGGCCAGCTGCAACTGCTTTTGCCGGTTCTATCGGAACTTGGATTACAGGAACTTTTGCACCAGCTATGGCAACAGCGTTTTCTACATTGGGTAGCGTACTGTTCAGTCCGATAGGTTTAGCTGTTATCGGAGCTGTTGTCGGTGGATTTCTTCTGTGGCAAAATTGGGATACCGTTACGGAATTTGCCGGTAAAGTTAAAGAAGCAATAGGAAATGCGTTCAGCACTGCCGGAACATGGCTTTACACACATGGCTCAAACCTTATCAATGGACTTTACAACGGTGCTAAAAACGTGATTTCCACTGTTGGAGCATGGCTTAAAACAAACATCTCGGACCCTATCATTAACGGTGTTAAAAACCTTTTTGGTATTCATTCTCCTTCTACGGTTTTTGCTGAAATCGGCGGGTATTTGATATCTGGACTGAAGCAGGGAATCTCCGACAGGATTGGAAGCGTGATTGATACGTTCGCAAGCATTAAGAACACTGTAACCGGCGTGTGGGACGCTATTAGTTCAAATACCAAAACAGCGTGGGATTCAATCGGATCAAAAATTAAAGGAGCTTGGGATACCATTACTGGTCAGACTGAAATCAATTCTGCATCCGCAGCTACAAGTGCTGAAAAATCCTTCAGCCGTGTAAGCACATCTGCGACAAAAAACTGGGGAAATTCTTCCCGTGAAGTAACCAAAAATGTCCGCCAGATGAAGGTTGATGCAAGTACAGAGCTTGGCAGAATGGACGAAACCGTCCGCAGTCACTTTGGAAGCCAGTACAGAATCGCTCTTGGCAAATGGCAGAATCTTGGAAGGGATATATCTTCTTACATCCGGGGAACCATGAACACGAGCATCGGCGGTGCGATCAACGGTATAGTTAATACAATCAGCCGAAACTTCGGAGATATGTACAGTATCGGGCAAACCGCTATGCAGAATCTCCGAAACGGCATGGAGTCAATCAACATCAGAACTCCACATATTTCCATGGACTACACCGACTGGCAAGAGGGACAGACCCACAAGTGGCGGTACAATTCGAGAGTTGACTGGTATGCCAAAGGTGGCCTTTTCAATGCAGCATCCGTAATCGGTGTCGGTGAAGCCGGAAAGGAAGCAGTCCTTCCGCTGACCAATAAACAAGCTATGAAGAGCATTGCTGACAGCATTACCGGAAACATGCCTGACGGAAGTATTGGACTGAGTAAGGAAGAAATGACACAGGCGGTAACCCAGGGCGTTGCCATAGCAATGATGAACATGAACACCGGCGGAAACTCATTTCCACAGTACATTTCCAACACGATTAATCTGGACGGACGTGCTTTTGCGAAAGCTATCACAAAAGCCCAGAACGACAACAACCGGCGGAAAAACCCTAGCCCAGCATGGTAAAAACCATTGCGTTTTCTGCCGGATTGCGGTATAATGAATAAGTAACAAGTAGCACCTATATCTTGTTATATTGTGCGAAAGAACAAAGTATTGAGCAGACTTTTAAGATGATATTTACTTGGGTTGAAACAGTGACCCGTTTCCCGTGATACCGTCTTGGAGTCTGCTCTTTTTTGTTTCCAAAAACCCTGCCTGCAAGAGCAGTTGCGAACGAAAGGAGTTATATGGAGATAGTAAGTATTAAAAACGATCAAGCATTTACTGACAGCAAAATTATTGCATTCGGCACAAGCAACCGGCATCATTCAATAACTGCGGTAATTCAAAAGTATTTAGATGATTTCGAGGATTTCGGGAAGGTTCGATTTAAAATGGAACCTTTAGCAAGCGGTCAGAAGGAAAAAGTTTACATCCTAAATCAACAGCAGGCTACATTGCTTATGACCTATTTGAGAAACAGTAAAATTACCCGTAGGTTTAAAAAGGAGCTCGTTCGCCAGTTTTACTTAATGCAACAATTTATTTTCGAACGTCAAAGCAAGTATTGGGTTGAAACACGAGAACAGGGAAAACTTACTAGAAAAGCTGAAACGGATATTCTGAAGCAATTAGTTGAATACGCGAAAGAACAGGGCTCTCAGCATTCTGATAAAATGTATATCACATACACCAAATTAGCAAATAAAATTTGCGGTATATCTGGAAGAGATAACGCTACAGCTCAACAACTCAGTAGTCTTACTGTTGCGGAAAATATTATTCTTCATTGTATACAAGCTGGTATTGACGAAAACAAGCATTACAAAGGCATTTACAAGGACTGCAAAAAGCGTCTGGAAATGTTCAAGGATATTGCTTATTTAGAAGTGGCTTAAATTACGGGAGGAAAAAAGATGGAAAATTATATTTGTGCTATAAAAAGCCCATTTTCAAAATATCAGCGTTTTGTATATGTTGACCATAAAAATAGGGTTGCGCCAGGATTAATGAAAAAAGAGGAATCAAAGAGTATATAAATAGAATTGCTGATATCAATAACACAAATTATCTTTTGATTGATTGCAATGTAGAATCTCAAGACATCGATTCTTTTGTGGAAATGCTTGAAGAATTAAAAGGCGTAATGGCAAATGGGAGACACAATGATTACCAGGCAACATATGAGTTTATTCTCGGCACCATGCGTGACATGATGAATAAGAGCAGAAACAAATAATTTTGGTAAAACCAGTAGGCTAGGGTAGCTCCCGAAAGTCTCACCTCCGAGGGATTGCCTACTGTTTTTATATTATCGGAGATTAATTTTAAGATATACGGAGGTTATCTATTATGGACAAAGAATTTAATTATCCAAGAGATTTTAAAGGAGTATGGATCCCAAAACAGGTTTTTCTTGATGAAAGATTAAGTGCGATTGAAAAATTGATTCTTGCAGAAGTCGACAGCCTTGATGTAGAAGGAAGTGAAGGGTGCTTTGCAAGCAATGAATATTTAGCAAATTTCTGTCAATGCAGTGTGACAAAAGTTTCTACTTCTGTTTCAAAGTTAATAAAGCTTGGATATCTTTATGTGCTTAAAAATGACGGAAGAAAAAGGTACTTAAAGAGTAGACTTTCAAATTTTGAAAGTCAGGAATTTAAAAACAGTAATTCAGACACGCCAAATATGAAACAAAGTAATAATAATTATAAATACAATGTAGATGATACAGATAAAGACTTTATTTTATCAAATAAAGAGAAAAAGACTTTATCAAAGAATGAATAAAGGTTCAAAGACTTCTGCTCCTAATAATATTAATATATTAAATATAAATAATATCCCCTCACGGACAACTGAGCAGAAGGAAGTGTACCGCAATCAAAAACAGAAAAATCGTTCTGAGAAGTACCGGGACGAAGATGTACCACAGATTCTGTACAATGAGTTTAATTCGCTGTATGGTGAACAGGGGAATATTCTGGAAGATCATGACATCTGTCTGACCATGGCAGTTATCGCTTATTACTTCAAGCAGTACCGGGAACACATGGGCGAACAGCATACAATGATTTCTGCCGAATACGCAGATCAGTTCATGGGTGTTATCATTGGCGATGATTCACCACTTCTGAAAGCGGACGTGGAAGAAAAAGATGAACTCCGGTTCTATCAGGACATGATAGATGAGTTCTTCAAGTCAGACCTTGGTCAGCGAAATGGAAAAGACTTCGATCGTCATATCTGGTTGTTCTTCTCAGAGAGAAATCAAGACATTTTGTGTGAACGGGTTAAGCAGAAATGGGATAACCAAGAATACATTGACTAAACCAGACCAAAATCCATTTAAAATACCGTAGGTGATAATTTCCTCACGCAAACGATTTAAATTGATTCTAGCCAAAAACATTGCAGTAATTGATTATAAGCTCAACATACAGGAGAGACGCATGGACTTTAAAACAAAATACTTTGCTATCTGGCAGGAAGTGTGGGGACTTCACAAGAAATACTGGCAGATCCCGTTGGAAAATTCTGAGCTGTGGGAACAATTCTCAGCTGAAGCAGAAGCCCTCAGAAGCAGATACGTGGGAATGCCGGAAGAACATTTCGTGGGAAAACTGATTCTTGCCGTGACAAATGAAGTGGAAAACGCTTCAAAAACACTTGAATGATAATTTCACGAATAATACGCTAGAATTGATTCTGGCTTAAAATAATACAGTGATTAATTAGAAAGTGAGAAAGAAATGAGTAGACTAGGAAAAGAAATGCCGGCAGAATATTCTGATCAGTTTGATGAACTGAGACAAAACCGGTGCGAAACAAGCTTTTATAAATACGGCACTGCAAAAGATAATTTCGGCGAGAAATTGGTAAATGCCATAGAATCTCATGATATGTGCATCAAAAAATATCTTAAAACCGGCAACACGGAGTATCTTTGCGATGCTGCGAATTATCTGATGTTTGAATTTATGTACCCACAAAAAGACGGTGCTTATTTCAAGGCTACTGATAGTGGTGAAAGTGCCGGAGTAGCAGGAACACCGATAAATAAGTTAAAGGAGAAGTGGTAAAATGAAGAAAATCAAAATTATGTTACTTGCAATCTTGTGTCTATGTCTTATCGGTGGAACTACCGGATGCGCTCTGATGGACGATGCTATTAATGACATCAAAGGCGATCTGGTTGGAAATGGATATACAATCCGCACCTATGATAACTACGGTCAAAAGGTCATGACCACGGTCGGCGACAAGATCAATATTCAGGGCAATCCGGTTGAGACAACTTCTTACAACAGTGATGGAACCGTGGTCAGCGGATATGAGCTGTCATCCGTGATCACAATCAATATTGACGGCAAGGAAATCCAGAGCTGCGGCGACACCTGCATATTTGAGCAAGATGGTCTGGAGCCGGATGTGGATTTTGAGCAGACTGATATTTACAGTCAATCTACAGGAAAACTTTCTGACAATACTTACGTTGCCGGGATCGTAAATCAGTACAAGAATTATTTCGGAAAATCTAGAGTTGTTGTGATTAAATCTCAGCTGGGGCAGCCTATTACAGCATATTCTGGTGACGAAGTATACTGGAAGATTCCGAAGAAGTTGCCGAAAATGACAAAACTCATGATTGACGGGAAGGCCCTTTACATCCACCGGGCGAACTTTCAGATCATTGACACAGCCTTACTCAAATAAAACAGCTTAAATACGGGCACGATTTTTTTTGAACGATAAAACTCCACGGAAACACAAAAAAATGGATTTTAGGCGAAAATGCTCAATCAATTATTATGATTCTCATTGTAGTTTTTTGCACTTGGATGTATAATTAAATTATCAATCCAAGGGAGGAAGAAAAAATGAAAAGGTGGAAAAAGCTTACAGTGATTTTGCTGGCAATGATTATGGCGCTTGCCATGGCGGTTCCGGTATCAGCAGCAACGGTTAAAATCAACAAAACGAAGGCAACCATTTGCACAGGGCAGACATTGCAACTGAAGATGGTCGGAACGAAAGCAAAACCAAAATGGTCTAGCAACTCGAGAAATGTGATTGTGAATAATGCCGGAAAAGTAACAGCAAAGGCCCGAGGAACAGCTACGATCACTGCCAAAATCGGGAAGAGGAATTATCGGTGTTTGGTGACAGTAGAAGCGTCGAGGATCAGCAGCTCAAACATTTCGCTGTACAAAGGAAAAACGGCACAGCTTAAAATGCTGAATACGAAACAGAAATACAGATGGACTTCTTCAAATACCAAAGTTGCGGCAGTTTCGTCAACCGGTAAGATCAGCGGAAAAAGTGCCGGGACTGCTTATGTTTCCGCCAGAAGTGCATCTGGTAAAACATTTAAGTGCAAAGTTACGGTCAAGAACACACCTAGTAAACTTAAGATGCTTTTGCCAAATCAAAAAGAGTGTGGAGATGCAGATTTCTTTATTGAATATAATTCTCAAAGAAGTACAAATGGTAAAACCGTACTTATGCAGTTATATAAACAATTTCCAATGGGATATATCAATTTTTTAGCAAATAATGTTGACCGGGAATTAATGACGTATATCTATATTGACGGAACGCTTTGGGATCAAAATCACGGTACTTCTGTTAGTGGCGGGGGATCATTGGACGACGTTTATATAAAACCTGGAACACATGTTGTTGAAATGGTGCAATTTACGAATAATAATCGTTATGGAAAAGTGAAGTCGTATCGTAGAGCGATGTACAAAGTGATTTACAAATAAAGTTATGGACCGGGGAGAAATCTCTGGTTCTTTCTTTTACTCGAACATCATATGTAAAAATATGGAATCATATTACGTCAAAAAAGTATAATGAATAATCATAAAGCGTCTATCTTTGATAGGCGCTTTTTTCATGCGCAAAAATGAGGTGATTATTCAATGGCAGACGTTTTTATAAAAATTAATGGTGTAGCGATGCCTTGTCCGTCCTCTTTTACATGGGGGCTTCAGGACATATCAGCGTCAGAATCCGGGCGTACCGATGACACGATCATGCATAAGAATCGTGTTGGACAGAAGAGAAAACTGGAAATAGGTTGGAACGCACCGGAATGGGAAAAAGCTTGCAAAATCGTGCAGGCGGTCAACCCGGAGTATATTTCTGTTGAATATCCCGATCTCTTGTCTGGAAACAAACACGAAGTCAGAACCTTTTATGTTGGCGACCGGTCCGCTCCTTTTAAGTGCTGGTGGGTCGGGAATCAGCGGATGGAAGGATTGCAATTTGACTTGATCGAGCAATAGGAGGTGAGAGATGAGAGATATTTCAAACAGATTCAAGAATGAACAAAATAACGATAACAGGAATTATTTAAAATATGCTGACATAACGCTGACGGATGGGACAGTTATCAATCTTACCAACGCTGATTTTTGGTCAAATGGTATGAAGTTCGAGGATTCCGTGTCTGACGACAACACTTTCAAAATCGGATCCGCAAATATCAATACTTTGAACCTGTCAATCAATAACTTTGATGGCAAGTATACAGATTACGATTTTACGGATGCTATGGTGATTTGCTATGTAGGAATCGAACTTGAGCCGGAAGACACCAGCGCATTGCTCGATACAACCGGCGATAAGATTCTGGATACAACCGGTAATGAAATCATAGTACATAAAAATGCTTTGATAGAAAAAATCCGAATATGTACAATGACAGTCATAGATACTCCGTACCAGAACACTACAATTATCGAACTGGAATGCGAAGATAACATGCGGAAGTTCGACCGTGATTATTCTGCAAGTAAGCTGAAATATCCAGCGACAAGGAAACAAATCATACAGGATGCTTGCAAGGTGTGCGGAGTAACACTGGACACGCTTAATTTCTATCAAGATTCTTACCAGATACCGGCAAGACCTGATGATGAAGCACTGACCTTCAGACAAGTCATTGCATGGGTATGCCAGATCGGATGCCAGTACGCCAGATGCGATAAATACGGCAGATTGACGATAAAATGGTATGACACAGAAATTACTGATGCGAACAGAGTAACTATAAATTCCACCAATGGTTTTACCCCAAACTTGGACGATGTAGTAATAACCGGTGTGCAGGTAACAGAGTATCTGGAATCCACATCTGAAGACGAAGAAGCGAGTTCGTATCTGTACGGAGAAGAAGGATATGTTCTGAAAATCAGTGAAAACAAACTGATTCCACAAGGAACCGGCGAGGTTGTTGCAAACATAATCGGCGAAAAATGCGTCGGGATGTCTTTTAGACCGTTTGAAACAGAATGTTTGACAGATATAGTTCTTGAAGCCGGTGATGCTGTTTTAATCACCGACCGAAAAGGAAATAAGTATAAAAGCTTTTTGACAAATGTCGTGCTGCAACCGGGGTCGTTTGAACAGATTTCCTGTAATGCTGAAAGCGCAGCCCGGAATAGTTCAAAGACCTATTCGCTTGTAACGCAAGCAGCTGTCGACGCAAGAAAATCCGTTTGGAGAGAGCGAACCACCCGAGAGCAAGCATTGCAAGAGTTTAAAGACCGACTGAACAAGTCCACCGGTGTTTATACTACAGTCCAGACTCAACAGGACGGTAGCCAGATATTTTATTTACATGATAAGCCTACACTTGCGGAATCACGGGCTGTATGGAAAATGACCGCAGAAGCATGGGGCGTTTCAACAGATGGCGGTCAAACATGGAACGGCGGAATGACCGTTGATGGAGATACGATTGTAAGAATTTTGAACGCTGTTGGTGTTAATGCTGACTGGATTAATGCCGGAGCAATCACGGTAACAGATGCCGATGGAAGCATCATTTTCTCTGTGGATATGGACACAAAATCCGTATATCTCGACGGAAGTGTTCAAATTGGTGGAGGGAAATCTCTTAATCAAACATTTACAAACTATCTCCAGGAAAGCAAGGATTATTCAGACGGAAAACTATCTGACTACGCTGAAACGGTAACTGGCTCACTGGGAGAGTTGCAAGACCAGATAGACGGTCAGATTGAAACGTTCTATTACGATTATGAGCCTACACTTCAGAACAAACCTGCATCAGACTGGACAAGTGCAGCGGAAAGAAAGAAGCATATCGGTGATTTGTTCTTCAACAAAATGACCGGTTACGCATATCGTTTTATGCAGGATGGAGCGACATGGGGCTGGACATTGGTTCAAGATACCGATATCACGAAAGCAATGAAAGCCGCTGAGGACGCACAGGATACCGCAGATCATAAGCGCAGAGTTTTTGTGACGAAGCCACAGCCGCCTTATGATATCGGTGATTTATGGTCACAGGGAGAGGGCGAAGGCGGAGATATCCTTACCTGTACAGTTTCAAGAGCAAAGGGAGCATCTTATGTTCAGTCGGATTGGCAGAAACTGAATAAATATACGGATGATACAAAAGCAGAAGAAGCGCTTGAGGCTGCGTCCCTAGCCAGAAACATGACCATGCAGCTTGACAACGACTATCAGGGAATCCCGGTTGACAGCGACGGTAATTATACAGAGTTTCCAGAGTGCACTACAACAGCGACCGTCATGTATGGCACACAGGATATCACGGATAACTGTACGTACACGATTACGACGTCCCAGAACATACAGGGAAGTTGGGACAAGGAAAACAAGACGTACACCGTCACCGGCTTGACCGCAGATAGCGGATGGGTGAACATCAAAGCCGCATACCTGAATAACCTTGTTGTGTCGAAACAGTTCTCACTTGCGAAACAGTACGCCGGACCGCAGGGAATCCCGGGCGTTGGAACAGATGGAAAGACAACTTATCTGCATATCCAGTACGCACCGGTACAGAACCCGACAGCGGCGCAGATGAGCAAGACGCCAAACAAATACATCGGAACTTACACAGACTTCTCCGGCGTTGACAGCACAGACCCGAGCAAGTACACATGGGCGAAATTCGAGGGCGCCCAAGGCGCACAAGGGCCGAAAGGAGCGGATGGCAAATCTTCTTATACATGGATGAAATACGCCACAAGACCGGATGGACTTGACATGTCAGACAACCCGGATTATGTGCCGCTGTTAGACAGCGCTGGCAGTCCGATTCTGGATAGTGCCGGAGAGCAAATCTATACGGTGACACAGGCAACTTATATCGGCATCGCAGCGGATAAGGACACGGCTACAAAAAGTACAAACCCGGCAGACTACACATGGAGCCGGTTCCGTGGCGTTGATGGATATGATGGCAAGGACGGAGAAAACGGCATCCCGGGAAAAGATGGTAAAGATGGAAGGACTTACTTCTTCCAGAGCAATGCAGACGTGTTGCTTATGGGAGCAGATAAGAAGATAACACCGGCACCGCTCATTGTAGATTCGTTCTATCGTGACGGAAACGGAGAAGTTGCACAGTCACAAAAAGGCTGGTGGAAACTGGAAAAGTCCTCTGACAACGGCGCTACGTGGTCAGTACTCACGGTATCGCAGACTGCGGCACTTGACCGGCTGAGCATCAATGTCAATAGCCTTTCGCTCAATGCACATGACATGCTCAAGGTGTCACTGTATTTTGACCAGTCAAAAACCAAACTTGCGGATTATCAGACATATTCCGTTGCAGTTGATGTGGCATCTCTGACACAAGAGCAGATAGTTGATATTCTGTCAGACGGTGGAAAATTTAAGGGACTGTACTACGGCAAGGATGAGAGTGGGAACACGACGCTGTATATTTCCTTCAATGCCGCAAAAGGTGGAACGCTTGCACTCGGTGGACAGAATGACGGAAACGGCTTGGTAAAAATCTACAATAGCACTGGAAGTTTGATTTTAATCATTGGACGAAATGGAATAGAAACCGGAGCAACGACACTGTCCGATAAAAGCGCAAAGGGCAAAATTGCATTTAACAAGAAAGGTTTAACATTTACCGAGGATATAGCGGGCGGCGGTACGGGTACAAACGAAGACTTGCATCTTGAAAAAAGCATAATTTCATTCGATTCACTTGCTAACATCATAGGCGAGTTAGACAAACTGACAGTCCGTAAAGATGCCAAAATAGAAGGTAGACTCCTTTTTTATGATTATGAAAATCAAAGCAAAAAAGCGAGTGAAGCGGTAACGAGGCAACCCATAGCGTCTGTTACTGCCAACACTAATCGAGTAGCTTTTTTGAGTTCTGACTATCACACAAATGGATATGGAGTCGGCTCTGAACATGCTAATCACCGTCTTGGTGTAAAAGCGCAGTGGGGCGGTAGTGCTTATACAATGTACTACATTTACACGAACACGACTACTTCCGACATCCGTCTAAAAGAAAACGTCAAAAACAGCGAAACAGACGCCCTCGAAACGGTCAATCGCATGAAAGTCCGTCAGTTCGACTGGAAAGAACAGATGGGCGGATGGCATCAGGATATTGGTTTTGTGGCGGACGAACTGGAAAAAATCGACCCGAACTTGGCACTGGGCGGCGGATATGACGAAAACGGTGAGATGGACATTAAGCAGATTAACAGCCCGTACTTGCTGAATTACGCAATCAAAGCTATACAGGAACTTAGCACAAAGGTTGACGAGCAAGAAAAACGTATCAAGGAGTTAGAAAGGAGATTACAGTAATGGGCAAATTTAATGAGTACGCACAGAAAGTGACACCGGCGGACAACGACACACTGATGATTTACGACGCAACATCGAAGGCAAACAAGCTTTCACCGTTCAGCGGAATCTGGAACTGGATTGTTGGGAAACTGACCAACGCGGTCATCAGCAACTTGCAGACATCGAACAAAAGCGTTATCGGGGCACTTAATGAATTACATAGTAAGCGGTACAGAGAGACAATAACCGGTACAACCACACTGGAAGAATACCAGGATAGAAACGGGAAATTACCTGGAGAATATGTAATCGAAGGAGCAATCATTTCTGGAATATCACCCACTGATAAATGCTGGGGTGTATTAATTTTATCAGCCGCGTATAATACACAAATAGTTATCATAGGCGCCGGTTTTATGTATATTAGAAATTTCACCGGAAATCCTGGCGGATGGACGAAATGGGCGAAGTATTCATATGAAATAGTGAATTAATTTGCCAGCTTCCCATTTTGTTGATTAAGAAACTTTGAAAATTTCATAAATATGTTTCATGAAAAAGGAGTTGATAAAATTGGAAATCAAAGGAATTGACGTATCATCCAACCAAGGGAAACCGGACTGGGCGAAAGTAGCTAAATCCGGTATCAAATTCGCTATTTTAAGAATCCATCAGAAAACAGGCATTGACGGCTCATTTGAGTACAACTACAAGGGATGCAAGAGCAACGGAATCCTTGTCGGTGGATATAAGTATTCATACGCCCTGACACCGGCACAGGCTATTGACGAAGCGGAAGATGTGATTGCCGCACTAAACGGACGTGGACTGGATTTCCCAGTGTTCTATGATCTCGAGTGGTCTAATCAGCGGAAACTCGGCAAACAGGCGATTGAAAATATTGCAGTGGCATTTCTGACTAGAATGAAGAAAGCCGGATACAAGGTCGGAATTTATTATAATCTCGACTGGTACAATAATGTTCTGACAGATGCTCTCAGAAAATACGATTGTTGGATTGCTCGTTATCCGGCCAGCGATAATGGTTCTGTACAGGAAAGATTACGTCCGTCCGTCGGTGTAGGCTGGCAGTATTCCAGCAAAGGAAAAGTATCAGGTATCAGCGGAAATGTTGATATGGACGTGTTTTACAAGGACTATAGAGGAACGACACAGAAAGGAGAAACAAAAATGGTAAAAATCAGTAACTGTGGACATGATGAGAACGGAAGATATGCAGGTGGAAAAGCAGGAGATCAGACCGGGACAGAGTATCAGATCATGAACTGGTACAGCAGACCGTGGCTCTGTGTCCTGAGATTCAATGACGTAAAAATCGCAGCCATGATCGCAGACATGGCGACAAAGGCAGCACAAAACAATCTTATCGGCTACGATCAGGGCACTGCCGGAAACAGCAATGACCGGTATTCATTCTGGCAGCACTTAAAGGCAAGTAACTACGATCCGGCACAGATCACGGTAGCCTGTGAATCTGATTGCAGCGCAAGTACAGCCGCTATCGTCAAGGGTGCTGGATATCGCTTAAATAACGCAAAGCTCAAAGCAGTCAGCATCTATCTGACAACACGAAACATGAGGGCTGCAATGAAGACTGCTGGCGCAAAAGTTCTGACAGACAGCAAGTATCTGACATCCGGTGACTATTTAAAGGCAGGAGATATCCTTCTGAATGATAACCACCACGTAGCTATCGCTGTTACCACCGGTGCAAAAGCAAGTACACCTTCAACCACGCTCACCGGCACCTTCCAGACAAGACTTCCGATTCTGAGGAAGGGCAGTTCCGGTACAGCTGTAGCAATGCTTCAGGCGATGCTGGGCGTAGAAGTTGACGGACAGTTTGGGAACGACACGTATAATTCCCTTAAAGTTTTCCAGAAGAATGTTGGCGTGACTGCAAATGGAACTTGCGGCATTGATACTTGGAAGAGAGTGATTGAGCATATGAAAGCCAACACGAAATGATGTTCTGATTGATTTTTTCTTCAAAACAGGTTATACTGTCAACAGACGCACAGGGATTGAACTTATGATGTATAGCACTCCGTGTGGCTAGCGCAAGTTGAGAGTGCAGACTGGTTCCACCGTGCGTTAATGAAAGAGCTGTATGTCCCAATTCGGGGGCTGTTAGCAGCGGCACGAGTGGACAGGCAAAGAAGGAGTTGGGCGTAAAAACCCGACTTCTTTATTTTTTTGTATACTTTCTGACCCTACTAGGGTATAATGTAACTATCTTACCAAATAGGGAGGAAAAGAAAAAAATGGGTAAAGAAAATGAAACAAAACTCTGCAAGTATTGCAAAACGGAAATTCCAAAAGGCACAAAGGTGTGCCCACATTGTCGAAAAAAACAGGGTGGAAAAGCCAAATGGGTTGTCATTGTATTGGCAGTCATTTTCGCTTTTATCATGATTGTTGGCGGACAGGACGACAGCAGTTCTTCCGGGAAAAACACTCAGAGCAGTGCAGAATCTACAGAGACAGTCAGCGATAACAGCAATGCAAAAGCAGAAAGCGAAGTTGAAACAGAAGGTGGCACGATCACCGCAGGGCAGTCATTTGAAGCAAATGGACTTTCGGTAAAAGTAAATGAAGTCAGCACAGATTTTACCGATTATAACAACGATTATGGCATGAATGACCCGGGAGACGGAATGAAGTACGTCATGGCATCTTTTACTTTTGGAAACAAAGGAAAATCAGATGCCTATGTAAGCATTTCAGACTTCACCTGCTATGCGGATGATCAAAAATGTGAGCAGGCATACGGACTTGATGACAATGACTTTATTAATGTAAATTTATCATCTGGACGAAATGTATCGTTTAAATCTTACTACAAAGTTCCGGCGGATGCACAGTCTATCGAACTTGAGTACACCTCTAATTTCTGGACAAGCAAGAAAGTAATTATAAAAATCCAGTAACACATCAAAAACTGAATATTGTTAATTAAAGGGCTGGGGAAAAATCCTCAGCCTTTTTTTGTTCCGTACTATGGCGCATATCCCAGAATATAATATAAATCAGAATGAATGTTCTGATTCTATTTTCCACTAAGCGCTCATAAATTATATTAGCAGTAAGTTAGTTTGTTCGATCAGGAGGGTTGATTATGAACTATAAGAAAGAAATTATAAAAATGATAGATGGAATTGAAAGTCAAAAGATTTTACGTTATATTTATATTATCGTAGCTGATATATACAATGATTTACGGAGGTAGGACATATGGACAAAGATTTGTTATATTCCGAAGAAGAGCAAAAGAAAATAATCGCAAAGATGAAAAACCCATCAAACAAAACAGGTCTTCCATCAGCAGCACTTATGTATGTAATCATTGATATGCTTGGTGCACAAGTGAACATGATTCAATCGTTACAAGAATCTATTCAGCGGTTGGAATCAAAAATCCGATAGGTTTTTGGGACGGTCATTTTCTTTTGGAACAGATGTAAGCAAAAATTCAGTTGATTGATGTGTTGAATAAGCGTTGACATATTCCCGTCAACATATCCCTTAAAGATCATAAGTACGGACTTCTCGTATCCTATTTCAGTGACGTGCATAGTAACTGATTGACCGAAATTGGTAAGCAGAAGTCCTACTTCATGTTCAGAATCAAGCTTCGATTCAAATTCTTTGATGTATTTGCAGAGAATTTCAAATTGCGTATCTGAATATGAATACGCCAAGGGAATCGGCTCGATATCGCCAATTTGTTTCATAGCAGTTTCGTAAATGGTTTTAGTATCTAACATAACGCACCTCACTCACTTAAAAGATTAATTAATTCAATAACGTGTTTCTTTTTGGCATCGGACAGCCCGAAGTATTTCTTTAACGTATCGGACAGTTCGGTGTCTTTTCTTATCTGTGCAATCAAATGTGCAGATTCATCGGAAAAATCTTGTTCCGGCTCCTTCCCTGTCATCAGATAATCTACAGATACGTGGAAGAAATCTGCGATTTTTTGGAGTTTGTCTTGTTTTGGAGTATACTTTCCCTTTTTCCAGCTGGTTAATGTAGCAGTGGAAATATCAGTTCCTCTTGAAACCTGACTGGGAGTTACTTCTCTTTCTTTACATAATCGTTCAAAGTTCTCGTAATACATGGATTTTCTCCTTTGTGAAAAGAACTAAGAAATCTTAATTTAAATATTGACATACTAAGAAAACTGTGCTATTCTTTAGAAGAACTAAGAAACCTTAGAAATATCGCAGTAAAAAATTAAGAAATCTAAATAATTGTTTGTTGGTAGCTACATTATATAAGAAATCTTAGTTACTGTCAAGAAAGGAGTGAGAACTTGTTTAACTACATGGTTTTCGAAAAACTTTGCAAGGATGCAGGAGAAACCGCTTATCAGGTTTGTAAAGATACGGGAGTTCGGTCTTCGACAATTGCCAATTGGAAAAAACATTCAGAAACAAATGGAAAAAATGGATATGTTCCAAAAGCGGATAAGATTCTGTTAATCGCAAATCATTTTAATGTTCCTTTGGAAAAATTTATAGAGCCATAGAAAGGAGAAGTATGAACAAATTACAGATTTTTAATTCAGAAGAGTTCGGAGAAATTCGAACAGTGACTATTGACAATGAACCTTGGTTCGTTGGAATTGACGTAGCGAAATCATTAGGATATGCAAATCCTAAGAATGCAGTTCCCAAACATGTGAGTGAAGAAGATAAGCTGGGTACCAAAATTGAGTACGCAGGTCAGAGACGTGAAGTGACGGTAATCAACGAATCCGGATTATACGCTTTAATCTTCGGAAGCAAACTTGAATCAGCTAAGAGATTCAAACGTTGGGTAACAAGCGAGGTTCTTCCAGCAATCCGTAAGACAGGTTCTTATCAGAAGCCAATGACCACAGCAGAGCAGATTCAGTTGTTGGCTCTTGGCAATCAAGACCATGAGGAGAGAATCGAGAAGCTTGAGAATACCATGACCATTGACTATGGTCAGCAGAAGCATCTTGGCGATCTGGTGTCACAGGTTGTTATTGAAATCCTTGGCGGCAAGAAGTCAAACGCTTATGTAGAAATCGGGAAGAAAGTCTTTGCAGAGTGTAACCGTGATATCAAAACATACTTTGATGTAAATGCCAGAAACAATATTCCGAAGTTGAAATATATGGAGGCGGTTGACTACATCAAAGAGTGGGAACCGTGTATGAACACGAAAATAATGATTCGTGACTGTAATGCACAGGTGACGATGTAGGAGGTGGGAATGTGAAAACACCTAAAATCGAAATCCGTCAGGTCGAACAAGAACAGGGAGTGTTCACAGAAATCCTTGTAGACGGTCACAAACTTGAGGGAGTGAGAAGCTTCGAACTGAAGCAAGAGGTTGGTGATTCTGTTCCTATTCTTTCAATTGATCTGAATGCCTTAAATTTATCCACAGACTTGCAGACGTTGCAGGTGAACCAGAAAGGCATCGGAGAAATCGAAAGCATCAAATTTAAAGGACAAGAAACGCCCGTTGAGTTTGTACAAAAAGAAGAAAAGGGTTCCAAGATGGTACGAACATCAAAGAAACTTATTTCCTTATCATGCTTGATTAAGAAGAAGCCTATTTGCCAGATGGATATTTTTCGTTGAATGATTCTGGCACAGATTCATAAGCATCTAAAGAAACAATCAGGAGGTAAAAATCAGATGATTAAATGCGAAAAAGGAAACGTATCAATCAACGGTGCGGGAAATGAAGTCATTCATGACCTTTCGGAGATCATATCTCGCACCTACAGTTCCTTTTCCAAAGCGTTCGGAGAGGAAAGAACAAAGCAGATGATTTTTAAGGCGGTAAATGCCGGGATGGGAGAAAACAAATGACAAAAGCAGAGAAATTTAACCTGTACGCAGATACCTTATACGGAATGTGCCGGAAAGCACAGGACACAGTTCCAGAAGCGTGTGTGAGCTTTGAATGTAAGGCTTTTAGCAGTAAAAAACTAGGAATGTATCGTTCGATATGCATTGGTATAACAACATCTGGTGGAAGCAGAAAATATTACGATGTGTGCGAAATATTACGTGATATGAAAGAAAACTTTGTAATCTGTAAAAGCGGTACTGAATAACCTGTTACTTAATGCCCCGTGTCCATACTGTGAAAAGGAGAAAGAAAATTGATGGCTGTAGAAAAAGAAAGCTCCGTGGATTTTATCCCGGAGACCATTGAAGAAGAATATGCCATGCTGGCAGGCAGATTAAAAGCTGTTGAAGCTTATCTTGATGCTTCAGATAGCGATTACGTAGACAAAAACGTTCTGGCTGCCATGTTAGGCATTTAGGATGTAAGTAGCCCCGGCGGTGCAGGAACACCAACCGGAGCACGTATCTAACTTATCTTGAGTAAGTTAAATACAGGTTGATTATATCATACCTTCCTGTATTTGACAAATAAAAACACAGGAGGGCATTTTTAATGTCTAAAATCACTAAGGAAACTGGCAAAACACTTGCTTCTGAGATCATCAAAGACCTTGAGAAGGAAGCAAGGAACAAAGATCTGGCAATCATTGCTCTGCTGACTACAGTGCTGGCAATGGGGTTACTGGGGAAAGGAAAATAATGAGAACTTACTTAGAGGGGCTTGCAGTGTTCGGAGTTTCTGGTCTGGCAATCGTGTTCTTTGCCGTATGCTGGGCTGCAACCGACTTGGACGCGCTCACGATTCTGGCATTGGATTATATTTTGGTGAGCACAGCCGGACTGGCAGTGATGCTTAAAATCAACGACTTCGTACATGACATTAAAAGGAAGGAAAAAGAAATCAAAAATGCAAGATTTAAACAGAGCGACATTGACCGGATTCGTAACTGATTCGACAAATGTCAAATTTAAACCAAGAAAGGGAAAGAGCTTTTTAGTCGTCAGAAGTGACCGCTTCAGCGGAACACCGGACGATATCATTGTTGAGATCCCGAACAGACTCAAAGGTACGTTCCGGGAATGGAACTGGATAAAAGTTTCGGGAAGAATCCGTTCCAAGTGGGTCAGAGCGGATCGCCAAGAGAAAAAGTACATGTATCTGGAGGCATATGATGTCAGCACAGAAGGAACGCTTCTTGTGAATACGGTAGAAATGACTGCAAATATTTGCAAGAAGCCGGTGCTGAGAAAAACGCCATTAGGAAAAACAATCTGCGAAGTTTGCGTAGCAATCAATGGATACAAGCGGTCAGAATACATCTCCTGTATTTGCTGGAGAGACTTGGCAGTGAAAGCTTCTGAATGGAAAGTAGGGACAAAAGTTAGATTAAAGGGGCGTATGCAGAGCCGTGACTATTGGAAGAAGCAGCCAGATGGTTCCTATGTCAGAAAAACAGCATACGAAGTTTCAATAATAGAGATGGATGAAGTCAAAGATGAAAAAGGTAACTTTGAAAAAACTGAGCGTTGAAAACTATAAGAAATTTGAAGCAAGAGAATTTGATTTCGCAGGAAGAACAGAAGTTTCCGGGAGAAACAGACAGGGTAAAACTTCTCTGATGGACGCATATTTTGATGTTCTGACCGGAAAGCTGGCAGACGGAACACTCCCAAACAACATCCGCCGGAAGGTTGATGGCGAAGAAGTTGACGATCCGGTGGTAAGAGAACTGGTCATTGACGTTGACGGAACGGAGTACGTTATCCAGAAAAAGACCAAGAAGGGGAAATCATCCAATACGGTTGAATATTACGTCAATGGAATTAAGCGGAACAAAACCGAGTATATGGAGATTCTTAAGAGGATTGCCGATCCAGACACGATTGCCATGTGCAGCAACGCCAGAGTATTTCTGAATGAAATCCAGAAGGCAACAGCAAAAGCAAGGGAAACACTGGGAGGAATAGCCGGGTTCAGCGAAACGCAGTTCAGGGCAGAGCATCCGGAATACGAATGGATAAAAAATGAAGGTGTGGAAGGAGATTCTATTGAAGAAATCTTGAAGGCCCGCAGAAGAGAACTGAGAAAAGCTAAATCAGATGTTGATGATATCGCAAAGCAGATCAGAAAAGAGCAGGGTCGACAGGTTGAGTGCGATGAAACACTTCCAGCACAGAGGGACGATCTTCTTGATCTGCTGAAAGAAAATGAGAAACAGGAGAAAGTACTCAGTGATGCTTCAAGAGAATACGACCGGATTTCTATTGAACTAGCAGGGCTGAAACGTTCACGGGACGCATTGGTTGAGAAAGCCGGTAAAACAATCAGAGAAGAACACGACAAAATAACTTCCTTATTATATACGCTGAAATCCGACAAGAAAAACGCCGAGAACAAATTAAGACTTGCCGAAATGGACTTGGAACACGCCAATAAAGGAATCAAACGTCACAAGGCGTCACTGGCACAGACTAAAAAGAAATACACGGAAGTATTAAAAGAGAAGTGGGATGGAGATAACGAACTTACTGCAATCCGTGGAGAAGAGTTTGATCTGGCAGCAGCTGCTTGCCCGACTTGTGGACAGATACTTCCGGAAGAGCAGGTAGAAACTGCGAAACGCAAGTTTAAGTTTAATAAGCAGTCCAGAATCGCCAAAAAGTTAGAAGAAAAAGAGCAGTTTGAAAAAGACAAGCGTATCAGACTGGAGCAGATCACGGAAGATGGAAACGGAGCCTCCGATGGTCTTGAAACAGCAAAGAAATCCAAAGAAGAAGCGGAGACGGCTATCGAGGACAAAAAGAAAGAAATTGCTGCTCTGGCATTGAAAATCGTGGATGCTGAGAAAGAAGCAAATAAGCCAATTCCTGAGCCGGATATGTCAGACAATGAAGAATACAAGGCAGTATGCGACAAAATCTCAGCGCTGGAAGAAAGTATCAACGGCATCGGAAACGGCGAAAATGACAGGATTTTATTAAGCAACAACCGTCATTCTCTGGAAGCAAAACTCAGAGATGTTGAAGTAACGATTAAGACTCAGACCGCAAGGCTTGAGGAAAAAGCTAATAACATTGAAGCGTTGCAGGAAGAGCAGAAAAAGACTTTCACAGAAGCAGGCGAACATTCAGCATAAAGTAGATCAGCTGACAGAGTATTCCATTGAGAAGAATAAGGCGCTGGCATCAGTGGTTAATCCGCACTTCAAACATTTTCAGTTCCAGTTCCTTGACTACACGCAGGATGGAGAACCGTTAGAAACTTGCCGGATGATTTGCAACGGTATTGATTACGCAAACGGCCTGAACCACAGTGATCGGATTCTCTGCGACATTGACCTTGTGATGGGCTTGCAGGAGATGAATGATTTACGGCTTCCGGTTTGGGTTGACGATACCGAAAGTATAAATTCGGACAGGATTCCAGAATTGGATACACAGATGATTCTGCTGAAAGTTTCGGATGGGGAATTGAAGGTAAAGACATTATAAAAAGGGAAAGCCAGAAACGCACGACCTACCCCAATTATATGCGAAAAACTGTTAACAGCCGTTCACTATTGCGAGTAGTGGGAAATGCAACGAATTAAAAATAATCACTCGCCAAAACCTGCGTTACCTGTGAAATGTAATTTGAGGGTTGAGAAGTATAACAAATAACACAAGTACGAAACGATAGAGAATAACCAGTTAGCGTGGCTGAGAACTATACCAAATAACGCAGATGCAATCACGCAAAAGCGTTTTTAGCAAATATATATAAAAACAGAAAAGGAGAATGAAATTATGCCAGAAACACCAAACACAACACTAGCAACACAGAATCAGGAAAAGAGAACACCGGTAAAACTGAACACAGATTTCAGTTTAGGAATCTTCGGAAGCTCAGATAACTTTACGATGGCAACCCAGATGGCAAAGGCCTTTGCTCAGTCAACGATTGTCCCTCGAGAATATCAGGGCAATTTCGCGAATGGTCTTGTAGCAATCGACATGGCAAACCGACTGAAAACAAGCCCTCTCACGGTTATGCAGAATCTTGATGTCATTCAGGGCAGACCGGCATGGAGAGCCACATTCTTGATTGCAATGATTAACAGTTCCGGTAAATACGACATGGAGTTGCAGTTTGATGAAAAGAGAGATAAAAACGGAAAGCCTTATTCTTGTACTTGTTGGACTGAAAAGGATGGACGTAAAGTAACCGGAATTGAAGTGACGATGGACATGGCAAATGCCGAGGGATGGACAAAGAAAAATGGTTCAAAATGGATTACGATGCCACAGGTAATGTTGCGATACAGAGCTAGCTTCTTTTTTCTCAAGAATGAATTGCCCGGGAGCTTTCAAAACGGTCTTTACACCACAGATGAGGCTATTGAAATCGCAGATGCAGAACTACAAAGTTTACGACTTGGTAAAAAGCGGTCGAGCGAAAGGATATTAAGAAGTAACGCTAACACCGAAGAATTCATCCCAGAGCCAATGCCAATCGAAGAACAGCCGAAAGCAACCGACGGTTGCAGAAACTGTCCAGACGGTAGAGAGAGAACCGGTTCCGGCAACAGGTAAAGAACCAGAGATTCCAGATTTTATGAAACAGAAGGAAATGTAACTTGTTGATTACGTTTACAACAAAATAGGGAGGTATCAGAAATGAACAATAACGAAATTTTAAAGAAAGCAAAGGAACTGGTTGAACTTCTGGAAAAACAGGAAAAAGCCAGAAAGGTTGGATTATTCGAACTGAAGCCAGGAGATATTTTCCAGACTACTGGAAAACGTAAATACAAAGTTCTGGAACAGTACACAGAACATACCAAGATCATTTCTCTTGGATTTGTGAAAAAGAATGTGAAATTTGATGATGATACAACTGAATATAACAAATCATCTTTGAAGAATCTGTGCGATACAGAAATTCTGAAAGATTTTGAAGAAGAGTTTGGAGAAGAGAATATTGAAACTGACATAGTAGATTTGATCACCGTGGATGGACAGAAAATCGGAGAAACGGAATGCAAAGTTAGACCACTGACGTTTGATGAAGCGCGTAAATACACAGAACTGACGCCAAATGATGAATTGGATGATTCCTATTGGACTTGCTCCGCATGGAGCACAGCGGAAAGAGGATGGAAATATGCGCTTGCCGTTGTTTCGCCTTCTGGCTTCATCTCAGCAATTTCTGCTGCAACGGCAGTCTCGGTGTTCGCCCAGTTTGTATCTTAAAATCTAATCTCTTTGTATCTAAAGTGGAGGAATGAAAATGAAGAAAAATACTGAAATATTTTGAAACTGAATTAAACCGGATCAACAAAGAATTTGCTGAATATAAAAAGCAGCATATGGAAAAACCGGAAATTGGTAAAACGGTAGAAATCGCCGGAATGGAATGGATGATTTTGGACAAGACAGAAAAAGGATATTTTGCCGTTTTTGAATGGATTTGATGGAGAAGAAAGAGCATTTTGATTCAGATTCAAATAACTGGATTTTCAAGCAAACTTCGAGAAGAATTAAACACTAAATTCTTGAAAAAGATTGCGGACGAATTAGGAGAAGATGCAGTCATCGGATTTGATCGTGATTTACTTTCTCTGGACGGGCAGACAGAATACGGACATTGCGAAGATAAGATTTCACTTTTGACTGTGGATGAGTACCGGAAATATCGTAAATTACTGCCGAACATGCCGAAATGGCGTTTTTCTCAGCACCGGCTTCTTGCAAATATTTGCAGTCATTTCTACCGTATTCACAAGAAGCGTTCCTTCTGTGCTGACATCATATGCCTCCAGATACATGTACTTTTTCTCTTGGCGATCCGCTCTGACCCACTTGGAACGGATTCTTCCCGAAACTTTTATCCAGTTCCATTCCCGGAACGTACCTTTGAGTCTGTTCGGGATCTCAACAATGATATCGTCCGGTGTTCCGCTGAAGCGGTCACTTCTGACGACTAAAAAGCTCTTTCCCTTTCTTGGTTTAAATTTGACATTTGTCGAATCAGTTACGAATCCGGTCAATGTCGCTCTGTTTAAATCTTGC